>Ga0187874_10002895_pt1 | contig 12507 bp, 11 predicted proteins | sample June2016WEW_16_1_3_FD_132993 | JGI IMG/M metagenome (GOLD analysis project Ga0187874, IMG submission 132993) | Peatland microbial communities from SPRUCE experiment site at the Marcell Experimental Forest, Minnesota, USA - June2016WEW_16_150 | ecosystem: Environmental > Terrestrial > Soil >... | reverse complement strand
CCAGCCCGAAACGGTTCAAGGTCCCGGATGTACCGGTCAGGAAAGCCATCGAGAGCTGGGAGCCGGTTGGGTTCTTCTCCCGCTCCAGTCTCAATCTTAAGGAACTCTCGTACCTGCTCTGGTGCATGCAGGGGTTCAGGAAGATCGTGGCAGAGACCTTCCAGCTCCGCAATGTGCCGTCAAGTGGTGCGCGCTACCCGCTGGAGACCTACTTTGTGGCGAGCGATGTGGAAGGGCTGGAGACCGGGCTGTACCGGTACCTCCCGAAGTCAAACAGTATCGTTACCGAAAGGCTTGATTCCGACCTGACGCTCGAGATGAGCACGGCAAGCCTGAATTTCAAGCTCATGACCCGGGCTGCCATCACATTCCTCTGGGTTGCTGTCCCGTACCGTTCAGTATGGGCGCTCGGCAACCGGGGGTACCGGAGCGTGCTGATCGAGGCCGGGCATACCTGCCAGAACCTCATCCTTGCTGCCGCAAATCTTGGGTATGCAGTCTTTCCTACAGACATGTTCCATGACGACCTGATGGTCAAACTCGCGAACCTTGATCCGGAAACCCAGTGGCCGGTCTATCTCGCCGCTGTGGGAAAAGCCGGGGAGAATGTCACGCTGGCCTAGGGCATCATTTTTTCATCACGTCAGAGCCCGGTTCTTTTATCAGGAACATCCGGAAAAGGGCTCCGGAGACTTCTTCAATGAGAATAAGCACCAGGAATTATCTTTTTAAAAACGGGATGTAAAACAACTGGCCATGGGTCCGGGAAGATCGCTAAAGGCAGATTGGCACTCATCGGGCAGGAACCCGGACCAAAATTCCAAAAAAGATGCGTGAAGGGAAAGGCCCAGTCACTCCCGGGTTGCCACGATCACGAGACTGAAGGTATTATCCATGGCTGTCGCGCCTTCCCATGGGCGCATGTAGACCGCCTTGAAGGTATAGGTACCCATGGTGTCCGGGGCAAGGATCCAGTCATGGTAGCCTCCGGCACCCACAAGGGTGGTGTTCGGGGCGGTATAGGCATCGTGAATGATCGAAAGACCCTTCGAAGCAGTCGCGTTCCACGAGTACCCGGTCGTCGGGTTTTCACTGAGCCTGACGAGCACCCGTTCGCTCGCCGGGACCGTAATGATATCCCCATTGGACGTACTGTTCACAAAGAGGGTCGGTACAGATGTATCAGAGGATGCCGGTGCCGACGTCCCGCTCGCGGCGAGGGAGGTTGTCGACGGGGTAAGTTCAGCCGGCACACTGACAGGGGTTGTGGTCGCCGGCGGTATAGTGGTGGTTGTTGTCGGAGAAGGAGCGGTGCTTTCGGTACATCCTGCGACTATAATAGCCGCGAGGATGAGGACACAGCCGATCGCTGCAATCACATAGGATGTTTTCATAATGGTCACCTAGTAAATTAACATATTTGTGGCGGGAATTTTAATAAATCTGGCGATAACTGCGATTTTTTTTGCAGTCACCGGCCGGATCTGCTGCAGACCGATCATTCTTTTATCGTCCCGGAAACAATACGTCAGCGATCACATGGACGGCAGTTCCGGGGAGAACGCTGGCGGTGCGGGAGCGACCGTCTTGAAAGAGAAGACCGTCATCTTCAGTCTACTCTGTGATATTGCACTCTGGATCCCCGAGATCGCAGCCGTCGTCCTCTCCGGCTCCGTCACCCTCTTTGCCGATGTCATGAAGTGCGGCAATGAGATCCTCGCCACGGTCTTTGCGCTCATCATCCTTATCAGGATAAAAAACGGGGCGAATTTCACCTACGATTACGGGATGGGAAAATTCGAGACCTTCACCCGGATCGCGACCGGCGCCGTCATGCTCGTCTCCATCTTTATCATCTTCTTTACCGCCTTTAACCGGATCTTCTCCCCCGAAGAGATCCAGCCGGCCGGGGCGATCATCGCTGTCCCGCTCATGATCATCTCCGCTATCATTGACACGTTCCTCTGGCAGAAGAACTACCGGATCTCGCAGATCGATCCCTCGCCTATCATGGAAGCCCAGTGGAGGCTCCGGCGGGCAAAGGCCTTTGCCGATATTGCAGTCCTCCTCTCGCTGGTCCTCTCCTTTACCCTTATCGGGTATTCATGGTCAGTCTATGTCGATCCGGGGGTCTCATTTATCATCATCGGGTTCCTGCTCATCGCCGGTTTCCGGGAGATCTCCACATCGCTCCCCGATCTCTTTGACAAGACCCTTGAAGAGGAACTCCAGATCGTTATCTTAAAAGAACTCTCTGCGTTCTTTGACGAATATCACGGATTCTACGGCGTCCGCTCGCGGCGTTCCGGCAGTATAATCTATATCGACATCTTCCTTGGATTCGATCCCGGGCTGACAATGGGTACGGTGCAGGACACAAGCGACCGACTAAAAACTTCTCTCGAAGGGAAGATCCCCGGCAGCCTCGTCAGTATCGTCCCGACAAGCGACCGCTCTGCACCGCAGGGCAGGATCTGACCGGTTCCTCTCCCCCCGGATCAGGATGCCTCCGCCGGTTCCGGGGGCCCCGGGGTCCTCTCCGGAAAGGAAACTGTTTAATAACGCACACGACAACCCGATCCTATCGAGTGTGTACTTCCCGTGATCCATGTCCTCTATGTAGACGACGAACCATCCCTGCTCGAACTCACCAAGCTGTTTCTTGAACGGGATGAAGAATTCAACGTCGAGCCGGCAGTCTCTGCTGAGGAAGCACTCGGCCTGCTCCAGGATCATATGTACGATGCCATCGTCTCCGATTACCAGATGCCGGGCATGAGCGGGATCGAATTTTTACAGCACATCCGGCAGTCGGGAAACTCTACCCCTTTCATCATCTTTACTGGGAAAGGCCGGGAAGAGGTCGTGATCGAGGCCATCAACAGCGGGGCCGACTGCTACCTCCAGAAAGGCGGCAATCCGCGGGCGCAGTTTGCCGAACTCGCGCTGAAAATCCAGCAGATCGTCAGGAGATCCAATGCAGAACGCGCACTCCGGGAGGCCGAGGCACAGTACCGGGCGATCTTCCAGAATGCATCCGATATCATCCGGGTGCTCGACCGGGACGGCAAAATTGTCTACGATTCGCCGTCATCGTCACGTATTCTCGGGTATCTCCCCGGGTCGCTGAATGGGAAAGACCCGATAGACTTTATCCATCCCGATGACCGGGAACGTATCAGGTCAGACCTTGCCCTGGTGTATACAAACAAAAACCCCGGGACACCCTCTGAATTCCGGATACGAAAGGCAGATGGAGGGTATCTCTGGGTCGAATCGGTCGCCTCCAATCTTACCGGTGTTGAAGGAATAGACGGCTTCGTGACCACGACCCGGCCGATTGCCGAACGCAAAGCGGCAGAGGAAGAACTCAAAAAGAAACACGAGGAACTGCATGCTGCGTTTGAACAGCTGACTGCGACCGAAGAAGAACTGCGCCAGAACTACAACAATCTGGCAAAGAACGAGCGACGGCTCGCTGAGACTGAACACATGGTCAGAGCCTCGGAAGCATTCCTCAAATGCGTGATCGCTGATGTCCGCGAAGGCATCACCGCTCTCGACACCAACCTGCGTTATATCCTCTGGAACCCCTTCATGGAAGAACTGACCGGGATCCCGGCCGCCGATGTCATAGGTAAACCTCTGACCGAGTTGTTCCCAATCTTTCATGACACCGAGATCCCCGGCAAACTTGAATGTGTGCTCGCGGGAGAGACCATGGAGACATCCGATATTCCGCTCGATCTAAAATTAAAAAAGAAGAGAATCTGGGTGCGATATATCGGGTCCCCTCTCTACGATCCTGACGGGACCATTATAGGCGTTATCGGTGTTGTCCAGGACATCACCGTACGTAAAGAAACGGAGCTCGCGCTGCTTGCAACAACCGAAAAACTCAGTGAGAACGAGGAGAATTACCAGAATGTCTTTGAAACGAAAAACGATCCCCTCCTCCTCGCCGATGCAGAAACCCGGACTATTCTCAATCTGAACCAGGCCGCGTCCGAGCTGTATGGGTATTCCCGGGAGGAGATGATGCAGATGGCCCTGCTGGACCTATCTGCCGAACCGGAGAAGATCAGGGAGGCCCTTGACCAGCAGGTCCCCCGGGTCACCTTGCAATATCACCGGAAAAAAGACGGTACGGTCTTTCCCGTTGACATTGCGCTTGCCTACTTTAACCACAAAGGCCGGTCGGTCCAGATCCTGTCGATCCGGGATCTGACCGGCGTACAGCAGATTGACGATGCCCTCAGGATTGCCAACGTCAAGCTCAATCTTCTGATCGGGGTGACCCGGCATGACGTGCTCAATTCACTCACCGCGCTCCTCGGGTACAACACGCTCATCAGGGAACGTGATATCGATGACTCCACCCGGGATCTTCTTGAAAAGCAGGAAAAGACCCTGCTCGCGATCCGTAAGCAGATCGAGTTTACCCGGGCATATGACGATCTCGGCGTCAAATCGCCGCTCTGGCAGCATGTCGGGAACACGGCGTCACGCGCCTACGCCCAGTTCATCAATACCATCTCGTTTTCCTGCGAGACCGGGGATCTTGAGATATACGCGGACCCTATGCTTGAGAAAGTGTTCTATAACCTGTTCGATAATGCGTTCAGGTACGGTGAAGGGGTCACGAAAGTCAGACTCTCCGGGGCAATGGACGGGACCGATCTCCTCCTCTTTTTTGAGGACAACGGGATCGGTATCATGGAGAGCGATAAGGCTCGGATCTTCTCACGGGGTATCGGGAAAAATACCGGCCTAGGCCTCTTTCTGACCCGGGAGATTCTTGCGATCACCCGGATCGGGATACAGGAAACCGGAGAGTACAGGAAAGGGGCACGCTTCACCTTACGGGTGCCGCGGGATGTGTACCGGCTCATGAAATAATGGTCGCTTCCCTAAACCTCTATGCAGGTAATGATCGGGACATTTTTGCGGAGTCTCTTATACATCTGCGATCCCTGCGGAGTAATGGTGCGGTCCCGGGTGAATCTTCCTGATCAGTGACCGCTCGAAGACATCCTCTTCGCTGACTAGGTGGGAGATGTAGCCGAGCGCCTGAAGGGTCCGGGCAAACTTCATGGTGGATGCGATGTATTCCGGTGGCAGTGCTGCGCAGTACTTCGGCGAGATCCGGTAGGTCTCAAGAACAAATGCCTCGTCCACCATGCCGGTTGTTCCTGCGACGAGCCGGGCACAGGTGGCAGGGTCGTGCCGGATCCATTCGCAGGCTGCCTCGTGGGCGGTTAAAAACCGGGTGAGCAGGTTGGTTTTTTCAAGCATCTCCCGCATCACGACGATCCCGTAACTCGGGTTGAACGGCCAGAGCCGGTCGGGAGGCACCGCGAGTCGTGCATTCCCGTACCGGTGTGCGGTGGCCGCGAGCGCCGGTGTCCCGGCCGCGGCCGCGATCTCGCCGGACTCTATGGCATCGGAAAGGAAGTCTGCCCACGGGTAGTTCTTTACCGCGACATCCCTTCTGCCGTACTCCCGGAGCAGTTCGTGGACGATCACGTCGTGGATTGAACCCTTCGGCGGTGTCCCGATGTTTTTCCCGGCAAACTGTGCGAGGAACTCCTGCATGCTGCCGCACTCTGCGAGGGTGGGCGTATCGCTCCCCGCGACCATCACGGTCCCCTCGATATGGCCCCCGGCAATGCAGGCAAGCCTCAAGCCCCGGTCGATCCCGATGATGACCGGGGGAAGGCCAATGTACCCGAGGTCGAGCGTGCCTGCCTGCATCGCGCTGATGATGTCGGGCCCCGAGGGAAAGAGTGTCCATGTGGCAGAAATGCCCTGGTCTGCGAGCAGTCCCGAGCCCCGGAGCAGGAATGCGGTATGGTACATGGTCGAGAGGTGGCCGATCCGGATCGTGTCCTCCTGCATACGTCACCCGATTTTCTTGAGAACCGCACCGATCGCCTCGTCCACGCAGGAGAGTTCGGGGCGGAGCATCCCGACCGGCACGTCCACGATCTTCTCTACGATCGAGGCGAGGATCGGGGCGCAGATGATGCCTGAGGCCCCGTCTTTTTCCGCCCGGGCCGCCGCAACGATACACTCGTCGAGAGAGTGGGCGGAGTATCCTTGGATGGCAAATTTCTGCCCTGCGGATTCCACTTCCCGGGTCTCGACTGCGTCCAGCAGGAACTTTGCTGCGATGACCGCGATGAACCGGTGGCGCTCCGGCTCAATGACGGATACGATCTTCTTTACGGTTGAGAGCCGGGGGTCCCGCTCCCCCAGCGTCACCTTGTACAGCGTGGAGACCGGGATGCCGGTCTGCTCCGCGAGTTCCCGGACCGACATGTTCCTGCGCTCCAGTTCCTCGTTCAACGCGGTGGTAAAATCGATCTCGAATATCCTTTTTGAGAACATATTAACCTTAATGTAATCTTTTTTAGATTATAATTATTACTATAAGGAAAAAATTCTTGCACTTTAGGAAATATATTTGAACAACCCTGCCCATGATCCTGTCATGAGCCACATGCAAACGTACGAAATTACCATCCTCCCCGGGACCAGCCGCGACGGGGATAAAGAAGGATTCGACCGGATCGTGATCCGGCCGGGTGACACCCTCTCGATCGTAGGGCCGACCGGGTCGGGGAAATCTGCGTTCATCAATGATATCGAGGTTCTCGCGCAGGACGATACAGCGACAGGAAGGAGTATCCTTGTCAACAGTGAGGAGCCATCGGAGGAGCTCGTGCGCGACCCGGCAAAGAAACCCATCGCGCTCATCACCCAGAGCACCCGGGTCATTGCAGACCTCACGGTCACCCGGTTCCTCGCCCTCCATATACGGGCGCGGGACACCAGTGCGCAGGACCTGATCGCCCGCACCATCGCGCTCGCGAACGAGTTTACCGGCGAGAAGATTGCTGAATCCACCCGGATGACTTCGCTCTCGGGCGGCCAGACCCGGTCACTCCTGATCGCCGATGCGATCCTAATCGGCCAGACGCCGATCCTGCTCCTCGATGAGGTGGAGAACGCCGGCATCAACAAAGAACGGGTCATTACCTGCCTCAAGGAGTACAAGAAAGCCGTGATCTTCGTCACGCACGACCCGTATCTCGCGCTCATCACCGACCGGCGGATTGTGATGAAGAACGGGGCGGTGGCCGATGTGCTCGAACCGGGGAACCGCGAGCGGGATATTATCGGTACCGTGTCCGGTATGGATGCGTTCCTCTGGGACCTTCGGGAGAAGATCCGGGGCGGGGAGCTGATTGGCGATCCCGATACGGCTTCTGCAATGCAGAAGAAGACAGGGGTGCCGGCATGAAACTCGTCATTGTCGCCGGCCCGCCCAGTGCCGGCAAGACTGCGGTCATCCGCCAGATCATTAAAAAATTTTCAAAGACCGACAAGCCCGCGTACCTCAAGATCGATGTCGTGAAGGCGTTCGAGGACGAGGAACTCCACGAGGAGTTCGGTATCCCGACAAGGAAGGTATACTCGGGTGACTTGTGCCCCGACCACATGGGCATCATGGTACTAAAAGACGCGATCACATGGGCGGAGAAACTTAAGGCAGGTATACTCATCATCGAGAGCGCCGGGCTCTGCCTCAGGTGCACACCATACACCACGCAGGCGTTTGGCATTGCCGTGCTTCCCGCTGTCTCGGGGAGCAACTCGCCGCTCAAGATGGCGCCGTTGATCGCCCTTGCGGATGCCGCGGTCGTCACCAAGACCGACCTTGTCTCGCAGGCAGAAAAAGAGGTATTCCGGGAGTGCATCCGGAGCGTGGTCCCGAAGATCGACATTATCGAGACAAACGCCGTGCAGGGTACAGGGCTCCGGTACCTGCTCCAGGCGATCAGCAAATATCCTGGGATCAGCGATGCGGAGACCATCACGCTGCGGGGCACGCCGCCGCTCGGGGTCTGCACCATCTGTATCGGCAAGAAAGACATTGGGTGGCAGCACCACTTCGGCGTGATCCGGCCGCTGGAGGAGGCTGACAATATTTACCGGGGGGACTAACCCCATGGCATGGGTCCCCCCCGGCAAGGACTGTGGCTCGTGCGGTATTGCCACCTGCAAGGAGTTTGCGAAGGCGGTAAAAAAGGGGAAGAAGGCCGAGACTGACTGCCCGTTTTACACGGCAGAGCAGTACGCGTGCCAGGATAAGGCCCGGTACTCCGGGACCGATGTGACCGGCGCGAAGTACGATTTTGTCATCCGGGCGTTCCCCGGCGAGCCGTCGGCACGCAAGTTTATCGTGCCGTTCCGGGCCGATCTCGTGGAAAAGTGGGACATCCGTCCCGGTGCGCTCGTGACCGGCCGTCCCGCCGGCCCCGGGTGCCCGCTCTACCATGCACTCCGTGTTCTGTCCGCCAACCCGGTCACGGGGGTGCTCGAATGCCACACGGTCGGCCCCCTTGCGGCACGCAAAGAGAAGGCGTTTGACGTTCAGGCCTACCACGTCCACGCGTTTGAGGGGATCGCAGAGACGGTCCTCCGTCCTCCGACCCTTGGCCTCCGGCAGCGGTTCCTGCCCGGCTATTGTATGATCGACCTCGCCCACACCGCGCTCGTGAACATGGTCTTAAAGAAAAAAGACGGCGTCCACGTGAGGGTTGAGGACATCCGCATCCTCTAGAGCCCTCCATGATACCCAAGTACCGGCTCCGGTGCGTCGGCGGCGGGGAGATTATCCCGGATATGACTGCCCTGTCGTGCCCCGACGGCCATGATTCCCTGCTGCGTACCGAGTACTGCCGGCGCAGGCTGCACCTCGCACCGTACACCGGGATCTTTCGGTACCTCTGCTGGCTGCCGGTGACCCGGCCGCTGCTGCCATCAGGGGGCCCGGTGACGTTTGCGGCAGACTGCCTTGCCCGCGAGCTGGGTCTTTCCCGGCTTTTCATCTCGTTTTCAGGATACTCCCCCGAGCACCATGCCACCCTTGCCACCGGCTCGTTCAAGGAACTCGAAGCCTTGCCCACCATGCAGCAGCTATGGGAACTCGGTGGCAAAATCCCGGTGATCGCCTCCGCAGGAAACACCGGTCGGGCCTTTGCCGGGATCTCAGCGCAGTACAAAAAACCGGTGATCGTAGTCGTCCCGGAAGATGCAATCCCGCGGCTCTGGACGACGACGCCTGCGCATGATGTCTTCCTCTTTGCAGTCAAAGGGGATTACACGGATGCAATTACGGTCAGCAACGCGCTGACTGCCGTCCCCATGTGCGTGCCGGAAGGCGGGGCAAAGAACGTCGCCCGCAGGGATGGCATGGGGACGGTGATGCTCGATGCGGCAGTCACCCTCGGTCGCCTTCCCGATCACTATTTTCAGGCAGTCGGGAGCGGGACGGGGGCCATCGCCGCGTGGGAGGGGGCGCTCCGTCTTATCGGCGACGGGAGGTTCGGCACTATGCTGCCCCGGCTCCACCTCGCCCAGAATAAGCCTTTTACCCCGCTCGTCTCCGCGTGGCAGCAGCGCCGCCGCACGATCGACCCGGAGCTTGATATGCCGGATGCGTCCAATGCCGTACAGGCAGTCATGTCCCCGGTCCTCACCAACCGCACCCCCCCCTACGGCATCGCAGGAGGGCTCTATGATGCCCTTCATGCGACCGACGGGTGCATGTACGCGGTATCGAACGATGAAGGGAGAACGGCATCGCAGCTCCTCCGCGAGACCGAGGGAATCGATCCTGACCCGGCAGCGGCGGTCGCCACCGCAGCGCTCGTGCAGGCGGCGGAAACCGGGACCGTAGGGCGGGATGACCTGATCCTCCTCAACATCACGGGCGGGGGATACGATCGGATTCGGGAAGATTACACCCTGTATCCTCTTGAAGCGTCCGCCTCGGTAACCCCGGACGAACCCTGCGACAGGCTTGTAGCAGAACTCAAAACGTGGGTGGCACGCTATGGATGAAGACCGGATTATTCTCGAACTCAAAAAGCAGGGGATCGATCTCGTCAGTTCGGTTCCCTGCGACCGTGCAAAAGGGCTCTTTTTCAAACTGCCCGAAGCATTTCGGCACATCGGCCTGACCCGGGAAGAGGATGGGGTAGGCATATCGGCGGGAGCATACCTTGCCGGCGCCCGCCCGGCCATCGCCCTCCAGAGTTCGGGCCTCGGGAACATGTTGAACGCGATCCTCTCTCTTACCGTGACCTTCGGCCTCCCGCTCCCGATCCTTGCAAGCTGGCGGGGACGCGAAGGAGAGAAGATCCCGGCCCAGATCCCGTTCAACCGCCCGCTCCCCGGCATCCTGTCCGCGGCCGGCATTGCCTGCACGGAAGTCTCCGGGCCGGACGCGCCGCACGAGATCGGCGATGCGATCGCAGCAGCATACCAAAAGAGGATCCCGCATGTCATCCTCATTCGGCCGGAGTGCCTTACCGAGACCGGGTGCAGCGTACCGTCCCCGGTATCCTCCCCGCGCCCGTTCTCCGTCTGCTATGAGCGGAACTGGCGGACACCCGTGATGACCCGGAACGACGCGATCCGGGCCATTGCAGGGAATGTGCGTGATGAGGTGCTGGTTGCAAATATCGGCGTCCCCTCAAAGGAACTCTACGCCGCCCGCGACCGGCCGGAAAACTTCTACATGCTGGGCAGTTACACGCAGGTGTCGGCGATCGGGCTTGGCATTGCCACGGCACGGCCGGACAAGCAGGTGATCGTGATCGACGGCGACGGGAGCCTGCTCGGTTCCGCGATCCTGCCGGTGATCGCAGCTGCGGGGCCAAAGAACCTCACGATCGCCTGCCTCGACAACGGCGTCTTTGGCAGCACCGGCAACCAGCCCCGGCCCGGGCAGGACACTGCCGACCTTGCGCTTATGGCCCTCGGGGCCGGGTTTGCCCGTACGTGGACGGTGCACGAATCCTGGGAACTCGAAGCGGCGCTTGCAGCAAAGACCGGTGATGGACCGTCGTTTGTCCATGTCCGCATCCGGCCCGGCAACAGTGACGTGCCCAACATCCCCTTGTCCCCGGAGCAGATCCGCGACCGGTTCATGGCCGCGCTTGTGTGACCGGGATCCCGGAAACTTCTTGAAAAAGAGCAGGAAAAAAGAAGATCCTGTTTTGATCTTTTTATGGGATCGTGTTACATCAGGGGATCGGGAAGTTCCGGGCCATAGACCGGAAGTTTTGACCCTGACACGAGCACCGGCCGGTCTGACCGGGCGATCTTGTCGAGGATCAGCTGCTTTCCCCTTTTCGTCAGCGCAAAGACCGGGACAGCTGTGCCGGCCTGCAGGAGTGCCTTTGCTCCCGCAATCTGCCAGATCCATTTCGAGGCGCAGGCTGTGATTATATCCGCAACCTCGACAAGCCGTTTGGCATCCGCCTCGGTAATGCCGCTCATATGTACCCCGAAGATGAATGTATCCGGGTGCTTTGCATGGATCGCGGCCGCCACATCGGCAGAAGCGACGGTGACCGCAACATGGGAAAACCCCCTTTTATAAGCACGGGACACCCCAAGCACCGGGTCGATCGTTGCATGTGCCCGGTCAAGGACGATTCCCCCATCCTGCTCGATGCGGTCCATCTCTTCTTTTAGCGGAGAGGTACTCACGAGTCCTGACATCCTGCCGCCGATGCCCTGCACCATCTCCGGTGTTGTCACGATCACGGTTCCCGCCCCGTCGCAGGCAAGGACCGCCGCATCGAGACTCCCGGAGAGAATGCCGCAGCTGATCAGTTCGGACGCCCCGAACCCGACGAACTCCACGCTCCCGTTGATCTTCCGGTGCGGCTGGCACATACCCCACGAATTCATCCGATGCTCGATGTTTGCCTTTACCGCATCCGGGGTAATTTCGTCAACGGGCAAAGCAAATTTTTTCGCAAGCGGGCAGTGGCGGAGCTTTGAGACCGAGACTTCGGCCACTTTTCCGTCTTTTATAATGATCTTTGATCGTCCCACCGCTTCGATCACGTGAATATCGTCTTCGTTTTCAGACATATGCAGCAGTCCCTCGATTTTCATTCTTGTCCCGTTACCGTAGTATCCCGGCGGTATGCCTGTGGGGCAGATACCACCGTTTTGCGGGGCGTAACGATTGTTAACTACCGTGATCTTTTGCGGTTCATGGAATAATAATCTCATGGTGGGTGAACTCCTGCGAAGAACCCTTTAAAAAACGTCATGGATAATCATGAGCACCGCGATCACAAGCAGCATGACCCCGAAGAACGACCGGATTCGATCCGCCCGGATTTTCGGGGCGACTGAAGCGCCCGCATAGGCACCGATCGCTGCCCCGGCCCCGTACACTGCGAGGAACGGGAGCGACACGTTCCCGAGGGCTGCCTGCGTCCCTGCACCGGCAAGCGAGGTGAGAACGATCGCAAAGAGCGAGGTCGCGATCGCGTAATGCACCGGGATGCCGGCCACGACAAGCGCCGGCACAAAGAGTACGCCCCCGCTGATCCCGGTGGTGCCGGAGACAAGGCCTCCTGCCACCCCCAGAGGATCAGGTGCGCGTACGGGATGCTGACAGGTCGGGACTTG
>Ga0187874_10002894_pt1 | contig 12507 bp, 10 predicted proteins | sample June2016WEW_16_1_3_FD_132993 | JGI IMG/M metagenome (GOLD analysis project Ga0187874, IMG submission 132993) | Peatland microbial communities from SPRUCE experiment site at the Marcell Experimental Forest, Minnesota, USA - June2016WEW_16_150 | ecosystem: Environmental > Terrestrial > Soil >... | reverse complement strand
TAAGTGTAAACTCTGACCAAATGCTATAAGCTTTTATACGTATGTTGATGAGATGTTAAAATAGCTAGACTGTTTGCCGTGAGGAAATAGGCTTAATGCCCTACATAAAAAAAATCGAGTTGAAAGGTTTCAAGTCTTTTGGGCCGCAGACAATCAAAATAGGCTTAGACAAAGGATTCACGGCTTTTACGGGTCCTAACGGAAGCGGAAAATCAAACATAATCGACTCCGTGCTTTTTTCACTTGGCGAGTTAAGCACAAGAAGACTTCGTGCAGAAAACGCTGCCAGCCTGATTTTTCACGGTTCAGAAAAGGCTGGACAGGAAAAAGCCAAAATGGCGAAGGTCGTCATCCAATTTGACAATTCGGATGGCACTATGCCAGTTGACACCACAACGGTGACTATTTCCCGTGAGGTTTTCAGGAACGGCCAAAGCGTTTACCGCTTGAACGGCAGGAGAATGTCAAGGGCATACATCACCGAAACCCTGTCAATGAGCTCAATTAGCAGTATGAGTCAAAACATCATCCCGCAGGGCACTCTTACAAGGCTCACAGAAATCAACTCTTTAGAGCGACGAAAGATTATCGAAGACCTCGTCGGCATAGGCCAATACGACTCGGAGAAGGTTGAAGCGGAAGAAAAGTTGCGTGCAGCCGATATTTCAATTCGCACCGCTATGGGAAGAATAGACGAAGTACAGAAGCGTCTCGACGATTTGGAGCGGGAACGCAACCAACTCCTCCGGTACAACTTTATTCAAACAGAAACCAAAAAGTTCCAAGCAATCAAGATCTCAAGCGACATCACTCAAGTAAACGCCAAACTGAACGAAACAAAAAACCAAACCGAAAAGGTTCAGAGCAGAGTTGACAAACTCAAAGAGCAACGGAATCTTCGAAGGGGCAAGCGCCATGATGTTGAGGGGGAATGGCGAAAACTCAGCGGAGAAAACCTCGAGGAAGGCGGCTCTCAGGTTCTTAAGGTTCAAATCACCATCGGCGAGTTAAAATCCAAACTGACAGAGTTGAACACAAAAATCAATTCTGGTCAAAGCAGCTTGGAAAGCCTCAAACGGGTACGTGAGAACAACCTGGCTCAGCAGGAAAATATTCGAACTGAGATTCGGGAAAACCGCCTCAAAATCAGGAGTTTCCGAAGTGAACTCGGCAAAATCCAAGAAACCCTAGATCAAAAACAGGCCGAACATGACGTGTTGGCGAAGCAAACCGCTGAGCTTTGGGGCGGACTTGACAGCAACAACGAACAAATAACAGCGAAACAGGCGCAAATCGACAACCACGTTAAACGCATTGCGTATTTGCATTCTGTATACAACCAAGAAAAGGCGGCGCTACGCCTGTGCACGGGAAGAATCAAAAACTTGACCGTGCGTAAAGAAAGATTCCAAACGAACCTGGCAGAAATTGAAAAATCGCTTACTGAGCTTGAGCAAGTTCAAAAAGACCAGAAAATCCAGCTTAAAAACCTTGAAGCAACAATCGAACGCAAAAAAACACAGAAGGAAGCCGCTGAAAAAGAAATTGTGGAAGCGGAAAAAATTGCCAGTTCTGCCAAAGAAGCCGTCGTAGAGTTTGCGACTCAAAGAGATCTTGCCGCCACGATTGCTGCAGAAGAAAAAGCCCTGCGAAGCATTGAGGAGATGGGGAACGTGGGCGCAATCAACGGAATCCTTGGCAGACTACGCAACTTAATCAAGATTGATCGCAACTACAAGAAAGCTATCGAAGCAGCAGCAACCGGCTGGCTTGATGCATTGGTTGTGGCTAACCTTAACACAGCCTTCACCTGCACCGAAACACTTAGACGCATGAAACTGGGAAGAATCAAAATTATCCCATTGCAAGGAGCCATAATCGCCAAAAACAAGCCTGTTCCCAATCGTGATGGTGTAGTCGGAGCGCTTGCCTCCTTCATGAAGTACGACAGCCAACATGAGTTGGCAGTGAACTACGTATTCGGAGACACAATGGTAGTGTCAAACGATAAATTGGCTTATGCACTTTCAAACGAAGGCTACCGCGCCGTAACAGTCAATGGCGACCTCTACGAATCAGGTGCCTTCGAGAGCGGGTATTACCGTGCCCCAATCGATTTCTCAACGATCATTCCAAGCGAAAACGCCCTCAAAAGCTTGGATGAAGCCGTTAACGCCCTCCAAACGCATCTTACACAGAGAGGTACAGACATTACCGGTTTGGAGGAAGAAGTTGAACGATCAAAAATCGAGATGACCCGCCTCGCAGAAGGTATAGCAACCCTTGACCGCGAAATAGTGAGAATCAAACGAGGCGTCAAGAGAACCCAGTTTAACATTCATTACACCGAGAAGTACGGCAGCAAACTGGAGCGCGAAGCCGCATCCTACAAAGGACGAATGGAAGTTTATCGAAACGAACGCAACAGCATCCAGCGCGAAGACCAAAAATTACGTGCTGACATCGCGAACCTGAGGCTCAAAACCGATGTGAAAAATATTCAGACGCTGGAGGTTGAACGTGAAAAATTAGGGGAAGATGTCAACAAACTCAAACAGAACTCTGGGTCAACGCAGACAGAGATTTCGACTTTACAGTCACAGTTCGACAGGGTTCTGCGCAACGGCTACAAGAACATCAAGATTCAGATTGTTAGGGTTGAGCAGCAGCAGAGAAAACTGGAAAAAGAAGTTACAGATGCACTGCAAGAACGTGACGCCGTAAAGAAGGGGCTTGATGAGCAAGAAAAAAGCCGCGTTGAACTCTCGAAAGCCGTGTTTTCAGCAAGAGAAGAATCCAAAAAGTTCACGGCGCAAATAGATGCTATTGACGCCGAACTTCGGTTGCTCGACACTGAGTATGAGGTGGCTGACCGACTGTTGAATCAGCTGCAGCTCAGTGCCGAAACTAGTCAACTGCGTCTTCAGCAGCTTCAAAGTCAACTGCACATATACGGGTATGAGCTGCCGATGGAAACCAACCAGAAGCAGGTTGAGGAAGCGGAAACCACTATTCGAATGATGCAGTTTGAAATGGAAAGAATCGGCGCCATAAACCAGCTCGCGCTTTCCCATTATGCGGACCAGCTTTCCCGTTACAGAGAGCTTTCTGTTCGCCTTAACGAGTTGGAAAGGGAAAAGCAAGCAATCGTGCAGTTCATGGATGAGATTGAAGCTAAGAAACGCAAGGTATTCATGGATGCTTTTGACAAAATCAATAATAGCCTCAAAGTCTACTTTGCCAAGCTCACCGGAGGCGGAGAAGCTACGATTAAACTTGAAAACCCTGATGAACCCTTCTCGGGAGGCATAGACATGCTCGTGCAGTTTCCTAATAAGCCTTCAATCGTGGTTAGCGGAGCAAGCGGCGGCGAACGCTCAATCGCGGCGGTTGCCTTCATTTTCTCGCTTAAAGATTTCACTCCAGCCTCATTCTACATCTTAGACGAGGTTGACGCACACTTGGATGCTTACCATACAAGTTTACTTGCAGACCTGCTGCTTGAGGAAGCGGCAAAAATGCAGTTCATAGTAATCACCCTTAGGGCAGAAATGGTGAACAAGGCACAGAAAGTCTACGGAGTCTACGAACGCAACGGAGTATCCAACGTAGTAACGGCAAAGTTCCCCCCACCGGAGGCAGCGAGATAATGGCTACAGAAGCATCAGCTCCAATTAGAAGACCATTCTATCTGCGTCCTCCCTGGAACATCCTGTTTGAAATCAGCAAACTCGAAAAGCTTACACCCTGGAACGTCAACATCGCTTACCTCCTGCGGTCTTTCCTCGCTGAAATGGAGAGAACAGATAAAACCGATTTCCGAGCCTCAGGCGTCGCATTGGACTCTTCCGCCCTAATCTACTTGATGAAGTCTAAGCTGTTGCTTACGTTGCAGGAGCCGCCTGCACTGCCTCCTCAAGTTCCCGGGGATTATGTTCCACCACCGTTATTCCTGCCGCTCAGACATGAATTGACATCGACAACCATCCAGCACTTACTTGAAGTCTTAGACGACGTGCTTAAAGGCGAGCGACTGCTTAACTTGAACCATGTGGTTGAGCAGCACCCGATTTTGCCTTCAGTAACCGATTTGCTTCCGCAATTCGACAAGTTCATCGCCGAAATCGAGGCGCAAATCAACAATTTGTACGCTGTCTTAACTGAGAAGCTTGGGGGTTCAGGAATAATTGATTTCTCTACCCTCACGAAATCCATGACCCGAATCGAGGCGTTGCGGACCTTCATTTATCTGCTGTTTCTGGCGCAGGATGGGTTGGTTAGTTTGTGGCAGAATGAGGAAACTGAAGAATTATACATTGCTGTGGGGAAACTGAACGTTGGAAAAGCCGAAGGAACAAGAAACTGAAGTGAACCCTGAAGAGGAGCAAGCTCAGAACGCAGAGCGGCAATCCCACTGCATTGCCTTAGTGGAGGCGGCGCTTTACATTGCTGGTCGCCCACTGGACCTTAATGAGCTGTGCCAAGTGTTAGGCAGCCGCAGCAAAAAGAAGGCGCAGAAGTACGCTGAATTCCTCAGGCAAGAATATACTGCACGGAATACATCGCTTGAAATCCTTGCTCTAAAAGACGAACGCTATGTCCTGCAAGTTAAGGCGGAGTTTACTCCGCTGATCAAGAAGCTAGTTAACAAGCCGTTGCTGTCCTCGGGACCGCTAAAAACGCTCTCGTACATCGCTTTACGTCAGCCTATTTCACAGAAAAGGGTTATCGACGTGCGCGGGCAACATGCGTATGGGCATGTGAAGGTGCTTAAGGATATGGGCCTAATTACTTCGGAGAGAAGCGGGCGCTCCATGGCTTTGAGGACAACGGACTACTTCGCCGACTACTTCGGACTAACGCATGACATTACCATGATGAAGAAAGACCTCAAACGAATATTCGGCGAGGCACTCAAAGACGAACCGGGAACGTAACCTCAAAAAAAGCCGAAGTGCCAGAGATGAGTTGTGCAAGGACTTCGGCTGAAAATTACTTTCAAATCAATCGATGCCCAAAGAAGCCTATGAAGGAAAACAATCAGCAGAGTACGGCTTGAAACGGATACGTTTATATGGAAATTTGCTGTTTTAGTGACTACGCGATTAAATCTTCATAGGAAATGTAGAAAATGTCAGTTTGGCATGGCACCTTACGCAAGAGAAAACTTTCAGGCGGCAAAAAACGAGCCTACCGAGTAAAGAAAAAATACGAGGCAGGCGGGTTCCCAGCGGAAACAATCCTCGGCGAACCTAAAAGGAAAACCACCCGAGGCTTCGGTGGCAACACCAAAGTTAAAGTTTTAAGCGACAAATTCGCTTCGGTAACAGATCCTAAAACGGGCAAAACGCAGAAAACCGAAATAACCCGTGTAGTCCGCAACGGCGCAAACGTTGATTACAACCGCAGAGGCGTCATAACTAAAGGCGCAGAAATCGAAACTACAATGGGCCTAGCAAAGGTTAGCAGCCGCCCAGGAAACGACGGAATAATAAATGCTGTTCTGATTCCGCGAAAAGAAAAAGCATAATCTACTGCGTTTTCGCCGCAGCATTTTTCATCTTTACAAGTTGTTTTGCGATTTTCTGAATTATTTTTTCTTTTGCCTCTTTCTTTTCAACGAGCAACATTCCGGTCTTTACCCAAGGTATCCTTGGGAAGTGAGCTTCAAGCCGGACCTCGTTCTTTAAGCCCAGCCGATCAACTGCTTGTTTAACTTCATCGATTTTCAGCGACTGCACGGCCAAGTTCTTAGCGACCCGGCGCCCGTTTCTTCTCGTTTTGTTGGCATCAAAGTAAATTGGCCAAATTATTGCTTTGTCAAGTTTTTTCATCTTGTTCTTCTCCTATTTGTGAGCATAATAAGCGACGATTTTTTGATTTACCTGGTCGATTCGGGTGAATCCGAAACGTTCAAACTGTATCATGGCGTCTGGCTTTAACTTTTTGCAGGCACTTTCGGCATATCCCTCAGTAACTGAAGCGTCAGGCATAACGACTTGGCAGGGGAACTCTGCGCCTTTGGGAATCCATTGGATAAGCTGGGCCTTAATTTTTCTCACATCGTCATATGACTCGCTTGCGAACGACGCTTTCACCATGTTGCTTGTTTTGGTTTCGACTTTGACGTTGAAGAGCTCCATCAGCCTCACTATTTTGCCAGTTTCTAGTGCATCGGTGTCTTTTTTTGAAATCCAGAATCCCGCGGCTTGCTCCTTGCTTTCAGGAACAATCGTGTACTCTCTGAACCCGCGTTCAGGCTTCTCGGGGTGCAGAGGAAGCTTTGCTTGGAAGGTTTTCGGCAAGTTCAGAACTTTAAGTTCAAAAGGTTCAGCGACGAAGAAGTATCGGTTGCTTGAAGCATCTAGGATTTTGCGATTGTAAGAGAACAGGTTTTCCCAGCTTAGTGTGACATCGTTGGGTTTTGTGCCGACGTCTATTATCATTTTTTTGATGGCCTCCGGTGTGATGCCTCGTTTCCTCAGGGCGGCGAAGGTTCCGAGACGTGGATCATCGTAACCTGTGTAAGTACCGTCTTTTACTCCTTGTACAATTTTTGATTTGCTCAGGAAAGCGCCTGTGATTTTTAGTCTCCCGTAATGTATCGCTTCAGGGTATTCCCAACCCAAGTGTTGGTACATGTATTTTTGGCGCACCATGTTAGTGTAGTGTTCTTTGCCTCGGATGATGTGAGTCATACCCATCAGGTGGTCGTCTAAGCCTGCTGCCAAATTGTAGAGAGGCCAAACGATATATTTGCTTCCAACTCTTGGATGAGGATACTTCTTTGTGTCAATGACCCTTAGGGCTGGCCAGTCTCGTACGGCTGGGTTGGGATGCTCGATGTCCGTTTTTACTCGAACAACTGCTTGGCCTTCCGCATAGCCGCCGTTCAACATGAGTTTCCAGCGTTCAAGCTGGTCTTTTGCTGGTAGGTTTCGGCACGGGCAGGAGTGTTTTTCCAGGGTTTTTTTGCGGAACTCTTCAGAGGAGCATTCGCAGATGTAGGCGTTGCCGTCGCCGATAAGCCGCTCGGCGTATTCATAATAGATGGGGAGTCGATCGCTTTGGATGTATTCTTCGTCGACTTTGCAGCCGAGCCACTTCAAATCCTGCCTAATGCTGTCGTAGAAAACCAGCGACGGCCTCTTCACTTTGGGGTCTGTGTCTTCGAAGCGCAGGATGAACTTGCCTTTGTAGATGCGTGCGTATTCGTGACTGAGAATGACGGCTCTTGAAGAACCCAAATGCAGGACGCAGTCAGGGTTTGGGGAGAAACGAGTCACAATCAACTTGTACTTGTCGGCGTTAGGCAAAAGGGAAAGATGTTTTTCTTCTGCCTTCTCTTTCTTTTGGGTTTCAGGCCAATTCTTCTCAACGATTGCTTTTTGCTCCGGCAACATGAGGCTGTTGACTTCGTTTACAACTGTGTTGATTAGGCCTGAAAGCAACTTCACCTGTGACCGCAGGTCAGCTCTTTCGCCAAGAATCTTGCCTACCAAGGCACCTGCTTGGGCTTTGCCGTCGTGCGTGACAGCGTTTAACAAAGCGGCTTTCCGAATAAGCTCTTTTAAGTCATTATCGTTTTCTAATGCCAAACCAGTTACGCTCGCAAACTACTTGTTTCTTTTAATCAAGAATTCAGCGAACGCTTTTAATTTTTCCTTAGCTTGAGGGGTCGGTAACAACTTTTCAGTTTCAGTCCAGCTTTCCTCGACCATTTTTTCCGCTGTGCGTTTGACGTGTTGTATGGCGCCGTACTTCTGCATTAGGGCAATGGCTTCATCCCTTAGCGCCTGTTCGGAAGAATGCATGTTAAGGATCTGGATAAGCCGCTTCTTGTCAGCAGTGCTGGCTTTTCCAAGTGTGTAAATGACCATGAGGGTTCGTTTGCCCTCGGTGATGTCTTGCCCGACGCCGCCCTTCTTCTTTGCAAAATCGACTCCTGTCAAATCTAAAATGTCATCTTGCATCTGGAATGCTACCCCTATGCTTTCGGCTAGACGCCCAAGTTTTTCAACGAGCGGCTTGTTTGCGTCTGCTAGGACCGCAGCCATTTTCGCCGCCATCCTTGCAAGTGTACCGGTTTTGTAAGCGCACATCTGTAGGTAATCCTCTTCGCGAAGCTGGTCAGCGTTGGCTAAGCCTCTATGCCAAGCTATGTCCATGGCTTGTCCCAAGCTGAGATTAATCATTTCTTGAACATAAACTTCGTAAATGTCCCGCTGAACTTCTGGTACAATGTCTGTTCTGTACAGCATCATTGGCAGAAGAGGTAGGTAGTACATGGCGTTTCCCGCGTTGACGGCTATGTCCATTTGGAAGATTTTGTATGTGCATGGTTTGCCTCGGCGGAGTTCAGACGCGTCTTCAATATCATCAATTACCAAAGTGCCGTTGTGGATGACTTCTGGGATAATGGAGAAGTCCAAGCAGTAATCGGAGTTGTTGCCAAGCGCCTCGCATATCAGCAGGAAAAGAGCCGGGCGCCATCTTTTTCCGCCTCGATCCAGCATGTCCCAAATCGGGTCCGCAATCGCCTTGTTGAGAGGCAGCAGATTGTAGCTGTACATGGGCGGGTCAACCTTGAAAAGAAGCGAGTCTTCAGTGAATTTTCTCGGAACATATTTTTCGATGGCTTTGTCGATTAACGGCGCCTTTTCTTCAAGAAACTTTTCAATATTCAAACGTTACGGGTCTCCTCTGAGCGTAAATTGCAGTGTCGAATCCTCTGATATTAAGCCACTCCGCGGTTTTTCCCGTCACTACCGCTGGCACCTTCGCGAGGGATTCAAGGTTTTTGGCGCCGACAAGAAACATGACGTTAAGCAGTTCATTGATTAAGCAGGAAAGCAGCTTTCGGGTTTCTTCGACTCCTTTGACTGCAGCTTCAAGCGCTGGCTGGGACAGGCTAGCTAAACTTGCGTTCAACGCTAGTGACTTTGCCACATCAATGCCGTTTCGTACTCCGCCTGAAGCAACAACAGGGATTTTTACGGTTTGGGTTGTTTCAATCAAGCTCACAGTTGTGGGGATTCCCCAATCCCAGAACGCCTCATCAGTCTTCTCATTTGCTGCACGATAAAATTCTACCGCCGCGAAACTTGTTCCGCCGACCCCGCCGACGTCGATGGCTTTTGCGCCTGCAGATTCCAACGCTTTCGCATCCTCAGCAGAAATGCCGCAGCCAGTCTCCTTAACAATTACAGGCACATCTAGCTCGGCAGCTATTTCTCCGATTTTCGGGAGGACATCTTTGAAGTTTGTTTGTCCTTCGGGTTGGATTGCTTCCTGCAGCGGGTTCATATGAATAGCCAACGCATCTGCCTCGATCATTTCCACGGCCTTCTTCGCTTCTTTCAACCCGTACCCGTGTGCAAGTTGGACTCCTCCGATGTTTGCGATTAAGAAAGCAGTCGGCGCCTTTTTACGGGCAACCGCGTAAGTGCCTTCAAGTTTTCCGTTTTCGATGGCTGCCCTTTGACTTCCTACGCCCATGCCTAAATGCAGCTCTTCCACGGCTTGCGCGATCGAAGCGTTAATTCTTGTGGCTTCCCGTGTCCCACCTGTCATGGCTCCGACGATCAGGGGCGCTGAAAGTTTTTTGCCAAAGAAAGAAGTGGACAAGCTGATTTTTTCGCGGTCAAGTTCTGGCAGTGCACGGTGCACGAACTGAATGTCTTCGAAGCCCGCGGTGGCTTTTTTAGCTTGCGCTTTCTGTTGGAGACAAATCCTTATGTGATCTGCCTTGCGGTTCTGCGTATCTTCAACCATAATGCTACTTCTCGATTTCCGTGCCTAAAACACTTTGGTCTGTTAAAGCTCTGAAAATAGATAATCCCTTCGTGGCTCCAGTAACGGTAACATGAACTCCTTGCTCGATCGCGGGGATAAGCTCGGCGATTTTTGCTGCCATGCCGCCTGTCACATCTGTGCCTGGTGCTTTGCCGAGTTTAGGCTGGATCTGCTTCAGCTCCGCTAACGTCAAATGCTTGTATGGTTTAGCGTTGGGGTTAGTTTTCGGGTCGCAATCAAACAAGCCATCGGTGTCAACGCCTACCACGATTTTTGAAGCCTTATATCTGATTGCCAAATAAGCAACCAGTTGATCGCCAGAGAGAATTGTGAAGCCTAACTTATCATCCAAAACGGCATCGCCATACAGAACAGGTTTGAATAACATTTTCTCTATTACTTTAAGCACCGTTTCGTCAAAAAATCTGATCCTGCCGTTATCAGTTAAGATGCAGGACGATGGAGCAATGCTTATAGCTGGGATTTCATGCCAAATAAGCGCATCCATCACCAGCCCATTGAGAACGGTCATTACGTGGTGTGTTTCGGCGAAACCGAGTTTCTGCGCAGGGTCCTCTTTGTACCCTTCTTTTATGCCGTATTTCGCTGCGGTCGGGTGCCCAAAGCTGCCGCCGCCATGAACGATGATCAGGTTATCAAGGTCTGCCCTCTTAATTTCCTCGGCTAAGCGGTTTATGATTTCTGTTTTCGCGGCTAATTGTTCTGTTTTGTCGGTGATGGCTGAGCCGCCGATTTTTAGAATTACTGGTTTCGACTCGTTCAATTATCGTGCACCTTTACATGATGTATTAAATCACTTATTGAAAAGGATTACCGAGAACCAAAAAAGACACCGATTTTTGACGGCACAAAAAAGGGCAATTTGGGCTTGGGCAAGCCATTGAATCGCTTAGTTTTTGGTTCGGTGTTTAGAAATGCCTCTCTTAACAGCGTAACCCAGTACGACGACCACCCACACCAGAGCAAGCACGGCTGCTGTGGCTGTTGTTATAAGATTCAGGTTTATCATGCTGCCTACTTGGTACTCGAACGTGTGTGAATATTGGTCTGGAGTAGGCGTCGACGTGCAGACGGGCTGTGGAGTCGGGGTCGGCTGCGGCAACTGCGCCTGAGTTATCGGGAGGGGCGTGATTGCCGGAGTGTCGTTGGGGATGGCTGGCGCCGATGTGCTTGGCCCATTTAGGAATGGGGCAAACTGGATTGTTCCGAGGTGCGGGTCGACTTTTGAGTCGTAGATTGTTCGGTTGATTGTTGCCGTGTCGGTTATTCCCCACCAGTTGTTCTTTGCATCAATATCGGATGTGGTTGCTGTTATGCTGTTTAGAGTGTTGCCGACGATGTTGTTGTTATTTATGTTGCCTAAGGGCGGGTTGTGAATCCCAATTTGGTTGTTGCTAATCGTGTTGGAGCCTATGGTTCCTCCTCCGTTTATTCCATAGCGTGAGTTGCCGTCAATCAGGTTTCCTGTAACTGCCACTTGCGCCGTACCTGAAATGTCCACTCCATCAGTTCCCTCCAAGAACTGATTGCCTTGGATATACAATAAGCATCCCGTTTCAGCATTTACGCCCATGTAGCAACTTGAAAACTCATTGTTTGAAATCGTGAAGAAGGCACTAGATAAGTCGTCAACTCCGATGAGCCAACCACTACCTTGGAATTGGTTGTTGGTTATCAAAGGAGTACCCGAAGCTACCTTTATGCCGTCGCTGTTGTTGCCGTATTGGGCTGCAAAAGAGTTGCCGTGTATGACTGGAGACCCTGATGAAACGTAAATGCCGACATTGGTTGAGCCGACGTTGATAGGGCTTGGAAGAGATCCTTCAAATTGGTTGTTGACTATTTGGGGGGTTCCCCCGTATACATCTATGCCGGTCATGCCGCCATTGGAGTTTTTGCCATTGAGGTTTATGACGTTGTTAGAGATTTGTGGCGAAGAGCCATAAGTGGCGATGGGTGCCTGATATGATGCTCCATAATTAAAAGTGCAACCATCTATTTCTGAGGACGCTACGCCATTTACGTTAATGGCTACTCCGTTTAAGACGGCGTACTGAATAATTGACTCAGGATTGGTTAAGCCACTTGTGTAGGTACTATATTGACCAATATAAATTGGGATACTGGCACTGTTTGGAACGGATTGGTTGCCAACGCTTGTAAACACGATTTGATTGTTTGCGCTACCTTGGGCAATTAATGTGCCGTAAACATAGAATGGATACATTCCCATGTTGACCGTCACCCCTGGGTCAATGGTTAAAGTGACATTATTGCTTATGGTGACTGTTCCGTTAAAATTGATCGGGCTTTGAGCCATCGTCCATTCTGTGTTGCCGCTTATTGTCAAGCCTGAGTTGACTTGGGCATAAGCGTTTTGAATGAGAAATAGCCCGCTGAACAGAATGGTCACAATTAAGAGGATGCAAGCGAGACGTTTCATGCTAACCCTGCTTGGGCTATATGTTCTTAAAACATAAATTACTTTTGCCGAAACCACGGCAAATCGGCCGTTCCTTGATTGTTTTTTTTCCCTTTGTTTCATCAAAATTTAAAAGGGCTGACAAAGACAACATACGGCTATGGTGAAGGCTGTTTCGAACCTTGTTCAAGGTTTGGCGAGGTTTACAAACAAAAGCTTAGTGAAAAATCTCATCGTCATCACCCTATGTGTCATGTTCGTTTTCATTC
>Ga0187874_10002892_pt1 | contig 12511 bp, 15 predicted proteins | sample June2016WEW_16_1_3_FD_132993 | JGI IMG/M metagenome (GOLD analysis project Ga0187874, IMG submission 132993) | Peatland microbial communities from SPRUCE experiment site at the Marcell Experimental Forest, Minnesota, USA - June2016WEW_16_150 | ecosystem: Environmental > Terrestrial > Soil >... | reverse complement strand
TAAGAAAATAGCGTGTCGATACTGGTCACCGGCGGCAGCGGTATGATTGGCAAAGCCTTCGCCCAGAAGATGCTGGAAAAAGGCAAAACCGTCTATTCACTTTCGCGCCATGCCATCCCGGAGCAAGATAGATTAAAGTGTCTTATCGGTGATATCCTTGAACCTGATCTGGGATTGACCTACATTCCAAAGGATATCGAGGCCGTTTACCACATAGCCGGCGTCGTCAACCTGTCCAAGTTCGATAAAGACGGCAGCATCTGGGCGACGAACGCCATCGGCACCGAGAACGCAGTGGAATTCTGTCTGAAATATAAGGTTCCGCATTTATATTACTGTTCTTCGGCTTTCTCTAATCTCAATGGTTGCAATCCCTACGAGAAGTCGAAAGCCTTCGCGGAAGACATGGTGAGGAATAGTAAAATCGAGCACGTCACCATTTTCAAACCCGGGATTGTCCTGGGACCTCCTGACCACTGCCATTTGGAACATCTCTCGCAATATGCGCTGTTAATGATAAGAGTCCATAAACGTGCCGACCTTGTTCGCCGGAAAATAGAAGGGTCTTTACATCTGCCGGTCATTGAACCTCTTTTCCATCTCAGGGGGATTGCGGAGGGGGAACTGAATGTTGTTGACCTTGCAAGTGTTGTCAAAGGAATGTCTATCCTCGACGGCGATGGAACCTACTGGCTGACAAACCCTAAGCCGCCATCAGTTGGAGAAATTGCAAAGTGGATGGGAACCGCGGCCTTACTCAAAGTTGTCGTGGCACCGGAATTCAATGAAACCCCGATCGAGTATGCCTTTGAACGATTGTCATCCGCGTTTGCCCCATATCTTCAGGGCCGGGTGTTCCCTTCGGATATTTACTGCCCTATAATTACAGAAGAGACAATTGTTAACATGGTCCTCGGGTGTTTGAAACAATAGCGGATATTTAGAGGCTCGCAGTGGTAGTAGCGGTCAGACAACATCCACAATCTCCGCCGACGAAGCGGAAGCCGGGACGTCCGAAATTACTTTACAAAACTCATCACTGTCGCCGTTGTGGGAAAAAACTGAACGTGAGACCTTATCGAATAAGAGCAGGATTAGGTAATTATTGCCGGGACTGCTTCAACATAATATTCAGACCGCCGATGGTCATTTCAGGTAAAATTAGAAAAAGAGCAGGCGGGCCGGTCTGTCCCCATTGCCACAGTTTCCGTCAAGCATTTTTTGATGATGGCGACTTGGTTTGCAGGGTTTGTGGATGCCGGATTATCATGGGGTGATTTTTGCACACCCCTGAAATAGACACGAAATTAACGGTATAAAACCCCTGTTGCTAAAATATTTTTTACAGACTAAAATTAGAGCAGGGTACAAGCATTATTTTTTGCAGGGAGGACGCCGATGACGACCGGTAATACCGCGCCTACTGGGACCACGCCCGAAACTGGCAAAGGAACTTATTTCACTCTACGCAATGTAACTTTAACCCCGGCTGTACCTGCGGTCGCTCAGACAATAACGATCACCGGCGACGTCTACTTGTTCGGAATTCCTTTTCTGGCCTTGGCTTGGATCACGGCCGACATCACAATCCCGAAAGTTGACCTCGACGTAACGAATCCAGTGATTCACGTTGAAAGCATTGCCTTCGGAGGTAAGTTCTCTCTGACGGTTAAAAATGGCATTAGTCGTCAGGGAAGTTGCTCGGCACTGGTACAGGCATACGGCGGTCCCACTTATAAAGAAAATTTGGCTGTAGTAGGCGGCATCGTAACTCTTCCACCCTTCTCACCTGTTGTAGCGGCAGTACCCGCAATTGTTTTTACTGTGTCGGGAACGTTGACGCAAAACTTTACCGTCGGCGTGCCCGCTGTCCAGGGGGAATACCTTGAAGGCAGCCAGGTGACTCTAGCCTCGGCGATCACAAATACCACCGCAGTCGATACCCCTGTTACCATTCACCTACAAGTCTACAACCAGGGCGACATACTGGGGATAAAATACAATGGGAATCTGGTTACAGATGCTACGATCGGGCCAATAACTATTCCTGCCGGACAGATTTATTATGCTAGTTGGACATATACCGAGGGTTCAACGGCCGGGTCGCGGGATATCATCATCACCGTTCAAGATGCAAATAAAGCCGTTGTTGGACAGGGTACTTTCGACGGGCTTTATTCGGTCACGGCGCCGGTACCTACCTCTTTGACGATTTCACCTTCTACCATTCCGGTCGGGGGTACCGTTCAGTTTAATTTAGCCGGTTTCGGTTCGGCGGAATTAGTAAACTTCACCATAGCCGGTACCGAGGTCAGTAGTACCACCACTAATTACGACGGCGCCGACATCGGTTCTTTCTTGTATCTGGGAACGGCCGGAACCTTTGTACTGGTGGCGACCGGGGTCACCAGCGGGAAGTCTGCCCAGGCTACGTTAACGGTGACCGCATCTACTACGACTCGCAAAATCGTAATTAACCCCGATGCCATTCCTTACGGCGCCGATGTTAACTTCACCATCAGCGGTTTTCCTGCTAACGATGGCTTTAAATTCTGGATAGTCAGTTCGGCAGACGAGACACCTGAAGGGAATGGTTATGAAGTCGGGACGGACAATAACGGTAATGGTTCCGGGTCCATGGCTTGTGATGAGCCGACTGCGGGCACCTATTACCTGGTTGATGGGGAAGGCGACGTGGCCCAGTTTACCACAACATCCGGGAGTCCGGTGTTTACTCTATCCGTAGATTCAAGTAATACCGTACAAGGCGGGACGATCACATTTTCCCTTTACAGTTTCAACCCCAATACTGTTGTTAAAGTTTCTACTCCGAATGGTAACTCAGTTTCAGTAACGACGGACGACGTCGGGGATTACGTCGGAACCATGACAAATACCGAGCCTCCGGGGGCGTATTCGTTAACTGCCACTGACGCCGCCGGTCAGACTGCAACGGCTCCTTTTACCGTATTACCGCCGGCTACAGTTAGTTTCAAGGTGCAGTTGGTGGACCCGGCAAGAATTTACATGTTGGGAACGCAGTTAGTAAGTTCCGTCACACCGGGTAGTTACTCTAACGGACCTCTCGGCGGGGAATTTCCTGCCGGCGCTGTGCCCATCACCAGCTGGACTTGTGAATATTATGATCCGGTTACATTGGCGTTGGTGAACATCGGTTCGCTGTCGCCGAATTCTCCCGCGTCTATACAAAACGTTAACCCGGGAGGTTATATCGTAACTACATTTACCAGTTCTTCAGGGACAACGGCACCAATTCAAAGTACGGTTTTTACCGCCAGCAACGGCGACGTTTGGGACTTTGACCCCTATAATGCGCTTGCAGGTATAATCGGCGATATTTATCTCAGTACGTCGGGCCCTGTTGTCAATCCGGAACTTACGGTGTCGCCAACGAGCATCGTCCAGAATCCATCCGGCAGCCCTCTTGGCTATATTGCTACCGGCTTCTTGCCGGATGAATCCGTGGGAATCTCGGTAGTAGGCGGCGGAGGCATCACGGTAACGACAAACGAAATTGGAGGGGTTGAGGGCACCTTTATGGACAGTGACCCCGTGGGGAGTTATACACTCCAAGCTGTAGACAGTGCCGGAAACAAAGCAACTGCGGCCTTTAATATTGTTGCAGGCAGCGGCACCACACCGACTCTAGTGATTACTCAAACCCAGATCGACCCGGATTCGCTGCTGTCCTTCAGTATTTCCGGCTTCCCACCCAATGAATCAGTAGGAGTTTCGGTTGTCGGCGGCGGGGGAATAACATTGACAACAAACAGTAGCGGAGACGCATCCGGTAGTTTTATCGACGGCGAAGGCTTCGGGTTATATACCCTGCAAGCCGTGGACGCTGCAGGCAATAAAGCCGAAGCAAGTTTCACCATCCTTTAAATATTTCTTGAGAAATATTTGGAGACGACAATGGCATGGGATGAAGTAAGAGAACAATTAGCGGCAGCCAGGACGCCGCAGGAAAAACAGGCGGCCGCGGTTACGTTGATGCGCCATATCGGCCGTAACCAGATGGATAAGCATCTCGTTCACATGCACACTGGAGTCGCACACTGTATCCGTTTGTCAGAGCTCCACCGGGCGATGTCCGATGCCGAGACCTATGATTTAGTAAACCGAATGATACAAGGAGGGAGTCTATGAGCAATTTCAATATTAGCGATTGGCTTCCGATGCCATTTTGGTTAGGCCCTCCCCTTCCAACAACACTTGGCCTTTATTGGCCGTGGGCACAACAACCTTCAACAACTTCAACGAGCACGCTGAATAATTTCTTCAACGGGAACGGAAGACAAAACCCGTGTTCTTCCCAGAACACCCCGGCAGCGACCAATAACAATGCTCCTGCCTATGAAAATCTGGAAGAGATCGAACTGCAGGATATTGACCCGGATCTGCTCATGCCGCGTAAAATCGTCGTTCATAGAAAGTATAAGAAGAGGGTAGAATGAGCGATATCGTACCGCGCAATTCCATAATGCCCACTATCGTCGACGATGAAGGCAATCCGCTGGAAGGACCGGAGATGGAGAAGGTCAGTAGCTTGGTCATGCAGATGGCCCAGCTGGCGCAGTTGGCCCGGATCCGTAAAGCCGCTGAGATTGATATCATTCAGGGGTTGGCGGTTGAGAAAACGCTTGATTGTACCGATGGGCAGGGGTCTCTGGATTTACGATTCGTAGACCCCAGTTTCCCATGGGCGACAGCTTCTTTCCAGAATTTGGGGCCGGATACAGTTTTCCTTGCCGTTAACATTAATAATTATCCTAAAGAATTGCCGGCGGGTCAGGTTTGGGAAGTGGATTTCAGTAAAGCCAAGCATAGAATTGAAACAATCTATTACTATTGCAATTCCGGCCAGACGGCTAAGGTACTGGCTGACGGTAAATACTAAGGAGCAGGATAAAAATGGCTGAAGATTTCCCCAAAAAGTTTCATTGCCCTAATTGCGGGAGCGAAAAGACTGTCATGAACGTAGCGGCGACGCCGTTAAAAGCCAGTGGCAGACTGCCGCTGGACGCTTTTTGCATGATGGACCAAAAGGTGATATATCTCGAGGAAGCTAACAAAGCCACCGGGGTCGTTCCGGCGATAAAGAGCAGTTTTGACGTTTGTTTTGACTGCGGTACGTGGTACTGCACAATGACTGAAAAGACGCTGATTACACTTCCGCCGCCAAAAGCCCTGCCAGGAATGAAATGGCCTCCAGGCATGCCGCCAATATAGCCAAATTTAGAGAATATTAGAGAGGTGAGTTCAATGAAATCAGTTGCAGAAAGACTCTTGCAAAAAAATAATTACCACTCCAGGTGGATCATTAAACACTGGCGGAAAGATGACTCTGGCATCTATAGAATGATATGGATGGATGACCGGATTGACGAGAATACCTTGATGGATACCGGGGCCGAGGCAATTCTTTCCGCGTTCTTCGCTACTGGTATGGCTAATTACGGGGCACCGCCGGCAAATCATTACCTGGCCCTGGACAGCAGAGTAAGTATCAACCAGACCGATACACTGGCAACAATGGCAGCGGCAGAACTGGCATTGGGTGTTAATGGTTATTCCAGGAAGGCACTGAGCAGTGCCGGTATCGGTGTAGCAGGGCAAGATTTCTATATCAATAAGCCTGCGACTTATTACGAGGCGTCCAGTAACACGGTTACATGGACGGCAACAGGGAACTGGGTTACTCCCCAGGTCAATATCGATTTGTGTACGAACGGGACAGCGGTAGCTGATGCGGATGGGAAGCATCTGGTTGCCAGTCTCCCGCTAAGCACCAGCAGGTTGTTAATGAACGGTGACATACTTGAAGGTAGTATGTATTTGGGATTAAGTAATTAGGATCGGATAATGACTTTTCAGATGCAGCAGGGTGATGGCAAACTTCGTGCTAATCCCCAAATAGTCCAGACGGCGACGAATGTCTATTCAATGACATTGGGAGCGCAGACTCAGTTAGACAAGGTTCAAAATACTAAGTTTGGCGTGCCCGACCCGTCTACATTCTCCGAGACAGTCACAGTAGGAAACGCAACTGGTAGTTTCACCCCATGTCTTAATTTACCTAGAGCCTCGTGGGTATCTTCGCCCTGCAACATCAAGATTCAATTAGTTGGGCCGAACGCCTTATTTTCTACCAGCCAGATTGTCACAGCCAACGCTATCACGGGTCTACAGTCAGTCAGAGCGATTAACAGTTCTTTACAAGTTGACCATTCACCTGTTGGCTTAACTCCGGGCTTTAACGAATGGGGCGGACTTGACCACACCACAAAATTACTCAAGGCATCGGCGGCACCGGGCGGGAAGCTAACCTACTCAATGACGCTCACAAACTGCCAAGCCTTCCTGCAACCCTCACTGACAAAAGAATGGACAGTCGGACAAGACTTAGGGAACGGAGTAACGGTAGCATCGGTTACAGACACAGACGTTACTGGCACAGATGGTTTAGTTCATGCTCACAGACCTCCATACGTGGTCAATGCCCTTGTCTTTATGCACTCCAGCAAGGGCGGCATGGTTCAAGATACCGATGCGAATGTAGGTTTAACTACTGGTGAAATCGGCGTTCTCTACGCCAGAATTGCTACCGACAGTTCACCTACTCCACAAACGGGTTATACCTCATGGAGTTTTAACGGCAGTACCTTAACAGAAACACTTCCCACCTTTACCAATCCCGTCTATCCAATCGTACTGAGTCCTGCGGGGGATACGTTTGGATATACTACGGTGGGAAGTACCTCCTGGACTGGGGCTTTTCCCATTAACCACAGTAATCAAGGAACAGCGGGCTTTTTCCCATCACCAGGTGCAGAGACAATTAGTAATTTAAATATATATGCAAATTTTACTGTAGCAGGTAACTACGTTGAATTAGGGGTTTATACAGATTCGTCAGCTCCTGTCATATTCAAAACTAACTCCAACACAGCAGCTATTAGTGTAGGGACATCAGCAGCATGGGTCAGCGGTAATCCTATAGGTTCAGCATCGGTAGCAGCTAGTACCAACTATGACATAGCTGTGCAGATCAGTAGTAGTATTTCTATCACTGCTTACTACAATAGCGGTACATACAACCAAAGTCTTGGGGGTGCCTACACGTATGGGACATGGGGTAACTTAGCAAATTGGGCTTTTCATCCGAATTTTACCAATAGGAATATATCCATCTACTGCACCTGTACAGCAGGAGGGGGAGTAACAATAAGTAACTCGCCGTCGTCAGTAAGTTTTGGAACTGTAATGCCTGGAACTACCTATTACTCCTACAACCAATCAACTGGTAGCTATCCTAATCCCGTAACATCAAGTCAGTGCCACTTTACTATTACTAATGGAGGAAGTGGTTCTGTTAATCTTGCGATGTCTTGTTCGAATGCTACTACTGGGAATACTTGGACATTAGTATCGTCTGCACCATCGGGAGATCAGTTTGAAGTCATTGCTGTGTATAATGGAGAAAATCCCGCAAGCGGTTTAGTGCTGACAAATTCTAATCAATCGTTCTATTCGGGTCTTACGGCAAGTGGAACGCTATTATGGGATTTTGAAGAGATACTGGGTGGAACTGGAACAGGAAAATCAGGCACATTTAGTGATTCAGCAACGAAGACTTATACAATTACAATAACTGGGAGTTAATGTGAGGAAGCTATGGGTAATTATAATATCTGTAATAGTTTTATTAGCAGGAGGGTGTAGTTCATCTGGTTATAAAGTAATGGTACAGACCCGAGATTTCAGTTTCGGAAAAAATGATTTAGATAACTTCGCTATCTCTCCTGCTCAAGTAAGAATCGGAGAGTTAAAAGTAGGTCAGAGTGTTACAATATCAGTTAAGATAATAAACAAAGGTGTGGCGATGAATTATGAAGTATATCCAGAACAGCCCATAACTTATGTCAAAGGATATGAAGAACCAAATAATGATTATGGATACACCCTCAGTTCAAATAAAATAGAGGTGGAAAGTGGACAAACTGCAACAGTTACATTTACAATAACAAGGGAGGTGGTTAGTGAGAGTAAACAAGAAAAGGGGTTTGTGATAATTCAAGACCCACCAAATAGTAGTGAAGTTAATTTAATCCATGCAGAAATATTTGAAATGTTGTTACCTTGAAGGAGGGTAATATGAAAGGGTTATTTAAGAGAAAGAGTTTTCTAGCTATCGTTGCAACTGTTATGATTGTAGGCTCAATTTTAGCAATGGCAGCACCAGCAATGGCTGCAACAACTGCGGTAGTTACGGTCACAAATACTACTCAGTATCTTGCGATTACTGTCAGCCCGACGACTTATAACTTTAATGCTACAGGTGCTGCTCATACGGGAGTTTTGCCAAGCACAACCTATTATTCAAATGCGGGAGCAAACCAAGTTACATCCCCAACTGTGGGAGGTGCGTTGACAGGAGAATGCGCATTTACTATTACTAATACATCTTCAGTTGCTACCGACTTGACAGTAACTGCGAGCGATATGAGTACAGGTAGTGATAATAGTACGAACATAAATACTGGCTATACAAATGATGGTGCTACCACCTATGGATGTAGCACATATTTTACTGGGCAAGCATCAGGAGCGTGGGTTATTTGTAAATCAGCGGGTAGTTCAGTGGGGGAGTCAAATCTGGCGGCAACAACAAATATTACCATGGGTTTAATAATTAAAGAACAGTCAAACGCTTGGACTGGTGCTACCCCTGCAACATTCACCGTTACAATAACGACTGCGGCACACTAGGTCTAAAAGGAGAGATGATAATGAAAAGAAAGTGGATTGTATTAATTTTAGCTCTTACTTTAATTCTTGGCGTTGTCGGTATGGCGGTTCCAGTTTCAGCAGCGACAACGGCGACTATTACCGTGACAAATACCACTCAATACATAGCGGTTACAGTTTCCCCGACAACCTATACCCTTAATGGAATAAGTTCAAAGGGAGTATTACCAAGTACTACTTATTATACTAACCCCACTGGTCAAACTACTGCTCCAGGGTCTACGGTAGCAGATGGTGATTGCGCCTTTACCATGACTAACAGCAGCGCAGTTGCCTGCGATTTTGTCTTTGCGGCGAGTGATTTTACTTCAGGAAGTGACCAGTCAACGAATGGTAATACAGGAACAGCGGGTGCAACATCATATGGGTGTTATACTTATGTTTCGGGAGTATTGTTTGCTAGTAAGGTAGAGTGTAGTTCATCGGCAAGTGGTACAGGCATCAGTAACATGGCAGGCAGTGGTGCGACTTTGCATTGGGGATTTCAGATGAACGAACAAACCAACGCATGGACTGGCGGCACTGCCGGATCGTTTACAGTTACGGCGACAGCGTCAGCACATTAAAATAAAAAGAGGTGATTGTGAAAAGATTATTGGTTTTATGCGTCTTATCGTTTTTCCTTGTTTCGTGTAGTAGTGCGACTACTTTGGTGGCGAGCACCAGAACTACAACTACCAAAGCCGTTTCAACAGTGATAACGACTACCAGTGTGGTGGCTACAACAACTACTTTGTTAGGTAGTTTGCCCACATCCAATACGATTACCACGGAAGTTACGGGAACCGTAGTTCCTACCCAAGCATCTGTCCTTTATATAATTCTTAATCCACAGTCGCCCGATGCCTTGACAAATGGAGCCACACTCCAGATGGCTGCTGTAGGGCAGTTTTCTGATGGCACGAGAGTTGATATTACAAATCAGGCAACATGGTCAAGCTCTAATACTGCGATAGCCACGGTCTCGAAGACGGGCTTAGTGAAAGGAATTAGCACTGGCGGTACTAATATCTCGGCATCCCTTGAAGGAACATCCAGCAATCCCCCTATTACGGTTTATGTTAAATAAGTGGAGGCGTTTGTGAAAAAGTTTTTGTTGGTACTCTTAGTTTTAGGCTTGTTTGCGAGTTCCTGCTCCTTGGTGAGCGCAAGCGTAGTGACTTTAAATCCGTCTACATACCCGAGTGATATGATATACCCTGGTGACATTATTATTCAAAATTATAATGAGGGTGTTAATATCGCTACATGGTTCCAGAACGATTCAACTCCGACGTTCGGTCATCAAGCTGGCAGTGATATGGCGATTGAAATTTATAATTCCCATGACACTACTGCCACCTTCTCAATAACAGTTGACAACCCCCCACCCCTCTCCTATGTTATTGGGACAGTTAGCGGACAATCAGGCAGTTCAACCATCACAGGAACGGGAGTAGATTGGAATAGTTTGCCAATCACAGATAGCCTCGGTGCGGTTCAGAAATATTTAAAAATTAATAATGACCCTGTTTTGTATCAAATTACAAATGTATCCAGTAATTCGTTAACGGTCAGTCCTAATTTAATATCAACTCCGCAGAATGAAGTATATTCGATTAGTTGGTATCGGTCTACTGCGGATGCTACCGCTGGTATTACATACGAGAATGCGCCTTCGGGTAATACATGGTTGAAGGTTCCTGCTACAGTCACAGTTAAAGCCCGCCAATTGTTGTCAGTCCCGATTTCTTTTAAAATTCCAAAAGGGATATCAGCGTCTAATTATGATATGAGAATCACAGTCACGGATATAACCAATGCTGCACAGATTATGTCTAACGAACAGGTGAGGTTCTTAGTTTCAGTTGCGCCGTGAGATGAAGATATTAAGAGTTCTGATAATTGTGGCTGTCTTGGGTTTAATGCTCCTGCCGATAAAAGTTATGGCAGCAAGCACGGCTACTATTATTGTTACCAACTCGCCCTATTTTGTCAGTGTAAATATTACGCCGTCATCCTGGGCGATTAATGGATTGACAGGAAGTGGATTAGTTAATAACGCTACGACCTATTACTCAAACCCCTTAGGGGACACGGTCTCCCCAACAATACTAGGAGCAAAAGATAGTGAGTGCTACTTCAACGCTTCTAACGGTATGGCAATAGCGGTTGATTTAACTGTAACAACAAGTGATTTATCGGGGGGAAGTGATAATTCAACCAATAGTAATAACGGGTCGGCTGGAGCAACTTTTTATGGAGCCTACACTTACTTCAGCGGGCAGACTAGCTTGCAATGGGTTGTTTGCAAATCATCAGGGAGTTCGATTGGATATAGTAATTTATTAGCAGGGGGTAATGTTAATTTCGGATTAATAGTATCCGAACAAACAAATGCATGGACAGGGGCAACCCCGTCATCTTCTACTATTACCGTAACATCCTCGGCTCATTAAGGAAAATAAGTGAAAATATTTAAATTTTTATTAGTGATAGCAGCGGTAATAATGGTAGTAATGCTGATGCCTGTGGCGGTGTTGGCGGGCAATACAGCTACAATGGTGAACGCTCCTGCTTACTCAGTTGGGATTACCAGTTTTACCGTTACTTATGTCTCTGATACCGAGGTAGATTTAAACTGGACGTATGATGCTACTGTAAGTAATGTAATGGTGAGGGCAAAGTGGGGTTCATATCCTGCTAACCCGCCAAATAGTGCTACTGCCCCCAGTGATGGATATTTAGTATATTACGGAAGTGGTTTATCCGCCGTAGACACTTCAATGAATTTTAATAATAATCCAGATACATTATACTATAGCATATGGGGGCAGAAAGGTGACGGAAGTTGGTACTTAATTCCGAGTCAAGGCTCCGAGGAGAGTAGAGAGATGATAGGGTTACTTTTAGGATTTCTAGCGGTTAGTTTATTAATTGCGGGACTTGTATTAAAAAAGTCCTGGGTAATGTGGTTTTCGATACCGTTTTGGGTTATCTTGTCGATTTACATGGCGTATTACCAGAGTATGGGTTTTCCCGCATCGGCGCAACACGCCTTCTTATTTATCGGCTTAGGTGCTACAGTTGCAATAGGATTTGGGGCAATCAGGATGCAAGCTAAACCTGCCAATGAGCACCATGATGATGACAATTTAGACGACGATGATGCCAGTACGAAAATTTACAAAGCCGAGCGAAAAAAATATCGCAGAAGTAGTTGACATTAGGTATTGGTTAACGGTATAATAGTTCAAATGAAGAAATTTTTAACCAAATATGACTACCTCCTTGTCGGTTTCGTTGCCCTTCTTTATTTTCTTTTATTATTCAGTCGCATCCATACGTTCGTTTTTTTCTCGGGAGATAGTAGCGATTGGCTATCCTCCTCTATTTTTTGGATGGTGCCCCAGCCCTACGGCTCCCCCCTCTTTATCACCCTCGGCCACCTTGTCAACTGGCTGCCGTTTTCTAATTTAGTAGCGAAGATGACGGTTGCAATGGATGTTATCCCCTCTGCGATCACGGTTTCTGCGGTTTACCTCATTTGTAAGAAATTTACGCAGAGTATTAAGATTTCCTTGGTTTGCGCTTTGGTTTTGCTGGGTTCGGCAATTTTCTTAACTCAGGCGACAATCCTTGATGAGTTTGCTATTTCAGGAATGTTCGTTACTTTGGCTTTTTATTTCTATATTCAGGG
>Ga0187874_10002888_pt1 | contig 12541 bp, 12 predicted proteins | sample June2016WEW_16_1_3_FD_132993 | JGI IMG/M metagenome (GOLD analysis project Ga0187874, IMG submission 132993) | Peatland microbial communities from SPRUCE experiment site at the Marcell Experimental Forest, Minnesota, USA - June2016WEW_16_150 | ecosystem: Environmental > Terrestrial > Soil >... | reverse complement strand
GCGCCATTATTCCCTAGATCGTATTGCACATAGGTGGGGAAGCCGCGCGTGCCCACGGCTGCAATAATGCGCGTTACGCCGCCGCCCATGTTCGTGAGTTCCAGGCCGGTGATGTCCTGGCGCTGGCCGGTGAAGAGGTTGGTCGGACAATTGGTCCAGGTCTGGCCCTGGTCGTAAGACAAATAAAGACCCATCTTGGTTCCGGCTGCGATGTTGTTGCTGTTATTGGGATCAACCCGAACTTTGCCGACCGCGTTGTACTGCGGGTAGTTGCCTGCCGGCTGGGTATACTCGGGGCCAAAAACGCTGGCGCCCAGAGTAGTCCAGGTGTTGCCGCCATCCATGGACTGAAGGATGCCTTGGCTACCCATGGAGAATGAGCCGTAATTCAGATCGCCCGTGCCGGCATAGATGGTGAGGTGATTGTTGGGATCGATCGCCAGCGTATCAATGCTGGTGGTCGCCAGCTCGGGGCTATCGGTGGTGACGCTCCACGTGGTGCCGGCGGTGCAGCAGTTTGTTGTTTTCCAAACCCCGCCGCCGACACTGCCCATATAAGCGACGATACTGCCGTTCGTGGTCGTCGTCGGATCGGTCACGATGGCATTGACGCGTCCCTCGGTGGTTCCGTAGTCATAACAGCCGGAACAACCCGTCATGTGCTCGGGCATCGGCCCAAGGGCAGTGAAGCTGTTGCTGTTCATCGGTTTGAGGCCGAGTGCGGGATTCAGGACCAAGCCCTTATGCCCAGCCGGAACCCCACGCTTAATCGCCTTGTCTTGTTCGGCAGCGGCACGCGTCCAGGAGGGCGAGTAGTGGCCCGTCGGGTACGTCAGCCGGTGGTACCAAAATTCTTCCTCGGTGATGAGACGCTCGGCATCGGTGGGAGCGTGGCCGAGGGTGAACCGCATGGAGATGGATGCCCCCGAGCCTATCGCGGTAGCTGTCAGAATCGGCGTGTTCTTGCCGCCAGTGTTAGCACTGCCCAACGAAGGCAGCTTCGGCATAGTTGTGGAGATATTCAAGACGCCATTCTCGTCGGCGCTGCCGTGGATGGTGGCGACGATTCCCGCGGAATCGGTTTTAATGACGATTGTGACACCCTCGCCCGGCTTCCAACTGCTGCCGCTAAAAATCATCGGCTCGCCCGGCATGTAGCTGATCTTATCGGCCACCAGCGTCGGCTTTTCTACGCTGCGGCCGTCTGTCGACTGCGCACTGGCAATGGGTGAGAGAGCGAGGATTGTGGCCAAGATACAAAGAAAAACAACATCAAGACGACGAAGTAGACGACGATTCATTCATTTCTCTCCGAGGGAATTTCCGGGTTCTGGAGCGAATCCGGTGTCTTGCAATGGCCCGGCTCTGATCACGGTCACAGCCTTGGGTAACTATGAAGCTCGTACCTTATTACTATCTCCGTAGTAAATGTGTAAAGAAAATTATTGAAAGCGGATACAACTTTTCGGTCATTTTACGGCCTATAAGTGCCCGGCGACTGCGAGCGGAAGAGGAATTGCATCAAGGCGAACGCTCCTCCCGAAGTCCTCTACGCCAAGTGCAAAGCATCAATCGACCAACCGGGTGCGAAGGAATCGGCGACCCCACTTCACAGAGAACGCGAAAAAAAACAAGATGACATTTGCAGTATCTACTTTGCCGCGCTAAACTTCCTGGATTCCCGCGGCGATGATTCGCTCTCACTTCCGGACGGGCTGCGTTTCTCCATCGAGGTTGCGCATGTTGGCTCTGCTCACCTTCGCGGCGGTTGCATTCCTCGTTGATCAAACGACTAAGCGAGTGGTACAGACCCGCCTCGCTGGCCCGCTCGGCGGGCGGCTCCTCCACATTCGAGAGGTCCACCATCGCGAGCCCATCTACCGCCAGGCCGTGTCCCGTTCAGTGCTGATCGTCGTTTGGTGCGCCGCTGTGGTCGCAGCCGTATGGCTGGACAAATCCGGTCTATTTCTGCACAGCCGGATCGCGCCGGCCGGCGTGGGCTGTGCGCTGGGCGGCGCGGCCGGAAATCTCCTGGACATTCTTCGCCGCCAGCACATCGTGGACTTCATCGACCTCGGCTGGTGGCCGATCTTCAACCTCGCCGACGTTGCCATCGTCGGTGGCCTGCTGCTCGCATTCTGGGGCATGGTGGCTCGCGCATGAGACGCGTCCTGTTCCGCTGGCGCGGTCTGACGGTCTGGGGTTATCCGGCCATGCTGTATGTCGGCCTGGTCTTCGGCGTGATCGCGGGCAATATCGCTGCGCACGCTGCCGGGCTCGACTCGCTGCGCGCTTACGTCGCGACCATTCTGCTGATCGTTCCGGCGCTGATCGGCGCGCGCCTTCTGTTCGTCGCCAGCGAATGGAGGTATTACCACCGCAATCCACACCTCATCTGGAACCGCAGCGAAGGCGGCTCTATGATGTACGGCGCCGTGCCGGTAATGCTGTTGTGCTCGGTGCCCCTGCTGCACGCCCTTCACCTCGGCCTTGGCGCCTTCTGGGACGTGAGCACCTTCACTATCCTGGTCGGCATGATCTTCACCCGCGTGGGCTGTCTGCTGAACGGATGTTGCGGCGGCCGGCCGACGCGCGGCTGGTTCGGCATTCGACTGCCCAATACGCGCGGCATTTGGCGGAGGCGCGTGCCTACGCAGGCGCTCGAGGCAGCCTGCGCCGCCGCGCTGCTGATCGTCGCAATGGTCATGTGGCGGCGCACACCGTTTCCGGGAGCGCTGTTCCTGCTCATCATGTTGAGCTACGCGAGCGCGCGGCTGGCGCTGGAGTTGGCCCGCGAACACGCCAATTCCCGGCGCCAGTTCCGCGTCGCCTACGCGCTGTCCGCGATTTTCGTTGTGATGTCCATCTCGGTCTTGGCGTTGAAATGGCGATAGTAGCTTTTCGCTTGACCCACAGAGGCACAGAGACTCAGCGAAAGCAAATATGAAATCCCGGGCACGCCGGTCAGAACGAATCGAAGCACACCAGTTTCAGATCGGGCTTTTTCTGTGTCTCGGTGTCTCTGTGGTTAAGAAGGGGGCTTGAATGGCGAACAATGTAGTCGGCAACTATGACGTCGTAGTGCAGGTCTCGCTGCCTGCGATCGACCGCTTCCTCGCGGTGATGCACGAGTGCGAGCGTTTCCTGCACTCCACCTCCGGCTATCTGAACGACGTGGCCCCGCCGCAGCCGCACCTACCGCCCATCATACTGACAGGTGTCGCGGACGCCTTTGGCAAGGCCATCGCCAATCAGCGGCAGATTCCGCGCAAGTCGTTCACGGGCACGGTGTCGATAAGCGATCCCGTCTCCGCCCTCCGTCCACCTATCGTGAATCCCGGCGGGGGCTGGTTCCCGCCGCCGGTGCTCATCCCCAGCAACCTCTCGGGCATCGTCCAGCTGCAGATGTTTCCTCCGACCATCGACGTGCCCGACGCCTCTGGCCAAAGTCTTAGCGTGATGTTGAACGCGATGGTGCGCTACTTTCCCGACCCAAACACCGCACCCATCGCGCAGTTCCTGCGCGGCAATCTCCAGATCGTCGCGCCCATAAGCCAGATTTCGACTCAGGTGGGCAACGTTCTCGAGTTCGACTTCACGGCCAACCAGGCGACCGTCAGCTTCACGCCGACCTATACCAGCAATGCGCTGAGCCTCGCCGATACCGTGGCCATCAATCTGGCGATTCAGAATGCGCTGAAGACCAGCTTCCAGCCCTCGAGCGCCACGTTACCCGGCGGCGTCTCGGCGCTGCAATTCAAGACGATGCTCTCCGGCTCGCGGAAGGCTGCCGCGCTGTTACTGAACCTCACCAAACATTCCAGCGATCCCGCCAGCGTGCAAGACATTGTCCTGAATGCGACAGACGATTTCGCCTTTGCTATCAGCCCGGCATACATCAATTCGCTCCTGAGCTCGTCGATCAGTCAGCTTACGAACTTTCCACCGATTCCTGTCAGCGAGTGGCCCTTCTCGACCACCTACACCATCACGCTGACCAGTCCTCCGCCCGCCCTGAACTTCACGAGCGGAGCGATTCAGCTTGTCATCAACGCCCACGCCCACAGCGGGGGCTCTATATTCCCGAGTTTTAACTTCAAGACCGTAGTCTCGTTCGGGCTGAACCTGATTCCCATTGACGCGCAGGGCCGGCTGGGCGCAGCCGAGCTGGTGCTCTCCAAGGTCTCGCTTGACTTCACGGACTCGGGTATAGGCGGCGATATTAAGGACGCCATCCTGGGCGCGTTCAAGGGTTCGATCACCGGCAACATTGCCGCAGCCGTGAACAACATCCTGAATTCGTCGGATCCCAACGGCATTCAGGCCACGGTGCGCAGCCAGACGAACATCGACACCCAACTGGGCAACATGGTGAACTCGCTGCTTACCGATCCAACCACCGGTGACCAGCCCGATGCCTCGCTCAAGCTTCGCTTCTCCTACACCGCGGTGGACATCGAGCCGACGGCCGTGATTCTGCGCGGCTTGGAGGCAGTACTCGCGTGGGCCGAACCTTATGTGGAGTACGACCAGATACCCTCGCAGCCCGCCAATGGCATCGGCCCCGGTGGCCTGAGCGGCGTGGTCACGCCGACGGGGCCGGACTACACGGCACTGAACTCGTGGATTCCCGGCGGCACGATCACGCAGTACGTGTGGAGCATCAGCTACAACAACCAGCTTTACCCGTTCGGCGTGGACCCAAACAAGTTCGTGCTGCTACATTCCAGCACTTTGCCCGTGGAGGCGGATGCGGCCGTGGGCGGCTCCCTTCCGCCGTACACGCCGTTGTGCCTCACGGTGCAGGGCACGCGCATTTCATCTTCGGGCGCCGGGCCCGCGGTTGCAGTCAGCGCCACCAATTGCGGCTACCATCTCCTGCCGCTACCCGGGCTCAATCTCGGTGATGTCGCCTCGATGCCGACGATCGCAATGGTGCGGCAAGGAGCGAGCGGCCAAATTGTCGTCACCGGACACGCCACACCACAGGCAGCCGGACGCGCCGCGCCCAATCTGCTCGTTCATTTCGCTGACGCCAAATCGGCTGCCGATCTGAAGATGCTGACGCAGGCGCTGAATCACACGAAACGCGCCGACGCGCCCACGGCGGTGATGGCCGTTGTGCCGGTTGGGCACCTGGAGAAACTGAATTACACGCCGGGAATCATCTACGCCGAAAACGACGCCGCCTGGGAGCGAGCTTTCGGCGTGGGCAAAGCAGCGCGCCCGCTGACCGTGATCGTCGATCCCACGGGCAAGGTGGTCTGGCGTCATGAAGGCGCAATCGAACACAAAGCGCTTTCTGCCGCGCTGACGAAAGAGCTGGCGCCTGCCTTCGCTGGTCCACCGAAATTGCTGCGCTTGAATGCGACGCTCGGACAGCCCGCACCCAACTTCCTATTTGAGTACGCTCCCAGCCGCGAGCTGACGCTGACGAAGTTGAAGGGGCGTCGTGCGGTGCTGGTCTTTTGGCGGAGCGGATCTGCGCCGAGCATGCAAGCCATCAAGGCAGCGCTGCAGGCGCAGAACGGCGCTCAGCCACCGCTGGTGTTGGCGATCAATGACGGAGATTCGCCCGAGCATGCGCACCGCGCGCTGTCGGAGGCGAAGCTGTCGGCCATCGTGGTCGCAGACCCCGGCCGCATGATCGCCACCGCGTACGGCGTGAGTGTCTGGCCGACGATCGTCTTCATCGACGCGTCGGGAATCATCTCCGGCATACAGTTCGGCTATGCCGAAGGCGGGCAGGCGTCAGCCCCGCAAGCGACGAAGTGACGGCTGGACAAGAGGAGAATCGATGCTTGATCCGTTCCTGATCCTCACGCCGGTGCTGGTATTGGCAATTGTGGCGCTTCTGGGTTTTGTGGGCTGCTCGCCCACATTCGTCGTGCTTAAGGCTGTGGGGGTGCAGCACGTGCAAACGACGATCAGCTCCCACGCCCCCGGGACGGACACCGGCGAGGGCACAGCTACAATCAGCGCCGATCTGCTGGGCTTGCAAGGCGGTGAGTTGCTCATCGCTACGGTGCAATGGCAGTCCCCGCAGGCGCCTATCCTGACGGGCGCAAATTGGATGCAAGTCACAGGAGGAGGGCCGTTCCTCTGGAACAACATGAGCATTCTCAGCTACTGGGCTACAAATCCTCAGGCCAGTACCAGCGTGAGCGCCGAGGCGATTCTCAATGGCGGTTCCAACGTTACCTGGAATCTTTGCGTCTCGGCATACAGCGGCGCAGCTAGCGCGACCGCGCCGTACAGTCCAGAGGCCAGCGATCCTGCCTACACCGGACCAACGCCCACTGCCCCAGCCATAAGCCTCGGTCCGGGAGACATGCTTTACGCGGTAGGCTTCGCCGCCGATCCAGATGGTACCTTCCCTGGAAGCACTTCTCTGACTGCGGGGCCGAGCTTGACCGCCGAGTTTCCCGCGGTCAAGAACCCTCTGGTGGAGGACGGAGGTTCAGGCATTATCAGCGCGCAGGTGACGAGCAACAATCCGAGCGCCGAGGGTTTCATTGTCGCCATGGGAATGAAGGGTGCAGCGTAGTCGCGACCCGGATAGAGAGAGGCCGAAATGATCGATGGGTTTGTAATCTTCACGCCGATTCTTCTGTTGGTCATCGTAGCCCTGCTGGGATTCGCGGGCTGCCAATTCACTCCCGGCGCCGCTCCGTCTGGCGTATCGCATGTACAAACGGTGGTGCAGTCCGCGGCCGCCGGCACCAAAAGCGTGACCGCCGCCGCGCTCAGTTTGCAGGGCGGAGAGCTGATCATAGCCGCGGTGCAATGGGGCTCGGCCGTTGCTCTTCCCGAAACGCCGACGCTATCAGGCGCGCCATTCTCACCGGTGAATGGCGGCGGCCCGTTCGCATGGAACGCCATGTCGGTCCAAATATTCTCGGCCTTGAATCCGGCGAGTAATACCCAGCTGACGGTGACCGCATCGCTTCCGCGCAATTCGGACGTGACCTGGAACCTATGCGTCTCGGCGTACGATGGCGCGGATGAGGACGCGCCGTTATACAGTCCGCAAACCAGCCCACTGAACTACGTCGGCAGCAATCCGCAGACGCCGCCCCTGAACATTGGGACCGGCGACCTGGTCTACGCCGTCGCCTTCGCCGCGAACAGCGATGGCACCTTCCCGGGCAACAATTCGTTGACCGGGGTGCCGGGCTTTACCGCGGAATTTCCGGCGATCACGGATCCTCTGGTGGAAGACGGAAATGGCACCAATCCGGTTGTCGCTCAGGTGACAAACACCAACCCGGATCCCACCGCCAAGGGCTTCATCTTTGCGATGGGACTGAAGTCTGCAGGCTAACGAAGTTATCAGAAGAGCGTTCACGACGAGAACCGACGTCACGTCCGATACAAATGTCTGGAGAGATTCAGGAGGAGCCTGGAGAGAGTCTCAATGATCGATGAATTCGTAATGCATCGTGAGGCTTTCAGCGTCAACCGATGGTCAGTGTGGTCGTCTAGTGTCCATAGCCCCGCCGTGGGAGCCAAGGACACATTCGCGCATTGCCTTCAACCAATTCTCGTTCCACCTTTCTGACGGACGAGCAGTCTCCGATAGGATGCCGGTGATTCTTCCGGCAGCGAGCTATGACCTGTGGCTTAATTCTGGATTTCGAGAATTGGCAGCGACGACCAAGATGCTCAAGCCCTACGATGCCGGGCAGATGCGACGCTATGCCCTAACCACGCGGGCAAACAATGCCACGAATGACGACGGTGAGCGTTCTGAGCCAACTGAAGTGTCAGGGGCAATGCAGGCCGGACTTTTCTGAGCAGGCTTTAAGATGCTCCCCGTTGTGTCGGCCGCCTCAAAGGCGCGGATGATCACCTTTGCGCTGCTTTCCTGCTGAAATGAGAAGATACTTGAATGCGGCACTACAACCTTGCAGTAATGCCCGGTGACGGCATCGGCCCGGAGGTCATAGCGGAGGGGGTTGCAGCTCTCCAGGCAGTTGCCGAATTTGACGGTGGCCTGAAGTTCGAGATCCAGGACTACGACTGGGGTTCCGAAAGGTATCTTCGGCAGGGGGCGATGATGCCTGAGGACGGGCTGAAGGTCCTGGAGGCGCGCGATTATAACGCCATTCTGGTTGGCCCAGTTGGCGATCCGCGTGTTGCTGACCACATAACGCTCTGGGGTATGCTCTGCCGATTCGCCAGGGCTTTGACCAGTACATCAATCTTCGGCCAGTGCGGCTGTTGGAGGGTGTCGCCAGCCCGCTGGCAGGTAAGGCTCCCAAGGACATCGACATCATCTGCGTTCGCGAGAACTGCGAAGGTGAATATTGCGGAGCAGGCGGCCGGGTTTACCAGGGAACTCCACAAGCGTCGGCGGTGCAGACGGCCGTCTTCACTTATCGTGGCACGGAACGCGTTATTCGCTATGCCTTCGAGTACGCACGCCGGCACGGGCGCAAGAAAGTGACCAGCGCGACCAAGTCCAACGCCATTAATTACAGCATGGTCTTCTGGGACGACGTGTTCCGCGAGGTGTCCGCGAAGTATCCAGATGTGCAGCACGAACAGCAGTTGATCGACTCGCTGTGCGCGCGTTTTGTCACCGCGCCGGAGAGCCTGGACGTGGTGGTGGCCTCGAACCTATTTGGCGATATCCTCACCGATCTCGGCGCGGCCATCGCCGGCAGCATGGGACTGGCGCCCAGCGCCAACCTCAATCCTGAGGGCCGTCACCCAAGCTTGTTTCAGGCGATCCATGGCTCAGCGCCCGACCTCACGGGCAAAGGCATCGCCAATCCTATTGCCACAATCTGGTCCGTCTCGATGATGCTGGATCATCTTGGTGAGGCCGAGCTTGGCAACGCCTTGTTGAAGGCGATCGAGAGCGTGCTTGCCGAAGGCAAGGTTCGCACGCCCGATCTCGGCGGAGAATCTACGACAAGACAGATGGGACAGGCGGTCATCGCCGCACTGCGTATGCCAGGAAAGCCGTCCCAACCTACTTCTCGTTAGGGCCGAAACCCGTCACAATGTCATTGCAGAAACCTGATTGCGAACGGCAAACTCACTTCTTCTTCGACCTCACAGGCGCCGCCAGCGCGATAGCGGCCTCAGCCGTGAGCATCAGGAAGGAAAACGTCTCCTGCAAGTACAAGCCGACTGTGGTATCGGTGTGGTTCAAATAGCCGATGGATACGTCCTGGCCGATGTGCAGATCGAAATCGCCGCCGCGGGTCGTCACCACAAAGGCACCGTGGATAGCCGGTGCCCAGATGATTTTGTCGTCGACGAGCCGTTTGACATGGTCCAGCACCGGGTATCCCTGATCGCTGGTCTCAGCCAAGGCTGTGTAAACGTCGGCATCGAGGAGCACCGCGTAGGGACCATTGACGCCGACTAGCCGCAAGCGGCTCAGGCCTTGGGCAATTGCTTCCGGGTACTCTCGCACATCGCTGGGCAGCGTCATCTTCGGATTGCTGGTCCCCTGCCGGATACCCACGATTCCGGCGGCGGCATAGCCTTCGAATATGGCGGCGTCCTCGGCATAAGCGAGTTTGCGCGCGGCGTCCTTTGCCGGCTGCCAGTCTGAGTCGTTTGCACCACGATCGACGTCGTCAATAGTCTGGCGCTGCAGCTCGAACGGAACGCGCAGCTCGACCAGCGCCTTTACTTCGCGCTGTCTGGCGACGACACCGGCGCTGGGGGCCGAGATCGTCAGCAGATGGCCGGTACCGACGCCGGAGAGGCTTGTGCCCGCGGGCCCATGCATGTCGACTACGCGCCGGCCCGCGAGGTGACGCTTAAGCGTGCGCGTTGTTTCCTCTTCGATCTGTGCCCAGGCAGCATCGGAAATGGGGGCAAGCTCTCGGTGCAGGTTATTCATGGGGAATGTCTCCTTTAAGCGAACCAATACCCAGCGAACCATCGTTCTCTCGCTTGGGCAGTAAGGCTTCTCCTGCTGGCTCAGCGGGAGCCTCTGCAACGGCAGACTGGTCGTCGGCCACGTTTTCCAGAAATGTCGCGGAGGGCACGAAAAACAAGTTTCCGGTGACTGCGCGACTGAAATCGAGCAGCCGGTCATAATTGCCGGGCGGGAGGCCAATGAACATGTTCTCCAGCATTTTTTCAATCGTAGAGGGCGAACGGCTGTAGCCAATGAAATAGGTGCCGAATTCACCTTGCGCGGCGTTGCCGAAGGGCATGTTGTCGCGCAGGATCTTGATCTCCTTGCCATCCTCGACGATGGTCGTGAGTGCGTTGTGCGCTGAGGTTGGCTTGATGGAATCCTCCAATTCGATGTCAGACAGCTTCTTGCGGCCGATGATCGCTTCCTGTGACTCGGTGGACAATGCATTCCATCCCGCAAGATCGTGAAGATACTTTTGCACTATGACGTAGCTGCCGCCGGCGAACTCGGTATCCTCCTCACCGACTATCACAGCATCGATGGCTGCCTGGCCCGACGGATTTTCCGTTCCGTCGACAAATCCGAGGAGATCGCGGTCGTCGAAGTAACGGAATCCGTGCACCTCGTCTGCCGGCGAGACCGCATGGCCGATACGCGCCATGATTTGCGTGGCCAGCTCGAAGCACAAATCCATGCGCTTCGCGCGGATGTGGAATAGCAAGTCGCCGGGTGTGGAGATCGCAACCCGAGCCCCCGCACGGATCTCACGGAACGGATGTAACTCCGCCGGTCGTGGAGGCCCAAAGAGCCGGTCCCAGGCTTCCGATCCAAACCCCAGGACGCACGAGAGCCCTGCCTCAATGTCACGAAACCCCACCGCGCGCAACAATGCGGCCAAGTCTCCACAGAACGATCGCAGGGTCGTGCGATTATCGGGGCCCGGGTTTAGGGACACCACGAGAAAGATTGCGAAGCGAGCAAGGGATGCGGCTACCGGTTGCGCTATGCCCCTCGTGGCGCCTGCCGTTACGGGAGCATTGATCGGATTGGACGCCATCGCTCGCCATCCTCGCGGGGCCGGAAGGAATTTCGTTTTTCGAAATATCGCCCCTCGCCTCGCAGCAACAATCGGACGGAAGCTTACCATCGCCTATTGACGGATGTCCATGCCAACCGCGCCCCGAACGGCTAGAACACGATTGTGAAAGCGCCGCGTGATAGGGCAGGGAGTTGTACAGGGCGTTTTTCTCCTTGACAGCTTAGGAGGGAATTCGAATTGCCCACGCTTCGGCTAGTAAGATTCGACTTCACGGCCGGCTGGAATTCCGTTTCTGCTTTATGAGAACATTCCATCTTGAGGTGATTCATGGCTCTCAGCTTTGCTAGCGATATTCGCCCGCTGTTCCGCGACTCTCCCGATGTGGAGGCGATGAAAAGCTTCGGTCTCGACCTGTCTTCCTACGCTGATGTCAAGGCGCAGGCCGAAGCGATCTATTCCCGCCTGGAAGATGGCAGCATGCCTTGCGATGAAGCCTGGCCTAAGGAGCAAATCGCCAGGTTCAAGCGGTGGATGGACGACGGCATGGCGCCGTAACTGGCGCTGCAATGAATGCCTGATAATAGGGCGCGTGCGACCGCCAATCAATTCGTTAGGAGCTCGGTTAGCAGCCATCGGGTCGCCTAACGAGGGCTTGGTTTGGACAACGAAGGAACATTCGGAGACCCATCTTTTTGGTACTCGACAGGTGGCTATCGGCGGCTGAAGGGGGTTAATGTCTATAGAAGTGAAATCGTGTATTAGCCACGAGTACCGGAGAGCTGGACGGGTAGCAAGAACCAGGTAAGAAGCCAAAGTGCTGGGCCGGCCCCATGGCTCATATGCGGAGTTCGTGCCTTGCTGCCTTTCCCTCGGCCAGAGAGAAATATCTTGTAACCGACGCTAGACCCCTCGAATCGAAGTACCCTACGTTGGCAATTTGGCGATAAGGAGTTACCTTATTTCTAAATCATGTGGCGCCGACCAAGCATTTTGCGCTTCGCTGTCTCAAGAATGGACCCTCATCCCGTCACAACTTATATCTAACAGGGAAGACGTATACTTAATCGGCCAGTTACAATCGGACTCCTGGAGTTAATATCCAAAATCAAAGAAGAAGGGGTAGGCATGGACATTACAAGCATAGTGGCACAACTTAGACAAGAGGTTAGCCGCATTGAAAATGCAATCGCAGCGCTTATGGGGTCGGGCTCCCAGGCAACACGGCGGGGCCGTCCACCCAAGGGCAGTCAGGCCAAACCAGCCGGCAGCCAGAAACGCGGTCATATGAGCGCAGCAGCGCGTGCCAGAATTGGCGCGGCAAAGAAGGCTTGGTGGGCAAAGCAGAAAGGCAAGCCGGAACCCAAAGCGGCTAAGCCTGTCGCGAAGAAATCGACCGCTCGCAAGCCGATGAGCGCAGCCATGCGGAAGAAATTATCGGCGATGATGAAGGCGCGTTGGGCGCAGAGGAAGAAGGCGGCATAGCTGGACCTTCAACTTGGTCTGCGTGCTGTCATGAGTCTGCAAATAGCTTTGGGGACAAAAGCGAAGACAGGGTGCAATACAAGTCCAACTCAATGGTTCCGGGCAGCATTCGCTGCCCTTACCATTTATGG
>Ga0187874_10002886_pt1 | contig 12543 bp, 8 predicted proteins | sample June2016WEW_16_1_3_FD_132993 | JGI IMG/M metagenome (GOLD analysis project Ga0187874, IMG submission 132993) | Peatland microbial communities from SPRUCE experiment site at the Marcell Experimental Forest, Minnesota, USA - June2016WEW_16_150 | ecosystem: Environmental > Terrestrial > Soil >... | reverse complement strand
CGCGATCTTGTCCCCACGAAGCCGACAGTGGCATACGAGTACGACCTTCACCAGCCGCTCAGCATGGAAGGTGGACCGCCGCTTCCGCCTGAAGGGGCTACCCTAGCCTTACCGCCGCAGCAGACTCCGGTACGCGCCAGCGTCGGCACCTACTACGCGCAATTCACCATCCCGACGACATGGAAGGGCGTCTACAAGATCGTGTGGCAACTCCAGGAGTTCGCCGGGAACTGCCCGCAAAGCTACGTCCACATGGATTTTGTTACTCAGACCGTGGACCCGGCTGACCCGGCGTTCGAGGCCCCGTCGATGATCATCGGCAAGCAGCTTTCCATCGCCAGCGCGAGAACGACCCCCGCGATGTACGCGCAGGCGATTCGCGCCGTGCGCGAGCTTCTGTCGGACACGAACCCGGACAGAAATTACCACTTCCGCCCGCCGACGCCGGGCAAGGTCGTCTCGAATTACACAACCCGCGTGGGCTTCATCTGGCTGGACACCACGATCCTCGTGAACCTCTCCATTTCGATCTCGATGCTGAACGTGTACAACCCGATGAACTACTACGCGTGGACGCTCGACACGATCCCGGCGGATTGGGGCAACATCGCGGCGCTGGAGGCGGCGGCGCTCTGCCTGTCGGGAGAGTCGGCGAGGTGGGCCGCCGACGAGTTCAGCTACTCGCTCAACGGCGTGTCGCTCGACATCAACAAGTCGGCGCTGTACCAGTCGCTAGCGGCGACGTACAGCCAGCAGTTCAACACGATGGCACCGCTCGTCACGGCGAACCGCCCGGTCAGCGCGGGGTTGAGACAGCAAAGATGGCTTCTCGGATGATGAGTGAAAAATCCGACTTCCCAGTATTAGGTATAGGGAGGCTCGAAAATGTACGTCTATCTCATCACCAACGCTGTAAACGGCAAGATTTATGTTGGTCAGCACAAAGGCGACAACCTTGTGCAGTATTTGCAGAAGAAGTTTTGGGCTGCGCAACACAAGCCCAAAGAACGGTCTAGCCTTTTCGCCGCCATTCGAAAGCACGGACGGGAGAACTTTTCCATTGAGCCTATCGCTGAGGTTCACGGCGACATGCCCAAGGCAGTGCTCAATAGCCTTGAGACGTTCTGTATCGCTTTTCTCGATTCTCGCAACCATGAAAAAGGCTACAACATCTGCCGTGGCGGTGAGGGGTTCACGGGACCCCATTCCGAAGAAGCTAAGAAAAAGAACGCCGCCGCTAGTCGTCTTATGTGGCAGCGACCGGGAGTCAAGGAAAATTTCAGTGCTAAGATGAAGGGGCATGCCACATCTTCTGAAACGATAGAGAAAATAAAATCTGCCCGCGCCAAGCAGGATGAATCCGTTCGTTTAGAAGCGTTCAACGAGTGGAAGAATCAGAAACTCGCCGTTGACCCAGACCATTTCAAAAAGATAGGCGGGGCAGCATCGCGGGAAGACAAAGCCAGAGCGGGCAGGGCAGGGTCACGGGAAGACAAACAGCGGGCTGGTCGCATTGCAGCCAAAAGTCTTCCAAAGGCGATTCACACACGATGGCACGTCAACCGAGGAAAAACGAACCCAGAATGTTCTCTTTGCGGTTCTTAGTTAGGTAAAGCAAATGGTCACCAATCTCCTACTCATCGACTCCGGCATGGTCGGCTCGCACGACCTGTGGTGGGCCGACAGCAAGGACGCGACCAAGGGCTACAACATCTACCGGGCGTTCGATTACCCGTCCAACTGGGTGAAGCTGAATGCATCCCCATGGTCTGGGCACTTCTACCGCGACATGACCACGCTTCAGCAGGTGACATACGACGTGCCGCCCGAGGACTTCATCGAGAAGGGCGAGGTCGGGCAGTGGGTCATCCGTCTCAAAGAGGTGCCGTACACGACCGTCAGGAGCGGTCGTGTCTCCGTATCCAACAGCCCGGATGACGTCACCGTCATCTGCGACGGCGTGAGCTTGCGCCCGACGTCGGTCAACGCCTTCGACCGCACCGTCACGATGCTGGTGGACAACACCCTCGCGCAGGGCGGGGCGGTCTCCGACACAGCGCTGGTCAACGCCGGGAACGTCAGCGTCGCCGACTATAACGGCGTGCAGGTCTGGCAAGTCGTGTACAACAAGCTCGTGAACTACGTTGACATCTACGCGAGCCTCAACCGCACCTACTACACCGTCGTGCCCGTGGGCGAGAAGGGCGAGCTTCACAAGCCGGGAGCGCCGGGCACCGACGTCAGGAACACGCAGGAGATCGACAAAATAGATTGGGTCTACGAGGAGATGGTGCGCCGCAACGAGTACCTGTTCGAGACGACCGGGGAACCCGCTCTGTGCTTCTTCCGCATGTGGCGCGGCGAGCGCTGCGGGTGCGTGTTCGGAAGCGAGCAGCCCAAGACCGGGTGCCCCATCTGCTTCGAGACCGGGTTCGTGGGCGGCTACATCGGCCCCTACGACTTCCTGTTCGTCCCCCCGGACTCCGCGATCAACCGCATTCTCGACGAGGGCGGCATCAAGACGACGAGGACCTCCCGGAGCTACATGACGCGCACGCCCATCGTCCAGAACGGCGACCTGATCCTCCGCGCCAACGGGGACATCATGGTGATAAGCGACGTGGTATACAAGATGCCAAGGGGCATCATACTCCAGCAGGACTTCACCGTGGAGCTTCTCGCGCCCGGCGACACGCGCTACCTGTCGGCGCAGGCGATGATCCGCAAGAACTACGGCAGCCTGCCCACGCTGTACAACCCGGTCGTCAGACCCGACCCGAAGAACGGCACAGGCACGGGGCAGCCCGTGTTTGATCCGCGCACCGTCCCGGCCATCCTCGGCGGCAGGCAATTCGAGAACCCGAACATCCCCATCGGCAAGACTGTGGAATTTGGAAAGCTCCAGGGCAAGGGGCGGTGAAATTCAACTATCCGCAGCATAAAGAGAGGCACCTCTATGGCTTTCGACGCAAAGGAACTGGCAAAAACGGCACGTGTTCTGGACGAATCCGACATCCCCAACGGGAATCCCGAGCTTCAAGCGATGGTCGGCGACCCTGACGACTATCGCAGCAGCCCGTTCGCGCAGTTCAAGCCGAACCCCGGCAACACGCAGCTTCCCAACCCGCTCTCTCCGGTGGAAGGCGACGAGATGTTCTTCGCGTATATGCTCCCTGGCGCAAAGTTCCAGGCGCGGGACGGCAGCCAGTGGAATATCCTCGACTACCCCTGGCAGGGAGTCGTGCATATTGAAAATGTTTGGTACCCGCGCATCAACGCGCAGGTCAGCCTCAACGACATCCGCCGATCCATCGAGCAGTGGGTCGAGCCTGTGCAGGTCTTCATCGCCGCCCCGGCTCCCGGCGTGGACTACGGCGCGATGCCCGTCAAGATCGTGGACGGCCCGACGAACTACGGCCGCCCGGACGAGGTCTCCAAGGGCGAGGGCGGCTTCAGCACCGGCGGCAATGGAGTATCCGGCGGCTGGTGAAGCCCTGCACAAAACTGCCTACCTGAAGCAGTAATAGGGGCTTCGGGATGCAAGTCTACAAGATCACAAATCTGGTCAACGGGAAAGTATACGTCGGAAGAACGACGCTTACTGCTGCGTCCCGATGGCGAAGGCATCTCTCTGCGGCGCATTTGGGAAAAGGCAGCCCGTACCTCGGAGCAGCGATACGGAAGCATGGGGTTGAAGCGTTTACGGTCGAAACGATATACGAAGCTAAAACCAATACTGAGCTTTCGGCGATGGAAATTTTCTTCATTGTCTTGCACCAATCCAACCTAAGAGAAAACGGGTACAACCTCACACTTGGCGGCGAGCAAGGACTGCTCGGGTACAAGCATTCGGAGGAGACAAAAAGAAAAATAGCCGCAGGGCGACAAGGAATGAATCACCCCATGTACGGCTATAAATATTCAGAAGAGGCTAAGCTCAAGTTTTCTGAAATGAACAAAGGAGAGGGAAATCCGTTTTTTGGGAAATCCCACACCGTGAAATCGCGGCTGAAAATGGGGGCGAGGGGCGTTGACCACCACAATTTCGGAAAGCATTTAGCTGAATCCACACGCCAAAAGATTGGAGTCGCAAATTCTAAAACTTCCACATTCCTATCCCCTTCGGGCAGCACTGTGACAATCACGAATATGAAGGCTTTTTGTAACAAATACGGGTTAAGCAGGTTTCACATGAGCGCCGTATCTCACGGCAGGCGACCACATCACCGTGGTTGGACGGGGGCTTAAACCATGGTGGACCTAACCGGGGCAAACTTAATTGCGTATCTTATTAGAATGATTAGGGATATTGTTGAAAGAAACCCAAGGTTTAAGCAAACACTTGGCACTGTTACGTTCCCTGCGAATACAATTATACGCTGGGGCGATGTTTGGATTAGCGTGACCAGCGTCACGACGTCAGGTACGCGTTTGTCACCTTCGTATTTCATGTGCACGCAGATCGGCCGCGCCATCCTCGCCAAGGTGGGCGACAAGGACGGGCAGTTCGTCGAGTGGACCCGCGAGGTCGATCCCGCGCAGCAGAACCCTCCGCCCGGCGTGTACTACCTCAACGTGGACTTCTTCGACGACAAGACCCGCGACCTCGGCCTGACCGTCCACAAGTACCGCTGGGTCGAGGGCAAGCTGAAAGAGGCGACGGGCACGGTCGTGAACTTCCGCCCCGGCATCGACGTGACCACGGTCGCTTTCTCCGACTCCGCGACAAGCACCCCCGTCGAGGCGACCGTGTTCAACCAGACCACGGGCGGCTTCGCCTACCTCGTGACGCCGACGCAGCAGCTTGCCTGCTCGTACAGCACCGGACTGAACTTCCCGGCGTGGAACGCGACCTTCAGCTACGTCCCCGGCGACCAGGTCGTTTTCGGCGGCTCGGCGTACATCGCGGTCGCGTACAACACGGGGACGACCCCTGGCACCAATCCGACCGTATGGACGCCCTACAGCGTCCTGGTGCCCCTTGCGGGGCAATCTCTGACGCCCCTGACGGATTTCTGGTACCAGCGTCCGCAGAATGCCGTTATCATCCAGACCACGGTATCCGGCACCCAGCTTGCCAATATCCCAAGTCCTTATATTTCAGTAACTTTGACCGACCAGTCCGGCTACGTCCTGCGCCCCGGTCTCGACTACGTTTTTCAAGGTCCGCAGTGGGTCATGCTGTCGCAGTATACCCCGGCAGGCTCGACCATCACGGCGAACATGGTGGTTAAGGTCAATCCCTACAACACGGTAGGGATCATGCCCGAGAACTACCTCCAGGTCAACCTTGCGCCGGGCGAGACCCTCGCACCCGGCCAATGCTTCGTCAATACCCCGGCTGGCTCTTTCACGAACCCGATCCCGCAGGCGGACGGCTCCCTGCTCATCCCGCAGCTTCTCCAGCCGGGCGACTTCCTCCGCTGGGAGGTGCGCATCGACTCCGGGCAGATGAAGTCCAAGGCGAGGAAGTGGGAGATCAACAACCTCACGCAGGTGGACCCGAGCACGATCACCTACGCCCGCGTGGACGAGCAGGGCAATATCACGCAGAACTTGACAGCCACCTACGTGCAGAACGCCGACCCATCGCAGCTTCAGGGCGTCGTCCAGACCAGCGCCGGGCAGCCAATTCTAGTTAATGGGCAACAGAACCCGATCCTGTCAGGCCTGAGGCTTGCCATCGGCGACAACGTGGTGGTGGGCGACCAATGCGCGATCATCGTAAGCCCAGGACTCTGCGAGACATACGAGGTGTTCGGCTCCAAGGAGAACCTGTCGTTCACGCTTGAGATCAAGGCGAACGACCTCCAGACGTCCTCCGACCTGGCGGAGATGGTCAAACGCGAGCTTCTCATCATGACCCGCGAGAACACGGAGGCGGACGGACTCACGATCTTCGAGGTCACCCGCAGCTTCGCGGGAACGGCGAGGGATACTTCCGCGACCGCACCCAGCTACGTCAACACCGTGACGGTCAGCGCGGCAGCCGACTGGAAGGTCTACATTCCGCTCGTGACGCGCCTGACCCACTTCGAGATTAGCGAGACCTTGGTGCAAACCGATTTCTTGGGGAAGCTTACAGTTTCTCCAAGAATGAAAGCCTTTGGTTCTGAAATCTTTATTCCAAGTTATCGTTAGTGCTGCATTTTAAGGAACTTTAGAACCCATAGGTATGTTGCACAGTCTTATTGGACAGACCTTCGGTCATCTTGTAGTTATTGAACAAGTGCGGCGGAAAACGTTGAGCAAATCCCGCCCGGCATATTGGAAGTGCCGGTGTTTGTTATGTGGGATCGAAACAACTGTACGCGGGAGGCATCTTCGTATTGGGCGAACAAAAACTTGCGGCAATCACCCAGAGTTGAAGCGTGTTCCTCGACTTGATCCAGAATTGGCTGCCTCACGCTCCTACATTCGCCATTACAGGTATAACGCTAAAACTAGGGGGCTTTTCTGGGCCTTAACAGAAAATCAGGTTGTCGATCTGATGAAGAAAGACTGCTTTTATTGTGGAAATCATCCGTCTTCACGTGCCTTGGATGGAGGACATAAGCGAGCAAAGAGAATGCTAGTTTGCAACGGGCTGGACCGCTTAGACAGCAGCATCGGCTATACGCCGGAGAATGTGGTGCCATGTTGTGGCTCTTGCAACCTACTTAAAGGAAGCAAATCAGTCGTTGAGTTCTTGAGCTTGATTGAGAAAATTTCGCAGTTTCAGGAGAGCAAGCGATGCCAGCCTATGACTACCAATGTCAAAAGTGCTCCGTTGTCCACGAGCACATCTGCTCAATAAGCAACCGCCCAGACTCCATTAAGTGCGCTCGCTGCGGCGGTGAGGCAGAACAGGTCATCCTGATCGCTCCGGGAGTCATGACTGGCAATATGACCAATGTTACGCAGGACGTGGCCATCGGGAAGGACGCGGACAAGCGCTGGAGCCGCATCCTCGATAAGAAGGCGCAGCGCGACAAGATTCGCCGCGAGAGCGGGAAGACCGGGCTTGAGTGGTCGGACGCGGACAAGGCGTTCAAGCCGCACGACCGCAAGCTTGAGTTCATTAGCACCCCCGAGCCGAAAGAGGGCTAACCCCTATTTCTTCGGGAACGACTAGATTTTTGGACTTTCGTCTTCTTGGATGAAGTCCCTTTTGACGAGGAAACTATGGCACTTTTCACTAGCTACGCACCTCCCGGCGTTTACACGACAGAAATATTTGTGTCTAACACGGCGACTCTGGCGGGCACCGCCCGCATCCCGGTCATCATCGGAGAAGGCCAGCAGTTCTTCACGGTCAGCAACTACGAACTGTTCCGTGGCTCCTCCCCGGTTCAGGACGACCAGTCGGTCAATGAGAACATTTCCGACCAAGTCACGGGCCTGACGCAGAGCTTCAACACGACCTTCTACCCTGTCACGGACGGCACGGGCAAGGGCGTCGTGACCAACAATCCGGCGCTCGTCCAAGTGCAGGCGGTCTACACCAACGGCAACGTCGTTCCCGTCACGGTTATCAGCCTGAACGGCGCGACCGGCGCATTCGTCACCCAAGACATCATCCCAGCAGGCACCGACCTCACGATCACCTACACCTTCAAGCGCGGCGATACGCTCGTGACGAACGAGAACCACACCGTGGACGTCCCGCAGTACGCGACGCTGGAGGTGGGTCCCGAGATGAGTCCCCCTGGCAGTAACGTCGTGCTTAGCCTCACGAAGCCCGGTGTGACCGGAAACCTCGTGACGCTCCAATTCGTGAACGGCGTGGCAGTGCCGGACGCGCAGGCCGTGAACGGCGCGGGCACCGACGCGATCACGATCAACATCAATTCGAACTCCATCGGGACGCGCACGCTCGCGAACCTCGTGAGCCTCGTCTCCGCTGGCATCCCGACACTGGACGGCGGTTACCTCACGGTGAAGTCAGGGCCGGGCAGCGGTGGTCTCGCGCAATTGACAACGTCGGCGGCAGTGCCGTTCTCAGGCGGCTCCGGGCCGGGAAGCAACACGGTGTTCCAGGTCAACAATTTCCCAATCGTGGACGGCACCAACGGTGGTGTGACCACGACCAGCCCAGCGAACGTCGTCGCGCTGGTCAACGGCGTCCCGGCGCTGGTCGCGGCGGTCAACGGCGCTCTCGGCCAGATCACCCTGGCGAATCCCGTCGCCTTCGGCTCGACCTTGACGTTCACTTACTACTACAACACGTGGCAAAACACGTTCGATCTGCTCCCAAGCTCGAACGTCGCCTCGATCATCGAGATCGGTCTCGGACCGAACCGCGCAGACTTCGCGCAGGGCGTGGACTACGTCCTTGGCGTGGCATACGACAAGCTCGGCAACGTCGTGGCGAACACGGTCAACTGGGGCAACAACGTGAGCGAGGCAATCGGCGCGTCATCCGCTGCCGAACTTGCGAACTTCACTCCGTCCGAGGTTCTGACGACTCTTGTGGACGAGCAGGTTTGGCTCCGTCCGCTTTCCGGCGTCGTGAACGGCCGCAACGCGGTCTTCGCCATCCCCGACACGCCGACAGATGGCAGCGGCATGGGCCGCCCCACGGATGACCCGTCCAAGATTCAGGTCTACGTCGGCTCCGATCCACTGGAAGCTTTCGAGGCGGGAGCGGTCGCGGTGGCGTCGCTCAGCGGGGCGGCGCAACAGGTCACCCTGTTCAACGCGCCACAGCCGTCGAGCATGGTTAGCAGCCAGCCCGCCCAGCCGGTGGGCGTGTGGGCGAGCTACTACCGCAACACGCTGGCCTCGCACCAGTACACGGTTTCGGTCATCCAGCCCGGCTACGTCGGTCTGGGCACCTACCAGATCAAAGACGAGCTTAGTCGCATCGCCCCGCTGGTCTACGGCGGAACGAACACGGTCGCAGCGGGCGCATCGTTCGCGGCAACTGGCATAATTTATCCGGGCGTGGCGTCATTCGATAGTTCATACCAGACGGGCGACGCGCAGGCGCAGGCCGGCGCGGCTGTGGATGAAACGATCACCCTCACATTCCGCAACGATGGCAACGGCACCGTCATTCCCGCCGTGCAGGCGACCCTGACGACGAGCTTCGGCTCCACTGGATCAATCACTTTCACCGCGATGATTCCGGGCGTTGGCGGCAACAGCGTGCAGATCGCGCTCGACGCATCCTCCCTGAACCCTGTCCCCGTGACTGTCAGCGGCAACCTCATCACGATCTACGCCAACTGGACTGGCACGTTGCAGACCTTGACCCAGATCGCGGCGAACTTCCCGTCCGCAGAGACGGCGAACGGCGGTCAAATCCTCGCCTCCGGCGCATCCAACGGCACGAACGTGACGACCACTGCGGCAGCCAGCCTGACTGGCGGTGTGGACGCGGTGTTCGCGCCGGTCACCCACAGCTACACCGTCACTTCGAACAATGCGAAGGGTTCCGGCTCCGGCGGATCGAACATCGGCTACCTCAACCAGACGTACATTGACATCGTGACCGGATTCCGCGTCACCATCGTTGACCCGGACGACCACGCCGCCTACGGCGTGATCTCGATCCCGGCAAGCTACAGCTTTGGGGTGGGCGACACGCTCCAGTTCATCGTCAAGATCGACGCTTCTGGCGCGAGCGCGGCAACCCGCAACTGCGGCACGCCCGGCATCGCCCCGGCGTACTCGAACAATGCAATCGCTATCCCTGGCCTAAAGATGGAAGTGGTCTCGAACTATAACTCCACGACCGGAGACACGGTCATCATCAGTACCTTCCGTGGCAGTGGCGACGGTCCGGCTGTCGGCACGTTCTACTACGTGACCTTCACAACGAACAAGCAGGCTTCGGACTACGCCCTCAAGCTCTACACGTCGGCTTCGGCAGCCTACACGGCATACGGTCAGCCGAACACGATTAACCGCCTGTCGCTGGGCATCCAGCTTATGGCGCAGAACGGCGTGCAGATTTTCGGCGCGATCCAGGTCCCTGTGCAGCCCGGCACCAACGTGGCCGCCTCCAGCGACTTTATCGCGGCGCTCCAGCAGCTTACAATGAACCTTCCAGGCTTGAACCGCAAGGCGGACGTGGTGATACCGCTGAGCAACGACCCGACGGTCCATCAGGCTTTGAGCCGCCAGTTGACGACCCAAGCGACCGCACGCTACAAGGGCGAGGCAATCGGCTTCGTGGGGTACAGCCAGTTCACCACCCCCGCGCAGGCGAGCGCCAACGCGGAGAGCCTGCTCAACCAGCGCATGATCGCAATCGGCAACGCTGCGGCGGGCGTACTGATCACGAACCCGACGACGGGAGTAGCAATCGAGTACCTGGTTGACGGGCCTTTCATGGCAGCCGCCATGGCCGGTCTGAACTGCAACCCGGCGAACGACGTGGCGACGACGCTGACCCTCCAGAACTTGGTCGGCTTCAGCCGTTTGCTTATCACCTACGACGACCCAACCATGGACCTCGGGGCGGCGAATGGCTTGACATGGGTGCTCAACAACAACGGCTCCCTGTTGATCCGCCACTACAAGACCACGAACCCGCAGAACACGCTCGTAAGCGAGCCGACCTCGACGACCATCGCGGACTACGTCGCCCAGCAGTTCCGCTTGACCCTGCAACAGTTCATTGGCCGCAAGCTGGTCGATAGCTTGGTCACGGACATCACCGTGGTCAGCAACAGCCTGCTGAAGAACCTCGTGGACTTGCAGATCGTCGCCGGGTACGAAAGCTTGGTGGTCAAGCAGAACGCCAACGACCCGACCGAGGTGGACGTCACGGTGACGTACAAGCCAATCTTCTCGCTCCTGTATTTGAGCGTGACGTTTACCGTTCAGACGAGCCTGTAATCGGCGGCGCATGAGCGCCAGCTTGGAGAGTTAGGGAATGAGGATCAACGCGATAGTCAGCCAGTCGAACGGGATCATAAGCGTGACGCTCCAGGCGTTGTTTGTCGGCGATCCCACTGATGCGAGCGACAAGGCGAAGATCGCAGCTTTCGGCGACCCGGTGGTGAACATCGCGGGCAACTTCGCCGACCCGAACAACCCGTCGTTCACGTTTCAGTTTCCGCTGACTGAGCAGTACGTCGGCATAACGACGCAGATGTCGAGCTACACGACGCGGTTCATGGAGGCTCTGCCTTCGAATGTGAACCCGAACCAGCCCGCGCCGATCCAGGGGCCGCTCGACTGCATCACCACGAACCCGAGCGAGGCGGCTACTGCTTGGGCGAATGTTTTGATGATGCCGGGGACAGGACGCATCGCGCAGGCGATGATGCAGCTTCGCTCGATGATGCTTGTGCCCACGATCCCGGCGACGACGATCTAAAAGAGGGGTAGATGGCAAAGTCGAGGCTTATCACTGGGCGCAGCAAGAAAAAGTCAACGGTTTTGGTGTCTAAGCGGACGCTTCAGGAAGCCATCACCCGCGCCAACATGCTTGTTGAGGAGTTGATGGAGTCGAATCCTAACGACCCCAGCATCGAGCAGATCGAGGGCGCTGTGGAACACATGTCGCGGGTTCTGAACGCGGACCCTCAACAGATGCAGCAGGACGGCGCATCAAGCATCTCGGACTACATGGACGACGCCGTGATGCCAGAGGAAGCAACGAAACTGAAGAACGAGGTAGACATGATCCTGAAAATGCACAGCAAGCGGCACGGGCCGCACCCGGTCGCGGAACCCGTGGATATGGCGCAAAGCGACGCCTACAGCGGCGAGTCGCAGGAAGTCTTGAGGGGGCATAGCCAGTTTTCGAGCGCCAGAAAGAAGCAGGCAGACGGCGGCGCGGCGTTCACCACCGACCGCGACGAGAAGGGCGAAGCCAAGGCCCCGGAGAAGCTCGAAGTCCCGCGCATTGCAAAGAAAAAGAAGGAAGCGGTGCCCGAAGAGCCGATGGCAACAGCCCCGGCAGCGGTAGAGCCAGCCCCCGCAGCGATAGAGTCAGCCCCACCCCTCGCGGGCGGCACGAACCCAATCGACTACATCCCGACCGAGACCCTCATCAAGGTCATCGGAGACCTCCCGAAGGAAGAGGACTTCGCGCAGAACAAGGGCAAGCAGGACGCGGTCGTGCAGTTGACCGAAATCTTGAAGTCTCGCCCGGTCCTCCCACCCGAACAACCTGAAGGTGCAGTAGCCCCAGCGGCTCCCGCCCAGTCCACAGCCCCGGCTCTCGCCGAGCCTGCGTCAGTCCCGGCTCCGGTCGCGGCATCCGCCAAGAAGGCGGACCTCGGTGATCACGCCATGGGCAACGACGGCACTATCGGCAACGGTTCCGGCGCTTCAACACAGATCGGACAGGGTGGCGGCAACGCGGCACCCGAGCAGATCAGCGCCAACCCCGAACCTGAGAAAGCCAAGATCGACCTCGGCGGCCTGAGCATCGCCTCCCTCGAAGATGAGAAGACGGCCGACTACCGCATACAGGACTACAAGCTCACGGAAGAGGGCATCCGCCCGAGCGGGGCTTTGCCCACGATGGATGAACAGGAGTCCGGCCATCATTCGGTGGCGTTCCCCGAGGAGACGGGAGAGGAAATGTCGTTAGCGGCTTCT
>Ga0187874_10002884_pt1 | contig 12545 bp, 10 predicted proteins | sample June2016WEW_16_1_3_FD_132993 | JGI IMG/M metagenome (GOLD analysis project Ga0187874, IMG submission 132993) | Peatland microbial communities from SPRUCE experiment site at the Marcell Experimental Forest, Minnesota, USA - June2016WEW_16_150 | ecosystem: Environmental > Terrestrial > Soil >... | reverse complement strand
CGGAACTACGTTGTTCACTGCCTTGAGCCTCGTCATAGGGTTCGCTTTTAGCGTGGGCCGAACGCGTTTCGGCCCTACCTTGGGGTTTGCCCAAGACACCATCCCATTCTTCCAGCCGGGGAAAATCCGCGTGCTGATTTTTTCCGGCCGCAACAATCATGACTGGCGCACCACCACGCCATTCCTGCGCAAGATTCTGGTGGCGAGCGGCCGGTTTGACGTACGGGTGGAAGAAGAAGCCGTCGGGATAACGGCGGCGACGCTCGCGGCCTACGATGTGCTGGTGGTCGACTACGAGGGCCCGCGCTGGGGAGAAGTAACGGAAAAGGCCGTTGAGAACTTCGTCAAGCAGGGCAAAGGATTGGTAGGGGTCCACGGCGCCAATTACACTTTCAGTGGCGTTGAGGTCCTGCTCGACAACCACAAGCCGTCCGGCCTCAAGCAGCCCCCCTGGCCCGAGTATTTGCAAATGATTGGCGGGTGGTGGACGCTCGGCCCTCCCAAGACCGCTCACGCCCCGCGCCATTGCTTCACGGTGAAATTCGTCGACCGCGAGCATCCCATCACCCATGGTCTGCCAGAGTCCTTCCGCACTTCCGATGAGCTCTACCACAGTCCCCAGATGTCCCCTGCCGCGCACATCCTGGCCACCGCTTGGGATGACCCGGCGAATGGCGGCACGGGCAAAGATGAGCCCTTGATGTGGACAGTGAACTACGGCCAGGGCCGCGTCTTCTATTCGGCTCTGGGCCACGACAACTCAGCCCAGCAGGAAAGCGGTTATGTGAGCACGTTTACGCGCGGCGTGGAATGGGCGGCCACCGGCGCGGTTACGCTTACGCCTGCCGGCGCACTCGCGAGCCAGGCGCCGCCGCCCCTGCGCTCGCTGGTGGTCACGGGCGGGCACGAATACCCCACCACCTTTTACACTGTCTTTGAAGGCGCTGACGACCTGCACTGGGACCATGCCGTTTCGAACCATGAGGCCTTTAAAAACGACCTCCGCAAAGACTACGACGTTCTGGTGCTCTACGACTATTCGCTCGAGATCAGCGACACAGAAAAGACCAACCTGCGCGACTTCGCGGAAGCGGGCAAAGGGATTGTGGTGCTGCATCACGCCATCATCGATTATCCCGACTGGGAATGGTGGTACAAGGAGGTGGTGGGAGACAGATACCTTCTCAAACCTTTAGGCTCAATGCCCCCCTCGACGTACCTCCATGGTCAAGAGATGTGTGTTACGCCCGTCATGCAACACCCCATCACCGCCCATATCAGTACCATGCACCTGTGGGACGAAACCTACAAGGGCATGTGGATCTCACCAGACGTGAAAGTGCTTCTCCGCTCCGATGCTCCCACCAGCGACGGTCCCGTGGCCTGGATCAGCCCTTACACCAAGTCGCGCGTGGTCTACATTCAACTCGGCCACGGTGAGACCGCACATCTCTACCCTGCCTATCGCACACTGGTGCAAGACGCCATCCGCTGGACCGGCGGCAGACTGGATGCGGCGCAGAAATAGGTAAGAGTCTCACGGAAATCGACCCGCAGCCGTAGCGCGGACCCCCGAATTTGGGGTCCGCGGCTTTTCTCTCGCCCCACGCTGCCAAACTCGACGATGGGCCTGCGTCTTGGAAATTCGTGGCAATTCCTCGGGAAGTGCTCGACTCACGCTCCCAAACTCGAACGGGGACGCGCATCTTTGAAATTCGTCGCAATTCCTCGGGAAGTGCCGCGGACCCCAAAACCGGGGGGACGCGCTACGGACACTCCCAAACTCGAACGGGGACGCGCATCTTTGAAATTCGTCGCAATTCCTCGGGAAGTGCCGCGGACCCCAAAACCGGGGGTCCGCGCTACGAGTTCAAATTCGCGTCTTCGGATCGGTGGGTAGACTCATGCGGTCAATCGTTAACCCGCAGCGGCGCATCTGCTCCGGCGCCGTCATGCCGGAATACTCGTGCACGCTCGACCATCGCCAGTCCCGCGGTCGAGTGGCAAGCCCCGCCTTTACTGGATTCAGGTGAATGTACTCCACCTTCTCACTATGTTCCTTCACGGTTCGCAGCGCATGGTCAAAATAGCGCTCCTGCCATACCGCCCCCGTCGTACCGCGCCCATCATTGACGAGTATCGTTGAACTATTCTTGATAGATTTCAACACCTCGGGAATTGTGAGCGGATAATCCAGGCCGCAGATCGCATGCCAGTGATTGGAAAGAAATACCCAGGCGGTAAAAAAGAATGGGTGCATTGCGCGTGCTCTATTGATGGCAAGCGCAAGGCGCTCGAAATCCGCATCATCGAGTTTGCGTCGCCGCTCGAGCAGGCGCACCGTGATGAAAAAGAATCGATCGGAAAGCTATGGGCGGCGCAGTCGCGACACGCCGCAACAATACACTATCCCCGGCAGGAAGTGTAGGGGGGGAGTGCAATCGTAGCGCAGACCTCCGGTTTTGAGGTCTGCGGCTCTTCCTGCCCAATGTCCACAAATCTCCACTACGGAGGTCGACCCTAGCAGATGGCAGTGTGGGCGTAGGGAAGGGCCGCAGACCTCAAAACCGGAGGTCTGCGCTACGGGCATCGGAAGTTGCGGGCATGTCTCCGTTGTTGGGATTTGTGGTCATAAGCTCACTTCCAACGGAAAAAATGGGAGCCTGATTCGGCAAACGGATGTATAGTTATTCCATAGAGTCCCATAAACAAAAAATTAGGCCAAAGTCGATATAGACCCCGGGCAAGAATTCCATTTCGAGGAGGATAGGGTCATGAAAACTCGACCGAAAACGGCTCTAAAGGTTCTGGTTGCTTTGGTTGCTGCAACCTTAATCATACCAGGCGTTCGCTCATTGGGCGGAGCGGCAAAAGGGCCGGTCGATCCCGGGGTACGCGGAGGCGCGGCGACCGCTGGCGGTCCCCTGAGTAACCTCACTTCGGACGAGAGCGCATATTTCCAGGACGGGTTCAACCGGTTCACGGAAGTCGAGGTGGTGGCGGGAGGCACGAACAATGGCCTGGGTCCGCGATTCAACTCCAACCAATGCCTTTCTTGCCACGCGCAGCCGGCCCCGGGAGGATCAAGCCTGGCGCAGAACCCCCTGATTCAAGTGGCCACGCTCGATGGGGCAAGGAACACCGTTCCCTGGTTTCTCGTGCCAAACGGACCGGTTCGCGAGGTCCGCTTTAAGAAGAATCCCAACGGTTCTAACGATGGCGGCGTGCACAATCTTTTCGTCATCTCTGGCCGAACTGACGCCCCAGGATGCAATATTTCTCAACCCGATTTCCTGCCCGCGGGAAATCCGATCACTGGTCAGGGCGGGAATTCCAACCTTGTCTTCCGTATCCCGACTCCGGTTTTTGGCGCGGGGCTCATCGAGGCGATCCCCGACTCGGCGATCCTCGCGAACTTGCAGTCTGATACGTCCGCAAAGGCGGACTTGGGCATCTCCGGACACCCGAACGCGCACTTGAGCGGCAATGCCAACCTCAGCGCCAACGATGGGACCATTACCCGCTTCGGTTGGAAGGCCCAGAACAAGTCCCTGCTCATGTTCGCGGCGGAGGCGTACAACGTCGAGATGGGAATCTCGAACCAATTGTTCCCTCAGGAACGCGACGAGACTCCGGGCTGTCTGTACAACGCCTCTCCCAACGACGCACTGAATTTCATCCCAACTTCCACAGGCGGCGCTGCCCCCTATACGGCCGTCGTCTCCGACATCGAGGCTTTCGCCGACTACATGCGCATGCTGGCTCCGCCCACTCCCGCGCCCGACACGCCTTCCACGGTAAACGGGCGCACCAACTTCATCAACGTGGGCTGCGCCCATTTCCACACGCCGTCGTTCACCACGGGCATCAGGATGGCAAGCGGCGCCTCGAAGATCCCCAGTGCTGCCCTCTCTAATCAGACGGCCCATCTCTGGTCCGACCTTCTCGTCCACCACATGGGGAAAGGTCTCGCCGACGGCATCACGCAAGGCAGCGCCGGCCCCGATGAGTTTCGAACCTCTCCGCTCTGGGGACTTGGGCAACGCGTTTTCTTCCTGCACGACGGGCGCACATCGGATCTGGTACAAGCGATCGAGGAGCACAAGAGTCCAGGTAGCGAGGCAGATAGGGTCATCGATCGCTATAATCGGCTGAAGCCGAAGGACAAGCAGGATCTCATCAATTTCTTGCGGTCGCTCTAGCGGCGATGTGGTTCACATGAGCAAAAGTAGCGGCGACCTTAAGGTCGGCAGTTGTCCGGTCTCAATTCGTGCCGAAAAAAAGGTCCGCGCTCTTGCGGCCCAGTTGGAACCCGCGCGCGGGAAGAGTCGGAGGGCCGGAGTGGGGGGCCTGGATTGCAAGGTCGAAATCATAAAACAGGACCTGCCACAATGAAGAAAAAGGCAAATCGGAACCAATCGCTAGAGCAGGTGCCCAGCCAGGCCCCAAAACGGATCACTTGAAGCTTCACGGGAATTGGCAAGGATTGATGAGGAAATCCCTCACAAAGAAGAAGGGCCTGGACGGCTGGCCGAAGTAGGGAGGATAAGATGGCGATAAGAATCATCCTGCCTGATTATCTTGAAAGGAAAGCTGAAAGCTTACTGCTTGCTGCGCTCCAAGATTTCGGCGCTCAGCATATTAGGGCCAACGAATGGCGTTTCAGCCAAATGCCATTAAATTGTCAGGAGTTTCTTGGTGAATTGAAGCTATTCTTGCCTAAAACGGAAAGATGGTTGGTGGATAGGCTTAAAGTCACGATCCTCGGCTCATCGGAGCACGGAAGCCCGACCCGCCTTACGTAAAGTATATACTTCCGTGTAATTGAGGTGCCCTCAGGCAGGGCAAGCCCACCCCTACATGTTTGGTTACGGCTCTGCCGCGTTGGAAGAGCCGCAGGGCCGGAGGGCGGGCACTGCGCTATTGCGGGAACGCCGTTGGCGGCGTGATGTTTTGCCAGCCTTCGCCGTTGAGGGAATCGAGGAAAGCGAGGAGATCGCGCTTGGTTTCCTCATCGAGATAAAAGGGCGCGAGACGAGTGTCCAGGTGCGGATTGGGCAGACCACCTTTCGCGTACAAATCCAAGACTTCCGCGAGAGTGTTGTCGCTGCCGTCGTGCATGTAGGGAGCGCGATGGGCGAGGTCGCGCAGAGTGGGCGCTTTGAATTTCCCCATGTCGCTGCGTTTCTTGGTGAAGTCGAAGAGGCCAAGGTCGGGATTGGCGCTGGCCATGCCCACGCCCAGGTTGGCGAATTTTTCGTCGGAGAAGTTCGGCCCCTTGTGGCATTCGGCGCATTCGCCTTGCTTGTTGAAGAAATCGAGGCCGTCCTTCTGCTGCTTGGTCAGCGCCGTTTTGTCTCCGGCACGGTAGCGGTCGTAGGCGGAGTTTCCCGATACGATGGTACGTTCGAAGGTGGCAATAGCCTTGGTAATACGATCGTAGGTAACGGAGCTGTCACCGAATGCGGCGGCGAAAAGCGGCGCGTATCCTTTAATGCTGCGAACCTTTTGCACCACGCCGTCCGTGGTCATGCCCATCTCATCGGGATTGGTGAAGGGGAAAACCATCTGCGCTTCCAGGGTGTGCGACCGGCCGTCCCAGAATTGCGATTTCCCCCAGGCGCGGTTGATGAGGGTTGGCGTGCGCCGGGGTTCCAGCTTGCCATCCACTCCGACGGAAAGCGCTGCGGCGCCCGCAAACGCGTGGGCCGGGTCGTGGCAGAAGGCGCACGAGACCATCCCATTGGCCGAGAGCCTCCCATCGAAGAAGAGCACCTTGCCCAATTCCGCGCGCGCCGGTGAATACGGATTGTCCTCCGGCCAGGGAACGGGTGGAAGGCCCCGCGGAACCGGCGGCCCCGCGGGGGGCGGCCCCTTATCCCGGGCCATCGATGCGGGCACCAGGCAAAGCAGGAAGAGCACCACAACCCGGGCGCGAATCGGTGGCGATCTCAATCAATCCCCTCCAGTCGCGGGATTGGGCTTCAAGACGCGAGGCACGTGCGGCGTGATGAAGCGAAACCGGTGGCCAATAATCATTTTCACCAGCAGATGGTCCGTGTTGCGCGTGGCGCCCACTCCCACGCCAAGGTTGAACTCCCAATTGGGGCCGAAATCATAATCAATAGCAGGAACGATTTGTTGTTCCTGCTGGTACAAGGGGTCAAAGCCCGTAATGGGACCGAGCGAGCCATAGTATTCCAGCCCCGCGCTGAGTTTTCGCGTGATGGAATAAGCCACCTTGAAGTTGGGAGAGAAGGTCACACCCTGGGGCACGCTGGGTCCATGGAACGACCGTTCGAGGGCGGGATTGAATGCCACGTACCACGACTTCCACTGCTTATCGACGATGGGGCGGATTTCCCAGGTCCAGGTGTCAGCGGAAAAGATGGGCCGCTGGTAGCCGATTTCCGTCGAAACGCTCACCCCCACCGGCCAATGCCAACTGTCGGGCACGCGCACCCGCGGGCGGATGTGGTCTCCCACCCACTTGTAGCCCTGGTGGGGACCGTAGCTGGTGAAAATGTAGAGTCCGGTTTCAAACCAACTTGTCCAGCCCTGAGTGATCTCCACCGTTTCGTGCAGTTGATGCTCGTCGGGAAGAACACTCAAGTAGCCGGTTTTGAAGCCCTCGAAGGTGAAGTTGCTGTGCAACTCCACCATGGTGCGGCCGGGGGCAATCGTGTCCGCGCCGTAAACCTGAATTTCGTAGTTGCCTTGGCCAAACGACGGCACCGCGGCCACGGCGATCAGGATGGCAAATTGGATGAGCTTTTTTATGATCGACTCCTGACCCGAACTCTTCTCCCGCCTTTGTCATCCACCTGTGACCAAGTACAGAGATGCCGGACCGGGAAACGGAGCCATGAATTCCGTTTTTCCCGCACCCTTGAACTTTCCTCCGGCTGTAGTGTCGCCCTCGATGGGATGCATCCATTCGACTTCCCAGGTTTTCGCAGCCTCCCCCAGGTCTACGGTCACCTCATATCCCTCAGGAACATAGACGAGGTACTCACGCCCAGGGTTGGCCAGACAGAATTTTGTGGACGCAAGATCGCTATGGGGCGTCATCTCGACCAACTTCATCTTGTTGGCGTAAACCCGGGTGTTGCCAATCGCCTTGCGCACCGGTTCCCAAACCCAGGCATCGGCGCGGTTCAAGTCGCGTGTGGGATAGCCGGGGCGGGAGGCCCAATTGACCTCTCCGCAGGGATGGCCGGGAATGGGGACCCAGGAGTCCATCAACAGCGTGTTGTAGCCTCGGCACAAACTCTTCCAGGCCCACGACGGGGTTCCTCCATGGCCCCAGAGGTGGTCGGTATCGAGCACTCCCACCTTCTTGCCGTCCCACTCGGGAGGGTCATTCTTGAAGTAACCGCCATCATCGGACCCGGGCGAGACCCAATCGCACGGGCTTTCCAGCATCGACTTCAAGCCTTCGGAATTATATCCCGTCAACCCGATTGGATGCCGCCGTCCCTTCTTGTCTTCGTATTCATGGACAAAATTGACGACCCACCAGTCCCACTCGCGGTCGCCGCCCTCGTTCATCACTTCATAAAGGATGCTGTCGAGGTCATTCACCGTGTCGATGACCTTGCGCAGGTACGCGGCCTGCATCTCCCGTACCTCGGGCCGGTGAAGGCTGACCATTCCCGTGTCGCCCTCTTCGCCGTTGAAACCATTGATGTTGTTCTTGGAATTGTACGGATGCGCGGGCCAGGGGTCGCAGGGGTCATTCCCCTTTTTCTCACTGAAGCTCTGGAAAAGTTGCACGGCGGCGTAGATTCCATGGTCGCGGGCGTAAACCAGGCGGGAGCGCATCCGCTCAAAGTACTCCGGATTGAACTTCGACAAATCAAACTTGGGCAGCCCGTCGAGCGCCACCCCCGGACCCGTTCGGAGATAGGGCAACGGCTCGAACAGGATCTTTTCGTCCGTCCAGGGCGCGTAGGCCGCCGCCATCCAGTGCCAAAATCGCATGAAATTGTGATTGTGCTTCACCATCATGTCGATGTACGCGGGGTAGTCCAAACGCGCAACGGGTGGAAGGCCGAGATCCTGAAAGTTCGCCCACGTGTGCGAACCGGTCAGGAAGATGGCGCGGCCGCTGCCGTCGGTGAAGTAGCGGGGATTCGCAGGGTTGGCCCGTAAGGGACCCGTGGCCGGCCAACGCGAGGATCCCCACGCGGGGACCTCGTCATCGCCCGTCCGCCCCTTCGCCAGGGCAAATTGAGAAAAGGATGGCGCGCACAGGCCGGCGGTCATCGCGGCACCTCCTATAAATGATTGCTTTAGGAATTCACGTCGGATCATAGGGATTGGGCCTTTCTAAGTGGCAGTAAGAGGTGCCACGCGAAAACAAACCATTCTACACCTTTCGCCAACCCCGAATGCTGGGTCAAGACGAGCAGCGGTGGTAGAAATTCGTCGGCCAATTTGTCGTTGTCGTGGGCATCGGACGAGAACCCTTCTGCCAGGCACTAACATTTTGTCCGAGAATCTCGGCCCATTGCCTACTCCTCATTTGGCTCCCGTCTTGCTGAGTAGTGGGGAGCATTGGGCATTCTTGGGATATCCACAATGCGCGTTGTCGATACCCTTCGCGAGGTACAGAATCCATGAGTAGCAGACGAACCTTTCTCAAGTCCTCCGCCGGTTTGGCGGCATCCTTGGCGGTGCGCCCACTGGCGGGGACGCAAACGGGCCCCGTCGCGTCTCTTCCCACGGTCCGCTTTGGCGACGCGGAAATCAGCCGCATGGTGATGGGCTGCAACCAGTTTTATGGATACTCCCACTTCAACGGTCTGCTCGACCAATTGATGCGGGATTGGAACACCCCCGACCGAATCTGCGAAACCTTGCTTCAGTGCCAGCAAAACGGCATCAATGCCTATCAGTACGCCCACCGAGACAAACCCGTGAAGGACATGGAGAATTTCCGCTCCAAGGGGGGGAAAATGCACTTGATCGCGACCGACCCAACCCTGGGCCCGGTAGAAGACGTGGTGCGGCGCACGAACGCCATGGCGCTCTACCTCCATGGGGAACGGACCGACGTTCTCTTCCGCGAGGGCAAGATGGACGAGGCGCTCGAGTACACAAAGAGAGTGCGTCAGGCAGGTATCCGCGTGGGCATTGGAACCCACAAGCCGGAAGTGGTGGAGTACGTGGAAGAACACGGATGGGACGTGGATTTCTACATGCTCTGCGTCTACAATCGCACCCGCACACCGGAGGAATATCGCAAGATGCTCGGCGTGTTGCCGTTGCCCGCTTCGGACGTCTATCTTGAAACCGATCCGCCCCGCGCGTACGCAGTGGCGCGAAAGACTTCCAAAACCTGCTTCCTATTCAAGATTCTCGCCGCCGGCCGCGTGGTGAGATCTCCGGAAGAAGTCGACAATGCTTTTAAGCTGGCCTTCGACAGCATCAAGCCGCAGGATTGCGTCGTGGTGGGAATGTTTCCCCGCTTCAAGGATGAGATCAAGGAAAACTGCGACCGCGTGCGGCGGATTCTGAATTATAAATCCTGAACACTTCTCGCCCGCGATAAACGGCGCGTTCGCCCAGCCGTTCTTCGATCCGCAGCAGGCGGTTGTATTTCGCCAGGCGTTCGGAGCGCGTAATGGCGCCGACCTTCAATTGCCCCGCCCCTGTACCTACGGCCAAGTCGCTCATGGAATCATCTTCCGTCTCGCCGGAGCGCGCGCTGACCACAGTGTGATAACCGGCGCGCTGTGCGAGCCTTATGACTTCCAGCGTTTCGCTCAGCGTACCGATCTGATTCATCTTCACCAGGACGGCGTTGGCAACGCCTTCGCGAATTCCCTGCGCGAGCCGCCGCGGGTTGGTGACGAACACGTCATCACCAATCAATTGGCAGCGCTTGCCCAGGCGTTCGGTGAGCAGCTTCCAACCCGCTTCATCATCTTCCGCCACGCCATCCTCGATCGAGAGAATGGGATAACGGTCGCACCAGGCCGCCAGGCGGTCCACCAGGTCGCGGGAAGTCCATTCTTCGCGTTCGGTCGAAAGCTGGTAGCGGCCGTTTTGGTAAAAATGGCTTGCCGCCACATCCACGGCGATGGCCGCGTCCTTGCCGGGCCTGAATCCCGCACGTTCTATGGCTTCTACCATCACTTCGAATCCCGCTTCGTTCGACTCAAGCCGGGGAGCGTAGCCGCCTTCATCAGCGACACCTGGGGAGTAAACGCCTCGCGCCTTCAGAACGTCCTTCATGGCTTTGTAAATCAGCACCACGTCGTGCAGCGCTTCCGAGTAACGCTCGGCGCGCAGCGGGATCACCTGGAAATCCTGGAAGTCGATGTTGCCGCCGCCGTGCAAACCTCCGCTGGCGATGTTGACCATGGGCACGGGCAACTCCACCGCCTCCTGCCCTCCCAAATAGAGATAGAGCGGCATGCCACTTGACGCCGCAGCCGCGCGCGCCGTCGCCAGCGAGACTCCCAGGATGGCATTTGCTCCCAGGCGGCGCTTATTCTCGGTGCCATCCAGTTCACACAGGCGATGGTCGAGCGACTCCTGGTCGCCCGCCTCCATGCCGCGGACGGCTGGAGCGATCACCTGCGCGATATTCTCCAAAGCCCTGCGCACACCGAGCCCGTGAAAGCGCTTCGGGTCGTGATCGCGCAACTCAAGCGCCTCGCCCTTCCCCGTCGAAGCGCCCGAAGGAACAATGCCTCGCCCCCGCGCCCCGTCGTCTAAAAATACGTCTACCTCGACGGTAGGATTTCCACGCGAGTCAAGAATCTCGCGAGCGCAAATAGTGTTTATTCTGGGCATTTGGTTTCCCGATCGAAAAGACTAAGAAGATGTAAATGATAAGATGTAAACGATAAATCAACCGACTGCGGGTTCCGCCGGATTTTTCATCTTTCGTTTAGCGTTCACGATGATTGCCGTCAGCACGCCGTATATTTCTTCCGTCTCCCGTCGAATGGCAGCCAGGCGTTGGGAAGAAACGATCGTCGAGTCCATCATTAATCGTAACCAATACGAGCATTCCCGGGCTTCCTTCTGGGCGATGCCGAACTTGTGAACGAAGTCCGCGCGACTTTCGCCGGAGTGAGCCTCCTCAACGTTCGCTCCAATGGATGTGGCCGCCCGCAAATACTGTTTGGCAATAACCCGGCCAGCTACATCCTTCCCTCTCTGCACAAACCGAAAAAGTTCAATCGCTCGAACCGCATACTGAACAGTCCGCTCCCGAATATCTGGAGCACCTCGAATCGGCCTAACAGGTCGATCCATGTCGTCAGTCATGCCGCCCTCCCCACTCCAGCGCTCCCTTTTACCTCTTATCCTTTACCCTTTACACTTTATCTTTCCGCCAATTCGACCGCCCAAACGTTTCCCGCTTGCCTCTTACCCGTCATACTTTACCCTTTACACCTCTGCCCCACCCGCTCCCCTACCTCCGCCAGGCGCTGAGGGTCATCGCGAAGGATCCACCTCGCCACGTTCCGAACCGCCTCCTTGGTCGGTTCGTCCTGTATGTATTCCACCGGCGATTTTCCGTCGATGCGGGCGAGCATCAGCCCTCCCAGGTGGCGGAGTGTCATGGCCTCAAACCCCGTAGCGGCTTCCGGCCCCAGCCCAGCGAGGAGTGATTTCCAAAAACTGTCCGCCAGGGCGATGAACTCCTCGCTCGCGGTCGGCTGGTGAAAAGCTTTCAGGTATAGATGGTTCACGAGGAACGCCGCATCGAACGACGGATCACCCCAATGCACAACTTCAAAATCGATCAGAAAGATATTCTCGCCGCGCACCAGCATGTTCTTGGGGCTGTAGTCACCGTGCACCAGCGAGGTGCGGATTTCGAGCGACGTCCGAATAAGGTCGTCGAACTCCCGGCGCAATTCGGGATGGCGGGAAGCCGTGGTGCGATAGTAGGGATCAATGCGGAGTTGATCGAAAACCGTGCGGTCCCAGAATTGTGTGGTTAGAGAGTCATCGTCTCGCGAGGCGTTGATCATCTTCGCCAACAGCAACCCCGCGTTTCGAGCCACTTGCGAATCAGCGCGGCGGGCCAGCAGCGAATCCTTCCATACTTGCGACCCCAGTGGCGCGGCGGTCATGATGTAAAGGAATTTCTTAAAGTCGATATGAATCACTTCCGGCAGCGCCGCCGGACCCAACACCGGGCGCAACGTCCGGATGGATTCTGCCTCGCGATAGATGCGCGAGCGTTCGGAGCGCCAATCGTCCTTGACGCGCAACTTCCCGAGCGACTGCTTGATGACCCAGCGCCGGTCGTGCGGCCCGGACCATTCCACCAGCAGCACGTTGTTCGAAACGCCACCCCCCAGAGCGCAGACGGAGACTTCATCCTCGCCATGCAGGAAGCCTTGCTCGGCGAGGTAATCGCGCACGTTATGCGAGTTCAGCTCAAAGTCTTTGTCCGTCATGAGAGTGGAAACTTCGCTCCTCTCCTGGTTCAGGAGCGGCTGTGGCTGGTCAGGCTGCCAGGGGACGTGGCACGGGCATCTTCCACGTGAACAGTCATGGCCAGGATGGCCATG
>Ga0187874_10002883_pt1 | contig 12547 bp, 8 predicted proteins | sample June2016WEW_16_1_3_FD_132993 | JGI IMG/M metagenome (GOLD analysis project Ga0187874, IMG submission 132993) | Peatland microbial communities from SPRUCE experiment site at the Marcell Experimental Forest, Minnesota, USA - June2016WEW_16_150 | ecosystem: Environmental > Terrestrial > Soil >... | reverse complement strand
TGGGCAGCCGTTTCCATTTCACTCAAACCGAGGGCGCCCACTCCCGCGCCGAGGGAGATCTTGTGCTGGTCGATACCGCGGCCTCGCGCTGGACCGCATTCTGGAAAGCATGACCGCTCCGCAGGCTTGTTTGTAACTACGATAGGTAATCTGGTCTAACTTATGTATCTGGTTATCCTGTTACCGCTTGGCTTTATCCCCAGCGCCGCCAAATCATCGCGTTGCTTGCCGGCGACCAAATCAAGAGCGATCGTTCCATACGCCGGAGCGTATTTGAATCCGTGGCCTGAGCAGCAGCTGAAAAGGATGACGTTCGCATGATCAGGATGCCGGTCAATAATAAAATGATGATCCGGATTAAAAGGGGTTAACCGAATTGACACTCCTGCGGCCGTTTTTGGGATTAAAAGTGGGAGCCGGGGTGAACAGCGCGGCTGCGCGCCAAATGGGAAAGAGCCCGGGAGGTTGACCGGGCTCTTCACATTTGGTAAAGCCAATGGTGGTGTTAAGTTGATGGTGTAAGTCGCCGAGCTGGCCGCGCTGGGCGATGAATAACCAGGAGCTACTGCGATCGCCTTCACCGTCTCCGAAACTGACACAGTGATCGAATTTACAGCTCCTCCACCACTTTGCGGTGGGAGAGTTACCGGGTATTCCTGCGTCGTGCCGGTGATGGGATACGTTGGCGTTGATCCGTCGGTGGTGTAGTAGATCGTCGCGTAAGGATACGTTGCGCTGTTCAGCGTAACCGTCGGCGCCGCGCTATACGTACGGCCACCGGAGTGAAGGTCGGCGGAACCACCACTGAGCCAGTCACCACAACTGTAATCGGAGTGCTTACGGCCACGCCATTCCCATTTGCTCGGTTGTTGCCGTACTGGTTCATAGAGTAGAGTGTATACGTTTGGGTTGCCGTGGGGTTAATCGTCACAGTCCCGCTGCCAGCCCTGATCGGACCAATCATGTCAATGTAATCGTAGGAGTCGCCGGTTAAGCTGTAGGTGAAGGTGACGGCGGCCCCGGAGGATACGGTTGTCGGCGATGCGCTGAAGCTGTCGATCACCGGCGCGTCTCCGGTGGGCGCTGTCACAGAATCCCATCCGGGATATGCGGGCGTCATTTGGATTATCGAGAAGTCCGACGACGGGATACCGCCCAAATTGGCCAAATCGCTGTCGTTCCAGCGCGAATCCAGCGAACCCTGGATATAGAAGTAGCCGCCATTGTCCGCCACGATCATCCCATACAGCTGCATCGCGGTTAAAATGGCCTGGTTGATCGCGGAGTAGCCTGAGATGTTGAAGGTCGGACTCAAACGTACCCGCATCCCCATGACGCTAGGCGCACCGTAGTATTGGCCCGCGGCATGAGAAGCTGGTTCCACGAAGTATCCGTCATTGGCATCATACTTTGTGGTTTGCATGGTAAAGCGGATGGCGTGATTGATGGTTCCGGAAGCTGCTTCGTCGTAACGCACCAACCCGGCGAATACCGACAATCCGGCGGCATCGGCAGAAGTCCAGCCGTAGGGCCGCATCTCACCGTTTTGCATGTCCCAGATCGTCTCGCTGTCAGCATCCCACAACCCATTGCAGCGATTCGTGTTGAACGTCTCGTAGAGCCAGCACTGATAGCGGTCAAGCACGAGCGTATGCATATCGCCGTTGTAAGTATCCGGCCAGCCTGAGCAGTCGGCTGGAGAGCCTTCGATGGGGACGGCATCCCCACCAGTATACGGCGCTACAACCACATCGCTCTGATTTGCGCCGCTGAACACATTGATGGGAACTGAGGGGGTCTGAGAAGAGTCTACGATGATGTAGGGAATGCCGCCGGCGGATGCGGCTCCAAAATTGACATGCGTGCTTTCACCGGCAATCCCACTTTGAATCGTTGCATTATTTGGGTCAAGGGGAGCGTTTACGATGTTGGTGTTCCATTGAGCAGACGTGCCAGATGCAGATTGGAACGGAACAAAACCGTTCATATCCGCAGTGCCTGCTACGGAAGTACCAAGCGTCATGCCGTCGCAGGCTGGTGGACTGGAGGTGCCGATGGTGTAATACGCCGCACCCGTCGCGCTCTGCAAATCGCCGGATGCTGTGGCGATGGCTTCCACCCATTCCGAATCAGAGACGTCGATCGGGCCGGTATATTGGGCCGAACTGGTCGTCGGTGTGGTTCCGTTGGTGGTGTAGTAGATGATCGAGCCCGAAGTGGAATCGCTGATGGTCACCGTCTGCGCCGAGTTATACGTACCGGCCGCGGGGCTGAAGGTCGGCGTGGCTGCCGCTCCGTTGATGGTGTACGCCGCCGAGCCCACGGCGCTGTTCGAATAGGCCGCCTTGGCGGCAATGGCCTCCAAGGTTTCAGTGGCCGAAACTGTAATCGCTGAGCTATAGGTGGTTGAGGCGGTCGTGGGCGTAGTTCCGTTGGTGGTGTAGTAGATGGTGGCGCCAGAGGTCCCATCGCTGATGGTTACCGACTGCGCCGGGCCATACGCGCCGGCCGCGGGGCTGAATGTCGGCGTGGCTGCGGGTCCGTTGATGACATACGCCGCCGAACCCACTGCGCTCTGCGAATAGCCGGAAGCTGTGGCGAGGGCTTCCACGTCTCTGATGCGGAGACCGAGATCGCGCTTGAATACATCGTCGAGTTGGTCGTCGGCGTGGTTGCGTTGGTGGTGTAGTAGATCGTCGATCCTGAGGTCGTGTCGCTGATGGTCACCGTCTGCACCGAGGTATACGTGCCGGCCGCCGGGCTGAAGGTGGGAGTAGCTACATCGATGGTATACGCCGCCGAGCCCACCGCGCTGTTCGTATCGCCGCTGTGCGTCGCGAGGGCCTTCAGCGTCTGCGTCACCGACACCGTGACCGGTGAGCTATAGAGGGTCGAGGCGGTCGTCGGCGTACTTCCGTTGGTGGTGTAGTAGATCGACGCGCCTGAAGTTGGAGTGCCCGGCAAATTCTGTACCAGTTGGAATGAGACAAACTGGTGTAGAGGTGCCGAGAGACACATGCGGTTGAGGGTAGTAGTGGAAATGATCGGGAAGAAGGTATCAGGGAAATGCTGTTCCCTGATACGGGGGTGATAATTCCCTGTTCGGTGCGCTTCTCAAATTGCGCATGAAATTGAACAAGTTGCCTTTATTCAGCAATATAGAGGAATTTACCGACTAGTTTTGGGGGCAGAATTCGCAAATTTCCCTGTATTTTTCCCTGTTAGCAGGGAATTCGGTCCAGAGAACAGTTCGCACCAGACTCAGTCCACCGCCCTGCAGTCTTGAATCTTCTAATTTGTTCATCTTATGTCAAAGAACACCGCGGAATTTCGGGCCTATTTAGCGAATCTCTGCCCGCAGAGAATCTCCATTTAGGCTCGAACCCTATCCGAAAACGGGCCATTTCTCTAATCTGATCCTCGAAGGTCCGTTTCTTGCAATTTCAGGCTACAACCAGTCAACTTCTCCCCGATTCGTTTCGACCGTAGGGTGTCTGTCAAGGGCGGAGTAAAAGTACCGCCAGATTCTGGTTTCACGGACAACATGGCATCGGGGGGTAACGAACCAGGTTCGTTGCTCTTGGGGCGGTTTGTTGGCTGTGGAACATCGGAGGCATGTACACGGTGGAACTGTATGCGCGGGTGCGTCGGGCTGTTGCCCACTCTTGAGGAGATGCCGCCCAAGTCTGCTGGCGATCAACCCCGCGCCGCTTATAGGCAGCTGTTGGTACTGGAAGGGGCATAAAAGCAGCTCTTGAAAGGAACCTGCCTTGATCTTGAACCTGTGATATTGCGCCCAGTCGTCTTTAATCCGGTCTGCGGCTGCGACATCGAGAATGCCAGCCCGTATGAGACGGACTATCAGGTCTGCTGTTCTCACGACTTCCAGCTTGGCCCCTACTTCGTGGATTGTTCGCTTGACCGCCCGGTTGTCATCAATCGCGATGGGATGTAAGCGCCGACAGCTAAGAAGAAGGCCGGCAGGCCCAAGAAGGTGGTTGTTGCTGCGCCCAAGAAGGCAGTTCCGGCAGTTGTACCCGCCGCCATGAAGCCTGCCAAAAAGAAGAAGAAGAGGAACCTCGGCCCCGAAGGCCGGAAGCGCATCGCCGAAGCTGTCAAACGGCGCTGGGCGGCACAGAAGGCAGCGGCAGCGAACTAACCGGCAACCCTACGATAGGGACTCGGGCTGGCGCAGGTCATCACCCACGTCAGCTCAGTTCTCTTTTTTCGCTTCCTCTCCCGGCCAGAGCGGCGGCTGAACGGCACGGGTTCGCTCATGCCTGAGGCCGGCGGCGATCCGTGACCAGTAAAAGATGCTGCGCTCGGCCTGCGCCAGCCGCTGTTGCGCTTCCTTGAGCTTGCGTTCGGCGTAGCGCATTCGCTGACGCCGGGCTTTGTCTAGCTGTGGGTCCGCGGGCATACGGGGCTTCAAACCTGAACATCCAGAATAGTACGTGGTGACGCACGGGAGTTCGGCTCCATTGCCGGTCTGTTCCATTCATGCCGTCAGGTTGAGGGTGAAGGATCGGCGGCGGGCATGCGGCTTCGGGCCTGGCCTATCCGCTTTACAAATTCGTAGAGAACCTGCGGACCGGCGCCGGCGACTGCTTCGCCGGGGCGTGCGCCGCTTTTCATCCAGGCAAAGAGAAAAACCAGCGGGATCCAGCCGCGCGAATCCCCTTCAACCTCCGCCCCGATACGATTCAGGATGCGGGAAAAGTTGAGCGGCAAGTGGACGGGGGCGGCCTGCAAGGTGGCCGGATCTGCACAGTATTGAGGCGGAGAGGTTACCAGGTATTCGCGGCAGATCAGCGGGCGGATGGGGTGGATGGAGCAGGACTCATCCTCGAGAAAGGGACAGGGGACGCGCTGGTAGAAGTAGTCGAGGGCCAACTGGCGGGCGGATTCGGTTTCGGCCAGCCAATCCTCGTTGACCATGCGGTCGATGAGGCCGGCGGCGGCCAGCTTGAGGAGCGCTTGATGGAAGCGTCCGGCGAGTTCCTCCTGGCGCGATTCGGGGAGGGTGCGAACCCAGTTGCTGAGTGCTTCGGCCTCGAAGATGCTGAGCGGCACCATCTGGCGGCAACAGGCGCCACAACCAGCCTTGCAGGAGACGGCGAGGCCGGCTTGGTTCAACTGCGCGGTGACGCCGTCTATGAGCGAGTCGTCAAGCGACTGCAAAACAGGCAGGATTTGGGTGAGGTTGGTTTGGCCGGCAGGCACGACCGCGGTGGCGGTGAATTTGCCGTCGCCGATGCCCACCGCGAACTCGACAGAGACGGTCTCCTGCTGTTGCTCATCCATAGACTCAGAATTGTAGCGAATTTGCGGCCCGGTCGTTCAACAACCGTCGAGTCCGCGGGGTGGGATCGGATGCAAAAAGACAAGCCCGGAGGGAGCGTCATGAGGTATATTGGCTCGTAGCCGGGAAAGCAACATGGAACTCCCGGATGCGGACTTAGGAGCTTGTTGAAGTTCGCCGCGCCGGCGCGGATTCGTCGAGAATCTGCGCTGCTGCCGGCTTCGAATTCTATTCGAATCGGGTGTTAGGCCATGGATACCGGTACGCCAGTTACTCAAATCGGCAAATACCAAATCCTGGGTGTCCTGGGCGTTGGCGGCATGGGTGTCGTTTACAGGGGAATGGATAAATCTGTCGGTCGCGAGGTGGCGATCAAGACGCTTACCGAAGCGACTGAAGAACTTCGTCAGCGCTTTCTGCTGGAGGCTCGTTCCGGCGTCCTGAATCATCCGAATATCGTCACAGTATACGACTTCGGCGAGCAGGATGGCCTCCCTTACATCGTCATGGAGTTTGTCCCCGGAGATTCGCTGGAGAATCTGCTCCGCGCCGGACGCCAGTTTTCTCTTATCGAAAAGTTGGAAATTGTTCGCCAGGTATGCATCGGTTTGGGCTATGCCCACCAGAAGGGAGTTATCCATCGGGACATCAAGCCGGCAAACGTCATGGTGCAGCCGGATGGAAACATCAAGATAGTCGACTTCGGGGTTGCCCGGCTGGAAAGTCAATCCGGTCACACACAGACGGGCATGGTTATCGGCACCTTTCACTACATCCCTCCGGAGAGACTACTGGGTAGGACCGCGGATGGCAGGGCCGATATTTGGTCCGTGGGCGTCATTCTCTACCTGCTGCTCACGGGGCGGTTGCCATTTCCCAGCGACGATCCCGCAACTCTTTACAAGGTGATCCACGAACCGCATGACCCGCTGTCGAGTATGCTGACCGGTTATCCGCCGGCCCTTGACCATTTGCTTGATCATGCGCTTGCAAAAGATCCGGTCGATCGATATGAGACAGCCGAAGAAATGGCCGCGGATATTGAGGCGATCAACGACGAACTCAAGCGCGAACATGTGGGTGAAGTGCTGGGTAGTGTAAAGCACCTGATGGTTCAGGAGAAGTGGACGAGCGTCAGACCGGTATTGCTCGACCTGCAGCGTCTTAATCCACAGAATACAGAAGTAAAGAAGCTGCTCCGCGAAGTGCAGGAGAAGCTTTCACGCCAACAGAAGACGGGGCAGCTTCGGCAGCTGTTGGAGGAAGCTGAAGAGGCGGTTCTCACGCAACATTACACAGAGGCGCTTGAGTTCTACAATCAGGCAGCCGTACTTGACAGGGCAAATCCTGAACTTGCACAAAAGATCGAACACGTTCGCGGATTGAAGGAGAAGGCCGATAAGGTTGCCTCTCTTCTGGGGCAGGCTCGGGAAGCTCGTACCCGCAGCAACTTCGGGGCTGCAAGTGAACTGATCGACAAGGCGCTTCAACTCGATGAGCGCAATACGGACCTGCGCAACGAACGCGCGAGGATCCTTCAGGAGGCGGAGCGGGCGTCCAGGGAGCGCACACGCCGGGAGTTCAGCGATGCCGCGCGAGGCCAACTTGCTGCCCGGCAGTATACGGAAGCTATCAAGAATCTGCGCGCGGCGCTGGAGATCGACCCGACAGATGCCGAAACTCAGCAGCTATACCAGGACGCCGTCGATCGCCAGGAAGAACAGCGTCGGCGCAAGATCATCGACCAAATCGCCGCCGAGATTTCGGAATGCATTTCATCGGATGAGCTGGAGCGGGCACTCGTCCTGATTCAACGTGCACAGGAACGTCTCCCCGGAGAGGCGGTGCTGCTGCAGTTGAAAGTCGATGCGGAAGCGAGGCAGCGTGAACAGGCCGCGAAGAAGTTGGTGGAGAAGACATCGCTGCAGGTTTACGATCTTTTCCCAACCAACCCCCAGGAGGCTCTTGCCGCCGTTCGCCAGGCACTCGAACAGATGCCAGGCGAGCCTCGGTTGATTGCCCTGGAGGAAAAGGCCGTCGAGCAGCTCAGGAAAGCGAACACCGGGGAGCGGAAAGCTCAGTACCTGAAGCGGGCACAAGCGTCCATCGACGCGAGACAGTTTGACGAGGCTATCCAGGTTCTGGAGTCCGCGGCGATTGAGTGCGGCGAAAACCCGGATATCGCATCCCTGCTGAATTATGCGCGAGAGCAGAAACGAAAGGTTGAACTTCGTCAGGCAGCGGCGAATGCCACGCGGGAAGCGCAGGCGCTGATCGCGGCCGGTAAGTTCGAGGAGGCGATCGCTCTTCTGCAACCCGTGGCCCTGGAAACCGGAGATGCATCTCTAGAGCAATTGCTGCGGCAGGCGAACGGCAGCCTGGCCGACCTGGCCCGCCGCATCGATGCAGTCGTGAGCCGCGCACAGTCACTCGGCGAAAAAAACATCGAACAAGCATTGCAGCTTCTCTCCAGCCAGCCGCAGGATGTTCAGCAGCATTCGCGCGTGCGTGAATTGCGGGCCAGGCTGGATGCCGCCAAAGAGAATGAGGGTAAGGCCAAACAGACTGGGGCGGCCATCCCAATGCAAGAAGCGCCCAGTACGCAAGTTACAATTCGGCAGGAAAAGCCCGGCTCTGAGCCGGTGAAAGCCCGGCGCGGCTCACGGGTCCCGCTTTTGATTGGATGCATTGTCGTAGTCGTGCTCGGAGCGGCTGGCGCAGCATACTGGCTGCTGCGTCCCGCGCCTGCCGTGCCAATGGGCGCTCTCGAACTCAACGCCACACCCTTTGCCGAGGTGGTGAGCGTGACCTCCGACAAAGGCAAGGCCATACCCCTCCCTGCCGGGGATCATTGGACTCCGTTGCGCCTCGATGAGATTCCGGCCGGCAGATATGACGTGAGCTTCAAGGGATCCGACGGAAGCACGCAGAGTCAACAATGCGATGTGGCTCAATCCCCTCAGGTATGCAATATCGAATTGAAGCCTATCGACGACACGGCGATCGAGAAAATCATCGGAGGGGCAAAATGATCCTGCGGCGAACTATTTTCATTTTCTGCCTCATCCTTTCCGCAGTGCCGGCGCCGGCGCTGCATGCCGAGGACAATGCAAAGAAACAGGCAAAAGAGCTGGCTGAGAGAGCCAAAGGAGAAGGCAACGACCGCGTGAAGCAGGTTCAGGATTTTTGCGCGGCGGCGCAGTTGGACCCCAAGGAGAAAAAGTACGCCGACACCTGCAATAGCTACCGCAGCGGTCTCATCGAGGACGACACGGCGGCGCTGGCAATCGCCCTTGCGGCATACAAGAGTCATGACCTGGACAAGGCGGAATCCCAGGCAAGGCTTGTTACAGATTACGACGCGAAGTTATCCGGCCAGGCCAGGTTCCTGCTGGACCGGATCAAGAACGAGAAACTTCTCAACCAGGTACAGGCCGCCTGGACCAAGGGCGACTTTAATGCTGTCACCACGCTGGCGCAAGGCATTGCCAACTCCGACATTAAAGCGGCTGGGAATGCGTACGTCAACAACGTAAACCTCTACAAAGGGTACATCGATCAAGCCCAAAAAGTGGAGCAGAGCAATCCCCAGGAAGCAATCAGGCAATTGACGTTGGCCAAAGATCTGAATCCGAATGGGCCCAACAATCCGGCGGGAATGATTGCCGAGTTGCAGAGAAGGATGCAGGCAAAGAACGCCCCGCCTCCACCGGCTTCCACGCCCAAGCCCGCGGTCAATTCGAATGCGGATATCGCCAAAAAAGTGAACAAGCTGCTCGACGATGCGCGGAATGCGGAGAAACAGGGCAATCAGCAAGATGCGCTCAGCGATTACGCAATGGTCCTGAAACTTCAGCCGGGCAACCAGGATGCGCAGAGCAATACTGACAGAATTGAGCAGGCGATCCAGAACGATCCAGCGGCTGCAAGGAACGAGCTGATATCGGCCATCCGGTATTTTTACCATTCGCAGTTCGACGATGCGCGGAGAGCGCTCATGAACTATCTGGAGTCCCCGCAGACCGCCCGGAACCCCGGCGTGGCCGACTTCTACCTGGGAGCGACCCTGATCGAACGGTCGATGCTGCAAACCCCGCGAACACAGTGGAAGGGACCTTCCCCGGACGCATTGTCGGCATTCCAACAGGCCCGAAAGGCCAATTACAATCCGGTGCGAGAGTACATTTCTCCCGCTTTATTGAAGATATGGGACTCGACCGGTCAATAAACTAAACCGCGGCTGCATGGACAGATGCCTTTTTAAGGCAGAGTTACACCACTCGCCATCAATCCAGCCACGACCCCGCCCAAGCCGCCAGCGCCGGGCGATGGCGTCCCTACCTCCCCAATGATGCAGGTCGGAGAGCCCATCACGATCACTCCGCCATGCACCGTCATGTCTCCCAGGCGGGCGGCCGGAAGGAAATTGATCATCACCCCCTTCGATCCCAGGACGATCATATCCGGAGGGCCTACGCAGGTCGCCATGGTAGTTACAGTGGCGGCCGGAAGGAAGTCGATGAGCACCGTAGGCGCGCCAGGGGGCAGGATCGGGCCGCCCACATGAGGCACAACGCCAGTCACCATCGGACAGACGTGCATGTCGGTCACTCTGGCTGCTGGCGGCATCGGCTTTTCTCCACGATCGGTTTCAACTTGCTAAGAACTTGTTGAAATAATAACTCGGAGTAGAGAGATTCTTCCTCAGGGGCTAAAGCCCGCATTGATTTTGCGGCATTTACGGCACGACTGAAGTCGTGCCCTGACACAAAACCAAGGTATTTCAACAAGTTCCTAAATCCTCGCCGCCGGCTCGCTTGCCCGTTCCGGGCTGATGCGCAAGCCCTTCACAAATGCCTCGTAGTCGGCTCGTACTGCCCTCAGTTGTCCTTCCAACGCCGTCAGGGTAACAATGCCCAGCCAATGGCCCAATCGCACATAGGTCTGGGCATGCAACATGCTTCCGGCTGACGCCACATTGTGGCGAACGAAGAGCAAGCGAGCCTCATCCGCGCCCGTAAAAGCGGTCGCTTGCGGTCCTGCAAACTTCGCTTCTTTCAAGTGGCTCCCGATCAGTTTCTTCTGCTTCTCGATATACTCCGGGAGGCCGCTCTCTGCATTGAGCGTGTCTTGACCCACTCCAACACTTGCGGCTATCGTTCCCGCGGCCATGATCATCTGTCGTATCCCAAAATCCGCCACATAGATCCATCCTCCCGGCATCGCGGTAACACTCCATCGTCCAATCGAGGGAAACTGGGCAACTGCGCCGGGTTGTGCCAATGTTTGCGTCAAGCGTCCTCAATCATTCCTTGAATCGATCTCGACTCGATTTGCTCACTCGCAAGGGCGTGAACGCCTACTTGTTCATGGCGCCGCCCTTACTCCCATCGTCTGCCGTGTCCGGAGCGGCTGGAGTTGTAGGACTCGGTGTCGCCCCGGCGCTGCCGGAACCGGCGGCTCCGCCGCTATTGATCAGCACCATCGTCCCTGAGATCGCAACCCCAGCGGGTCCGATCGTGATAAAGTTCCCGGAGGCTATCAGGCTAAGTTCCATTCCAGCTTCAATCACCACACTCATGCCCCCATTGATATAGACCGTATTGTTGGCAACCATGGAATAAGCCGAACCCACTTGTATGCTTTGGTTGGAACTTACATTGAGGGAGTGATTCCCTCCCACCTGCTCAGTCAGATTCGATCCAATGCTAATATCCGAATTTGAACCGATCTGCTCCACCGAATTCGACTTGATCTGCCGGTTGTAGTTTGAACCGATCTGCTCGCTCTGTACACCAGTAACAATCAGCGAGTCGTTGTTCCCCACAGAGATGCGCCGGTCGTGCTCGATCGAAACATCGAAGTCCTTCTCGGCATGAAGGTAGATCTGCTCGCTTCCCATCTTGTCTTCAAAGCGCAACTCGTTCGCATTCTGCGCCGAACCGCCCTTGCTGCTACGCGTAACCAGCCCGGAACGAGTGCTATTGTCAGGCAGGGCGTATTTGGGCGTATTCACGCCGTTATAAACCGAACCTGTGATCACCGGGTTATCCGGGTCCCCATTCAGAAACTGAATCACCACCTCGTCGTTCACGCGCGGCCAGAAATATGCTCCCCATCCATTTCCAGCCCAGCTCTGCGCCACGCGCACCCAGGTAGTGTCCACTGTCGATTTCCGCGCATTCTGCTTATCCCAGAAGAACTGGACCTTTGCGCGCCCCAGCGCGTCAAGATAAATCTCCTCGCCCGCGGGCCCGACAACCAGGGCAGTCTGCGGACCGTAGATCCTGGGCTTCGTGAACGTCGGCGCGGGTTTGAAGACGATATCCGAGGAAACCGCCGCGAATCGATTGCTGTATTCCGATGCTTGACGCGTGTCGCTCGTTCGATAGGGCGGAAGCTGGCCCGCATGAAGGGTCACAGCGGTCAGCAGGTACTTCCGGTTCCACGCATCGCGGGGGTTTTTGGTGAGGATGAAGGTATAACCCGCGCAAAAAGAGCGCGCATTCGAGCCCCCGCGAAAAACCTCCGCCATGGAGTCGGCAGCCAGCGCCCGCGTCTCCAGGTACAAGGACTCAAGATCCTTGCTCACTTGCGTCGCGTCGTTCGCGTAGCCTTCTCCCCCCGCGGGATAAAGATACTCGTCAAAGGCATTTTTCCCGAATGGACTGGAGCTATTCTTGTCCGGCACATCGGCCCGGGCAAAGTCGCGGTAGTTATAATCCGCCGTCGAGTGCTTGCCTGAAACCATGGTTGCCGTCGAGGTGAACTCGACAACCCTTGCTCCGTATGCTCCCTCGGCTCCTTGCTCACTCAGGGCATAGGGAATTGAAGCCGACAACGGGCAGTCCCGATAGGCGTTTCGTCCGTCTCCCAATACGATCTTGTTGTCCTGGTCGGTATGCTCGAACCAGTAAAAGATACCGCTCTCTTCTAATATCCGCGAGACAAACTGGAAATCCGACTCGGAGTACTGCGTGCAATATTCAAGCTGCTTGTAGGTTGTGTTGGTCTGGTCCGACAAGGACAATCCATACTCGCCGATTACCGCTTTGGCAATATCCAGAACTGTCTTGTTCTGGAAAACGCGGCAGTTGGAGCTCAAAGTAAGCTGCCACATGGATGGCACAATCCGCGCCCGGTAAACATCGAACTCCTTGTCGCCCGCGCACTGCTCAAACGACGCAACAATGCCATTGATCCACTTTGATCCCTGCGCATCGTTCAGGCTGATTGCAACCGTGA
>Ga0187874_10002881_pt1 | contig 12552 bp, 16 predicted proteins | sample June2016WEW_16_1_3_FD_132993 | JGI IMG/M metagenome (GOLD analysis project Ga0187874, IMG submission 132993) | Peatland microbial communities from SPRUCE experiment site at the Marcell Experimental Forest, Minnesota, USA - June2016WEW_16_150 | ecosystem: Environmental > Terrestrial > Soil >... | reverse complement strand
CGTATCGACGCCTGTACGCCGGCCGCGGTTCCGCCGTGCGTCGGAGCCGCCGGCGTTCCGCCTCACCGACGACGACATCGTCATCGTCCGCCAACTGGCGCGCTATCGCTTTCTGCGCTCGACCCACATCGCCGCGCTGATCGGCCGCTCGCTCGATCGCACCAACGACCGCCTGTCGCGGCTCTTTCATGCCGGCTACCTCGATCGTCCGCGCGCGCAACTCGACTACTACCCGACCGCCGGCTCGGCCCCGATCGCTTACGCGCTCGCCGATCGCGGGGCGCGGCTGTTGACCGAACGCTATGGCGTCGACTTCGCCAACGTCGAATGGAGCCGCAAGAACCGCGAGGCCGGCCGGCCGTTCATCGAGCATCAGCTTGAGACCATCGATTTCTATGTGTCCCTCCAATCGGCCATCGCCGCGCACGGAGACGTGCAACTCATTCACCACGACGAGATCATTGCCGCCATTCCCGAGCGACAGCGCAACGCCCGCAATCCGCTCGCGTTGCGCGTCCGGCTTACGCATGACGGCGTGACGCACGAGGTTGGCGTTGTCCCCGATCTTGTCTTCGGCTTGCGCTTCCCCGACGGCTCGCGCCGCTGCTTCATGGTCGAGATCGACCGCGGCACGATGCCGATCTCCCGCGCGGACATCTCGCAGACGAGCTTCGAGCGAAAGATGCGCGCCTACCTTACGGCGCACGCCGCCAAGCAGCACGAGCGTCAGTTCGGATGGAAAACCTTTCGCGTGCTGACCGTCACCAGTGACCCCAATCGAATGCGATCGATAATGGACGCCCTGCGGCAGATGCGCGTTGCGCACAGCCCCGGCCCATCGCTGTTTTTCTTCGCCACCCGCGGGGCGCTGAGCGAAAGCGATTCCCTCACGCATCTCTGGTGCGATGGCGCGGGACGCGAGACAAGATTGGTGTAAGCCGGCGGGCGGTCGATGGAGCGAGGCCGGTGATGCCGATAGAACCTAGTTGCAGACCCGTTCGTCAAGAACAGAAATTAAGTGAAAACGCCTTCCCTCTTGAACTCCGGAGTTGAGGCTATACGTGCCGTCTGCCGTCGTCCACCTTAGATATAAGATGTCCAGCTCAGGTTTAGCAAAATCTACTTTTGGACTACCGTATGTCTGCAATAAATGCAATAAATAATGATTAAATTCATTTACGTCGAGTTGTTTCGACATTGCCTGTAGTACATTCTTGTTGCAAAAATCGAGCGAATATGGGCCAGCAGTAATTTCATTAGGCCACAATTTCCCGCCCGATTGCAACCCTAAACTCATAATCTTTTCTTGCGCAACTCCAGGCAACATACCACTGTAAAATCCGTCGAGTTCGAACGCGCTCGTCCTTTGAGCAAAGAAGATTCCGCAAGTTACGAGCAGCAGCCGCCCTCCCCAAACGCAAAAACGGATGGCAGTCTTAAACGGTGAGTGCATGTTAATCGACGATTCCACGTGTGCGCGCCTCGTTAGTTGCAAACGCAAGGGCGTCGTGTTCAAAGAAACTTGCCGAATATTTTGCGACATCGTTTTGACGATATTGGTGCGGAGTCAATCGGCGCTTGCCCTTGTCATCCGTGCTTATTAAGAATGTGTAAACATGACCATGTTCACTGTGCGAAACAGACAATCCTGTATCAGAAATAGTTTCTAGCTTGAACATTTCGGCACCGCTCAAATTGTTCCAAAGCTTACAATAGCATGTCGCCCGTCCAAAGCGTCCTGAAATCTTCTTCGGTAGCTACTCCTCCATCGATGAGCGCGCGGGCTCTGTGCCGAAGTTGATCCAAGCGCCAAAGAAGCTCGGGCTTTTGATCGCGGTATAGCTCTGCTGCTAACGCAGCTGATTGCATCTTGGCTGACTGCGCCTTGGAGTCCTGCGCCGGGCGTTTGGTGCATTCCTCTACGCGCTCCCGAAATATCGCAATCCGTCCCTTTAGCTCCAAGTCTTCTTCGGCTTCGGCCATGTCGGCTGTCCTCTGTTGGTGACGTGGCGAGCCCAGGCTTACCGGAAGTCCCTCCGCCTCGCAATGCTTGTCGGCGCTCACTTCGCCGGCCACTAGCCGCTGCGCGCAGCCGTGAGCCTTTCGACGGCTTTGCGCTGGCGCGGGTCGCTCACGCGCTGGTAATGCGCCGGGGACGCCAAGTTCACGGGGCGCTGTATTGAATCCCCAATTGGAGGTCCGCAATCCGCCCGTTGCAGGCCCTTGCTGGACGAACAATCAGCCCCGCGTATAGTGTCGGCAGTCTCCGCCATTCCCCGAGCTGCGATCCGCGCTGGCAGGCGTCAGGCCGTGCGTCCCTGACGCCTGCACACGCAGGACATCGCATTCCGCTCGAAAGGAGAGTTCCCATGGCGGAGAAAGACACAAAGCTGCCGACGCACCGCGCCTATTCGGTGATCCGGCGTGAAGGCCAGGACGACTTCTGGCTCAATCTCGGCCTTGCCTTCCCCCACAAGGACGGCAAGGGCTTCAACATCGTGCTGCAAGCCTTCCCGCTCGACGGCAAGATCGTCTGCCGCGAAGTTGGCGACGACGATCACACGGCCGAGGCCGACCGGCGCTCCGAGCACGGCGGCCGAGACGATCGTCAGCAACGCCGAAGCGGCACCAGCCGCTAGCGAGGCCGGCCATGACCGACACGACCACTCGAAAGGCCGTCGAGTTCTACACCATCGAACTCGCGCAGCTCGACGACGGCAACTTTCACGTCTTGCTCACGGCCACGACGGTCGACGAGCAAGAGCCGCAGCTCCTTTTACAGGAGATTGCCAGCGAACGCGTCGCCACGCTCCACGAAGCGCTCGCGGTCATCAAGAACGGCGTGTACCGCAACAAAGATCAGGTCGCATAACAGCGGGTTGAACCACGCGCCCCGATTCGATCCTTGAGCCCCGCCGCGCGGGGCTTTTTTCATACGCTTTCAGCCCGCTGGCGGAACACCAAACCAGGCTCTCAACGTCGGTAGCCGCCCCTCGCTGAAATGGAACCACTCAGATACCTCAACGCGTCTACCAACTTTATTCGTTCGAGCCTTTCGCGTGCTACCCAGCGTTACTAACAACTCGCCAATCTAGCGGACCCAACTGTAAGGGTCCCATATGTCACTTCGGCCGCACTCCAAATCAACGTTGCGTCAATCAGTCGCCTCCTAGGACGACCTGTTAAATCTCGGGTACTTAAAAGAAAGGCCTAGTCGTACTGGACGACTAGGCAGGTTTGGAGCGACCGTACCAATCCTCCGTATGCAGAGCCGACGATAAAATTGGCTCTTTCTCGCAAGGGTGAAGAGGCCGCCCTGGATCACACAGCTACGTCCGTTGCGCTGCGCACCCGACACTGTATCTCGGGGAGTGACAAATCCATCCAGTTCCACACCCATCCTAGTATACACCATCGACCGCAAACCTGACTGCCGTTCTACGAAATACGTGAACAAGAAGTTAACAGGCTCCGATTATCCGCGTCACCTCCAAACAGATCGTCTCACCATGCGGAAAGTCGCGGGTCACTCTTATCGACATCGCCACCCCCGCAAACACTCCAATGCTCCCGTTTAGTCCCTGGCCAGCTCTAATCGGACACCTAAATCCAGTTCTTCTGGTAATTTTCAACGGCCTGACTGACTGTCGGAATGTCCACTGGTGCCTGTCCTTGCCCGTTATCCCAAATCGGCTTCGATAACAATCCTTCTAAAGCGTTCACCAACTCGTGTCTCATGTTATCAGTAAAATCAAAAGGGCTGCTCGCAATAAATCCCTGCAATAAGTCAGGATACCGGTGTTTTCTGGATTGCACACTTGCAAGATTGACCTCAAATATATTCTTCTGCAACCTATTCAAATCACGGACCAGGCGATAGGCAGAAATTGAATTCAAACATTTCGTGGAAATCCAGTGTGGTAAATCGGCACCCTTATCGTAATAGGAGATCGTCGCAAATTGAGCAGGCATTCCGTCGTCCGTCTCCGAAACCCCGAACGGGCCTATCGGGGCGCGCATCAACGAAAGAGCCAAATACGTAATATCGTTCAGGTACCTATCAAGAATGTAGTTCAGCTTAGGCAACGGGCCTATTCGCATATTGTTGAGGTCGCGCTCAAAATCGTTACATTCACCAAACGCATACACAACTTCGAATTCAATTAATTCACCAACAAGTTTTGCGACAAGTTCGCTGTCATACCCAAACATCCATCTCATCATGTTCGTGACCTCGAACACCGCCAAATCCTGCTGATCACGACGCCTATGCGCCTCCTTATCGTGACTTCTAATAAACTGCATAACCCTAAGAAAGACCAAAACATCAAACTCTGTGTACGCAAAATCGTTCTCGTCTGGGCTTTCAACAACCGGATAGCCGAATAACGACGGCAAGAACCTATTGTCAAAGCCAAGATCGTCCCCGAGTTCCCGCTTAATCTTTCCCGTCCTTGCTGTATAGCGATAATACATTGGAGGGTACCGGTAACCGACTTTGCACATCGTTTCGATCAACTTGTATTGCTTATCGGTCAGTGCTAAATGTGACGGTTCGTTGGCGATTCGGTTCATCTCTTGCAGGTGACCAATGTAATCGAAATATGCCAACTGAAGAACTTGCAACTGGGCGCGACGGTTGGTGCCAAACACGTTGTTCAAGGTGTCAACATAATTCCTCCCGTCGTCCGACCCTTTAAGAAAGTCAACAAAAGAGGTCAGGTGACCCGGCCAATCATCAGTTGCCCATTGCTTCGCGGACGCTATACCCAGAATTTCACTAGTGAGATATTCGACCCGCTTCTCGACGATCCTTGTGAGCTCGGGCGTGCCGAGGGAGAAGGTCTGTGTAGTGGGAAATCGTCGATACGTAGTTCCAATCGCAAGGCTCCTAAGAGTATTGCTCCGCATAACCACCACGAGGGGAAAGCCGATCGGTTCACCACTACTGCCAAGGTCGAGCACGTTCTGTACCAGCAACTGAAACTTATTAGACGAGTCGTGAGTAGCTTCGAGTCTGTCGAAGCCGTCCAGTATAACCACGAACTTGAATCCATGGTTCAATAGGTAGTGAAAAATGTGACGTGCAATATGTTCGGAAACAAACGACTCGCTTAGAGGTTGCTCCGGCGCGTGCTTCCAAAATACCTCCTTCATTCGTACCCAAGCGTGCATCTCACTTTTGGGCAAATCACCTGGGAGCGTATGCAAATATCTGTGGATTTCCTCGTCAAGCGACAGCGCGGATATGTCAATTGATTTGGCCCGATATAGGAGAGATCGGCTGTCGTAATACCTAAGAAGTATTTTTGCCGTTTGGGCATATATCCACTTAATTAGGTCGTTTTTCGGGGGAAAATTTTTGACACAGTCGATGCGAACCCAGACAACGTTACCCTCGTCGAGACGCCCAGACCACTTCGATAAGGCAAAGTTGAGGAAAAATGTCTTCCCCACCCCCCGGGACCCGTGGAGCACAAAGATACGGCGCGAGGCGTTGACCGCTTCCGCCCTGCCGGTTGTGAGCTGTGTCGCGACATAATGTTGCCGTTCAGCCTCCTCGATCAACAGCCGCACGAATTCATCGGTAAGGGCTTCGTTCTCGTTTATAAAACGCGCTTCATCAAGCTGTGTGGCAGAAGAGATTGGGTTCCGATAGGCGTAGGTACCAGTGATTGCCTGTGTGTTGAAAGGATCGGACGGATTTACAGAGATATGGCCGAGCCGCTTTAATATGTGTTCCGATCGCGATTCTTTATCCGGGGATTTCGCGCTCCTTGGGTTACGGGCAATAGCGCTACTTACGGGATCTAGTCGGTCACTGCTAAGACGTGATAGTAATCTAGGGTTCTTGAGAGGAGCGTCTAGCAGTCGCGCGAGAACGTCGTTGATGGGCTGCGTAGGCACGAATTAGTCCCTCCATTAGTGTAAGCGCTTGAGCCGCCTCCGCCGGACCGTGTACAAGAGAATCGTCGAGGTGCTCGCGATGTGCCGACTCCAAAAGTTGCATTGTGCGTGGAAGAATCGGAACGCCGCGAATAAAACCACCACCCTTCATAGGAAGGTCATATATGAAATTGGACGGTACGGGGGCTGTTTTTAGTTCGCGCAATGGTAAGAACACACACGGGGTACCAAGTTGCTGTTCAAGACGAACCGCTCGGATCAATGCAGCACCAACAATAACCTTGGGCGACAATTCGACGTTGCCATGGGCCAACGTGCCGCGTGAAATAAACTTAGCGTCAAGAAGTTCATCCTGAACTTCCGCTATGCAATGGCAAAGCATGTGCAGGCATTCGGTGCCGTGGAAACCTCCGTCAAATCCAACAATAAACAAGCTATCGAATAAATGAACAGAGTCGAACTGGTACAACTCGACAATACCACGGATGGTCTCCATCGCCTGCTGCATCCGGCTGTATATAAGCGCCTCGCCGAATCTTTCGACGTGACGGGAGAACGCGTATACGTCCATATAAGCGACCCAGCAATCGCCGGATTGTCTTTGGGAACCAGACACTGTCGTTTTCCTTGGTCTCAATCAGACGGACTACTTCCTCCTCGTCGTCGCAAGCATCGTAATAGTGGCGTATTTAGAGGATATTTGTGTGCGACCCGCCGCGGTACGCAGCACTGGCGCGCAGGGAACCTGCCCCCACACCGCGTCCAGCTATCGAGGCGACCGCCGCCCTCGATAGCAATCCGCGATAATCCCGGAGGAATTTCGGCTGGTGCATTGATCTAGGTCAACATAGGGAAAGATTGTTAGATAGGCTATGGAAAAATGGTTCATAGGCCCAAACCTATATTGTAGGTGCCCGTTAGTTTGACGGCGCGATTTTGCTGAGCGCGTCAATCTTCCCAAAACGATTTGAACCGCTCCGGCGACAGCTCGGTGTACCGCACCGTGTGCTGAATGTTCTTGTGCCCGAGATAGTGCTGCACCGCGCGCGTGTCCTGCCCGTCATTGGCGAGCTTGTACCCGCACGCGTGCCGCAACATGTGCGGATGCACCGGAAACGGAAAGTTGCCGGTCTCTCCTGTTCGCGCCACCATCTTGCGAAATCCAGTCGCGGTCATCGGCGCGCGGCGCTCGGTAACGAACACGTACCGCGATTCGATTTGCTCGCGCTTGAGCCGCCGCAGCGCGCGTATCTCGCTGCCGCCCATCGGATGCACGCTCGCCGTCCCGCTCTTGAGACGCCGCACGTGCATGAGCCCGCGCTCCAGATCGACTTGATCCCACCGAAGCCCGCACAGCTCCGACGCCCGCAGCCCATGCCGGTATGCGACGAGGATCATCGTCGCGTCGCGGTGCCCGTATCGGCCGCGCGAACGCGCGCCGTCGACGAGCTTCCCGACTTCCTTGACGGTAAGGTATTCGCGTGGTCGCCGATTCGCGTTCAAGAGCCGCCGCGGGGGCACTGTCCCATTTACAGTGTTCGGCGCACCCCGGCGCTTGCCTTTTTTCGCGGCTGAAATTTGAGAGTTCACAAAGGGTACTGTCCCGTAAAAGGCTCTTTTCGGGACAGTCCAAGTGTACCATGCCATTCCCCACGACGCCGCATTGCACTTCAGGACGCAATTCTCATTCAAGCAAAGGCCTTTTCGATCTGATCGAAAGCGGTGCGCGGATCATCGCTTTGAAATATATTTCGCCCCACACAATATCCAGAGAACCCCAACACCTTGGCTTTACCGATAACCTTCTTGAATTGATCACCCGCCTCACCACCGGCCAATACCAGAGGTGCCATGCCTTTGCCGAATGACGACAATGGAGTCCATTCCTCGTAGCTCTGACACTCATACGCAGTTTTGATTACATCCGCGCCCAGCTCGTCACACACCCTGACCGCGTCAGCAATATCTTTTGGGTCCTTGAATCCTCTCTTGGGCGTCGTGATCATAAATAGTACCGGCAGTCCAATTCTCTGCGCGCGCATCCTTATTGAGGCGATTTCCGCGACAGTCGCTTCAACGCTTTCACTGTCGAAATCAATCTGTACGGAAACGCCGTCAGCGTCGAGAAGCATCGCTTCTTCAATGCTTGTGTTGACTACCCTACGAGAAGCATTGTGTCCGAGAATTCTGGGCGACCCGATCGTCTGGAGTATCAATGCATGTTTCCGATTTGCCGGCAAAGCGCGCGCAACACCGATGTTGGCCACTACAGCAGCGATCCCAACCGCGTCCGCAAAGTGTGACCAACGGCACACATCATCTAAACCCTTCACCGCCCCAGAACTTAAGCCATGGTCGAGCGCCAGAATGCTGAAAACTAGCCCACGCTTGAGTTTGTTGAGACGGCGGGTCAGACCGCTTGCCAGCGATTCCATCATTTAGAGACCCCTGTCGTCCTGAACAAATTCTATCCAATTTCCATCCGGATCGTTTACGAAAAAGTACTTAATACCTGTTCTTCCCTCCCTGATCTCAAGGCCATTGGCAAGTCCCAATGTCAGAATGTTTTTACGAGCGTCCTCGATATCGACCACCTTCAATCCAAAATGCTTTATGCCGAGCCGCGGCAGGTCTGTGTCCAAAGACCTCGTCGTCTCGGGTGCGTCCTGAGGATTGGAATAATTAAAAATTTCCAGCATCGCATCCCCTAGTTTCATATGGATTATTCGAAGTTCGCCTGTGGGTGACGCCCAGCGATACACCGGGCTGAACCCTAACTTCTCGTAAAACCGAACACTTTTGGCTTCGTCAGCGGCGCTTATCGAAACGTGATGGAATGATGTCATAGCCTTTCTCCGTACCCTACCGGGACGATGTCGACCGCATTATATAGGAGACATCTAGCAATTTTTCGAGGGTGAGCCGCACGACAGGTGACGGAGAATATGCCGTGACGCCGTTGGATTTCGAGAGCCAGAGGCAGGATTTGATCAAAGAGCTATCCACGCTTTTCGGATCGCTGAATTTTGACGAACTCTTCAGATCGGCCGTCGCCGTCGAAACCTACACCGCTACCAAGTTGCGAGCCCTCATCTGTGCAAACGCTAGTGCCATATTCACTTCCACCGAAATCGATAGCGATGTTGGCATCTTTTGCTGTGGCAGTATGGAATTCCAGGTTAATATTTCGGAGGAAGTCCGCGCGCCGGAAGAATTGCTCATTGCAATTCTACCACACGATGTCGAGCAACAAACAAAGAAACGCGACTTTAAGTCTCAGACGATAAAGATTAGCGGCCACGGCCGTTACAAGTATGTGAAGATATTTGTTCCTCCTGCAGTGCATGTTGATCGCGACGTTCTTGAACACGTGGTAAAGACTAGTCTCGAAACGATCTATACGTGGGTCGAAGAACAAATAGTTGCGACGGTCAGGGCAGAGACCAGAGTGATGGCTGACGAACTCTATCGACACGCGCGCACGGTGTTCCTAGATCGCGCCATTTGGAGGGAATTGTGGTTTGCCGCGATGTCGGATGGGTACGGGTTCCGACTCTTTGACGAGTTTGTGGCGATGTCAGCTTTTGATATTGCCCAGAAGCATTCCTCGGACTTTGGTAGAGGAGCAAACGACGTTGTTGCTGAAATTGTTAAAACGAATCTGCCGGTCCAGCGTCTTTTGATGAAGCATGCGATAGGTCGGGAAGAACCGATCGATGTCGATATTTCCGATGCCGATTATTCGAAAGACCACAGCAGTTACTCAGAAGCAATGCGGGCGTTTTACGGCTCAACGTCGTTCACAATATATCCGATTCTCACAGACGCAGGTATCCGCGATATGGTTATCGCATTGTACCCAACTTCACTGAAGTCAGATATTGAGCCGATTCTCCGCGTTCATCGAGCAGACTTTCGAGAAATTAGTCGCAAGTCACATAGTAAGGTGAGGGGTACGCTGGCTTCATTACAGAGGCCAAGCCGGACCTCAGACTTGTTAGGCGTCGGGGCCTATATCGCGGGTAAGTTCGCCAAAGGCATCCTTGAACCATAGTTTTTCGACTGTCCCAACAATGACCATGAACGGGACAGTTGATAACCTCGTTGCACAATGACCCTTGTGCGACCTAGCGAGGACGGCTCTGTTGACCCATTCTTTGTCGCTCAGTCAAAAGCGACGCAGCGCTCAGCACTCGCCGCTCCAGGCTTCCCGACCCTCTTTCACCAGCAGCCAAACAATCGCGAGCGAGCCCACGCTATCGATCCACCAAAATCCGAAGATCGCTTGTGCGCCAAGGCTCACGACCGCAACCAGCGACAGCCAGCCGCATGTGATGGCTTCGACAGCGTCAGCCCGCAATGCGCGGCTCCCCAATTCGGCAGCGAGATCGATCTTACGACGCGCGAGGTATCGCATGATCGGAATGGCGAGAATCGTTACGACGAGCCCCGGCAACGAAAACGCCTCGCCATGCCGAACCCAAAGATTCCACCCCGCCGCTAGCACCACGTACGTCGCCAGCATCATCAGCAGTACGCCGCCGATCCGACTCGCGAGCCGTTCGGCCGCTTCGGAGAATGCCTGTCCGTGGCGCAGTTCGGTCGACAGTCGCCACATCAGCACGCCGGCGGAAATCAGCTCGATAATGCTGTCCAACCCGAAGGCGACGAGAACGAGACTCCCCGCCCCAATGCCGGCAACGAGCGCGACGACGGCTTCGATCGTCATCCAGCCGACCGTCAGCCACTCAAGCCGAAATGCCCGTCGAATTAGCGCAGCGCGATCCTCTCCCCGCCTTGTTGGCAGCACCAATGGCGGCGGCGCGCAGCACTCCCCTTCACAATCGTCCGCAAGTTTGTCCATCTGAGTCATCCGGGCAACTTAGAGCGCCCAGCCGCAACCGCAACTCTCATTCATTATATGACCCGACAGGAGCCGAGGAGCCAGCAGCAAAAGGCCGCTTGCCGATCTTTTTTCCCGATAGTCTAGAATGATCTTCGCGAGTTCGGCAGGATCGCTGCGGCGTTCGGACTCTCAGACATATCGGCCGCCTCGATATTTGTTGAGCCACGCTTCTGACTTATCGGCAATCCAGTTTCTTGCTTCGGTCTCTGCATTGAATTCGTCAATATGGATTTGTTCCCCATGAGGGAGGGTGATGCGCACAAACCATCCCGGTTCGGCGGCGCTCAATTTTACCGCCTCAAACCTCACGCTTTTGCGCTTCTCTTTGGCCATTGGTCATCTATGCGGCAAACGGGTCTGTGTCGCCAGCACGCATGTCGCCTGCCGTATTGAAACCGCATCACTGTCCAGAATGCCCGATAATGGACGACGCCATCTTGCCCCTGCTGAGCGCGCTGCCCGCGCTCTGTTCGTCCCTTGACCGGGGTCGGCCAAATCCAAATTGAGTAGATTCACGCACTTGCCAGTTTTGTGTGGTCGCCCGATCATGGCGGCGCGATGCCATGGCTCATCCAATACCGAGACGCGACGACAGACCGGCTCGCGAGGTATCCAAGCCCCGAGGAGGCCATCGAAGCGGCTTGCGGTCTTCTCGATAATGGCTACGACGTTTACAGAATCGGTATGGGGTCGCTCGAAGATTCAATCGAAAAGGATCAGATCGCCCGCATCTATGCCATTTTGGGCCAAGGCGAGATTTCCGTTCGGTAGAAGCGCTCATTGAAGCGCTACCAGCGATGGGGTTTGCCACGCATTTGCGCCAGCGCGTGAGCGTGACGGCCGGAAAATTGCGCTTGCGCACGAGCGTCGATGCCGAAAAATAGTGAAGCCCCGGTCACATTGTGGCCGGGGCTATGTCTGATGCGGTGCCATGCTTCTCTCTGTTGTGGATTTCTCGTAGAGCTGAGCCCTCATCGCGGCACGAATTGAACGTATACCTTGCCGAAAAAGAATCAAGGACTCCCTGTTTCAGCTAACGGATCAGTTTGAAATTGACGGCCAAACCGCGTGCTAGAAAATGTTCCGCCATCCTTCGCATCGCCGAGGTTCCCTGCTCGACGGAATGTCCGCCGCACGTACAATATTTGAAGGCTCCTCTCCGCCGCTCGGCGCGCCACGATGACGCGTCGATTGCGTGGAGGAGCACATGTCGCTCACTGACAAACAGACTCGGCAGCGCATTGCCGATCTCAACGACGCGTTTCGGAAGACTCTCGATCCGGCGCTCGGCCGAACGATGCTGACCGCTGGCGTCTCAGCCTTGCCGAGCGACGTGCGCGCGATGGCGATCCGGAAGGTCGCAACGTTCGACGCGTTCAACGGCGATAACGACCCGCATGGCGAGCACGATTTCGGGACCTTCGACCTTGCAGGCCGCAAGTTCTTTTTCAAGATCGACTACTACGATCCCAGCCTTGAGGCCGGCTCGGACGATCCTGCCGAGCCCGCGAAGACGACCCGCGTGCTCACGCTCATGCTCGCAGAGGAGTATTGAGCCATGCTCGACAACCGTCAACGCATCTATGCCCTCGCGAGCTGGACCGTGAAATCAAACGGCAAGGGCTGGTTCGTCCGCAAGACTGACAGCTCCGACGCATGGCGAGGCCCGTATCGCAGCGAGGCAAGCGCGTGCCTCGTGATCGCGTGGCATCTTAAGAAGGAGCTTATCAAGCGGGATG
>Ga0187874_10002880_pt1 | contig 12560 bp, 8 predicted proteins | sample June2016WEW_16_1_3_FD_132993 | JGI IMG/M metagenome (GOLD analysis project Ga0187874, IMG submission 132993) | Peatland microbial communities from SPRUCE experiment site at the Marcell Experimental Forest, Minnesota, USA - June2016WEW_16_150 | ecosystem: Environmental > Terrestrial > Soil >... | reverse complement strand
CCTTCTTCGCTTGCGTGGTCCTTTGCGGACTGCAGCGAAGCAAGACGATCTCACTATTCGGAAGACGCATTCCCTCAATATCGAACTGCAGGATTTTGCCCTTCTTCACAGCCTGCACCGCGCCCCAGGCCGGCGACCCAGTGGGAATCACCACCACACCTTCCAGCATGACGGGCTGAGCGATTTCCAACTCCACCCGAGAGCCTACCACTGCCCAGGAGCTCAAAAGGTCCGCCGTCAGTCGCACATGAACCGCGGTGCCGTCGGCAAGGTGCGCTGCCTGCGCTTGCACCATGCTCCCGGCGAAGGCTGCGACCAATCCCCATGCCACCGCCGCTTGCCTGATTCCCATGGCGAACCCTCCATATCATTGGCCAGGGTTTCAAAGCCCCCCTCACGTCCAAATTCTTGTCGCACGCCGTCGCTCCTTTGACAATTACCCCGGAATTTCCATTACCAACTTCCCGCCCGACCGGTAACATACACCTGACCGCCACTGAGTGCAATCGTGCGGGCGGGTTTTCAGTGTTGAATGCGTGGCGATAGTAAAGCAAAGCGATACGGGCTGTGCTAGCATCAGCAGCAGGTTCGATCGTGGGTATCAGAAAGAACTGCCCTTCGGCAGCGTCTTTCGGGCAAGATCACAATAGAATCTAGGAGGCTCAACCATGAAACAGGTATGGGGAATGACCCTTCTGGTAAGCATGAATCCAGCAAATATCATCCCGCCTTGCGCGATGTCGTCTTTTGAGCTTAGACTATATATGTGCGTGGGTTGCAAAAACACCATTTAGCGGCGCGACAAAGCTGGAGACTTGGTGTCAAGATTTCACCCTGAAGGCTGCCGAACTGAGCGCATAGTCCAACGGCGTTTATTGGCAAGGCCTTTCGGAGGGGAATAACAACCCAGAGGAGGATTTCCGATGAAGAAGATAGCGCTCTTGGCTTTTGTGGTCCTGGTGTTTGCCAGTTTATCCTTTGCGGGATCTAAAACGATTACCGGAACGGTGAGTGACGCGCATTGTGGGGCGAAACACGCGACCGCTAGTGACGCGGCTGCGACTTGCGTGGAGAAATGCGTTTCCGGCGGGGCCTCGTACGTCCTGGTTTCGAATGGTAAAGTCTACCAGCTTGACGCCCAAGACAAGTTCAAGGGTTTGGGTGGGAAGAGCGTCACGGTGACGGGCACTGTCAAAGGTGAAAGCATCACCGTCGCCAGCGTAGCGGAGAAGTCAAGTTAGGTTCACTGCGCATCGACCACCAACAATCAAGATTGAACGGCCACTCGCGACCGGGGGTGGCCTTTTGTCTTTTTGGTCTGTGCCTTGGGCAAGCATCGGGGAAACGATAGACGCCACCCATCAGCTTCTTGATTTTCAACAATCGAGTAACCTCGGGCGCGTCCGCGCTCTCGCCCATGATTCTTTATGGTCTGAATATGCGCATCAATACGGCTCCAAACAGATTTGGTTTTAGGCATAAGGCTGATTACTTACCACACTTGCCTGGTATAGGTACTTCTGGAACCCAGAGAAAACGTGTCCTATCTCTTCTGGTCTGCCCAAGACGGCCACGGCGTCGGCAATGGCGTTGTACTTGAGCCTCAGCAAAGGAGCCAGCTTCTCCTGGTCCAGTTCCTGCACGCCAACTTTGACATATTGGGGGAGGACAAAATCGAGGAAGACCTGTTGCTTGGTGTTGAAGTGGGTGCTGATCCCCACTTTCGCCCTGGCGGCCCTTTTCTCGGGGGTGAGGGGTGGCAAGGCGTAAGCGACGTGCGCCAGCACATCGAAAAGATCACTCTTCTCGGCGTCGATGATCTTCTGCATCTCGGCCATCTGCTCCCTGCCGAAGCCCGCCTCCGCCAGCCCTTGCAGAAGCTTCGAGCGGGTATCGGGAGCGCTCCATAGGGCACGCAGTTCGGCTTCGTCTCTAAAGAATTCCGGCAGCTTCCCGAACAGCATCTCCATGAACTATTGCGCCGACATCGGTGTGCCGTCAGGGTGCCAGAAGCTCGTGACCATGGCCCACAGCATAAGCCATGTCCGTGCGCCGCGCTATTACCCAAAAGGATTAGTCCACACGGGCAATTGACGCCGGACGGGTGAGTAGGCGCATATAGTTCGCACGCGTATGGGACGAAGAAAGGCTAGTGTATATTTAGGAAATAGTTGTATTTAAAATGGCCCCCACGCCCCCACGGTTTGGGTCGGGGGCGCGGAGTGTTTCCGCCCTGCGAGGCCCGGTGGAACTGGCGTCTGCCCTTGCGCGCTCAGGGGCAGCAAGAGAGAATCTGGCATATGAAGCAGGCTGGCGCGCTCGTGGGGGGAGCAGGAGGTAATGTCGTGAACAACCCGATCTATCTGAATCGGTACAGGCGGTCGTTACTTGCGAAGCAGCGGGAGTTGCTCGCCGCCAACGGCGGCAGGCTGGTTTTAGGACCAGCGGGAGGGCTTGTAGGGGCGGACGTAATGGACCAAGCACTTGCAGAGAGCGAAGCGACAATTGACGCCCATCTGAGTCAGGCCAGGAGCCGTCTGCGCCAAGCTATCGAGTGGGCACTGCTCCGTCTCAAGAAGGGGAATTATGGGTTCTGTGCGGCTTGCGGGAATCCCATCAGCAGGGCTCGTCTTAGAGCCGTTCCTTGGACCCCTTCTTGCCGCGATTGCGTGGAACAAGAGGATGCCCAGTTCTGACTGCATTTTGGTTTTGCCGCCTGCCAGAAGGTGCCGGTGGCAAGGTCGCAGGTGCTCCATCAATCGCTCGGATATCGTACCCCGGGGGTGGTCTATCAGGGGGAATAAACAAGGGCTGGGGCAGGATGCGATGCGAGTTCGGCGCGCGCCGAACGAAGGGGAGACAGCGAAGAAAAAAGAAGCACAAGCGCACCCGCCACGGCGGGCGGAGAAAAGGCAAAAACAAAGGCAAAAACGGCGACGAAACTAGCTTGATTTAGACAAAAAATGGTTTGACAATGGGGTACACCTTATAGTCAGGCAGTATGTCCAAGGGCGAAGAAGGAATGCCGGAGTATTGGCTTGATCTTATTACCGACACTTTAAAGCAACTTGATGTAGGCGCGCGGGGCGCGTTCCTGCAGAAGTTTCTTCAGAGTCTTGTCGGCCGAGGAGCTTCTGAGGAAGAGAGCATAAGCCATTGGGAAGGAATTCTGGCTCGTCAAAGTCAGTGGGCTGAGAAACTCGGCCGTCCGGTGACGCTTAGGACCGCAGTGGTGGATTATTTCGAGGAACTCAGTATCTTGCGGAACCCCGTTCTCTTGGAGTACGAGGAACTCAAGAAACTGCGTTACAACGCGGCGACGGATTCACTCACGGGTCTGAACAATCGTCGCATGTTTGAAGAGTATCTAGGTCAAGAAATCGACCGTTCCACTCGCTATGGATCTCCGTTTGCGCTGCTCTCGTTTGATCTTCGCAATTTTAAGAGCGTCAACGACATATACGGACATGCCGCTGGAGACGAAATCTTGCGCAGCCTCGCCCGCGCAAGCCTCGAGACCCTTCGCGGGTCTGACATTCCGTGTCGGATCGGGGGGGACGAGTTCGCGATCCTTCTCCCCCAAGCTGACCGGCCCGGCTCGGAGGTGCTGGCTGGACGAATCGCGCGGAAATTCGAAGAGTACGCTCGTTCCCTCGCCCCAGGCGCGCCGGTCGGGGTTGATTATGGAATTGCCATCTTTCCTGAGGAAGGACATGACGTGACCAGCTTGTTGGCTGCTGCTGACCGCAGCCTCTATACAAACAAACAGAAGGCGCACGATCGGTCAGCAGGTCTTACGGTCCCACCCCAGGTTACTGCGCCGCAGACCGAAGAACCCGCTCGCCAGATCAAGGTTGAACAGGATCACCGCGAAGTTCATCGCCCACCCTCCCCGTCTGCTCCGACAGTTCCCGCAGAGGCTGGAAAAAAAGTTCAAATTCCTGAAAACGTCCCCGATGGCCGGCGGTTCAAACGGATTCGGCTGGAGGGAACACCTGCACTGGGCATTGTCCGGGTAGCGGGGAAAAGCTACACGGTCAAGGTTTTGGACGCAAGCCGCGTGGGGGTCGGTATTTTGATTGACCAAACAGATTTGCCTGAGGTTTTCCAAGCTCTACTCCAGGTTCCCATCCTGCCCAGAGGTCAATTGGCCTTTCAGCGCATTTACTCGCTGCCGCTTCCCGAGGGAAAGCGGCGGGTGGGTTGCGTGCTTACTTCCACCTCGGGTCCGAAATGATCCTACAGGCTGAGGGCATGAGGAATTTCAACGCGCTAACTAAATGCAAGCAGAGCAGATAGACCGGCGGAGGGGGCGTGATTCGAACCCTACGTGCTCGTTGATTTTAGGTAACTTATTGATTCTACAAAACGACAGAAACGATGGAAACGGCCAAAACGCCAGTTTGAGGTACACGGCGGTTCCAGCCCTGGACGTCGCTTTGCTTACTGATTCGGACACCATCATTCGGGCATGGGTGGGGACTGGCTCCTGTCCGATGGAGGGGAGAACAACTCAGTTGGACGATGGGCCGGCTTGCCGATTTGCAGGACGAACGGTTTGCCCCAGAGCGAGGATTGGAATCTGAAGCTGGGGAAACAGCGGGGTTGGACTCAGGTACCGCGCCCTCCACGCTCGGCAGGGATTAAGAGAACCCTGTCCGGGAGTCTGAGGGCAGCGCTCTCAGTGGCTCGCAGCTTTTTGCGAGCCCCATTTACTTGACGTGATGTTGGCAATCTAAGGATCAAATCGGGGAGAAGTTGCAAGGCCCTGTCCAACGCCTCCTGCCCATCGCTCGCCAAACTGACCTGAAATCCGCTGCGAGTAAGATAGTGGCTGTACATCTCCCGGTCATCCTTAAATTCATCGACAATTAGGATCAAAGCTTTTTGCTTCATCACCTTACTTCCTTTCGGCCGGGCTATTTTGCTGATCGAAGTGACGTGGCGGCTGCTAACGGTCTATATTCGCCCCCACCCACCTGTCCGCCCAAGGGTGGATGTGGAGGCCGCCTGATTTTCTTTGGTAAATCAAAAGCTCTTATGGACTTTGATCTGCACCGTGTAGCCGCCATTCTGGTCCCGTATGGTGCTTACGGCAAATCTCTGGGACACCTGGTACTCGATCTGAACGATCTGCCCCGTGCTCGTCGTGAGGTCTGTCGAAAAAGTAAAGAACAGATTCTTGGTGACGCGTTGCTGCACCGCCAGCCGCCCTCCGCCGTTGCCTTGAGCCCCCCCGACTTGTGGATCGATCGTCAGCGAGGTAATGCCCGCAAGTTTTTCCACTCGACTGCTGAACTGGCTGGTCAGTTGCCCGGCGATGACCGATTCGGGCGAGGTGCTGCCCGTGGAAGCGGCCTCCGTCGTCTGACCCGTGGCGAGAAGATTGATGATATCGATGGGCGCGAGTGGCGGATCCGAAGTGTATGTGGTGCGCAATCGATCGATCGGCCCGGTGAAATTCATGCTGAGATTGAACTGGTTTACAGTGGTCGTTACGAGAACGTTGACCATCGGCTCAGTGCGGACCGGATTCACAAACTGAATAACACCGCTCTCCACTTTATAGCGATTTCCATTAAAGAAGAGCTCTCCGCCGGTGATATCCGTCCGGCCCAGAAGTACCGGTTCAGCAGCGGTTCCTCGCACCATCAGATTGGCTGAACCTTGGACACTCAATTTACTGCTCGCTAAGGCCATTTCAGTTGCAGAAGTCAGCGACACGTTGAGTTTAACGTTTTGCGCGAAATTCGTGCCGACGGACGGCGAAGAGTTCCCGGTGAATTGATCAGCGAAGGTCGAGAGATCAAATTCCTTGGTCAACGAGAGGCGCTCGACGACCACCCGTCCGCTCAGAAGCGCCGCATCGCCAGAGCCCGTCAGAACCAGGTTGGCGTCCAGAATGGCTCGAGTGCCTACCGGGTAGCGCAGCCGAACATTTTTTGCGATGAGCGTCGCATTGAATTGGACGGCAGGCTGGTACGTAGCAAACCCCTGTGCCGATAGGGTCCCACCTCCTGTTTCACCCGTGAAGTTCTGAATGTCAATGCGGCCGTTCTTAATCGCCAACGCTGCATTCACGTTCTGCGCCCCCAATGGGGTGTCCGGGGCCTGAAAGGATGCGTCGACGAGGTGTACCGTACCATTGACGTCCGGATGCTTAAACGTGCCTCCAGCTTTGACTTCCAACTGGAGTTGGCCGGAGCTATCCCAGTCGGGATAAAACATCCGCATGAGATGAAGATCTACATTACCGGTCGCAGTCGCCTGCAAATTTTGCGCTTGTTCGAGAGGGATCGCCGCTTGAACTTGCAGATTGGTGCCCGTGCCCTTCAGCTCACACCGATCGAGCGAGATAACGCCGCCGCGATACACGGCGCGAATCGGCGCTGCGTTTCCAATCTGTAGCGACTGATAAGTCAGGCTGAGCGTCGGGATATCGACCTCCGCCTCGAGTTGATCCCGCAACTTTAGAGGTCCGTGGAGCGTGCCGTGAAGTTCGGCTTGGCCTCGCACCTCCGATGGAATTTTCGGGAGAAACGCCGCAAGCAACGCGCCCAACTGGATGTTTCGCGCATCAATGCTGGCTTGGGTGGAGTAGTCGGCATTGAGGGCGACGCTTCCGCGTGCTTGGATGGAAGCTCCCACGGCGGCTGAATCCAGTGTGAAGCTTGCTTGCTGATGCGCCAAATCGGCGTGGACCTTCAAACCATCGAGCGTCTGCTGCCCAATCACCAGCTTCGGCGCTTCAATAGTCGCGGTCAGTTGGGGATCCTTTACGGTTCCCTTCCCCTGCAAAGATGCGGTCGCGACGCCGCTCACCTGCATGTTCTTATAATGGATTGCCTCCAGCCGCTGAAGCTGTAGGTTGTAGAGGTTGAACTGAATATCGTAACCTTGATTGCTGAAGTCATACGTGAGCTTGCCGGAGCCTGATCCCGCCGGCGCTGACAATTGCACGGTGGAATGAATGGTATCGCCGGAGCCTTGAAATTGGACACTCAGGTTTTGGATCGGCTGGCCCCAGACAGTGGCCTCCGTGAGGGTCGCGGAACCTTGACCGATGGCGTTGGATTGCGTTCCGTGCATAGATATATGCGCGGCGAGTGTGCCGTTAACCGGATAGCGCAGATTCGCCACACGCTCGATAGTAGCCACCGGAATCTTCGCGGCTGTTAATTCAAGGCGCACGGGGTTCTGCGCCGCGTAGGCCCAATTCGTCAGCCCTGCAGCGAGGTCAAACTGAACTTGGGCTCGCTCGCTGGTTTGGATTTCACCTTGGCTCAGGGTGATGCCCGACGGACTGAGCGCCACCGCGGCTTTGACCTCGCTCATTGTGGTGCCGTGGTATTGGAGATTGGAACTGGTCAACTGGCCGGTGAATTGTGGATAGCTTAGAGATCCCCGCAATTGCCCAATAAAGGTAGCCGAGCCCGCGATGCCAAGGGATTCGATGGGCGCCGGTGCGGTCGGGCTGCTGCCCTCCATGGCGTGCCGGGCGATGAGCAAGATTTGGTCGACCTCGCGCAGGTCGTCGGACTGCGCTTGGATGTTCAAACTGGATTGCTTCCCAGTGCTGCCGTCTAGGGTGAGGGAAGAGTGGGACGTGGTCAGCCGTGACCCGCTTAGGGCGATCGTGGCTGTTCGAGCGGCATAGGCCAAGTGCACGTCGCCCTGCAAAGAAATGACATTTTGTCCCGCTTCGGCGCCTTGGCGAGCAGGGGCCGAGGCGGCGATCATGGCGTCCGCGTGGAGTTGGACGTTTTGCCCGCTTCCCTCCCATGTGCCCTCAATTTTCCCGTTCAGGCTGCCACTGATGGCGGCGCGCTCCAGGGGTTTCGCGTTCGTGGCGGCGCTGATCGCCTCGAGGGAAACGTCGTGGACGGCAGCGGTCACCTTCGCCGCGGGCCGCTCTGAGAGGTGGGTTAGGGTAAGTTCGCCCGACACTTTGCCGCCCAGAACGTCGGCGTGCACATTGCGGGCTTCGAGCGTCCCTCCGCTCAGGCGATAATCCCCGCTGACCGCCCGAACATTGGCGTGCGCCTGCGGCATATTCAGCGCCAAGGCTTGACTGCGGAACTGGCCCGCAATCAAGAGGTTATCGAGAAACGTGTGATCCGCGCGGTTCTGATAGTGAACGGTCCCCTGCGCATTGACCTGGCCAACCGGAAACGGCGTGGCTTTCAGGATTTTGCCGAGTTCCTGGGTGGAAACGTCCGCCCGGTACGACCCATCGACCGCAGGATTGTCGTATCCTTGCAAGCGTGCCTGAGCGGAAACCGTGGACGCACCAGCATTCAGCACCAGCGAGTCGAAAGTCACTCCCGACGGCGTCGCCCCGAAACGAACCTCCAACCCGTGCACGACGGGGTTGAATCCTCCAACCTGAACACGTCCGTCGCGGTACCCCAGCGTGCCGTCGTACTCGGTTTTGGCAGACGCGAAGGAAACCCGAGCGTGAAGGTCATGCACCTCGCCATCGAGAAGAATGCGGCGGTCGTTGTACTCCAGTTCCCCCTGGTCTACGACAAAATGCCCGACCCCCAAATCAAACACACTGGTGCTGCCGCGCCCACCAACGCCCTGCGGAGGTTGCGCCAAGTTTGAGCGGCCCTTTTGGTCCACGGAAAAATGAAGGGAAGGATGGTCAATCACAATCTCGTTCACATCAATTTTGCGACGCCAGAGCGAGATGATCTTCAACTCGACCATCAAATGATCAACCCGCAAAAGTGGCGGGCGCGAAACGGCCTCGGAGCCATGAAGCACAATCTGGTAAAGATCGACCTGCAAGCCTGACCAGCGAAATTGGAAGTCCCCAATCTCCACCCGCGCGCCGGTGGCCTGCGACGCGCGCTCGACCATCTGGGCGAGGACATAGCGATGAAACGTGCGGCTGCGCAACACCACGATGGCCGCAGTGCCAAGAACCAGAAGCAGCAGCCCCAACATTAGTGCAATGCGCAAAACATATCTACGCTTGATCATTTCGCCTCGCGAGTGGAATGCCGCACACTTTCAAAATGTTCAAATCCAGCAAAAGCTCAAAACCCTCAAAAGGATTCCGCCAGAGTCGACCCTCAAAACGATTGCCCCAAAGTAATAAACAGTTGAGTGGACTTAAGTCCGGGAACCGGATTCAAGTTTTGGCCCACGTCAATCCGAATCGGACCGACAGGCGTTTGGTAGCGCAAGCCAATACCGACGGTGTTGCTATAACCACTGAAGAAGTGGCCGAAACCGATGTTGGTATACACGTTGCCGCCATCATAAAAAATCGCTCCGCCCAGATTCTTGTTGATGGGCGAGGGGAATTTAATGGGAATGGGAAACCGGCCCTCGGAGTTCAGAATAAAGAGCTGATGCCCGCCGGTAGGGGCCGTGATTCGCGCCGTGCATGACGCCGGATTGTTAACCACGGTGCAGAGCGTGGCCACCTCTTGCGGCCCTGCGCCATTCAGCGGAAAGCCGCGCAGGCTGTCGGCCCCGCCGGAAAAAAATTTCTCGCTGATGGGGACATGACTCGAGCCGAACGAATCGACAAGTCCCACGCGAACGTCATTGGCCCAGACCATCCAGGGTTTCACCTGGCGGTAGTAAGCGGTCTGCCCGAAGAAGCGGGCAAAGTTGTCAGTGGATCCCAGGAACTGCGGGCTCACCCCGAAATCCAAAGTTTGGAATAAACCACGATGCGCGTCGAGCGGTTTATCCCGCGTATCGCGAATGAAGGAAGCCGACAGCATGGAGGACCTCACGTTCTCGTCCTCAGGGGGGATGAAATTCTGGATCAAAAGGTTGGTGAGGGTCGTGCGTTGGAACGTGTAGCGGAATTGCAGGCGCTTGGTCTTGGCGGCGTCCAGGATCTTTTCCATTTGAAAGGAAGCCGTACCGAGCCGTGCAGTGAAGAGGGGATTTTGCGCCGAGCGCTCGGCGGATACGTTCAAGAGTGAGGCCCATTTAAGTCCGATGAACTGTGGATCGGCATAACTGAAGGAACCGCGCTGGTCGAGGACGGAAAGTGAGGTGGAGATCGACGCGGTCTCGGCTCTGCCGAGCAAATTGAGCCGGCTATATTCAATGGAACCCAGCGGGCTGAAGACATTCTTCTCGATAATCTTGAACGAGCTGGGAAGGCCGAGGGTCGGAAGTCCTGGCAAAGCCACGATGCCCGATGAAAGGCTGCCTGCCACCGGTGTATAGAGCAGCCCGAACCCATAAGTCAGGGAATTTCGCTTCGCCTCGTGCACTTTAACCTGCACCTCTTCGCTGGGTTGGTCGGTAATGGGGCGGCGCGGGGCGACGCTAACCCAATCAAAAACTCCAAGACTGTAGAGTGAGCTTTCAGTCCCCAGCAGCTTGGCTTCGTTCAAAGGCCCGCCCGCTTTTACGCTGGTATTTTGTTGAAGAAAATTCAGCTTGGTATGGGCATCGCCAAGGAACACCACGCTGGAAATATTCTCATGCGTACCTTCGTCGATCAGGTAAGTGACGACCACGCGATGGGAACCTGCACCTAGCGGCCGGACCGACCACCGGAACGTGGCGTTCGGATACCCCAGCTCCAGGTAGTTGGCAATAATTTCGCTCCGGTCCTTATCGAGCCGCGACTGCGAATAGGGCTGACCGGCCTTCAAATTCAATCCTCTTGGAGCAAGCTTGGCGAGGGGTTCGGTTTTGTTACCTTGAACGTCCAAAGTCTCCACCCGGGTGAGCTCACCCTCGGTGATTCGAAAAGTCACCTCGACCTTCGGTTCGTGTTCGATAACATGAGATTGCACCTGAACGTCGGCATAGCCGGCGGCACGGTAATATGCCGTCAGGTTGGCGACGCTGCGGTTCACCAGGTCGTTGCTCAACTTACCGTGGGACAAGAACTGGGCGCTTTGCACCACCACTTGATCCGCCAGCATTCCTTGATCGAAGTGGCGATTGCCGGTAATTTTCACGCTCGTGATGCGGTGCCGGCTCCCCAGATCCACCTGGTATACGAGGGAAATCTGCGATGGTTCCTGGCTCGTCTGCTGGCTGATCTTGACGTCGAAATAACCCTTGGCCTGAAAATAGGAAATAAGATTGCGCTGCCCTTCCTGCACCAGGTCCTGATCAAAGGTATTCTCCTCGTAGATGGGAATGAGCGAGCGCAGGGACCGCCGTGAAAGCTTCGCCCCGCTCAAACGCACCAGCACCGTCGGTCCCAGGGTGACCTGCCAATGCAGCGCGGCCTTGTTGGTTTGGGGATCATAAGATGGCGCGTCCAGGCGGACCGTATTCGCGAAGTGGTTCTGTCGGCCCAGAAAGTCCTGCAAGAATTGCGTCGCGGCCTGAAGGCGCTCCGGATCATACGGCTTCCCTTCCCTCAGATTCGACCCGTGCAGGTGGGCGCGAAACGAGCCCAGTGCGCCCTTCAGCAGCGCGATCTCGGCTGGGGGCGGCCCACTGATCTCTATCTTCCCAAATTTCGCCCGTCGGCCCAGCGTCACGTTGTAGACAATGTCGGCGAGCTTGCGAGCAGGTTCCAGCTTTTCCCCCACCTTCACTTGGACGCCGAAATATCCTTGTTGGGTGAAAAACCGCGTCAGCAATGTTTCCCCCCGGCGAGCGCGCGTTGCCTCGTAGGGTTCTTGCGCGGGGTAGTTCACCACTTGCAGTAAGCGCTGGTAGCTGAAGACCTTTGTTGCGCCAGGAAAATAAATCATGCCGACGTAAAACGCCGGTTCCAGGATGAAGGTCACCCGCAAACCATTGGCCTCGGGATTTACTTCGACCTCGACCCTAGTGAATTTTCTGGTTCCTCGCAACGCCACTGCCGTCTTCTGAATTTCGGAGGTGGAGTAAGGTGTGTCAGGCTTTTGCGCCACCAGGGGCCGAAGGTCCTCCACATTGATCAGAGGTTGGGCAACCAGATCGACGGTCGATACCTTCAGGCCTTCATAGAGCTCCGTCGGCCCCTGTTGTGCGCTCCGGGCTACCGTTGAACATGAGATTGACACGAGAAACGCAAAGATCAAGCCCCCGGGCACGGCATTTCGTCGCCGATGAGGGATGCCCGCGAAGGGTGGCGGATTAAGATCCATGGTTGATTCCCATGTACTCCGCATAAAGGTTGAAGCCCGCAGCGGACACTAGCCATCCCAAAACAATGAACGCCACCCCGGGCAGAGTCCGGCGCCAGGGCCGGTGCAGTTCGGGCATGGCGGGATCGAGGATAGAGATGCTCACCCCGGGCAGGATTACGGAAGTAATCCAGCGTGTCACCTGCCACAGCTTCAGTCCGGATACAAGCCCCATTGAGCGGGCCGCCAGCCATGAATCAAGCCAGTTCCCGGCGGGCAGCAACCCGAATGTCGATAATAGCAGCACTGCAAGGATGAAAACCATGAGGAAGGCAAGGCCCAGTGGGCGACATAAAATCGGAAGGCTCCCGGCTTTCCTGAAAATCGGCGGGAGAATAGTGTAGCGGCGTCTGGCCCGCTGTAACGGGAGCGTCCCGCTCCCTGGAGTTACCAAGAATCTCGTCCATGTTGAATCAATTGATGTTGGCGCGGTTCCGCTGGTAAGCT
>Ga0187874_10002876_pt1 | contig 12574 bp, 12 predicted proteins | sample June2016WEW_16_1_3_FD_132993 | JGI IMG/M metagenome (GOLD analysis project Ga0187874, IMG submission 132993) | Peatland microbial communities from SPRUCE experiment site at the Marcell Experimental Forest, Minnesota, USA - June2016WEW_16_150 | ecosystem: Environmental > Terrestrial > Soil >... | reverse complement strand
TTGTGCAGGAAGATTGCTGAGTGTATCGTTGCCTGTATTGAACACTTTACCATAAAGTGAAGCCTGAATGGTATAGCTTATTCCAGTCAACGTAGAGTTCAAGGTGTAGGTCCCTGTAACGCCCGTTTGAGCTGAAACGTTAGCAGTTTGAGAAGAAGACCCATACTTGTAGCTGATATTTAAATTAACGAATGGTAACGCAGTTCCATTTTCGTTTTGCACCTTAATTGCTATATTGGCTAACAAGCATGCGAAGTTGAAGTTGCCTGCGCCTGTGACTGTTATGTTGGTTTGTCCCACGTTGACGCCTTTGAATGAAGCAGTCAAGAGGTAGGAGCCAGCTTCCAACTTGAAGTCTGCCTTACCGCCACTGCCGCTAGTAGCATTATAAGACGCGCTCGAAGATTGATCTTGGGCTACAACGAAAATGCCCGAGGCCACCTGACCGTTAAGATTCAACGTTGTAATGGTGACAGGGTATCCGACAACCGAAAAAGTCTGCGAGTCAGGCAGCAGTTTCGCCGTGCCGCTCGTCGTTGTGATTGCTACTTTGTAGCTTCCTACAACAGCGCTTGTAGGAATTGCTAACGGCGTAGTTATCAATCCGTTGGCGTCAGCCGTTACTGAGGAGATCGATGTTAGGCTGGCACCCGTTGCGACACTGCTAACACTGACCGACACAGTTTGCCCAGCCGAGTAGCCCTGAGCCGCTATCGTAGCGGTTTGGCCTCTGTGGTAAGTTGTCGAATCAAGGAAACCAACAACAAACTGGTTTGCCGACAAAGCCTGGGTCAAGTTGAAATACAAAGTATAGTTGCCCGAATAGACTGTGGTGGGTGATATGCCAAGCGAGTCACCTGATATGAAGCTGCTGCTCGGGAAGTTAATTTGCGTAGTTGCGGTTCCAACCGAATTTGCAACCATCGACAATACATCCGAAAAGTTTCCGTTAAGTGGACTTGGAAGCACGACGGTTATGTTGGCAACATAATTTAGACCTGAGTTGCCTCCTGTGACGGTAACGGTCAAGGCTACGGTGTCGCCCTCCTTGTAATACGAGTTGGCTGGAGTTACCGAGTAGCCTGGTGTAATCAAAAACTGTTCGGGAGTTGAGCCTGTGGAGTTCAAGTTTCCTTGCCTTATGTCTTCAATGAGGAAGTTGTAGTCGCCGCCTTGAAGTTGGGGAATTGTAAAGTTAGTGTTAACGTAGTAACCGTTAGCCACGCCACTCGCAACGACAGTTTCGCCCATTATTACGTTGTAGGTGCCGTTGCTGGTATAGATTGTTCCCTTTATGTTGTATGCTTCACCGGCTGAACCGTTATACACGCTTTGTATCTGCGTTAGCGAGTTTGCTTGGGATGCAGGAACAACCGCTATAATGCTTACACCAAGCTGGCTTGATTGCCCCAGCACATTGACGAAGGGTACAAGAGCAACTGCAAAAGACATAAAGACTAAGATGGTAGCTGCAACAATCTTCTTGTTCAAACCTCTCTGCTCTCCCGAAATGATACTATCCTCTATAGTTGACTCATGATTAATTAAGAGATGATTTTAAACCTTGCCATTTAAACCCTAAAGAAAGGACTCACCACACCAAGACAGCAATATTATAGAGAATCCAAGCGTAAAAGTAACCTTGAGGAACGGGATTTTTAAAAGAACGAACATTCTATCTGTACATAAATTTCGGTGGAAGAGTTGGAGGAAAACACAGCAGCCGCGCTTTCAAGCGCCCTCAAGAAACAAAAATACCATCTAGTCGGCAGCCACTCAGCAGTCAAAAGGTGCAAGTGGCTCTATGAATCCATAATCAACAATAGACCCTGCTACAAAGAGAAGTTCTACGGAATAAAATCCCACAGATGCATCCAAATGACGCCCAGCCTGTATTATTGTACCCAGCAATGCCTGTTCTGCTGGAGAGCACAAAGCGGCGACTTACAGGTCACTTGGGACGAAACAAAAATCCCCAAAGTAGATTCGCCAGAAACAATCGTTGAGGGATGCTTTAAGGCGCAGGAAAAGATTTTAACTGGTTACAAAGGGAACACAAAAGCGAACTGGCGCAAGTTCCAAGAAGCTCTAACCCCCAAACAGGTTGCCATAAGCTTGACTGGGGAGCCGACGCTTTACGAACCGCTTGGAGAGCTAATTCGAACTTTCCACCAGAAGGGCCTAACCACTTTCCTCGTCTCCAACGGAACTCTTCCGTCCAAGCTTTCAAAACTCAGCCAGGAACCCACCCAACTCTACATTTCAGTATGCGCGCCAAACGAGCAAGTTTACAAGCGGGTTTGCCGACCAGAATTTGAGGGGGCATGGACAAAACTGAATGAAACGCTGGGTTTGCTGCAGAGTTTCCGCTGCCCAACGGTTCTGAGAACCACACTGGTGAAAGAGCTGAACATGAACCACGTGGATGAGTACGCTAAACTTGTTGAGAAAGCGAACTCGACTTACATTGAAGCAAAAGCCTACATGCATATCGGCTTCTCAAACCTGCGCTTAGGGTTTGAACGCATGCCCATGCACGCTGAAGTTAAGGATTTTGCTCAGCAACTCGCGGAGAAGACTGGTTACATGATTATCGACGAGGCACCTGAAAGCAGAGTCGTGCTGCTGAGCAAGCTGAAAAAACCCATTCAAGTCGGAAACTAATGAACCCCAACTGTTTCAGGCGGCCCTGTCGGACAAGGCTTATATAGTTATTTTTTTCCCTATTGGGTTAACTTTCAAGCGGTTAATTGTATGGTTAGCGAGGGAAAGGGACGCCTGTTCAGGAGAAAGGATGGCAAATACATGGTTTATTTGCCCAAAGACCTAGCAGAAGACAGCATGTTCCCATTCAAAGTAACTGATTCAAGATTCGTCAAAGTAAGCTTCACATTAGGAGACAGCAAAGTTCTGATTGAGAAATGGCCTGATTCCTGACCAGGGCGAAAGCGTTTTGAAGAAATTGAAATAAACTACGAAACAATTCAACTTATCCTGATGATGCCTTTGTCCAGTTTGGAAAGTGTTCTTCAAGAAGTAAAAAACGAGCTCATGCAAAAAAACAAGATCCGTGAAGAAACACATGAGAGCATGCGCAAAGCAACAAGCCTATCCAAACAAGCAATACTTCTAATCCACCAGAAAAAATACGCAGAAGCCGAAAAATTCATCACGGAAGCAACCGAAAAAATCTCGCGCCTTCAGACCCTGTCGGAGGATTGCCCCGAGATAATTTACGGAGGCATGTTTAGTGCAGCGCTTCAAGAGTATTCGGAAGCACGCATTTTTCTGGTTTTGGTCAAAGAGTCCCGTTTTGTTACACCAACCGAGATCAATGTTCCCTCGATCGATTACGTGCTTGGTTTAGCCGACGTAATAGGCGAATACAGACGTCTAGCGCTCGACAATCTTCGTGAAGGCGAAGTCAAAAAAGGGGAAGAATGCCTCGAAACTATGGATCAAGTCTTCATTCAACTCTTAGCTCTTGACGAAGCGTACATGCTTGTACCAGGGCTGCGTCATAAATCCGACATTGCACGAAGAATAATCGAAACCACACGCGGAGACATAACGGTTGAAGTCCGCAGAAAATCCCTCGAAGACTACTTAAAAAAACTGGAACTGCCAAAACCAGCAGCCAAACGCAAACCACGAAAGGCTAAAACTTGAGCCAACACCGCAGGTTAACGAATAATTTCTCTTTGGAAAAGGCACATAGAACTCAGATTTGCCTTTCAAAGAAAATAATTTTGGAAGACAGATTACCGAAACAAGTTAAAATGGTCGCTGGTGTCGATGTTTCATATGTTGGCGAGTTGGGGATAGGCGCCGCTGTAGTCTTGGATTATGAGTCCCTGAAAATTCTGGAGCCAGAAGTTGCCATCTGCCACGTGAGGATGCCATACATTCCAACTTTGCTTTCCTTTCGGGAAATCCCGCCTGCAATGGCAGCAATCAAGAAACTGAAGAGTCAACCCGACGTTTTGCTGATCGACGCTCAAGGATACGCTCATCCGTACAGGTGCGGATTTGCAAGTCACCTTGGGCTTGCCTTGGGAAAACCAACGATAGGGGTTGCCAAAAGCCGTTTAATAGGCAAACCAGTAGAGATGCAGGGGCAAACCTTTTTGGTCGATAAGGAAGAAGTCATCGGCACCGTGGTGAACACCAAACAGAATGCAAAACCCATTTTTGTAAGCATCGGCCACATGATTTCTCTTGAAACAGCTGTGAAAATTGTCGTGCACTGCTCGAAAACCCGAATTCCAGAGCCAACCTTGCAAGCACACGTTTTAGCAACCAAACAAAGAAAGAGCCTGATGCTCGAAAGAAAAGTAAATATCACTGAAAAGTGAACTAATCGCTAGAGCGTGAAAGGGCTTGGCTGAAGAAATAACCTTCGCGGAATTCCAAAAACTTGACCTGCGAATAGGAAAGGTAATTGAGGCAACACAGATTCCTAACTCAAAAAAACTTATCAAACTGACGGTCGATTTCGGATCTGAGAAACGCCAAGCAGTCGCAGGGCTATTAAAGTATTATACGTCTGAGCAGCTGGTCGGCAAAAAATGCGTTTTTCTCTTAAACCTTCAAAGCCGCATTTTAGCAGGGATCGAATCGCAATGTATGATTTTGGCAGCTGAAGACAGCGAAGACAACGTAACTGTGCTTATGCCAGAGAAAGACATTGCTGAAGGCAGCAAAATCGGTTAAAGACGCCAACAAAGTTTTACCCCGATAAAGATCAATGGGTCTGGGGAAAATTTAAATGCGTAAGTTCCAACACGTTATTGTATAATTTATTGTGAAAGGTGTTTACTTAATGGCTGTTAATGAAGAAGCACTCATGTGGGTTGAAAAGTACCGCCCAAAAAATCTAAACGAAGTCGTAGACTTACGTGACATCGTTGAAAGCCTCAAAGCTTTCATGAAAAACCCCAAAACTATGCCCCACCTAATGTTCGCAGGCATACCAGGCACAGGAAAAACCACCCTTGCTCTCTGCATCGCACACGAACTTTTCGGCTCCAACTGGAGAAGCTTCACATTAGAACTCAACGCATCCGACGAAAGAGGCATCGACACCGTACGGGAAAGAATAAAGGATTTCTCTCGTTACAGCCGTTCAGGCTTCGAAAACGTACCCTTTTCCCTAATCATCTTGGATGAGTGTGACCAGATGACAGGCCCCGCCCAGACAGCATTAAGAAGAATCATGGAAACGGGTTCCCGAACATCAAGATTCATCCTTATTTGCAACCAATCAAGCAAGATAATTGAGCCAATACAGAGCAGATGTGCCATCTTCCGTTTTTCAAAACTTGATAAGCAAGCAATGAAGGAGCATCTTGAATGCCTGGCTAAAAAGGAAAAGATTAAGCTGACGCCGGATGCAGCTGAAAGGTTAGTTGATTTCTCTGAAGGGGACCTCAGACACGCCATAAACGCTTTGCAGACAGCTTCAGCCTACAGGGATGGATTGGTTGACGAAAAAACCGTATCCCTAGTTATAGGTGAAGCCAGCCCAGCGCAGGTTCAGCAGATGATCAGAAAAGCGTTGTTCGGCGACTTCATGGAAGCAAGGAAAAAAATGTATGAGATAATGGGTTCCTATGGGTTCTCAGGCTCAGAAATAATTCGGCAAATACAGCGGGAAATCTTCAAGATGTCAGATTTGACGCCTGAACAGAAAGCAGAAATCTCAAACATAATCGGCGAATACGATTACCGCCTAACGCAAGGCGCCAACAGCGACATACAACTAAGCGCACTTCTTGCACAATTCGCTAAATTCGGCAGAGGCATCATAGAAACCTATGAAAAATGACATTTTATGGGTTGAAAAATACCGTCCTCAAAAGATAGAGGACATAGTAGGTAACGAAGAAGCGAAAGCCACGTTTGTCGAGTGGCTAAAAGGTAAGCGCAAAAGCAAAAAGAAAGCTGTCCTGCTTTATGGTCCGCCGGGAGTTGGGAAAACCGCGTTGGTTAATGCGGCTGCAAAAGAATTCGGTTTCACAATCATTGAAATGAACGCCAGCGACACTCGCTCAGAAAAAGCCATCAACGCAATAGCCAAACCTGCCACCTCTTACCTCGCCCTCGACCACTTCTCAACCTCAACCCAAAACAAAGGCAACATTCTCTTCTTGGATGAGGTCGATGGCATCGCAGGCAACGAAGACAGAGGCGGAGTAAGCGCCATAATAGAAATTGTTGAGAAATCCCAAGTTCCAGTCATCATGGCCGCAAACGACCCCGACATAGACAAGCTAAGACCCCTCAAAAAAGTTTGTTTGCTCATACGTTTTCAACAGATACGAATTCCGCTTCTCATCGCTTTGCTACAAAAAATCTGTCTGCTGGAACATGTCAAAGCCGAGTTTGAAGCGCTCGAGCACATCGCCCAGAACAGCCGAGGTGACGTGCGGTCAGCCATTAACGACTTGCAAAGCCTAAGCGAAGAAAACCACATCTTAACGCTTCAAGACACTATGGCGCTGAGTTCAAGAAACAAAGATATCAGTATGGACGAAACACTCAGAGGGTACTTTTCAGCAAAAAACATCCTTGAAGCTTCAACCCTGCTAAGTCGCTCAAATGTCGACTACGATGAGCTTTTGATGTCTGTAAGCGACAACCTGCCGAAACGCTACCCTAATCCGGATGAGCTTGCAGTTGCATATGATTTCATCTCGCAAGCTGATGTTTACCGTGGAAGAATCGGAACGGAAAACTGGTTTCTTCTGAAGTATTTCTTCAATTCCATATCCCAAGCAGCTGCAGTTGCACCCCAGTCATACCAACCCTTCGAGCTTATCACACCGCCAATACGGATAATAACCCTGTTTTGGACCAAAGGCAAAAGGTCAATGCTTGACGCTATCTGCGGTAAAATAGGAACACAATGCCGTGTTTCCCGCTCAAAAGCAAAACACGACTTTGTTCCCTACATCAAAACCTTGCTGCAACAACAGAAAGCAAGCACCCTGATTTCCTGGTTCAAATTCACTCCCGAAGAAGTAGATTTCCTTGTTAAAATGAACAGGTACTAGGAGAAACTAATTTGACAATATTAGATCCGAAGGGATTCAAGCTTCCTAGAGTGGAGCGAGAAAAATTCATCACCTTAATGAATCTGGGTCTTGACTACAACCGCGAACGAGGTAGCTTCTCCATAAAAGACTGCAACAACATCGAAAAGCTCATAGACACAATCGGCGCCATATTGGGCACTGAAGTGGTTTTCCTTCAAAGCTGCACCAGATGCGGCAAAGAGTTCTCATGCGCCGACTGCAAATACCTCGACTTGTGCGCCACCAAAAACCTTCCTCTCAGCTGCGTTTGCCAACAATGCCTCAGAGATAGAAAACAATTCGAAGAATATCTTGAAAAATTCTGATCTCAGTTTTGTTTAGCTTTGATATTTTGCTGAGATTAGTGTCTTTGATAAGAAATTCTTGTTGCATTGGCATTTTTGAGTAAGTTGTTTTGACTGCTTTTTTGAAGCAGAGCTTGAATCAGTTGCAGTTGAGTCATTCTTTGACAATTTTTGACAGTTTTTGACAATCTTAGACAATGTGAACGAGATTTTCAACATACAGCTAAGGGGAAGGTAGCGTTTAGAAGAATGCTTCCAGAAGAAAGAAAAATGCATATTCCAGATAAATTAGAAGGTAGAGCTAAATATCATTGATCTCCTTTCGCTTGATTTACACTTACTTGTTGTGAGTACTTGTTGTAATTACGTTTCGTGAACTGACTATTTATTGAAATTCACCGATTTATCCAGAAAGAATTGAATCGCATGAAAAACAAAATAATTGAGGCTGAAAACCTCACAAAAATCTACAAGAAATCAGTCAAGGCCGTCGACGGCATCTCTTTCTCCATTGAAGAGGGAGAACTGTTCGGCTTTCTTGGACCAAACGGCGCAGGAAAAACCACCACCATTAAAATGCTAACGACTTTGGCAACCATAACCTCTGGAAAAGCCGTCGTAGCTGGCTACGACGTTGCAAAAAACCCATCAGCAGTGCGCAAAGCCATAGGGATGGTGCCGCAGGAACTCACAGCAGACGACGAGTTGAAAGGCTTAGAAAACCTGCTTCTCTCAGCCAAGCTTCACCATATTCCAAATGATGCAGCCCACAAAAAGGCGCAGGATTTGCTTTCACTTCTAGAATTGGAAGGCGCGGCGCAGAGGCAAGTTAAAACTTACTCAGGAGGCATGCGAAGGCGACTGCAGTTGGCGATTGGGCTTATTCATGAGCCGAAAATCTTGTTTTTGGATGAGCCGACGTTGGGGTTGGATATTCAGACAAGGCAGAAAATGTGGGCATACATTCGGCATCTTAACCGGGAAAACGGCATAACTGTTTTCATAACGACACATTATTTGGAAGAAGCAGACTCATTATGCGACCGAATCGCTATAATCGACAGCGGAATCATCAAAGTGTCGGGTTACCCATCCGAATTGAAAAGCAAACTCGGCGGCACAATACTAACTCTTCAGCTAACAAATGGCGCTGACATATCTGCAAACCTGCGTTCAATCAAAGACGTCGATGAAGTTGAAAAGAAAGGTGAAACATACAGAATTAAACTCGGCAGAACCGACGCTCTCCCGACAATAATTGAAACAGTAACTAACGGCGGACTCAAAATCTCCGACATAAACCTGACAAAACCGACACTTGACCAAGTCTTCCTGCAAATCACAGGCAACACCATGCGCGACAGCTCTTCAAACGGGGATTCTTACGGTCAACGAGTTCTAATTGAGAGGTTGAAGTAAATGTTCTCCGACACGTTAGCTTTGACCGGGCGGTCGCTCAAGAAGTGGATTCGCAACCCAGCCGCCATCATGCCAGGATTGTTCATGGCGGTGTTTTGGCTGGCGCTTTTCGGGAGCTCATTTAACCCAGTCAACCTTGTTCCGACGCAAATCGTAGGCACTCAATTGTCTCCCGCTCTGGTAGATCAAATCAAGTTTGCCATGTCCTCAGTTTTCGGCGGTGCAGCAAACTACATAACCTTCCTAACTGCAGGCGTCATCGCATTCATAGTCATAATCAACATGGCGTACGGCGGAATCGACATCGTCATCGACAGGCAGCTGGGATACCTAAACTCGCTGCTAAGCGCTCCCATATCGCGAGCATCAATATTCTTTTCGGGCACACTCCAGAACTTTGTTAAAGCTATGTTCATTGCGGTGCTTGCATTCATTGTGGCGGTTCTTCTTCCAAACGGTCTAAGAGTTGGCGCGGGATTTGGCGTGCTTAACTTCCTCGGTGTCTTCGTTGCTTTCGGGCTGTTGACATTTGGGTTTGGCTGCCTCTTCACTTCAGTTGCGTTCTCGCTGAGGCAAGTTGATTCGCTGGTCGCCATCATCAACTTCTTAGCGTTCCCGTTGGTGTTCATGAGCAGTGCGATGTTTCCGCTGGGAACCTTTCCTGCTTGGCTCAAAGAAATAGCCGAGGTAAATCCAGTGACAAAGGCTTCCGAAACCGCACGGCTGCTCATCGTGAACGGAAACCTGAGCGCCGGCCAATTGTCTACTATGGCAGGGAACATGCTGTACCTGGTCGTCTTCGCAACGGTTCTGGCTGTAATCGGATACTTGATTGCACGGAGAGCATTAAGGGCTGAGTAAGAGGCGTTGCAAAATGGCGATACTAACACAAAGTGAATCACCCTTAAAAGCAAAGGATGGGAACTAGAAATCATGTCATATTTACGCATCCCACGGGGACAAACCGCAACTCTGGACAGGGTTGACGGCAACCTGAGAGTCGGCAACAACGCAACAATCCAAGCCAGCAACGGCAAAAACGTCGTCGTCAAAGGTGGCGTCTACCTGGAAGGCAAAGCGTACATAAACTGCGACCTCGAATGTGATTCATTAGAATCAGAAATTTACCTCTCCAAGTCGAAGGAAATCAGTTCGGGTTCCAACCGGGCGCGGATTGACTTAACAGGGCGATACGTCGGAAAACTCGAAGAAAACGGCAACTTAACGGTTCATAACCAACTCAACGTGAGCCACTCAGTAAAAGTCAAAGGACTAATCGATAGCGGAAACATCGACGTGGGCGGAAGAATACAGGCTGAAGCCATAAAATGCGGAAGAATTCGAGTCGGCGGACGTGCAGATATTGAAAACATGTTTGAAGCCCAAAGCGTCGACGTCGGCGGAAAAGTAGCCGCACCAGGAACAGTCAAACTGGGAGATCTAAACGTAGGCGGCGAAGTTGAGGTGGGAGGCGGTTCCATAACAGGCAACATTCGGGTCGGCGGAAGATTCAGCTGCAAAAAGCAACTGGAGTTTGGCGAATTGCTAGTTTATGGCAGAGGCACGCTACCCGCAGACTGCAAAGGACACAAGGTTTCAACGTTTGGCAAACTTGAAGTTGCCGGAAACATAACATGCGACATCATTGAAGCCGGCGGATTCATTGAAATAAGCGGAGACTGCCATGCACAAAAAGTTGAAGTCGGCGGAAAAATCAAGGTGAGTGGTTCGCTGTTTGTTTCTGATAGGCTTGAAGGCTACGGAGCCATAGAAATATCGGACAACCTTGAGACAACAAACCTTCGCCTCAGCGGCAAGCTTGAAGCAAACAGAGTTTTGGTCAAAGAAGACGCAGATATCAGCGGCAAAATAGAAACCCTAATCGGCTTGAAAGCCAAAACGGTTTCAGTCCGCGGCGGCAGCAGATGCGAAGGACCCTTAATTGGCGAACGTATCGAGGTTGGCAAAAGCCAAGATTTAAGCTACGGCGGATGGGGAGCCAATTGGGGGAAATGGGCCGCTGCAGGCGCCATCGCCAGAGTTGACGATGTGTACGGAGCAGAAGTGGTCATTGGCCCAATGTGCCGCGTCAAGCACATATTCGCAAACACAGTTAGGCTGGAGCAAGGTTCAGCCGCGGAACAAATAACCTACACAGCTGAACTTAAGATCGATTTTGGAGCAGCCGTAAGAGAACAGCCAAAAAAAGTAGATACCCTTCCCAAACCCCCTTTTTAGCACCTGCAGGAGAAGCATGCATATGAGAGACCGGGAGACTAAGCGTTCAAGAACCGACCTGTACGCCCAAGTTTTGGAGGTTCTCATCCGTTACCCCGAAGGCGGCAAAATCACCCGCATCTCCTATGGAGTAGGCGCACCTGTTGACCGCCTTAGAAAGATTTTGGAGGCGCTGAGCAGCTACGGTTTAACCAGAAAACTAACAATCGAAGAGCAAACCCTTTATTTTGCGACGCCTCGCGGTTTGGAATTTTTGGACACTTACTGGAAAATGAAGGGTTTCCTGGAAATATTTGGTGATAAAAAAAACAAATAAGTCAAATCCAAAATGGTTGTAATTCAATCGATAAAATCACATGATATTTTCCTTCAATTGCAATATCGCAGCAGAACGCCGTATACAGAAGCATCAACAAAACACATCAAATCAGGCGAAGGCAAATCTTATCTAGCCATTCCTAATTAACACTATTTTGCAGAAGGCTAGATTTTATGGCGGAAGAACATGCAACATTAAACGTAGCATTATCCCAACTTAAACTCGCAACCAAAAAACTCGAACTGGACCCAGGAATATGTAGGATGCTGAGCCTGCCAAAAAGATCCATCAGCGTCAGCATTGACATACGAATGGACAATGGCGTCGTCGGGGTCTTTAGCGGCGTTCGAGTCCAGCACTGGGATGCACGTGGACCTTTCAAGGGAGGAATCCGCTATAGCCCCACCGTTACAGTTGAGGATGTAACAGCATTGGCGATGTTGATGACTTGGAAATGCGCCATTGCAAACATTCCATTTGGCGGAGCAAAAGGCGGCGTAGTTGTCGACACCAAAAAAATGAGCAAGCATGAGCTTGAGCGCCTAACCAGAAGGTACGTCAGTCTAATCGTCGATTATTTGGGTCCCCACCGAGACATCCCCGCGCCAGACATGTACACTGACGCCCAGACCATGGCTTGGATAATGGACACCTACAGCCAACTCAAAGGCTATAGCATACCCGAAAGCGCCACAGGCAAACCCGTCGAAATTGGCGGTTCATGGGGAAGAACCGAGGCCACAGGAAGAGGCGTAATCCACTGCGTGAAGCAAGCTGCGGAAAATAACGGTCTTAAACTCAAAAACGCATCGATTGCCATTCAGGGTTTCGGCAACGTTGGATACCACGCTGCAGCGGCAGCTCAAGAAGTAGGCGCCAAAGTGATAGCGGTCAGCGACTCCACGGGGGGCGTCTACACCCCCGACGGATTAAACATTCCAGTCGTTTTAGCACACAAAGAAAAAACCGGCTCCGTGCAAAACTACAAAGGCTCCAAGAACATAACCAACGAGGAACTGCTAGAGTTGCCCTGCGACGTGCTCATCCCGGCGGCGCTTGAGAACCAGATTACCTGCAAAAACGCCGATAAAATAAAGGCAAAAATGGTTGCCGAAGCTGCAAACGGACCGACCACACCCGACGCAGATAAGGTTCTTTACGAAAAGGAAATTTGCCTCATCCCCGACATTCTTGCCAACAGTGGCGGAGTAACAGTC
>Ga0187874_10002873_pt1 | contig 12585 bp, 18 predicted proteins | sample June2016WEW_16_1_3_FD_132993 | JGI IMG/M metagenome (GOLD analysis project Ga0187874, IMG submission 132993) | Peatland microbial communities from SPRUCE experiment site at the Marcell Experimental Forest, Minnesota, USA - June2016WEW_16_150 | ecosystem: Environmental > Terrestrial > Soil >... | reverse complement strand
TTCAGCTTTTTCTACCGATCATCCAGGCGGGGCTTATCGCCGACGGCTTTAGCACCGTGGTAGTACAACAAGCAAATCAACCCACGCAACAGGGCATACCCACAGCCCCGACGGTTTATTTTTACAAGACGCATAACGTACGATATGGGTTTCTAGGTCGGGCGGACGAATGGGATCCGATTGCGAGTAGGATGGTCCATCATGAACGCCAATACTACGAAACCACTTTTAGAATTCAAGCTTTAGTTTTACAAAATGTAAAAAATCCCGGATATACCGCATCAGACCTTGCTAATGAGGTCGCTAGTATAATGCAAAGCGATAGCACCAGAACGGTATTAAACTCCCAAGGCGTGGGTATACTACGAATACATGAAATATCAAATCCATATTTTAAAGATGACCGTGATAATTTTGAAGCTTTACCGTCTTTTGATTTTACTCTGATATACTTAAATGATAGATTATCCACGACGCCTATTATCGATACATATCTTTATGATATTTACCCAGTTTAAGGAAAGTTAGTTATGTCCATTTCTATCACGAGATACGTCGACATTACCTCAGGAGTGGGAGCAGGTGCAGTAGTACCGACTCGGGATTTAGTAGGCCGTTTATTTACCGCTAATGACCTTATTCCCCCTCAAAGTTTTATATCATTTGATAGCGCTCAAGCCGTCGGCTCTTATTTTGGTACAGCATCAGAAGAATATAAACGCGCCGTTTTTTACTTTGGTTTTATCAGCAAGACATTAACCCAGGCGGGCTCGATTCAATTCGCCCGATGGGTAAATACGGCAGTCGCCCCGATGATTTTTGCGGCCGCTAAAACCGGAAGCGTTTACACAAATTGGACGGCAATAACATCCGGCTCTTTTATTCTCACAATGGGCGCATTTACTTTTACCCTAAGTGGAATGGACTTTAGCGCAGTAACTTCTAATGCGGATGTCGCGTCAGTCGTTCAAACGGCTATACAAGCACAATCCGGCGGCGGTGCCCTGTGGACAGCAGCGACTGTTACCTTTGATACCGGCTCGGGTGGATTTGATCTAGTTGGTGGTGCCACAGGTGCCGCAGTTATTTCGGTGGCTGTCGGTGGTGGTGGTACCGATATCACCGGCGCGGGATTGCTAGGATGGCTTCCTGCGTCTATAAACACGAATGGCAGTGTAACTCCAGGCGCGATTTGGGCTCCTGGTTCATCTGTGGAAACGATTACACAAACTTTAACTACTTCGAACGAAATATCAAACAATTTCGGATCGTTTACATTTCTTACCAATCTTGACTTAGATTTGTCTCAAGTTACCGAGGCTGCCACGTGGAATCAGACCCTAAACAACTTATATTTATATACCGTTGGTGTCATCGCGGCTAATGCTAGTGCCTGGTCAACGGCGTTAGCTGATATCGGTGGTTGTTGTTTAACACTTAGTCCGGTATTAAGTCCTTTACAATACCCCGAAATGTGTCCAATGATGATCGAAGCTGCAACGGACTATCTAGCTCCGAATAGCGTACACAATTACATGTTTCAAACCTTCACGGGATTAACTCCAAGTGTGACAGATGATTCAGACGCTAACGCGTATGACGCTCTTGACATCAATTACTACGGTCAAACCCAAGAAGCGGGCGTGCAAATTGCTTTTTATCAAACGGGCGTGATGATGGGTACCCCAACAAGTCCGTTAAGCATGACAACTTATGTCAATGAGATTTGGTTAAAAGATGCGGCATTGACCGCTGTTATGACGCTCTTATTAGCGCAGACTCAAGTACCGGCTAATCTTCAAGGTCAATCGATGATTCTTGTGACGCTTCAGAATGTCATCAATCAGGCATTGAATAACGGTACCATCAGCGTAAATAAAACACTTACCACATCACAGCAGATGTATGTTACTAGCGTGACGAATGATCCGGATGCGTGGCATCAGGTGCAGGACATCGGGTACTGGGTAAACTGTGTCATCGTGGTTGTCGGTAATGAATACCAAGCTAAATACACACTTGTTTATAGCAAAGATGATGTTATTAACTTCGTCTCAGGTACGCACGTATTAATTTAAGGATAAATTGTTATGGCAAATATCAGTGGATTTGGGCTATCGGTTAATATCGTAGCGTCAAAGACTTTCCCCGTCGGTTTATATATTGACCAATTCGCAGATGATACAGATCCCGCCGATTTGACAAATTTACAAATCGCGGATAAAGCCATGGGTCTTAATGGCGATTTATTAATCTGGTCAAAACCCAATCCGATTATTATAAATCTTTCAGTTATACCTGGAAGTTTTGCGGATATTAATCTTGCCATTCTTTTAGAAGCTAATCGGGTAGGACGTGGGAAAATCGGGGCGCGTGATGTTCTTACAATGAATGTCAACTATCCAGCGGGTAACTTTATCATACTACAAAAAGGCGCGATTACGGATGGCCCCGTCGCTAGTAGTGTGGCAAGTAGTGCGCGTTTGAAATCAAAAACTTATTCATTCGCATATGAGAATCGTATCGGGGGTTAATGTTGTTGCATCCTATCGAAAAAGAAATACGCGGCAAAAAGTTCACGCTTTATAAATTCCCCGCTGTGGAAGGTCGTGAGATTGTATCTAACTATTCACATTCAGGAATGTCTGGCGGAGATTACAAATTAAACGAAGCCATGATGCTCAAAATGATGTGTTATGTAGCCGTTAACCTTGATGGTGGAGCCTTGCTAAAACTGACCACACGCGAACTTGTGAACAACCATGCGGGTGATTGGGAAGTGTTGGCGGAAATAGAAAAGGAAATGATGACGTACAATTGTAGTTTTTTCAAACCAGGGCAAAGCTAAAAGTACCGCGTCTTTGTCCTGAATTAGAAACTGAGCCTTTACCTTTCCCGAATGTTGATGCGCTCATTGGTACGATCATCGCGCACAAATACGCCACGTTGCACGAGCTCCAAACAATTTACACGTGGGAAGACGCCGAAAACATGTATGAGATTATAGCCGTGTCACGATATAACGAAAATAAGGCGATACATGACGCATCTAAAAAGGGGCGTAAATAATGGCGGTTTTCGAAACCTTCACCCTACTTTTTAAAGCTGACTCCACTCAGTTAAAAAAAGAAGTCGACGACGTTAAAAAGAAAACGGGTGAATCCTCCGAAGTTTTTAAAAACATAGAAGAACAAACTAAAAAAACAGATATAGCCTTCGTGGGCTTAGCAAAATCTTTAGCAGGGGTCGCGGCTGCCTATTTCAGTGTGGGATCAGTTGTAGGAGGATTCAGTAACGCCATATCAAACATAAGTGATTTAGCTCTAGTTTCGAAAGAACTGGGTTTAAGTACCGAAGTTTTAGACGCTTGGGGAAAAGCACTTAAGAATTTCGGTGTGGCTCCTGAAGAATTCGCTAACACAGTTAGGACACTTAAAAAACTTTTTAATACATCCGGTCAAGGAGTTGTAGAACTTTTACCTGAAATTGGGGATGCGATTAAACGATTAGGCCCAATAGAAGGTCCAAGATATGCTCAGGAAGAACTAGGGATATCGGCAGGAATTACCGCTTTTATTGGTCAGGGTAGTGACGTTTTTCTGAAAGAACTAGCAAGACAAAAAGAACTAGGTCTAGTGAGTGCAGAAGACGTCAAAGTCGCTCAAGCTTTTAATAAATCCATGGGGGAATTAGCTAACGCTTTTGATGCGTTATATCGAGCCCTCGCGCAAGAAATATTACCGGAGCTAGTAGAATTTATAAAAACGCTTACTAATCTTGTAGAGACTTTAAACAAATTCAACGTAAACAAAAAAGAAAATTTACCCTGGTGGCTTGGCGGTCAAAATGAAGATGAAGGAAAAAAAGTAGAAGCCTCAAAAAATACTTTCACTAATGAAAATGAAGGAAAAAAAGTAGAAGCCTCAAAAAATACTTTCACTAATGAAAAAGTGATTGTCCCAGAATCGTATAATGTGGAGCAAATACCCCCGTCAATTGCGCCTATGACTAACTCCCAATCGAGAACCCTACATATCGGAGCGCTCAATGTAACATCTAACTCAACTAATCCTAAAGAAGTAGCCGATGAGACAGTCCTATCTTTAAGTGAACAATTAAAACAAAGTAATGCAAATTTTGATGATTCGGTGGTGGTCTAATGTCGATTATTAGTACACTTTTACCATCTTTTGCTACTGATACCGTAGCGGTATTTACTCAAGACTACACACAAATTTTTCTTGACGCTAGAGGCATACGGGCGACAGTTAAAGAACAAGCAAAAGTGATGGAACATCCAATAGAAACCGGAGCCGTAATAACAGATCACCGCGTTATTCTCCCTGTGGAAATAGAACTATCCCTGATACTTCTACCCGCGTCATATCAAGATACCTATAAAGCCATCCGGTCATATTATTTAAGCGGTACGTTATTAGTTATTCAAACCCGTACCGGAATTTATGAAAATCAACTAATTTCAGGGATGCCACACGAAGAAACACCAGAACAATATGATGCGATATCATTAAATCTTAGTTTAAGACAAGCGCTTTTTGTTATTCCAGCGGGAGCTATAACCCCCGTAAAACCCTCAGATTCAACAACCGTTGAAAAAGGAGAACAAGGATTTATTAGCGCAAATACTAAACAAACCTTATTAGCCGTGGCTTCTTTCGCTTCAGCGGGTCTAACGTCATATAAAAATATAGTGGGGTTTTGATGCTTAACATACCTTTATCAATCCTTCCAAATCAATCGATCTCAATATATCTCAATAATGCGCAATATGATTTAAGATTTCATGATTGTGATAATGGGGTAATGTCGATAGACATAGGCATCAATAATGTCCCCTTGTTGACGGGTACGCGGTTAATATCAAATTACCCGATTATTGTAAGTCAATACATGGAAAACGGTAATTTCATATTACAGACTGCAAATAATGAGTATCCAGATTGGAACCGATTTGGGGTAGACCAATATTTAATATTCGCCACTCAAGCGGAAATTGAGGCAATTAATGTCGCGACCATCTAGTGAGATAGCTTCTCCCCCTGCTAAAGAAACGTCGTTAGATCAACGTTTAGTGGTTTTGAGTATTGAAGTCAATGGTAAAATCAAAAAGTATCAGAATTTATATATCGCTGCGTCCGGTGTAAAATATGCAAATCCACTACAGAATGAAGCGGAAATAACGATTTATAACTTAGACAAAGCCACACAAGACTATATCCTAACAGAAACATCTTTATATAATGCGAACTTTTCGCCTAAAGCCATTATTTTAGAGGCGGGGCGTCAATCTTACGGAACTTCAGTAATCTACCGTGGAAATATCGTATATTCGTCTGTTACGCAGCCCCCCGATGTGGGAGTGACTTTAAAATGTTTAACAGGGAATTTTTTAAAAGCGGGAATTATCGCACGTAATCAACCAGGCCTTGCTACGGTGTCTCAAATTTCGAGGGCACTCGCACAAGATACGGGCCTCCGATTAGAGTTTCTAGCACTCGACAAAGAAGTGAGTAACTACGCGTATGCGGGCGACGCATTAGGGCAAGTCGTAGCTTTAGCCGCGCTTGGACAAATAAATGCCTTCGTTGATGATGATACTCTTGTCGTCAAGAACGTTAACGGGTTTCGAAACGGCCCGATTAGAAAACTTTCGGCATCCACAGGCATGATCGGGATACCCCAATTCACTGAACGGGGTGTGCGCGTCAAATTCTTTGTCGATAACAAAACCGTTTTGGGTGGTGCGCTTCAATTGCAAAGTGAAATTTACCCCGCGGTAAATGGCATTTATGTTATCTATCAATTGGCTTTCCAGGTCACAAATCGATTAGTCCCGTTTTACTATATCGCCGACTGCGCTCGTATAGGTACCGTCAACAAGGAGGCGACTAATGCCTAGTGGCTATAATAATCCAAGTTTAGATCCAGCCGATAATAATAGTCTAGCTGGTTCTTTGCGTTTTGCTTTTAGTAAGATGATGCAGAAAACTGACGGTATGTTACCAGCGCGGGTTATTGCTTATGACCGCGTGGAAAACCGCGTACAGGTTCAGCTTTTAATCTCTTTAATCACAACTAGCGGGGCCTCAGTTCCACGCCAGCAAATCGCAAGCGTACCAGTATTTTTACCAGGGGGCGGGGGGCTATTTTTAAGCTTCCCGATTAATACGGGTGATTTAGGGTGGGTGCTTGCAAATGATAGGGATATCAGCAACTTTTTATCGACGTATACGACCTCTATACCTAACACGAATCGGATTAAGCAGTTTTCTGATAGCGTTTTTTTTCCTGATATTATGTTCGGATATACGCTGGCTCCTGGCGCGGATGGAGCTGTGGTATTACAAAACCTTGCTGGCACTGTATCAGTTGTGGTATCTAATACTGACGTCACTATAAATTCAGCCACGAATGTTACGATCAACTCCACGGCTGACGTGGTAGTAAACGCCACCACGATGACGGTAAATGCTTCGCATAATTTGAACGTAAATGCTGCAGCTAATATGCTAGTAACGCTGAACTCAGGTGCGGGCACACTAGGCGTCGTGGGAAATATTAAAGCGTCGGGAAGTATTACACCAAGTGCAACTATTCCGCCACCGCTACCTTAAGGGTATTAGATGACTATATTAACTTTTTCAGTCAATAGTGCAAATGATTTATATTTAGATGCCGTTGGTAATATCGCATTTGCGTATGACTTAAGCGCGATAACTCAACAATGCCAACAAGCTGCAAAAACACTTTTAGGTGAAATGATATATAATGTAAATCAAGGCATTCCGTACTTTCAAACGCTGTGGATTGGTGTTCCCAACGTTCCACAGTACACAGCGGCTTTAAGACGGGCATTCCTTGCTGTGGGAGGGGTTCTTGAAGTGGTATCCCTCATCACTTCACAAAGTAACAACGATTTCTCATATACCGCTGTGATACGAACGATATATGGTAACGGCGCGTTTATAGATACGATAACCCCTTAAGGAAGCTAAATGGCCGACGTATACAACTACATTTTAACCACGGGTGTTATCGTTTCAGATACTGACGTGATTAATACGGATGTCGAAGATGAATATCTACAGGCATTCGGTAACGACTTAGTAACTACGCCAAACACTCCGCAGGGCGTTTTAATAACATCCGAAACGGCGGCGCGTGTGGCAGTAGCTGACAATAACGCGGCATTAGCCAATCAAATAAACCCGAATGTTGCGGGAGGAGTATTCCTTGATGCGATTCTCGCGTTAACTGGTTCATCGAGAACCCCCGCCACCCCCTCAAGCGTAACGGTAACTATATCTGGAGTTTCTGGCACTATAATTCCCCAAGGTTCACAAGTCGCGGTAGACCCCGCCGGTGATATTTTTCAAACTACGGAATCGGTGACTATCCCGACCGGTGGTACCATTACGGTATTAATGACCTCTGTGGTTGATGGCCCTATAGCTGCATCTGCGAATACTTTAACCACGATTTTAAGTAACGTCCCAGGATGGGAATCTGTTACAAACGCCGAAGCGGCGATATTGGGTACCGCAACACAAAGCGACGAACAGGCCCGATTTTTGCGTCGTGAAACACTCGCTGCTCAGGGAGCATCCACAGCGCAAGCAATTATAAGCGCGGTATATTTAGTGCCTGGAGTGACTAGTTTATCCTTTCTTGAAAACATTGCACCGACCACCCAGACGATTGATGGGGTAGTCATGGTAGGACATTCTATTTATGCGTGCGTAAATGGTGGGAGTGCACTAGCTGTAGCAACGGCAATGCAAAGTAAGAAAAGCGCAGGCGCAGCATATAACAACGGCGCATCGGGTGCCTACGACGGTCTTAACATTTCTCAAGCAGTAGTAGTGCCCTATAGTGGTCAAACCATTACGGTGTTATTCGATACCCCTGACTTAATAGAAATCGGCGTTTCGGTTTCTGTGATAATTACGCAACCGGTACAAGACCCGACGACAACGGTACAACAGGCAATTTTAAATTATGCCGCCGGATTAATTAATGGTCTAAATGGTTTTATCGTTGGCGCAAATGTTAGCCCGTGGGAAATCGGGGGCGCTATTACGTCTCAATATCCTGGGATATACGTACAAAGTTTGCAGATTAAAAGCACGACACTATCAATACCACTACAATATACTGAAATTGCCATAGCCCCCTGGCAAATAGCGACAATTCAACAAACGGCTATTATAGTGACGGTGTTATAATGGCGACGATTCAACAGTTTGACTATAGCGTTAACTTACTACAAGCGATTTTGTGGCAATACAATGAATCTTCGAATCTGTTAAGTTTAATAACGCAAAAACAAGAATGGTATAACGAATATCAATCGGATTTTTGGGAGTCTTGGTACACCAACGTTTTTAATCTACAAACGGCTAATCTTTTCGGATTGGCCGTGTGGTCAATTATATTAAATGTGCCTTTATATGTTCCTTTCGAACCGGAACCTGATGATAAACCACTTTGGGGTTTTAACGCCTATGATCCAAGTTTTCCCACTTTAGAAAATACTTATCTCAATTTTGGTAATGGTAACTTTTCCACACGTGGAGATGTGATATCACTGACTGAAGAAGAACAGCGTTTCTTATTGCGCTTAAAATATTATCAATTAACCACACGCGCAGAAGTGTGGGATATAAACAAATTTTTAAATTATCTTGTTGGTTCGTCTGATATCGGTTTTACCGGTACTATATACGCACTTGATGACCTAGATATGACGATGCGATATGTTATTACTAATAATACTTTTCCTCTTGATTTACTTGATGTATTGGTCAGACTAGACATACTCCCACGACCTGCCGCTGTCGGGATTGAAGACGTCATCATAAGTTATGGTGTAACTTGGGGCTTTAATGCCTACGCTCCAAGTTTTCCCACTTTAGAAAATACGTATGTTAATTTTGGATTTGGCAATTTTTACGACGGAACTTTTGTTGATTTTTAAGGAGCATATATCATGCCTACGCCTATCGGTTATTTCGCAGTCCCTTTCGCAAATGCTGGTGATACTACAAGTATCCCAATCCCTACACAGCCTAGTGGCTCAATCAATTATACCGACGGTTATGGTGATGACTACGAAAAAAACATAACGACAGACCCTACGGCTATCCCTCTCGGTCGCACTACCATGAATCAACTTTTTTATGATTTGACGTCACAACTACAACAATACTCACAATATGGCACCCCCATTTTTATTACTACTGCACAAAATCAAGGCGTACCTTTTCCTTATCCTATTTACGCGCGTGTTTATCATTCAGGCGTAGTATATGAAAATCAGGTAGCGTCAAATATTGTAACGCCTGGCGTGGACGATTCGTGGCTTGTTATTAGTGGAGATGCTACGGGGGTTTTAACTGGTACCATTTTGGATTATGCGGGAAGTGTTGCGCCATCCGGGTATTTGGCTTGTGATGGTAGCGCGGTACTTCGTGCGAGTTACGGGCCATTGCTGGGTGTAATAAGTCAAACCCAAACAGGTACTACCACGGTTTCACTTAATACCGTAACGGGTTTAACTTCCACTGCTCAAATGTATGTGGGGATGTCGCTAGAATGTGCAAATTTTGCGCCCGGTACAACCGTCGCGAGTATTGTAACCTCTACGAGTATCACCGCAAGTAATACCGCATCGGCGTCGGGTGCGATTTCAATTCTATTTTTTAATTGGGGTAACGGAAACGGATCTACTACGTTTAACGTTCCCGATTTGAGACGGTATACTACTATTGGCCAAGGTGGAGTGGGCACTAGTGAGATTGGTAACGTCGTCGGACAAACAGGCGGAGAAGAAGCGCATTTGATGGATATAACCGAGCTTGTCGGACATACCCACGCGATTAATATTAAAAATAATTCAGGAAGTCCGTATGATTCCGCGCAACCCGCATCAACCGCTAACCCATCGCTTGGATCTATTTCCACAGCGTCAACGGGCGGAGGCGTGGCGTTTAATATAATTCAACCATCCGCAGTTATGCTTAAAATCATCAAGACCTAATATGGAAATATTAAAAAAGGGCACGATTAACGTGCCCTCAACTCTTTGTACCGTGGGTACCTGAGATAAGAGAGAGTGTAGCGAGTTAGGGAGTATCAGACAAATCCGCATCGATTTTCTTTATCTTTCATAGATTATTTGGCTGGGTCAGGTAAATCAGCATCGATTTTCTTAGCGTAGTCGATTAAATCCTTTATCGCTTGCTGATCAAAGGGAGTTTTACGGGTGCATTCCAACCCTTTATCATAAGTTTTTCCCGTCCAGGTGATTTCGTGAATATAGCCTGATTGCTCATCCCCTTGCCCGCTTTTTGTTGTGGGCTTGCTGTTTATCTCATAGGTAGTGAATTTTGGATCATATTTAATTATTAAATATACTCTAGCCGTAGTAGGATTAGATCCGATTTTCTCAACGGAATGTCTACATGTTCCAAAGTTATCATGTAAAAAATATCCAGTTACTCCAGTCCACAGATAATTATTACTCTGATATTTGTCCGGTGTTTCTGTTCCCGATGGAACATATCCCAATATGTGGTCTTGCGGAACCGATGATAACCCCGCATAGGTAAAATTCAAGGGGAATCCTTTTGTACTGGCCCGAAGTGTTTCGTAATACGGGTCGTCAGCGGTCTCAATTAACCCGTTATACTTTCTTTGTTCAACTTCTTTTAATCCAACGGCGGCTTCTGAATAAGCCTTATAATATCCATATCTATCAATTTGTCGACGTCTTTCTTTAAAATTTTCTATCTGCTCATCGTTATAATCTTGAAATCTTTTTTCCTCTGCTTCATTTTCTGACATTATCGTGTAACTAGGAGGCGTTACCAAATCTTCTGTCTTTATTTCATCGCTCGCAAATAGATTTGTCGAAAATAAAATCGTAGAGATTATAATAGCTTTTTTCATTTAGATATCCTTTTGTATAAACTTACCAATTCCACCAACCGTCATAGATGTTACAGCCTTCAGCACGGGTAACATATGTTTTGATTTTTTTTGTATCCTGATCTGTTATGTCATGGATACCATCCACAACCCAACCCGAAACGCTTTCGCCATAGTGAACAGCGGCGGAACGCCTCCCCACTTCTGATTTTGTAATTATTTCATGCACCTTTTTGCTATCTTTCGTCCAATGAGTGCTTTTAGTTTGAAAATGTCTAGGTTTCGTCCAATCCCACGAAATCGATTCATTATTAACACAGTTTGCGCGACTGTGAATACTCAAGCCATTAACGGCTGCATGGGATAGATTAGTGGCTAGTAGTAGCGACATAGTTAGTATGTGCTTTTTCATCTTTACTCCTTTGTAGTTTGTTGACGTTTTTCGATTGCTTGACGACGGGAGATATTCAACTCACGAGGAGCGTCTATCTTTATCCGAATTTTCTTGTGGAAAGTCGATGAATAGTAAGGTGCGAAATATATTGTAATATCGTCCCCTATTTTTACGTAATCATCGCTTTCATCTAAAGTAAGCACTAACATTTTTAAATGTCCTCATAATCACAAACTTGAGTTTCTAAGGCATGATATTCCAAATAATGTTCAACTGAATACGAAATGAAAAACCCAGTTAAAAAACCGAAAACACACCAAATGAAAACCCGTGATAGTAATTTCAAACTTATTCTATACATCGATTTTCCATCCGCTACCATCAAGACGTTTTTTCAAGTTTGTGACTAAGGCATAGAAGCCCTCATCATTGGGGCAATAGATTGAGATCGTACCGTCACCACATGGAATCAAACGCAAGAGGGTTTTATCATTAGCCCAAACCGCCGCAATTCCGTCGGTGGAATCAATAAATAGGTCAAGAGGAATAGTCAAGCCGTTTGTTTTTTGAGCATATATGAATGAAAACTTACTCATCTTACTTGCTCCCAGACTTGTGCATCATCATTCCATTCCACGTGAATTAAATCACCATCATTAATACAATCAGGAAGCGGTTTAGGCCATAGCTCTTTATCAAAGCCCTTGAGAACTGCATCTTGATAGTCTTCGAGCCATTCAGAATAGTTAGCGTGATTTCCCGTGTGGACGTTCATAAATACGTCATCTGCGTTATACATTTTAGAATCCTTCTATTGTTTCGATAGGGGCATCTTACGGCCTAGTGCGATCCGCGTCAAGAGCTATTTGTGATATTCGTTGATTAAATTGTCATCTTTATCATAGACGCCAATTTTTTGAATGCCGTTTTTGAGAGTGTGCAGAACTCTTTCCGTGTGATGATAACGTCTTGCTATCTGTTTCATGCCAGCCTCGATCGCGCCAGCGGTATTAGCAGAAGTGGAAAGGGTCATTATTTCTCTTTCGTATCTTGTCATTTCGTTTTGTCCTGTTTAAGTTTGTTTATATTGCCCCCTTTCGGGGGCGGTGTGGTTACCATGTTACATTTTCTAAAAATTGTAACTTTGGAAGATACTCAGATACAGGTTTGTTTTCATTTTGACATTTTCGTACATAAGACATATAACTAAAAGCGTCATCTTTATACCCCCGACAATTTTC
>Ga0187874_10002868_pt1 | contig 12601 bp, 12 predicted proteins | sample June2016WEW_16_1_3_FD_132993 | JGI IMG/M metagenome (GOLD analysis project Ga0187874, IMG submission 132993) | Peatland microbial communities from SPRUCE experiment site at the Marcell Experimental Forest, Minnesota, USA - June2016WEW_16_150 | ecosystem: Environmental > Terrestrial > Soil >... | reverse complement strand
GGGGTGTTCGGAGTCACCTCCGGCCAAGCCCTCGCCGGAGTGGTCGGGCCGCTCATCGAAGTCCCGGTTCTCCTCGGACTCGTCTACGTCGCCTTGTGGATTCGACGGCATTTCTATCTGGCCAAGAGGAAGGAGACCCGATGAACTGCTTCGATTGTGCCGCGACCGGCATCACCACCGTCGCTGTCGCCGTGTGCAGCAATTGCGGGGCAGGGCTCTGCGCTGACCACGTGCAGGTCGGGGCCCACTGGCTGACCCGCACCGCGGCCATCAACCGCGCGGTCGTCGTCGAGCCCCCGGCGCGCACGATCCGTTGCCCGGTGTGCCAGGCGGCCCACGACGCTGCGGAGAACTCCCCGGCAAGGACAACCTGAGCCATTCGCGTGGTGCTGACAGCACGGAACCGTCGAACTGTGGCCGGTAGGGTCGCGCGAACGGTGGCGCGGACACCCAAATTGTGTGCATATGTTTGGTTGCAGACGCGACAGTGCGCAATGAATGACCCTACGGACGGACCTGTTGTGCACTACGTGCCCCATAATGCGCGGCAGCACTTGACGTTTCGAGCGTCACTAATCGCGGTTAGGTCCCGGCCCACGGCTCAAGCCGCCAGTCGGAGATCGTGGACATCGGTTCCCCGACGTGAACCCCCATCGGGCGTCGACTCCTCGCGAACGGTTCAGGTGGTGACGAGGGAACGGGTTGCGTCGGCGATAGAGCGCGAAGAAAGGAATGCCATGCTCAACAAGAGAATCCTTGCCATCCCGGTCATCGTTGGGGTGTTGATGCTCGTAGGTGCTGGGCTCGTTGCCGCATCTACGAAAGACCCCCCTACCAGGTTTGCGTCAAGGCCGGCCTCGTCTACGGTGCGAGTGCCAAAGGGGCCTGCCCGGCTGGCACCAAGGCTGTCTCGATCAACTCGCAGGGACCGACTGGAGCTCAGGGGCCGAGGGGTGCGAAGGGGCCGAGGGGTGCGAAGGGTGCGAAGGGTGCGAGGGGTGCGAAGGGTGCGACTGGTGTGGCTCGCGACGCTGGCGATGTTGATCCCGGGACTCTGAGCTTCTACCCAGAGGGACTCGTGGGCTGGGTCTCCGTGACCAGAATCGGCACCGGGCAGTACTGCCTCACACCGGACGCGACATCGACCTCGGCCAACACGTCGTTGCTGGTGTCGCCGGGAGGGCCCCAAGGCGGCGGGGGCGTCGTCGCCTGGGTGGGGTATTGCTCCTCCAGTGCATTTGAGTTGTCGGTCGAGACGAATAACTTGTCCGGGGCGTTGACGAACAGCGTCTCCTTCGAAGCCGTCATACCGTCGACCCCGTAGTGGAAGACACACACACCTAGCCATTCTCAGCTCTCGACCGCTGTCGACGACGCCTGAAGACTGAGCACCGGACGAGCGGGGAGACATAACAGTGAGGGCAATCCCGTGGGACTGCCTTCTTCGCGTCGGGCGCGTCACGGGCGCGAACGGGCGCGTCTGAACTGCCGGATGCTGCCGCGTGCTGCCGCAAGCTGCCGCAAGCGAGAAGAGGTGAATTCACGTAAGTCCTGTTCACAGGATTGCGACGATCCATTTTCGCAACTTGGAAGTCGGCGGTTCGAGTCCGCTCACCTCCACAGAAGAACTCCCAGGTCAGGGGCTACTCGGGAAGCCTGCGGCACCCGCGAAGAATGGCTCGGGCGCGCGACGGGCGCGGCGTGTACACGAACAAGCGGCCGTCGAAAGGCGACGCCTTTGCCAGCCTCGGCCTTTCGTGAGGCCATAAGCGATTCATCAACGAGCTTGGTCGGATTGCTGAGAAGCCAGTGGTGAATACCTCCAGCCCCGGACTTATTCCTCGTCAACTGGACACAGGCGGGCCATCCAAGCAGACGTTGCAAAATAGGCCGTGTTTGTATCGCGCCACCGAAGCGCGAGCACGGTGTCTGGACCTTCGCCGGGCAGGTGGATCTCGGCGGCGTCCGCCGCCCACCCGGCATCGCCCACCACCTTAACTCCCAGAGGCGTGTGATCTACGAGTGACCCGTCGATTGATTCGCCGAACCGCGATCAGCCTGAAGAGCGACGGCACGCCGACGCCGATTATGAGCCCGATGACGAGCGTCACGATCTCGACCATCGTTGTCGGGTAGACGCGTCCCTGTTGCTGCAAGATGACAAGGACACCGATGGCGCCGAGGATCGAACCGGCGATTCCGACGACGGAAAACTTCGGCCGCCACCGAATGCGTCTTGGCTGCGTGCTCATGACACGATTCCTCTCACGACGTGCCCGGCGGCTCGGAGCAACTCCCAGACGACCGCACCCAAGGTGAGTGGGATCGCGAGCAGGGACAACAGGCTGCAATTGTGGACGAACTTGTCCATCGGAGACCCGGGCAGCTCATCCAGCTCCTTGTTTGCCGCTTCCTCCTCGGACAGGTTGCTCGGAGCCGAGGACACGCCGGAGCTACCCGCAGCAGCGAGGCCCGCAGCCGCTGCCGCGACGATACCGGCTCCCGCAAGAGCGATCCCGCCGATCTCAGCGTCGGGAAGCCCAGACCCCTTGATGTCGATGTACCCTCCGCCCGAGCATGTGTCGCTGCCAGATACGCTGCTCGCACTGACGTCCAGCCAATAGAGGCCAGCGCCGTACACGGCGTACTTGCTCACCTTGACTGCTGAGACCCAGTGGCCGCCTGTCGTCGTCCCGGACGCGACAGTCCAGGAGACGGTGTCACCGAGCAGGTCCAACGTCATCTCGACCCGATAGTTCATTTGTTGGTTCGTCGCGATCGCGGAATCAGTTCCCGAAACTGGGACCGTCGCGTTGTAGGGAAGATCGATCGAATCGTCCGGCGTGTTAGCCGAGGCGAGATCCTGGCCATTCAACGTCGCGGAACACACGGTCGCTGCAGAAGCCGGGGAAGGCATCGGCCCGCCGATGAAGGCAAACATGAACAGGGCCGCCGAACCGAGAAACCCGACAGCTGCAAGCCGTACCGAAGTACGGAGACCCATACCAACCTCCTTTCACGCCTTATGCAATAGGTATGCTTCCAGTGCAGGTGATCGGCCACAGTTGGAGGGTTTGAGAACCTGCCTCCGATCAGAATGCGAATATTCGACGAACCTCGTCGCTCCGCATTCCCGCTTTGAGCGGACCGCTCGACTTCAGTCGGACCACTCTAGTCTCGGGTCCTTCGCCGCGCCCTGACCATGTCATGGGCGATCAGAGGCGTCAGGGTTGGTCCGACAGGCCTCTAGCTCCGGCCCGTCCGCAGCGGACGATCCGGCGCACAGTCTTGGCTGTCGCCTGCAGGAAGCCGTACTTCAAGAACGCCTGACGCCCATACTCCGAGCAGGAGGGATTGCAATTGCAGCGCGCACCCAGACGCGGACCAACCTTCGACTGGTATGTCGCGATGAAATGCAGCGCGGCGCGACGCGCAACCGAATCTGGCTCGATTTGCCGGGTTCGAGGACGCGCCACAGTCGCCTACTTCGGCTCAAGAAGCACTGTTCGAATGTCGTGTTCCCCTCATTCTGGCTTACCGGCACCTCGGCATGTTGGGACACCGATATCGCACGTCGAGTCTGGGTCAGATCGGGCTGGGTTCGGTCCGAACGCCGGGCGCGCGTTGGGCTCGAGATCGCGTGCGAAGGGTCCTCGGTGTCGAGACGCCGAAGGGCTGTTAGCGACTGCGAGATCCGCAAGAAAGGCGCAACTGAATGACGCTATCGCGAAGCACGAACTGCTGGTCAGCCGAAGGGTCCCCGAGAGAGGAACCCTCGAATCGAGGCGTGCCGATGCATGGCGGTGGGGTTCGCCAGCGCTGCGAACCGCAGCCTGAGTGTCAACGGGCGAGGGGGTCGCTGCGGGGCGAGTCGATCGGGTTCTTTACTCGGATGAGTTGACCCCCGCTCGCGCGCTCCACGGGCGCGAACGGGCGCGTCTGAAATTCCGCATCCTGCCGCATCCTGCCGCGTGCTGCCGCGTGCTGCCGCAGGCGAGAAGCGGTGAATTCGCGTAAGTCCTGTTCACAGGGTTGCGGCGATTCATTTTCGCAACGTGGAAGTCGGCGGTTCGAGTCCACTCACCTCCACCGAATAACTCTCAGGTCAGAGGCAATTCGCGACTGCTGTGGCACCCACAAGAAATGGCTCGGGCGCGCGACGGGCACGCGAAATAGCGGCCCTGTGGACGGTAAGAGGCCTCGCTTGAGCTCTCTGCGTGGAATGTGGAGGTTACGTTGACTCCTCGACGAGCTGGGCTGCGTACCCGCCTCCAAGGTCGGCTCCGAACCGCTTTCCGACGTCAGCTCGACCGCCTATGGGCGCACGAGCCTGATCGTGACGTGCAACCCGTCCTTCGATTCCTGGACCGACGTCTTTGGCTCCGAGCGTCTCATCGGGGCCGCCCTCGATCGGCCCACCCACCGGTGCCGGATCATCGAGACCAAGGGCGAGAGCTGCCGGCTCCGGGACGCCTCGGTGACCGAGATTGCCCGCGGTCGGCTCCACGTGAACCTGCCACAGCGGATTCGACCCATCCTGCGCCGACGGGGGACAACTGGGGATCGGATTCCAGCGCGTCGCCGCGCGCCATTCGCTAGCACCCCGGCCAAACACCCTGAGAAGGAGAGTGCGATGACTATGCGGCGCTTCCTTTACGTCTTCACTCTCGTCTTGCTCGGTAGCGCGTGGCTTCCCCTAGCGAGCGCCCAGGCGACGACGGGTGGCGGCACTTCGACGCCGCCTCTCCTCGCCGCGATGGACCCCTATTCCAGCGTGAACATCAAACAAGGCAGCCTGACAGCTCCATGGGTCTTCGAATTTGACGGGGTGGCTCTTGAAGTCCGGACAATGGCCGTCGCCGGTGATCCGACGAACGGTCCTCTGGTCGCCGTGGTAGACGGCTCCGGGAACATATGGGCCAAGGAAGGCAGCCTGACCGCGGCGTGGGTCGAGGTATACAGCGGGTCCACCGACGAGGCCACTGCGGTCGCCGTGGCGAGTGATCCCACGAATGGTCCTCTCATCGCGGTGGTCGACAGCACTCACAACTACGTGTACGACAAGGAAGGCAGCCTGACCGCGCCGTGGACGGAGGAATACACCTCGACTCACGGGGCAGCCGAGGTGGTCGTCGCGAGTGACCCCACCAATGGCCCCCTGATCGCCGTGAGGGACGCCGTCACTTACAACATGTACGCCAAGGAAGGCAGCCTGACCGCGCTGTGGACGGAGGAATGGGCTAACACGGATGAGATGGCTGTTGCCAGTGACCCAACGAACGGCCCTCTGGTCGCCGTGGTGGACGCCGATGGGAACGTATGGGCCAAGGAAGGCAGCCTGACTGGGGCGACGTGGACGGAGGAATACACGTCGGCTGCAGGGGCATCCGGTGTGGCCGTGGCGGGTGATCCCACGAACGGTCCCCTCATCGCCGTGCGCGACGAGGGCACTGGGAACGTGTACGCCAAGGAAGGCAGCCTGACCGCGACGTGGACGGCGGAATGGGCTAACGCGGAGGAGATGGCCGTTGCAAGTGATGCCACGAACGGCGCCCTCATCGGGGTGCTCGACGAGAACACTGGGAACGTGTATGCCAAGGAAGGCAGCCTGACTGCCCCGTGGATGGAGGAACTGAGCGGTTCTCTCGCGTATCCAGCGGAGTCAGTGGCTGTCGTCGGGTGATCTGACTTCATAGGCGATTGCGCCAACCAAGTATCGAGCCTCCTGATACTCGGTTGGACTTCGGCCTCGTCAAGGGTTTGATCCATCGCAGGGGACCTGGAAGGCACGCGGAATGGGATCGCGGGCTCAGATCTGCTCGAGTTCGCCCCCGTCGAATAGTTGGTTGATGCCGAACGTGTCTCGGTCAGTTGCCATCTCATTGTCGGATGGCACCGGTGCTGGGTGCGAAGCCGCCTCGAGGATCTGGCGCAGCAGACGGTAGTCGCTCGACAACGCGAGAAACAGGCCGGGGCGACCGAGCACGTAGTGCACGGCGCGGGCGATCGCGTCGGGGTCGCCGATCGGCTCGTACCAGCTGCGGCGTTCGGAGGAAGCGTCCTGCGGCCAGCGCCTGCGCGCGACGGACTTGATGGTCTGTACAGCGACGTTACGTTCCGCGCACACGGCGAGCAGCTCCTCGACGTCTGCTCGATAGTTCGGGTCGGCGCGCATCGTGAAGTTGTACGGCAGCATGACTGAGTCGTAGTCGAAGCGCTCGAGACTGCGGAGGTGCATCCGGGGGATCCGCATCCCGTGGCCGGTGACCCCGATGAAGCGGACGAGTCCTTCGTCGCGCGCATTCATGAGCGCGGCCAGTGCTCCGTCGGTCGAGTGTGCCTGCACCCACTCGTTCTGCTCGACCAAGTTGTGCAGTTGGATGAGGTCGACGTGGTCGACGCCGAGGCGCGTGAGTGAGCGTTCGAGCTCCGCCCTCGCCGCGAGCCCGTCCCGCTCGCCAGTCTTTGTCGCGAGGAAGTACTCGTCCCGGCGGCCAACGAGCCACGGGGCGATGCGCAGCTCGGAATCCCCGTAGCTTGCCGCCGTGTCGAGGTGGTTCACGCCGTACTCGCGCAGCACATCGAGTACGGCGTTGGCTGTGTGCTGGTTGACATCGCCGAGCGCCGCACCGCCGAACATGACGCGCGTGCTCGAGTGTCCCGTCCGTCCGAAGACCGCGTGTTCGATCATCGGGCAAGACTATGGCCCTTTTCTGATCAAGGGCGCCCAGGAATGCCGGTTCGGCGCGGGATCGTCAGGGCAAGTCGGTCGGGTTCTTGACTCGGATGAGTTGACCCCCGTTCCCCGCGCTCCACGGGCGCGAACGGGCGCGTCTGAAATTCCGCGTGCTTCCGCGTGGTGCCGCGTGCTGCCGCGTGGTGGCGCGTGCTGTCGCAAGTGAGAAGCGGTGAATCCGCGTAAGTCCTGTTGACAGGGTTGCGACGATCCATTTTCGCAACGTGGAAGTCAGCGGTTCGAGTCCGCTCACCTCCACCGAAGAACTCCCAGCTCAGAGGCTACCCGGGAAGCCTGCGGCACCTTCGATCGTCGCATGCTCACGGACGACCGTGACCGGCTCGTGAGCAATCTGCTTTGACACGTCGTTGCCCAGCTCCATGACGGCTGGGTCGTTCTGGCACACGGCGTCGCAGAAGGCGAGCTCGCCGTCACGAAGACCGAGGGTGGCCCCTCGCTCGTGTTCGATTTTCATCTCCTTAACGAGTTGCACCAGCTCCGCAAGGACCTCGGCTGCGGTGAGCGAGCGGTTGTCGCAGGCCTTCATGGCCCGCTCCAGCATCTCTGAGAACTGCCGCGCGGCGACGAGAGCGAACCGAGAATATGAGGAGCTGCGCAACGTCCAAGAGCGCGAGCGCCAGCACGAAACGAAGGGCCCTGCGGTCGTCGCGAGCGTGGCCGGCGTGCACTGCAGCCCCGCCGAGGGCGAGCGATGCCACGAAGCTGAGCGTGCCCATGTCGTCTGGACGACGAGGCGCGAAGCTGACCAGCCCGGAAGAAAGCACGAGGAGTCCTCCAGCAAGCGCAAGACTCTTCGCGCGGCTGAGACGCTGAGGCAGACCGAGGACCCCGAGAGAGCGGTCAAGCTCACGGTCAGGCAGGACGTTCAATAGGTGCGCGGCGACTCCGAGGGTTCCGGCCGCTACTGGCGCCCACGGCGGTGGGAGGGAGGCGTCTTCTCGGCTTAGCTGAACGAAGACGGGAAGCAGTGAGAAGGAGAGAGCGTACGGGACAAAAGAGGCCGGCGTGGACTTGAGGCCGGCGTTGTAGGAGGCAGCGCTGAGCACGGCTGCGAGGTGTGTCAGGCCGCCCGTTCGCCCGTTTGCAAGCGATGCCGGGACACAACAAATCCCTGCAAGCACCGAGGCAGTTCCGACGAGACTCCTGGTGACCTCGCCGTTCGCGATCGGCTTGTCCCGTCGCCCTGCGAGCTGGTCACGTAGTGCATCGGTCCAATCGTTTTGCCATCCAATCGCGAGCTGGCCCGAGGACACCGCGAGGCCTACCCGAATCGCCTCCCGACGGGTACACCCGATCGCGAGTGCATAGCCGACGGCAGCCGCACTTACCGCGACCACTGGTCCGGGATGAGAAGCGCGCGCGAGGCCGACGACCGAACGCTTCGAGCCAGGTGTGATTGCTGATCCAGCACAGGAGCGCGCGCCGGTCGAATATCGGGGCACTATGGGTTCGAAGCTACTTGGTGATTGGAGCTTGGTCCACAGGCTGGTTGCCCCAGGGATCGACTGGTGGCTTGGCTCGTCGAGATCGGGCCCTGGCATCTTGGAGCCGGTAGCTCTCGCCCTTGGTCTCGATGATGTTGCAGCGGTGGTAGAGCCGGTCAAGCGTCGCCCCGGTGAGGCGCTCGGAGCCGAAGACCTCTGTCCAGGGCTCGAAGGGGAGATTGCCCGTGACGACCAGGCTCGTGCGCTCGTGGGCGGTCGAGAGGACGTCGAAGAGCAACTCAGCATCGACCTTGGAGGCGGGGACGTAGCCCAGCTCCAGGCGAGAAGCCTGACGACTTGACCGAGCAAGACCAGGGATGGTCGGGTATTCGGATTTTCGATCAGCTCTTGCAGCTGAGGGGGTAGGCGCGCAATCGACTGGCGTGTCGCCCATGCCGGCGTTTCGCGAGAGCTAAGGAAGCGCTGACACCAGCAGCACGAAGGGTTCTCGCCGCGCCGCCCGAAGACGGTGACGAGGTCATCCCATCGATCCGCGGTCGCGGGCTGCACCTGTACCGATATTGCCGACCGTCAGCGTCCTGTTGCGGTGCAGACGCAGACCCGGTTGCCGTCGGGATCGGCGAGAACGGTGAAGGACGGTGCTGCAGAGTCGTCGACGACGGACCCGCCAGCGGCCACGGCGCCAGCGATTCGACCTTCGGCCACCTCGGGCGCCAGCCACAGGTCGAAGTGCCAGCGCTGGCGGGGGGTCTCGTGGTCGTCGGTGCCCTGGAACCAGAGACTTGGGACCCGGGCGGTGGGGTCGAAGACCGAGTCGTAGATCTTGTTGTCCGGGCTTCCGGTGAGCAGAACCGACCAGAAGCGGCCGATGTCATCTTCGTGCGCGGTGTCCAGCGCGATCTCGAGCTGAGTCACCGCGCCGGGCTCGGGCTCGAGACCGTGCTCGCGGGCGATTTTGCTGATCCTCTTGGCCATGTCGACGTCCTTCTGGGTGACCCACAGGCCGTCCTCATGGGTGCAAAGCGAGACGTCGACGACGCCGTAGGTCAGCTTCAGGTCGGGGTGGTGATTCTCGGCCTCCGCGATCTCTGCCACAGCAGCGGCGAACGCCGTTGCCACGACGTAGTTTGGGATCGAATAGCGAGCGTGCAGCGCCTGAGCCAGCTTGCGCCAGTCGGCGAGACCTGCATCGAGGATCTGCTGGTTGCAGAGTCTCTCCATGACTCAACTCTGCCACGACGAGCTGACTGCCGAGCTCACCGCCCTCGGTGCGCCCAAGAGGTCGCCGCGATGCCGTCTGGGAAGTGGTCGCCGGCTAGCACCAACCGATGAGTCACCAGAAGGCCCCTGAGCCCTGCTTAGCTCGTAAGCACAGAACGGCCCTTCGGGCCTTGGCGACAACGAACTCATCAATTGGGTCAGCCACGCCAGATCGACGGTTCGGGGCGGCATATCCGATGTGAGTCGGTCGGGTGACTTGACCCGGATGGAGGGACCCTCCGCTCCGGGCGCGTCACGGGCGCGTCTGAGATTCCGGATTCTGCCGCGTGCTGCCGCAAGCGAGAAGCGGCGAATTCGCGTAAGTCCTGTTCACAGGGTTGCGACGATCCGTTCTCGCAACTTGGAAGTCGGCGGTTCGAGTCCGCTCACCTCCACCGAAGATCTCCCAGTTCAGGGACTATTGGCGACCTCTTTGGCGACCTCGGTCACTGGCTCGGGCGGGCGACCGGCGCGCGAGATAGAGGCCTCTTCGGCTGTGAGACGGCAATTGTGATCTCAGTGCGTGGAATGGGGAGGTCACCTTTGCTCCGACGAGCGATTCAACCCCCGGCCCTCTTCACTGGCCAACCCTTCCGTCGATGCACTCGCGCAACAGGTCGGCGTGCCCGCAGTGTCGGGCATACTCCTCGATCCTGTGTACCATCAGCTCCCGAACTGCGATCCCGTTCTTCCCCAGACGCTCGCTCAGATCCGGGTGCTCGGCCAGCGCGGCGTCGGTCGCGGCCTGTTCGCGCGCCAGAGCGGAGTACGCAGCGTCGACCTCGACATGCTCGGCGATGGCTCCGTCGAAGTCCGCATCGCCCTCGCCGTACAGCTTCGGCAGCGGATCACCGTCGCTTATCCAGTTGCGCCAGTCCCGTTCCACCTCGGCGAGGTGCCGAAGCAGGCCCAGCAGCGACATCGTCGACGGCGGAACTGACCGACGGGCCAGTTGCTCCGCATCCAGGCCCTCGCACTTCATCCGCATGGTCATCCGGTAGTGCGTCAGATAGTCCTGTAGCGTCGCAAGTTCGCCGTCCGGACCGACTCCTTTGCTACTGCGGGGGTCGTCCTCCGGGTCAGCCCACATGTCGGCGTAGATTGCTGCCCGGCTCCATCGTGCGGGTTGGTCATTCACGCGTTCCATTTTCGTCCACGAGGGCCCAAGCTCGCTAGCCACTCCTAGATGCTCTATTCACGGACTTTGTTGACGCTCGTCGGACGTGGACGAAGCGAGTCTCCGAAGGCAGTGTGGGGCGTTCCATCCACCCACACGAGCCAACGGGGGCCTGAATGCGCCCTTATGCCCCCTTGCCGAGGAGGGCCGTCGCCAGCTCTGCGAACGCGTCGCTTCTGGCTGTAGGGTCGCTGTCACCGCCGAATCGCCTCGAGGAGCACGGTCGGGAGAAGCTGCTCGGCCTCTTGCGTGCGGGCGATCCGGAGGGTGGGGTGACCACTGCCGTGCACGCGAAGGAGGCGGTGCGCGAGCTTGACGCGCACCTCAACGCCGCGCTCGCCCTCGAGTAGGTGGAACGCCTCGCCGCGGAGATGGCGATTCAGACAACCCGATCGCGGTCCGCTCGCTCGGCAGGACGCTCCGGCGCTGGATGCGCCAGATCGCCGCGTGGCATCGAGCACGGGTCGCCAACGGTCCGACCGAGGCGGCGAACAACTTAATCAAGCGGGTGAAGCGCGCGGCCTGCGGCTTCACGAGCTTTAGGAACTACCGCGTCCGCTCACTGCTCTATGTGGGGAGACCCAACTGGACCCTGCTCTCGACGATCACACCGCGGTACAGAAGACTCATGTGCCGGATTCGTCCGAAAGCACGTCTGTCAGTGCGGCGAGGGGCACGACGCCAGCTGCGATTGCCGCAAGCTTGGGATCAATGGCGATCAACGCGTCGGCTTGCAGCTTCGCGACTGCGAGGTATTCGGCTTCGTGCATAGTCGCGACGTCGTGATCGCGAGCGATCCGCCAAGCAGTGCGCCGTGAGACCCGGTCCCCGAGTAGCCGCATTCTCACCTCCGTGATCCGCTCGTGGAGATCGAGCGCGGCGTCCTCGCTCAGCTCGCCACCTCGCACGCGCAGCAACAGCAGATCCATCGCGTCGGAACGGATGGAGTTCGGTGCGACCAATTGATGAGTCGGGATAACGCTCCGGCCACTCCCAGCGATCGCCAACAGCGCCGGGGCGTCTATCGCAAAGCGAGTCACGGTGCAATCGTAGTTTGCAAGCCATCGCCCGTTCCCTCAACAACAGACCTCGACAGACGCTCGGGTGGATGACACCATCTCAGAGGTTCGCCAAGGCTGTCGCGTTGACCGCCTGAGCGCGCAAGCCTTCATAACTGCTGGCGGCGACATCTCAGGCGTCGCCCCGGCCCGGGTACGTCAAGATACAAATCGCCCGTTTGTCATCTGCTGGTCGACACCTCGCCCGTTAACGCAATTCGATACCATGTCGCCTGCGTTCGACTGTCTGGGTGGGCGAGATAATGGCGCGGTCGCTTCGACGTTCACGGGTCATACCGAAATCAGCGATTCCTGGGCCGACGTGGGAGAGCAGAGGATCGCACGAAAGATCATCGCCATGTGTCGCTTATCAAGCTCGTAGTCAACTGTCCCGATGATGACATTGCTTAGCGAGACTGACGTGAATGTACGGCGCTGGTTTTACGTCCTCGTCCTCGTCCTTCTCGGCAGCGCATGGCTTCCGCTATCAAGCGCCCAGGCCCTTGTCCCCAATGTTGCCGTCGCGAAAGAAGGCAGTCTGACCGCGCCATGGACGGAGGAGTTCACCGCCTACGGGGTGTCGGTCGCGAGCGATGCCACGAACGGTCCCCTGATCGCCGTGATCGACGCCAGCGGGAACGTGTGGGCCAAGCAAGGCAGCCTGACGGCGCCGTGGGTCGAGGAGTACAGCGGGGCCAGCGACGCGGCCACTGCGGTGTCCGTCGCGAGTGATCCCAAGAATGGTCCCCTGATCGTCGTGTTGACAACGGCCGGGAACGTGTACGCCAAGGAAGGCAGTCTGACCGCGGCATTCACGACGGAATACACCGGGGCCAGTTCTCCGGCGGTGTCCGTGGCGAGCGACGCCACGAACGGTCCCCTCATCGCCGTGCTCAATGACGGC
>Ga0187874_10002866_pt1 | contig 12618 bp, 12 predicted proteins | sample June2016WEW_16_1_3_FD_132993 | JGI IMG/M metagenome (GOLD analysis project Ga0187874, IMG submission 132993) | Peatland microbial communities from SPRUCE experiment site at the Marcell Experimental Forest, Minnesota, USA - June2016WEW_16_150 | ecosystem: Environmental > Terrestrial > Soil >... | reverse complement strand
TGATGAACGGTGTGACTTGGAGGATGATGCCGACGTTCTGGTAGGAGATGGCGTTGTGCTCGTTGCCAAAAGTGTCATAAGTGACGCCGGTGATGAGAGGAACCTCCTGGCCGACGACAATGGTGGCTTGCTGATTGTTGCGGGCCAGCACGGTGGGGCGGGAGAGGACTTCGACCTTCCCGACTTCGGAGATGGCCCGCAAGGTGGCGGAGAAATCGTTGCCGACGACGGTGTAGAGGCCGGCGCCGGGGAGGGTGTTGACGCCGGCGGAATTGGGGGTGATGCCCTGTTGGGCCAGACCGAAAAGGCTGGAGGCGGAGTTGGTGGTGGAGGCGTTGATTCTTTTGGTGACGCCGCCTTCAACTCCGATGTCCACGCCTTTATTATAGGTGACTTCCAGGAAGACGACCTTGATCAAGACCTGCGGTTTGGGGCGGTTGAGGTTGGCCACCACGTTGCTTACGTAGCCGGCGGTCGCGTCGTCGGCGATGACAAACAACTGCCGCGAATCCTGATCGACATAGAAGTTGGCCGTGCCGACCTGGCCGTTGGCCGGGCGTTCAATGGTGGAAGTGCCGGAGGTGGCGGTGGAAGTTCGTCCCGCGCCCCCCCCGCCCCCGCCGCCGCCAAAGCCGCCGCCGCCAAAGCCGCCACCCCCGCCGCCGCCGCCGCCGGTCCGGGTTTGCGCCAGCAATGGAAGAGTCAGGCAACAGAGGCCTAGCGCCGTCCACCGGCCGGCCCGAAGTTTCGCAGTTTGGATGGTCATATTTTTGATTGGTTGGAAAGATGTTGCGATCACCGAATTCCGGTCGTTCCGCTGGCGCCGGTGCCGAAGCTGCTGGAGGAGGAGGAAGTGGTGGTGGTGGATTGGCTGTTGGCATTGCTCTGCTCGCGGGCGCTCAAGGCCGTTTGCGTCTGCGTTTGTTTGGAGGAGGCACCGGAGCCGGCAAAGAGGCCGGTCATGGTTTCCTGCACACTGGCCGGGTCTGCGCTGTCGATGGGCAAGGCAAAAACATGCTGCACGCCCTGGGTGCCTTCGTCCAAGTCGGCAATCATCGCTCTGATCTCCGTCATCATATCCTTCGAAGCCGTGACGACCACCGCTTGCTTGCGGCGGTCGGCCACGGCCACCACGGTCGTTTGGTGTTTCATGCGGGTGCTTTGGGAATTGGCCGAGGATTGCTGCTGCATAAACGGCGGGCCAAACCGAAAGCCCATCGTCCGGCTGTTCTGGTCCGAACTGGTGCTTGAAGGAAACAGGGTGGACAGTTCGTCGGCGATCTCCTGGGGGTCGGCGTTCTTCAAATGGAAGACTTTGATTTCGGTGATGTCCTGGCTCGGTTGGTCCAACTGCTCAACGATGTTGCTGACGGTGCGCATGTAGTCGGGCGGCGTGCTGGCCACGACGGCGTTCATTTGATCGTCGGAGACGAAGACGGCGTGGGTTTGCGAGGTTTTCGTGCTGTCATCGGTGCCGCCGCCCCCGCCGCCGCCGCCACCGAAGGGGTTGAACCCGCCGCCGAACCCGCCCCGGCCGGCGCGGCCGGCAAACGTGTTGCGCGTGTTGGCGCGGGTGATGTCCGAATCGGCGCTTTGGAAAACTTCCTTCAATTCGGAGGCGACCGACTTGGCATCGGCGAATTTGAGGATAAAGACCTCGACGTCGGAAATGGCCGAACTGTCGAGGGCGGCGATGATTTCGGAGATGCGATGAATGTCTTTTTGCGAAGCGGTCATGAGGATGGCGTTGCCCGCGTCGTTGGCGGTGACGGTGTCGCCCGGGGGGATGAGGGTTTCAAGGTCCTTGACCAGTTGCCCCGGGTTGAGGGTGTGGACCGGCAGGATTTCGGTGACGACGATGTCGTTGATCGGAATCGTGTTCGGACCGCCGTTGGCGACGATGACGGGAGTCAGGGCGCTGGTCTTGGCGCGGGTGGCATCCATAATGGTCAGAGTGCGGCCGTTGAGGTTGACGGCGTAGTTGTTCTTGCCCAGTTGTTCGCTGAGCAAATCGACGATCTCGTTGGTGGTGACCGGTTGTTTGGCCACGACGCTCACCTTGCCCCGCAAATCGACATCCGACATGATGATCAGCCCCGCCTTGGCGCTGAGATAATTAAGCACGGCGTTCAAAGGCGCATCGTGGAAGTTGAGGATAAGGCCGTTGGTCGGCGTCGGTTCGGCCGGCAGGTTTGTGTCCGGCGTTTCCGGCGCCGGGGCGGGGGTCGGCGCGGTGTTCGCGGCGGTCGCGTCCGGGGGCGGGCCGGGGGCGGGCGCGTTGGTGGTGTCGTCCGCGGCGGCGGCGAGCCATCCGGCGGCAAAGGTAGTCAATAGAATAGTGACAAGGTGTTTCATTTTCATTTTTCCTCCTGTTCGCGTTTCAATCTGAGTCGTTTGATAATGTCGCTCTCGCCGCCGCCGCCCGCGGGCGGGGCGGAGGCGCTGGCGGACGGCGCCGGGTCATCGGCATTGCCGCTGGGAATAAGGACCGGGTCGGAGAGGTCGGACGACCCCTGCCACGGCCCGTTCTCCTCGCGGCGCAGGCTCCTTCGGCTGTCGTAGTCCATCACAAACATATTGGTGTTGGTCACGCCCGTCAGGCGGACGCTATCCAGTGTGATCTGGACAATTTTGAAATCCTTCACTGTATCACCCGTCTTGAAGGGCCGCTCCGGCACGCCGTTGCCTGTGAAGATAGCCACCGCGTCCCCGTTATCGATGCTCGTGCCCACCAGGCTGACGCGCTCGACGCGGCGGGGCGGGGCGCCGGGCCGGCGCCGCCCCGTGCGGGTCGGGTCAAATATATTTCTTTCAGCGATGATTTTGAACGAATTAAAGTCCGGCCTGGCCCCGGCATTGGTTTCCTGGGCCGGCGCCCTCATGGATGCAACCAGCAACGACGCGATAATGATGGGGGCGAACGATTTCATGGATTGGGTGTGGGCAAAATCAAGCCGCTCATGTCCAGGGCGAGCGCCAGTTGTCGTCCGTTGTCGTCGCGTGAGGTCAGTTCGCATGACTCCAATTTAACCCCAATCGGGTCTTTTTCCATGTCAAAAAGAAACTGGGTGACGGCTTCGGGGGTGCCCGTCACATCCGCCCGGCATTCGATGGTGGAATAATTGTCGTCGGTCTCGTGCAACTGGGGGCGGAAGGAGCCTTCGGTCACGCCGCTGGCGCCGACCCAGCGGTCAAAGGCGACGAACAACTGCCGCTCGGCGACGGTCGGGTTGCTGGAGAGGGCGTTGGTCCGCATGTAGTCCCAGCGCCCCCGCACCGTGTCCTGCCGCCGGAGGAGCATCGTGCCTTCGGCGATGGCCTTGCGCAGGCTGTCGATTTGGGCGGAGCGGCGGTGCCAGGCGTTGGTCATGGGCGTAATGACCAGGAGGTTGAAGAGCCACAGGCCGGCGCAGACGCCGGCGGCGATGGCCAGGATTTTCTCGCGGTTCTTAGTTTCCATTGGCCACTCCTTCCTCCCACTGGAAGTTCAAGGTGAACTGCGTCGGGTTTTGGCCGCGGGTCTCGGCGTGCAGGTTGCTGATCTCATTGGTGTCGTCGCCCAGCTTGTCGTGCATGCGGACGAACGCCGCCTTGTCCCGCGCCTGGCCGGAGCAGGTGATGCCGGCCGTTTCGCGAATCTCGACCGTTTTGGCGGAAACCGAGCCGTCTTCGGGAAAGGCCTCCGTCAAGCGGCGCAGGATGCGCAGGTTGCGAAACGTCTGGTCGTACCAGGGCCGGAATTTTTTGATCTGGTCCTGGTCGCCGGTCAACTCGCTGACCAGCGGCGCGATGGCGTTCCATTTGGATTGCAGGCTGTGGATTTGCCATTGCTGCACGCCGAAGGCAAGCAGAATGCCCAAAACCACGGCGGCGGCCGCCCCGCCCGCGTAGGCCAGTTTGCGGGTGGACAGGCGCGTGCTGATCAATTGCTGCCACGGCTGGACGCGCGGAGGCAGAAACTCGGGAGTGGAATCGGCGCCCCGCACCCAGGCCGCGGCCAGGGCCAGCGCCGGAGACACCGCCAAGTCCGGCGGCGGCGGCGGGTCGAACAGCGCGTCCGGGACCCGGTCCACGGTTTCCACCGCCAGGCCCATCGCCTCCAGGCGCGGAGATATATCATGGACGAACTCGCGGCACATTTCGCCCTGGCCGAAGACGCGGATTTTGCCGGGGCCGCCGGCCAGGCCGCCGGGCAACTGGCCCAGCGTGATGCGCAACTCGCGCGCGGTCAACTCGGCCGAAATCCGCTTCTGCCCGCCCTGGGTTTCAATGGCCCCGTCCAGCGAGCGCAAGGCGACGATGCCGCCGCCGCCGCTGACTTGCAGGTCAATACTATTGCTGCGCACGCAAAGGGCCAGGACGCGCCCTGTGTCGCCGGCGGCGGGCTGGAGGGCGCCGACGCCCAGGGCGAAGGTGACGGGCTTGAGCTTGGCGGCGCGCAGGACCCGTTCGAGGGTATCGAGGTGGTTGCGCGGCACGGCCAGCAAGGTGGCGAACGCCTCGCCGCCCACCGGCCGGAACAGGGAATGGGCGGTGAAGAGCGCCTCGGGGCCGCCGTGAAATCCCCGCTCGGCCTCCAGTTGCAGGAAACTGGCCCGGTCGGCATCGGACAATTCCGGCACGGTGACCTGCAGCGTCAGCAGCCAGCCCAGGGGCAGGCAGACGGCGCAGCGCCGCTCGCGCACGCCGGCCTGGTCGAGGTGATTGCGGATTTCGCGCCCGACCAGTTCCGGGTCGTCGGTCAGCGGCGACATCGCCAGGTCGGCGGAGACGGCTTTGCGGACATGCAGCGTTCCGTTGGAGCGGCGTAGAACGACGGCTTCCAGCCGGTTGCCGTCCAGGGCCAAACCCAGGACGGAAGCGGCGCGTTTGGATTTGAAAAAGGCGATCATTTCGAGTTATCGGCCAACAATTGGTCGTGCAGTTTTTTGCCCAAGGCCCATCCCAGATGGGTCAGGTCCTGGCGATAGACGATCAGGGGCGTGCCGCTGCTGCAATCAAAAACAAAGCGGACCCGCCGATAGCCGCGGTTGTGGTGTCCGAGCGCGACGACATCGGCGGTGAATTGAAAGGAGTAGGGGGTGACATAAGGGCCAACCTGCGCGATCGTGGCCGGATCGGTGGTGCCCAGGGCGGTTTTGAGCCAGGTGATCGAGGGCGTCTGCGGCGGATTGGACTGGCGGTAAGCGAGCACTTGGGGCGCCTGGTTCAGGCCGATGCCCGGGACGCACGCCAGGGCGGTGGCGGTGGCGGTGTTGACGTTAATCAAGCCCGTCAAGTTGGTATTCATGAGAAATGGCTCGATTTGCTGAAAATCGCTTTCGGACATGCCGCTGCGAATGTAGAAGTCCAGCACGCTGGTGGGAGCGGCGGCGGCGGTGGCGCTGGCGGCTCCGCCACGCGTTGCCCCGGCGCCGGTGCCAGCGCCGGCGCGTCCGCCGGCGGCCGTCCCCGCGCCGCCGGCCGCCCCTGCGCCGCCGCCGAAGGGAGCCAGGTAGGAGACCAGGGAGGGATAGCTTTGCTGGAGAAACGAGGTCAAGCTTGAAATATCGTTGACAGCGATGCGGGCCGAGCCGTTGGTGTCCAGGGTCGGTTCGCGGCTCCAGACGGTGACGTATTCCAGGACGCCGGGATCGAGGATGCCGTCGGAATTGTCCGTAGGCGGCGTGACCATGCCTTCGTTTTGGTTGGGGTCCAGGATGCCATTAAGGTTGGCGTCCTCGCCGTAGAGCAGGTCCATGTTCAGGCCATAGACCAGGCGCAACTCGTCGATGCTCTCGTAGGGGGCGCTTTTGCAGAGGTAGGCGGGCTGCAAACCGGAATAGGTTTCGGATTTGGCGCCGCCGGTGCTGGGCGAGCTGTTGCTGCCGGTCTGCCAATCGTAGATGGCGGCGGCCGTGTTCGCCGTCATTTGCGGAAGATTCTGCAGCTCGGCGGCGGTGGCGCTGTTGAGATTGAGCTTGGAGGCTTCATCGATGAGGCCCCAGACGGGCTGCTCGCCCTGGGCGGAGGTTTGCAGGTCGTTGGTGTCCCGGCCCACCAGCCAGAAGGTCGCCTCGCCCACCTTCACGCCGTCGGCGCGGAAATTGTCCGGGGTGGGAATCATCATCATGTTGGCGCGGTTGGCGAGGATGTTGCTGACGTAAAGGGCGGCGCCCTCGATGGCTTGATCGGCTTCCAGGCTGGCGACCCGGTTATCGGCCGCCTTGAGTTCCATCGACATGGCGTTGGCGAAATAGAGGGTGATGGCGACCAGGCCAAAGGCGACCCAGAGCACGATGATCAACACCGAGGCGCGGGACGAAGTCGAATTGGCGGCGGCCAGTTTCATTGCAGTGCGGTGACGGGGTTGGTGTTGAGCAGAATATCCACAGGCACGACCAGTTCCAACGGGCCGCCGGCGGCGACGCCCCGGGCGGCGGCCATTTGAATGCGCACCTTGATGGCCAGGGGCAGATTGGTTTGCTGGGTGGTGTCCCAATCGGGGTCCCATTGCGTGCCGTCATAATAGAGGAACGTCAAAGTCTGGACGCCGCTCAGGAGCGCATGTTGTTCGTCCGGCTGGGGCGGCTGGTTCAGGGGGAGCAAGTTGCGGGTGACGGCGCGGATGAGGTCCTTGCCCGGACCGCGAACGCCGTTGGTCGGCGTGGAGAGCAAATAATCAATCTTCTGGATATTGCCCCACGGCACCATGCCGTCCATTTCTCCGCCGGTGGTGTAAAAATCAGGGCCGATCTGGTCGGGCAGGGCGTTGGTGGGAGTGGTGGTTTGGAGCGGGCCGATGAGCACGCCGTTGGTGGAGGCGACGATGTTGGCCAGATCATGCTGCATGACTTCCAGGGCTTGTTCGACCGGCAGGCCGGCTTCGACGGCATTGACGGTGGCGTTGCGCAGGTGAATGGCCGTGAAAAAAACGCCGTGGATCGCAACCAGGACGATGGACATGATGGAAATGGCCAGGAGCAATTCCAGCAACGTGAACGCGCGCGCAGGGTTGGGATGGAGGGGCGGTTTCATGGCTGGACGGGCGGCAGCAGCGTGCTCAGGTTGACGTCGAAGCTCCTGCCCTGGGCCATATAAGTGACGGTGACGGTGGCCACGGTCATCTGGCTGAGAGTGTCCTCCGTCCAGGGCTGATTTTTGACCGACCATGTGTAAGTCAGGCCGCGGTCCTGCACGACGCCTCTTTGGCTGGTGTTTTGCAATTGGCCGGTCACCTTCAATTCGTTGAGGATTTTGTTGCCGATGCGGGCGGCGGCCATTTTGCGCTGGCTGACTTCGCCGGCCATGCTGGCGACATGCAACCCCTGCACGGCCACCGGGATGACGATGACCAAAAACAGCATCGCCGCCAGCACCTCGGCCAGCGTGAAGCCGGAGCGGGCGCGTTTAGCGGCGGTTGGGTTGGCCGGGTTGAATGTCATATCTCAAATGGGAGGGGGTTTCCGCGATCCAAATCTGGCCGTCCGCGCCCTGCCGAAAAAAAATGTTCTCCGGGCTGGTGTCGCTGATAAAACCGTCGGGCTGGAAGCGGATTTTGCCCACCGCGCCGAACTGCCCTTGGGCCTGCGTCCAGAAGTTGGAGCGCACCAGGACGGAGGACGGCGCGGAAAAGGCGAGCGTCACGGTGGAGTCGAGGTTGAAGGCCATCGGATTGGTGCGCGTTTCCGTGTAGCCGGAGAGCGCCTGCACGCCGTAGGAGCCGCTGCGCGGGTTCATCCACAGTTCGACCGGCAGACCCTCGGAGATGGCGCGGCTTTGGGCGTATCGTGTCAACGACAAAAACCGGCGCGCCTCGTTGTCGAGGTTGCGCCCGTGGAAGAAGCCCTTCAGGGAAGGGAAAACCAGGCTGATCAAGATCACCATGATGGTCATGACCAGGATCAATTCGACCAAGGTGAAGGCGGCGCGGCGCCGGGCCTTATCGTTGTTGTACTGTCCAGTTTCCATAAACAGTGCCGTCGGGGCCGGTCGTGTAGAGATCATAGCCGGACGGGTTGTGTTTGCCGGGGCATTCATACACGTATTTTTTGCCCCACGGATCCGGCGGAATATCCTTCTCCATGTACGGACCGTGCCAGTTGAGGGCGTCGCGCGGCTTGACGATCAGGGCCTGCAAGCCGTCCCGCCCGCGAGGATAGTTGCCGTTATCGACTTCGTATGTGCCCAAGGCTGTGCCGAAGGATTCAATCTGGGTCTTTGCCGCCGCCACGCGGGCTTGTTCGCCCCTGCCGGCCATCTTCGGCAGGACGATGCCGGCCAGAATGGCCAGAATGGTCATCACCAGGAGCAGTTCAACGAGCGTGAATGCGCCCTGAGTCCGGCGGGCGGGGCGATTTGCATGGCGGGGGGTTATTCTCATAAATGTCCTGTCTTTTTATTTGATGTAGTCTTGCATGGCAAAAATCGGGTAGATCATGCCGATGAAAATCGTTCCAATAAACCCGGCGATGAAAAAAAGCATCAACGGCTCCAGAAACGCCACCGCCGTTTTCAGGTTCCGGTCCAGGTCCGTTTCCGTCACGCCGGCGATGCGGACCAATTCCTGGTCGAGCTTGCCACTTTCTTCGCCGACGGAAATCATTTCCAGGACCGAGCTGGGGAAAAGCGACTTGCAATCCGAGAGGCTGGCGCCCAATTGCGCGCCTTCCTTGACCCGCTCGATGGAATTGGAGACGGCATCGACCAGGATCTGGTTGCCGATGGAGCGGCGGGCGACGTTGAGGGCCTGCACCAACGGCACGCCGGCGTTGAGCAGCGTGCCGAGCATCCGGCAAAAGCGGGCCATGGCAAATTGGCTCAAGAGCGGCCCCAGCACCGGCACGCGAATAATGAATCCTTCCCAGGTCCGCCGGCCGCGCTCCGAGGTGATCCAATTGCGCACCAGCAATCCGGTGACCACAAGCCCGACGGCGATGAAAAGCCCGTAGTGCCGAATCCAGTAGCTGACGGCGACGATCATCCGCGTCAACAGCGGCAATTGCCCGCCGAAACCCTCGAACATCTTTTGGAATCGCGGAATAAAAAATGTCATCAGGACGATCAACACGGCAATGGAGAGCACGAGCAGGATGGCCGGGTAAAGCATGGCCGCGGTGACCTTGCCGCGCAGGTCTCTTTCCCGCAGTTGGAAATCGGCGATTTGCGCCAGCACCAGGTCCAGGAACCCGCCCGTTTCGCCCGCCGACACCATCGCCACATAGACGCGCGGGAAGGTGTCCGGCATGGTGGCCATGGAATCGGCCAGGGAAATGCCATCGACGACCGAGTCGTAAATCTGCTTCCACTTGGCGGCGGCCAGGGGGCTGGCGGCCTCTTTGCAAAGAATGACCAGCGCGCGGCTCAACGGCACGCCCGCCGCCAGCAAACTGGAGAGCAGCCGGGTGAAGTTTTCCAGCATGCGCGGCGTGACCTTCTTGGATTGAAACCTGAACGCCGCGCTTGGGGGCGGCGCGCCGTTGCCGTCTTTCTCCGCGGCGGCGGCTTTCTCCGCCAGCGTGATGGGCCGCAGGCCTTTCTCTTCCATCCGCTGAAAAGCCTCCTGCCGTCCGCCCGCCTCGAGTTGGCCCTCGGCGGTTTGGCCGTCGGCTTGAAACGCTTTGTAAACGAAAACGGGCATAGAGGGCTAGGCGGCCTTGGGTCGGCTGTCGAACGCAGTGTCGGCTTCGGCGTGGCCGATTTTGCCGCCCATCAGGGTCTGGTCCTTGGTCACGCGCATGACTTCCTCGGGCGTGGTGATGCCCATGCCGATGAGGCGCCAGCCATCGTCACTGAGGCTGTGCATGCCGTTGCGCACGGCGACTTCGCGGATTTCGCCGCTGGAACAGTTTTTCAAAACCATCTGGCGGATTTGATTGTCCAGGTCCATCCATTCAAAAATCGCGTGCCGGCCGTGATAGCCGGTGTTGCGGCAAGCCTGGCAGCCGACCGCGCGAAAGATCGTGACGCCCGGCGCGATGCCGGCCTGCTCCTTGAACGCGGCGGTGGTCGGAGACTTATCCTCCATTTTGCATTCCGGACACAAAACGCGCACCAGGCGCTGGGCCAGCACGGCTTCGAGAGACGACGCCACCAGGTACGGCTCGACGTTCATATCGACCAGCCGGGTCAGCGCGCCGGGGGCGTCGTTGGTGTGGAGAGTCGAGAAGACCAGGTGGCCGGTGAGCGAGGCCTGAACGGCGATTTGCGCCGTTTCCTCGTCGCGGATTTCACCGACCAGGATCACGTCCGGGTCATGCCGCAAAATGGAGCGCAAGCCGCGGGCAAAAGTCAGCCCCGCCTTTTCCGAGACCTGAATCTGGTTGACCCCGCGCATTTGATATTCAATGGGGTCTTCAATGGTGATGATCTTGCGAACATCGTCATTGATGGCCGCCAGCGCGGTGTAAAGGGTGGAGGTCTTGCCGCTGCCGGTCGGGCCGGTGACAAGGATAATGCCGTGCGGCAGCGCCAGCACCCGGTGGAAGGAGGCCAGCACGCCGGGGTCCATGCCCAGTTGCTCAATGCCCAGCAAGGTCGCCTTTTGGCGCAGCAACCGCATGACCACCGCCTCGCCGTGCAGCATCGGAATGATCGACACGCGGATATCGACTTCGTTGTTGGCCAGGCGGATTTTGATGCGGCCGTCCTGCGGCAGGCGCTTTTCGGCGATGTTCAAATGGCTCAAAATCTTGACGCGGGAAACAATGGCCGGCTGAAAACGCTTGATCTGCGCCGGCACCGGAATCTCCTGCAACACGCCGTCAATCCGGTAGCGGATGCGCAGCTCGTCCTCAAACGGCTCCAAATGAATGTCCGAAGCGCGCAGTTCGATGGCGTCGGTGAGGACCTGGTTGACAAATTTGATGATGGAGGCGTCCTCGGCCGCGTTTTCGAGGTTGGTGTCCTCTTCCCCGGTTTCATCGACCACTTGCAGCGGCGCGACGTCGTCGAGGGTGTCAATCGTATCGGCGCCGACGCCGAGGTGCCTTTTTATTTCGCGCCGGATCGCTTCGGTCGGGGCGAGAATCGGTTTGATTCTCAGGCCGGTCAGCGTCTTGAGCGTGTCCAGGCCCTGGGTGGCAAAGAGGCGGCTGGTGGCCACTTCCACCACGCCGTTGACGCGCTGCAAGGGGAGCAGTTCCTCTTTGAGCAGCACGCGCGCCGGGAAAAGCGAAAGCAACTCGCGGTCCGGCTCGACCTCGTCCAGAGTGGTGAAACCCAGGCCGTACTCCCCGGCCAGCCAGCGGAGCACTTCATCCTCGGTTTCGATGGGTTTTTGCGGGCTGGAGCGGTTTCTCTTGGTCAAAATGGCCGCGTCGGTCGAGGAGAGTTGCTTGGCAGCGACCATCTGGTCGAGCAACTGGGCGACCGGAGCTTCCGCTGTTTTTGCTTCGTTCATTTTAATGGGCCTCCTGCGGCGGCGCCGGCGTCCGGGGATGTCCGCCCCTCGGAACGCCCGGCGCGGCCACAGTAAGACTCCCCGTTGGGGGAGTCTATTGCAAAAGACCGTTGATGGTGGCGATGGCTTCCTGGCGGGGCGTCAGGACGCTGCGCAAATCTTCCTGGGCCGCTGCGAGCTTGGCCTCGCGGTCCTTGACGTCGGCGCGGTAAGCGGCCAGCTTGGTCTTGATCTCGGCGCTGGGGGCCTTGTCATCGATGGCTTTTTGCAGGGCATCGAAGGCGGGGCTTGGGTCGCCGAACGGGTTCCGGCGCGGCCTTTGCGTCTGATCATCCGCGTTGCCGTTGTTCGGATTGCGGCGTGGTCCGCCGCGGCCGAAAGCGCCGCGCATGCTGATGCCCATGACGTTGGCGCGGGCATCGTAGGCTTTGCTGAGTTTGGCTTCGATCGCGGTCCATTCCTGATCGTCCTTGATCTCCATTTGATCGCGCAGGCTGTCGAGCCTGTCTTTTTTCATTTGGGCGGGATCGAAATTGGGGCGTCCCTGGGCCATGAGGCTGCCCGTAGTTGAAAAGAGCGCGCACGCGCACGCGCCGGCTATCAGAGCTTTCCTAAGTATGTTCATAATTTACGTTGAATATTGTGGTTAACCAGTTCGCAGGCGCTCATTTGCGCCCCGAAAACAGTTGACGTCAGCCAACCGTAGGCAACTTGTGTGCCAAGCGTTGCGTCGGTTGGTTTGCTGAATGAAACCGGTGTTTTGGCCCGCCGCCGCCCGCGTCTCCGCGCAGATGTTGCTCGGTGAGTGCGCAAAAGTTGCGCAATCCGCGCGAACGAGTCATTTCTTGTCGCGGAGGATGCGTTCGGGAGTGCGGGCGCGGCTGATGGCGGAGTCGTAGGTGATGAGGCACTTGCAATAGAGGTCGTAAAGGCAGTTGTCCATGAGGACCATGCCTTCCTTGCGCCCCATTTGAATGGCGTTGTCCAGTTGATGGAGTTGGTGCTCGCGGATCATGTTGCGGACGCCGTTGGTGGCGATGAGCAGCTCATAGGCAAGCACGCGCCGGTTGCGGTCGGTGGCGGGCAGCAAGTCCTGGGCGATGATCCCCTGCAATGAATTGGACAATTGGAGAACGATCTGCCGCTGTGCGTTGCCTTCAAAGACGCCGATGATCCGCTCCAGGGCGTGAGACACGTTGGGGGAGTGCATCGTGGCCAGCACCAGATGGCCCGTCTCG
>Ga0187874_10002865_pt1 | contig 12619 bp, 11 predicted proteins | sample June2016WEW_16_1_3_FD_132993 | JGI IMG/M metagenome (GOLD analysis project Ga0187874, IMG submission 132993) | Peatland microbial communities from SPRUCE experiment site at the Marcell Experimental Forest, Minnesota, USA - June2016WEW_16_150 | ecosystem: Environmental > Terrestrial > Soil >... | reverse complement strand
TTGACCCAGACGCATACGAGATGGTAAAGGCGGATATTGAATGGCTGGGCCTCGGGATCACCGAAACGGTCACCCAGAGCGACCGGCTTCCCCTCTACTACGATCTCTGCAAACAACTCATTGAGCGCGGCGGGGCATATGTCTGTACGTGCGAGAACGAGCATTTCAAGGTGCTCAAGGACAGGAAATCTGCCTGCCCCTGCCGGGACCAGCCGATGGAGACGGCACTCTCCCTCTGGGAGAAGATGCTTGAAGGTGGGTTTAAGGAAGGTGAAGCCTCGGTAAGGGTCAAGACTGATCTCCTGCATCCTGACCCGGCGATGCGGGACTTTCCTATCTTCCGGATCCTTGACGCCCCCCCGCACCCGAAGGTCGAGGCACGCATCTACCCGCTCATGAACTTCTCGGTCGTCGCAGACGACCATCTGCTGGGCGTGACGCACGTGATCCGGGGCAAGGATCATATTGCCAACACCCGGCGCCAGCGCTATATTTATGATCACTTCGGCTGGACCGTGCCGGTGTACCGTCACTACGGCCGGATGGGTATTGAGGGTGTTGTGCTCTCCACCTCCCAGATGCGCCTGGGGATAAACGAGGGGAAGTATACCGGCTGGGACGATATCCGGCTCGGGACGCTGCGGGCGCTTGCCCGCAGGGGTATCAGCCCCGATGCGGTCAAAAACGCGATGCTCGCGATTGGTATCGGCGAGACCGATATCTCGTTCTCGTGGGATAATCTCTACGCGGAGAACAAGAAGATTGTCGACCCGGTCGCGAACCGATATTTCTTTGTGCCCGATCCGGTCACCGCCTTGGTCGAAAGCGCTCCTCACCGTATGGCACATGCGATGCTCCATCCCGGTGATGCGTCGAAGGGAAACCGTGATCTCCCGTTTGAAGGGACGGTCGTGCTGCCAAAGGCCGAGCTCGTGCCGGATACATCGATGGTCCGGCTCAAGGATCTCTTCAACGTGAAAATTACCTGGAACGCGGAGACACCGTCGTTCTCCTACGGCGGCGATTCGCTTGCCGATGCCCGCGGAGCAAAAGCGCACATCATCCAGTGGCTGCCAGTGCAGCAGGCCGTACCCTGCACGCTCCTTACGATGGAAGGCGAGATGCATGGTGCGTGCGAACCAGCCGTGGCAAAAGAACTGGGAAAAGTCGTACAGTTCGAGCGGATCGGGTTTGTCCGGATCGATGCGGTCAACGAATCCGGCGTTCTTGCGTATTTCACGCACACATGATTTTTTTCGGGAAAACAACGGGTAAACCGGCACCCATGTTCAGGATTGCCGCCGGAACCTGTCAGGAGTAAAAAAACTTAAAATGAGTCCTGATGGAAGGACTCCCCGTTGACGGGACCGGATTTTTCAGGTTACTGGTGTCCAGCTGAGATCTTGATCCTCGCCTTCTTTTACTTGGGGCTCCTATAGTGCAGGATGGATTCTTTTTTTATCCGATCCGAAATTCCTGCAGATATCCCCGCCATTTTTGAGGTCAATCTCCAGGCATTCGGCCAGGACGGTGAAGCGCGGCTCGTCCGCGCCCTCCGGAATGATGGGGATTATATCCACGGGCTCTCCCTCGTTGCCGTGCATGAAGACAGGATTATCGGGCATATCCTCTTTGTCCCGGTATCGATTGAATCCGACCATGCCCACGTACCTGCTGTTGCTCTGGCACCGCTTTCCGTATGTTCCGAATATCAGTGCCAGGGTGTTGGATCCAGCCTTATTGAAGAAGGGCTCCGGGCGTGCCGGCAGCTGGGTCACCGGATTGTGATCGTGGTCGGGCACCCGTCCTATTATCCCCGGTTCGGGTTTACCACTGCCGCGGTATTGGGGATCAAAGCGCCGTTTCCCTGCCAGAATGAAGTGTTCATGGCATGCCCCCTTGTTCCCGGAGCGCTTGATGGCATCCATGGCACCGTCCGGTATCCCCCGGCGTTTGACACAGAAGGGGCACATGCCGGTTGAACCGCCGTTATAAATCACAAAAACCCGGAGAAAAGGGCATATTACCAAGCCTCTCCCAACGTGTTAGTACTGAGGCGCAATGCATGGCACCAGACTGGAACGGGGAATCGTTCCACGGGTACCTGGCCGCTTTTTTGGGTCCGGCCAGTCAGGCGACTATTGTAGATGTAGCGGAGTGTGGTGGCGGTCATCCCCCCCAATACGTTAATGAGTTCTGGACGTCCCGCCAGCGTCAGGCCTCCCGGATCCACGAGATCTCCTACCGCGCATGCTTCAAGCCGCAGCTGCCCCGTTTCTTCATTGATCTGTTTACCAAGGAAGGGGATATCGTCTACGACCCGTTCAGTGGGCGGGGAACGACCGCGATAGAGGCCGGGTTTGCTGGCCGGCAGGTGATCGCAAATGATGTAAATCCCCTTTCGCGGATCATCACCGAACCCCGGTTTAATCCACCTGAAGTGTCAGATGTTGCAGACCGCTTGACCCATATATCACGGGAGGGTGGAAAGGCAGAGATCGATCTCTCCATGTTTTACCATCCCGGTACCGAAGGAGAGATTGTCGCTTTGCGGCAGTATCTTCTCATGCGCCGGGCCAAGGGAACCGAGGATGCGCTCGATCGCTGGATCGGTATGGTTGCAACCAACCGGCTGACCGGCCACTCTGATGGTTTCTTCTCGGTATATACCCTCCCACCCAATCAGGCAGTATCTCCAGAGAGCCAGCGGCGCATCAACATAAAAAGGGGGCAGGTGCCGGAGTACCGTGATACCCATGAACTCATCCTGCGCAAGACAAAGAGCCTCCTCTCCGGCCTAACCTCCACGGAACGGGAGAATCTGAACCGCGCCGGGAAGACCGTCCGGTTTTTTACCGGGGATGCCCGGGCAACACATGGCATTCCGGATAATACGGTACGGCTAACCGTCACGTCGCCGCCGTTTCTGGACATCGTTCAGTACCGGGAGGATAACTGGCTCCGGTGCTGGTTCTGCGGTCTTGACGAAGACGCCATCGGCTGCACCATCACGATGGCGCGGACGGTTGGGGAGTGGGAGGCAGTGATGGGGGAGGTATTCCGGGAACTGTTCCGGATTACCTCTCCAGGCGGCTACGTCGCTTTCGAGGTGGGCGAGGTGCGAAAAAAGACCGTCAGGCTTGAAGAACATGTTGTGCCTTGCGGCCTCGCCGCCGGTTTTGCCTGTGAGGGAGTACTGATCAACCAACAGGTCTTTTCGAAAACTTCCCATATCTGGGGGATCGGCAACAATGAGTGCGGTACCAACACGAACCGGATCGTGGTCTTTTCCAAGGCCAAAGGATCATAATCGCCCTCCTTTTTTGAATGGTCTGCACCCTTCTGCCGGTTTTCGGCCCCCCATTTTCTGCGCAACCGTCCGACTTGAGCAGAAAAAGCCAGTGTTAAGTATCCCGAGTGCCAAACTGTATCCATGGTCACCCGTATCCGGCGGTATGCGCAGATCATCGATATTCTGTGGAAGTACGGTTTTGGCATAGTCCTCGAGAAAGCCTTCCCGGGCAAGACCCGGTTCCGTCTGCCGGGTTCAGAACAGGCGCCGGACACATCCACTGTGTACGAGAGGGTGCGGCTTGCGCTCGAAGAACTCGGGCCCACCTTTGTGAAGTTCGGGCAGATCATGAGCACGAGAACGGAGATCTTCCCGCCGGAGCTGATTGTGCAGCTCACGAAACTTCAGGATCATGCAAAACCGCTGCCGTTCTCTGAAGTTATCGGCGTGATACAGCAGATCTGCCCGGAACTGGGGGACTGGTTCTCTGAGATCGATGAGACACCGGTTGCATCTGCCTCGATCGGACAGGTCCACCGCGCGGTGCTCAAAGACGGGACGGTTGTCGCCCTCAAGGTCCAGCGTCCCGGGATCCCGGAACTCATCGAGACCGACCTTGCCATCCTCCAGTCCATGGCAGAGAGGATCGAGGCAGTCTTCCCCGAGAGCCGGATGTACAATCCGACCGGCCTCGTGCAGGATTTCGCAACCCAGATCCGAAAAGAACTGGATTTCACCCGTGACGGCCGGAATGCGGAACGGATGGCACGCAACTTCCGGGATGTGCCCGGTATCCATTTCCCGAAAATTTACTGGGAATATTCCTCCCCCCGGCTGCTCGTCATGGAATTTGTCAAGGGGGTGAGAATCGACAATGTCGAGGCGATCACAGCACAGGGATGCGACACCCACGATATTGCGGTCCGGGGATTCAATGCGTACCTGAAGATGATCTTCGAGGACGGGTTTTTCCATGGCGATCCCCACCCGGGCAACCTCCTCATTTCAGAGATGGGGGATCTGGTCTTTCTTGACTTCGGCATTGTAGGAGTATTGCGCCCGGAGAAAAAACAGCTCTTTATAAACCTGCTTTTTGCCCTGACAACGGACGATGTCGACATGATTATCAAGACGCTTGAGGGGTTCGGGATCTTTGTTGCTGAGGAAAACCGCGAGGCGCTCAGGGACGACCTCTATATCATGCTGCACGATTTCGGCGGAGGGGACGAGATCGTCCAGTTCAATTTTGGTCTCATGATCAACGAGCTCACCGAAGTAATGCGGCGGTACAACCTCAAGGTGCCCATGAGCCTGATGCTCCTGTTAAAGACGCTCGTGATGGTATTTGATGTTGCCGTACGGCTCGACCCGAAGTTCAGCTTTGGCGGGGAGATCACCCCCTACCTGCGCAAGCTTGCCGACTCCAACGTGCTTTCGGCCGGTTATATGAAGCGCGCGTCGAATTCGCTCCTTGAGGCGGTCGATGCGGCATTCGATCTACCACGCAACGTAAACCTGATGCTGAAGCGCCTTTCGACCGGGACAGTCCGCATTGAAGTGGTCGATACCGACTTAAAGAAACTCCAGATGGCACTAGACCGGTCCAGCGACAAGATTATGATCGGCCTCGTGGTCGCAGCGCTCGTGGTCGGGTCGTCGCTCGTGCTGCAGGCATCACCCATCAGCATGCCAAAGGAGGTTGTATGGGTTGCCGTGCTCGGGTACACCGCTGCAGTGCTCTGCGGGTTCTACGCGATCTACCACGTCATCTTCCTGAAACTGCGGCTCGAACGGTAAGGTCTCGTATAGTCTCTTTTTACCGGATATGCCGTGTGCGGAGCCACGCCCACTGCTGCCCTTTTTCGGCAAGGGTCATACGGGCATATGCAGGGCTTGTGGATGGCAGAATCTTACCGGGAAAGCCAAGGTTCATCCGGGCATAGTAACGGCCGGCAGCATTTCCGTTGAGCACAACACACCGGACCGTCGGGTGTGCGGCAAGAAAGCCCCGGATATCGTTGGGGACCGGGTCCCTGATTGCGGTATCTGCGCTACCGTTGCGGGCGCAGGTGGCGAGAACGTCCCAGAGGGCGATCCGGTGCGCCATGAGCTGGGAGGTACGGACAGCATAGGGGAGGGTGCGTTCGATCCCAAGCAGCATCTCCACTATCTTCCAGAACTGGTTTTGCGGGTTGCCGTAGTACTCGCCCTTTGCAAGCGACTGGCGGCTGGGGTAACTGCCGAGAATGAGGATCTCGGGGTCCCTGCCGGTGATCGGTGCGAGACCGGTATTTTCTGCAGGGCTGCGTACAGTTTTCATACGGGACAAAAAGTGTTTTCCCGCTATGGCTTTTTGTAATAGAGCAGGCAGTGGCAGTGCCCGTCGTGCGCAATCTCGTCTTTGTGATAGATGCATGGGCATTCGATGGCGCGGTCGCGTTCCTCATCCCCGCTCCTGATCCGGCAGGGACAATAGGGTCTCCCATACTTATCCTTGTTCCGGACAAGCCCCCGGATCACGGTACTCAGGTGTTTTTCGTCGGGATTGAGCACCCATCCGTTCTTGCGGGCGATACCCTGCGCCCATTTCAGCATATCCGCTTCAGCCTGGGAGTCTTGTGCCATGATTGTCTGCCAAACCTCGGTGGTACGAGTATTTTTCTCTGATACCTTATCTTTTGTGTCCGGTAATGAAAAACCGGTATGCCCGACAGGCTGTTACCGGGCCTGTTTTCTGGTCTTTTTTGGGACCCTCACTGCCTTTTTTGCAGCGCCAGGTACTTTTGTGATCCGAGCTGCCACCCGGTTGTAGGTCGCCATCACATCGCCCTTGTTGAACCGGTACACATCCTTATCGAGGGATTCACCGGTCTTTTTGTCCCAGAGGCGCATCGAATCCATGCTGATCTCGTCGCCAAGATAGATCGTTTTTCCCTGCCAGCCAAACTCCATCTTGAAGTCCACGAGCGTGATGCCCTGCTGTGCGAGCATGTTTGAAAGGATTGTATTGACCCGGAGTGCAATTGTTTTTATTCTCTTAAGTTCCGCTGGTGTCGCAAGCCTGAGCGCGATGATGAGATCATCGTTGAGCATGGGGTCGTGCCGGGAATCGTCCTTGTAGTCGATCACAATCACCGGTGGTTTTAAGGGCGTCCCCTCTTTAAACGGGTAGTTCCGGACGATCGAGCCGGCCGCGAGATTTCTTACGATCACTTCGAGCGGGATCATGGAAAGTTCCCGCACGACCATCCTCTTTTCGTCCAGCATCTCCAGGAAATGCGTTTTTACGCCGTTCTTTTCGAGGCAGGAAAAGAAAAATGCAGAAACACCGGCATTGTAACAACCCTTGTTCTTGAGCGTATCTTTCTTGCCGCCGTCAAACGCAGTAATGTCATCGCGGAACTCGACGATCAGTTTTCCTTTCACATCGGTACGGTAGACCGATTTAGCCTTGCCGGTATACAGGAGTTTTTTCTGCTTCACGGTTCCCTGCTCCCTGTGGTAATACGTTGATCGAGCCAGTTTATTAGGGGTTGCAGGCCGGGGTCGTACCAGCCCATGCGGATAAACCGGGGGTAGATGCAGAGGCGCTCGCGCAGCGTCGCGTTGCCGGTGATATTTTTGAGCTCCGCGATCGCCGGCCATGGGTGCTCGGGGTTCACGTAGTCGATGGTGACCGGTGATACGCCCCCTAGGTCGTCGACCCCGCACCCGATAAGCCGGGACGCGTCGATGAGGTTCGGGGCTATCTGGATCGCGATCTCCGCGGGCAGGATCCCGCGCGCCATGCGGATTGTGTCGCAGATCTCCTGTGTTTCTGGCACCCGGAACGCGGCCATGGGGGTGTTGTCCTTGGGGCAGAAGTTCTGGAGGATGATCTCCTGGATGTGCCCGTACTTACGGTGGATGTCCCGGATAGCCTCAAGAGACTCCTCCCGGTCGGTCACCGTCTCGCCGATGCCAAGGAGCAGGCCTGTGGTGAACGGGATTTTGAGTTTTCCCGCGTCCTTCATCATAGCGAGGCGCACCTCAGGGGCCTTTCCCTTGGATCCGTTGTGCGCCGGTATCTGTGCAGTGGTTTCGAGCATCAACCCCATGCTCGCATTCACGGTCCGGAGCCGTTTCATCTCATCAAACGTGAGGATACCGGCATTCGTGTGTGGGAGGAGTCCGTACTGTATACTCAAATGGCACATCGCCTCGCAGTAATCGAGGATAGTATCGTAACCGGTTTTTTTCAGGTACATAGAAAACCCGGGCTCTTCCTCCGGGTGCTCGCCGAAAGTAAAGAGCGCCTCTGTACACCCAAACTCTTTTCCACGTCGCAGGATCATCTCGACCTCATCCGGCAGCATAACACACCCGTCCTGCACCGGAGTGCGGAACGAGCAGTACCCGCAACGGTTCCGGCAGACGCTGGTGAGTGGCAGGAAGACGTTTTTCGAGAAGGTGATCACCCGTGGCTCCATAAAGTATAGTTCCTTTTTGAACATGTTAAACTCTGGCGGCAGGTGATATAGGCTGCCAAGTGTTCACCTCCGCGGAGTGGCATTTATAGGATCCGGAGGACATAGAATTGTAGGAGGGGACGAAAAGTCTCCTGTGATACGGCATGATCCCGCTCGTTGTCATCGATGCAAAGATCGACCGCTGTGAAGCGCTCGGACAATATCTGACTGCTGCAGGTCCCTACCGTGTGATCACATCAGCGTCACCAGAGGTAACCTTCAGTCGGAACCTGATTGCAGCCCCGGGCGTGGTGATTGCCGTATATGAAGAGGGCAAGGATGGCCTTCTGTTTTTAAAGAACCTGCGGGAACGCGACATCAATCTTCCGGTGATTATCCTTGCATCAGCCTATGATCCGGACGCGTTCCGCACTGCGGTGGCAAATTGCGCTGAGTTCCTGGTCATGGCAGGGCCCGCGGATACCTGGTACCCCGTGCTCGTGCAGCTGATTGAGAAGGTGTCGGCAATCCGGCGGGCACAGGATGAAGTGGCCCTCCTCAACCGGAAACTCAATCTCGTGGGGAGTGCCACTCGCCACGATGTGCTCAACCAGCTTACTGCAGTCAGTGGTTATACCGAGCTGCTGGAGATGGTGGTCGAGGATCCGCAGATGAAATCGTATATAGAAAAAGAACGGTTTGCCCTGGAAAAAATCCGCCGGCAGTTCCAGTTTGCCAAGGACTACCAGAACCTCGGGACTGAATCTCCCGGATGGCAGTCGCTGGTTTCTGTAATCCGCCGTGCCTGTGACATCGTTACCTTAAAAGGAGTCACGATAACAGAGACCTGCGGGAATGTTGCCGTGTACGCAGATCCGGCCCTTGAAAAAGCCGTAGCCCAGCTGCTGGACAACGCGATCCGCCACGGCCACAGTGTCTCCTCTATCCGCATATCAGTTCGTGAGAAGGAGAACGGTGCGGTACTCCTTGTCGAGGATAATGGCACAGGTATTCCGGTAGCTGACAAGGAGCGGATCTTCGAGCGCGGGGTTGGCAAATATACCGGCTGGGGGCTCTTCCTGACCCGGGAGATCCTTATGCTCACCGGTCTGACGATTGCTGAAACCGGGGAGCCGGGCAAGGGTGCACGGTTCGAGATCCATATCCCCGCTGAGGCGTACAGGAAAGAAGGCACCGGTAACGTGGCAGCTGCCTGACCAGTTGATCATGGTACATACACTACGGATCCGGGGGCATACTTTCATGAGGAAGATATCAGCATCTTTTTTTGATTGTCCTGCGTATGAGCGTATCACATGTGTCCCCATGCACTGATTCCTTTTAAGCCCGCGGGCCCCAAGAGCCGGCTTTCCGGAATACTTTCACCAGAGGAACGGGAGGCGTTTGCCCGTGCGATGCTCGAGGACGTGATCGCCGCCGCAAAAGATGCGAACTGCAGCCCGGTGATCGTTGCGACCGAGCTCTTCGACAGCGAGGACATCCAGATCACCATCCCCGACAAGGACCTGAGTGGTACCTTGAATGAGCTGCTCCCCCAGTCGATCGGATCAATCCTGATCCTTATGGCCGATCTCCCGCTTGCCACCGGCCCAGCTATCAGGCGGGTGATCTCCACCGCGAGTGATATGGCGATCGTACCCGGCAGGGGTGGCGGGACGAATGTGATCTTCCTCAAGGAGCCGGCAAAGTTCCACGTCGACTATTACGGGATGAGTTTTTCAAAGCACCTTCGGATCGCGCAGGAGGCCGGGCTCTCCTGCGAGGTAATCGACTCGTTTCTGCTCCACACGGACATTGACGAGAAAGACGATCTGGTAGAACTCCTGACCCATGGGGCGGGAAAAAGCAGAAAATACCTTGAAGATCTTGGCTTTGCCCTTTCTGCAGAGAACGGGCGGGTCGGGGTAGAACGGAAGGACGCTCCCGCCCCACGGGCCTGATCCTTTTCCCCCCTGTTTCCGCAAGACCGTATGTTTTTTAGCGCTCTTTCAGGAGGCACTAAATCTGTGTTCCCGTAGCGCCAGAAAGATTTTTTTAATTACGCACTACGTCCCCCGATCCTCATACACCGCTGTGCCCGGTGATACCATATGCTAAAATGCATAGCGCTCCCTATAAATGAAGTATCAGAAAAAATAATCCGGGATATCCCGTAGATCCGGTGAAAATCTTGGACATGACAGCACAGCCGGTACCAGAACCCCGTATTCCTGCTGGTGAACCAGCGGCCCCTGCCCGGGCCCCCGGTTATAAATGGGTTGCCCTCTCGAACACGACTATTGCGACGTTCATGGCAACGGTCAACGGGAGCATTATTTTAATCTCCCTTCCCGCCATCTTCAACGGCATCAACATCGACCCGCTCACCTCCTTTCAGTACCTGCTCTGGATCCTGATGGGGTACGGGATCGTGACCGCCACCCTGCTCCTCAGTTTCGGACGACTCTCGGATATGTACGGGAGGGTACGGCTCTACAACATTGGTTTTTCCATCTTCACGGCCGGTTCCATCCTCCTCTTTTTAACACCCGATACCGGTGATGCCGGGGCGATCGAGCTCATTGTCTTCCGGCTTATCCAGGCAGTCGGTGCAGCGTTTATCTTCTCCAACAGTGCTGCGATCCTTACCGATGCGTTCCCTCCTGATGAGCGGGGGAAGGCGCTTGGCCTCAACCAGGTGGCGGCGCTCTCGGGCCAGTTTGTCGGTCTCATCATCGGCGGGATCCTTGCGGTCTTCCACTGGCGGTATGTCTTTTTGATCAGCGTACCGTTCGGGGTTGTCGGGACTATCTGGGCATTTCTGAAACTCAAAGAGCCTGCCTACCAGAAACGGACCCAGAAGATCGATGTCTGGGGCAACCTCTCCTTTATCGGGGGCTTGACCTTCTTTCTTGTCGGCATCACCTATGCCCTGCTCCCGTACGGCAGCGCATCCATGGGCTGGGGAAACCCGTGGGTCATCGCCGCGCTCTTTTGTGGCATCCTGCTTCTTGTTGCCTTCCCCATTATCGAGACACGGGTAAAGGATCCGATGTTCCGTCTGGATCTCTTTAAGATCCGCAACTTTGCCTTCGGGAATGCAGCCGGCTTCCTCTCTGCTCTTGCCCGGGGAGGGGTGATGATCATTTTGATCATCCTGCTTCAGGGGGTCTGGCTTCCCTTGCACGGCTACAGTTTCGAGTCGACACCGTTCTGGGCCGGGGTCTACATGCTGCCGCTCACCATCGGCTTTGTGGTGATGGGCCCGCTTTCCGGCATCATCTCCGACAAGTACGGTGCCCGGTGGATCAGCACGCTTGGCATGGTACTCGTCGGGTTCTCGTTTCTGATCCTCGCCGTCCTGCCGTACAGCTTCGATTACCTGCCCTTCGCACTGGCTCTCCTGATTATGGGTCTCGGAAACGGGATGTTTTCCTCGCCCAACGCTGCAGCGATTATGAACTCTGTGCCCCCTGAAGAGCGGGGGGTTACCTCCGGCATGATGTCGACCCTGGTGAACTCCGGGTTTGTCCTCTCCATGGGTATGTTCTTTACAATCATTGTTGTGGGACTCACGGGCGCGTTTCCACCTATGCTCTCAGCGGCATTGTCGGCTGCCAATGCGACGCCGCTCATCCCCGCGATGAGTGCAATCCCCCCGACCGGCGCACTGTTCGCGGCATTCCTTGGCTACAACCCGGTCCAGATGATCCTTACCGGTCTCTCCCCGGCCCTGCTTGGCACGATCGCGCCTGCGACCCTTGCAACCATCACAGGAGTGGTCTGGTTCCCGACGACGCTTGCACAAGCGTTCATGCCTTCGCTTGCCCTCTCATTCTACATCGGGGCAGCCATCTCTTTTATCGCCGCACTGCTCTGTGCGATGCGGGGAGACAAGTACGTGGAGGAGATCGACGGCACCGGCCGGGATGACGACAGCAGCGCTGGTCCGCAAGAGGTAGAAGGGGAGAAGGTAAAGTAGGAACGGTCCATACAAAAAGTGGGGAGGAATCGTACAATGACAGATGCATTAATGAGCAGGATCCTGATCGCAACAGACGGCTCGGAGAAGAACCGGTCGGCCCTTGATGAGGGAATTAAAATTGCCCGTGCGTTCGGGGCTACCGTGTATGTGGTATACGTGATCGACGTAGGTACGTTCTCATCAATGTCGGCGGACATCCCGCTCGGGGATACCTACCGCGTCTTCCAGACCGAGGCGGACCAGGCATTTGCCCGGATAAAATCCCAGGCCGGTGATGTGAAGGTTGAGACATCAATCCTTGAGGGGCATCCTGCGGCCGAGATCGTAAAGTTTGCCACGAAAAAAAAGATCGATCTGATCGTGATCGGCACGCAGGGAAAAAAGGGACTGGAGCGCCTGCTTCTCGGGAGCGTTGCAGAAGAGATCATACGCTCTGCGCCCTGCAAGGTACTTGTGGTAAAGTAACGGGCTCATGATGGCGGTATGTGCCCGGGTGAGGGCCTTGGGATGTCTGCTCATGGCCCTCCCCCCATAGGAGAAACCAGTATCCTTTTTTTGAGTGGGACTTTCTCTACGAGCGCTACAGATCTTGGCGGTGACGGATAAATGCGGCATGCAGCGCACTCCTTTAAAAGTACGGCGTCAATCAGTACGTGATGATCCTACCTGATTGGTTTACCCCGGTTCTTATCGGGATTGATGTGCTGGTGGTAATCTACGGGCTCCGGGTTGCCGTCACGGAGAAGAAAACCTATGGCTGGTTCCTTGCGATCGCGTTCTTTTTGTTTGGCGTAAAAGAGGTGCTGCCGTACAATGGAGTAAATCTGCCCTCTGTGCTTGCGTTGGTCATTTCCGTGGCAGGTCTAGCATCAGCGCTCTGCGCCTTTTACCTGC
>Ga0187874_10002864_pt1 | contig 12621 bp, 18 predicted proteins | sample June2016WEW_16_1_3_FD_132993 | JGI IMG/M metagenome (GOLD analysis project Ga0187874, IMG submission 132993) | Peatland microbial communities from SPRUCE experiment site at the Marcell Experimental Forest, Minnesota, USA - June2016WEW_16_150 | ecosystem: Environmental > Terrestrial > Soil >... | reverse complement strand
TGCTGGAGCCGTGCCTGTGGTAGAATGGAAGGACATGAAAACTTATCAGGTCGCAATAACGGTTGATAATCTGGCGGAAGCAAAAAAGATAGCTGATGATCTTCATTCAGTTTACGGTCAAGAGTCTTGTAGCCTTCCTCAAGGATTACCCGGACCAATAACAATTAGATGTTATGAACATGATCCGCGTATTAATGAGACTTATTTAACTAAAGTTATTAAAGTTCGAGATCCTTTTGAGTAATTTAATTTTTGGTTAGGTTCTGTTTTCTTAATCTCAGACACAGGGCCAGTATCGGCTGTAGGCTTGACTTTCGGCCCTTTCCGTGTTAGAATTGTTGATGGCGGCTGGTTTTAGCGATTCCAGTCGCGTTTGTTACAAATGGTAGGGATCCGGCTCCTGTTATTTCTGGCGGGAGCCGGTTTTATGTCAGGCTTGACGGGCTTTCTGGCGGGTGGTCAAATGGAGGCATGAGAATTGACATTGGTGCAATCAATAAACAACTTGACCAATATGATTGTGAAGTACGTGTTACTAGTAAATTGAAGGGTGAAACTATTAAATGTGATATGTTAACAGCCATTGATGGGTTTTCTTTTTCATTTTCTAGTTATGAAGATTATCGTGGTGGATCTCAGTTAATTCAAATTACAATTGGTACAACCACACATCAATTTTATTATAAATCGTCAACTTGTGTGGCTATCTTATATTTTGAGGCACTCAGAAAGGGACTTATTTGATTTATGAGTGATTCCATTGTTTCGGTTGATTTGACTAGTGACGAGATTGAGATTCTCCATGATATGTTATTGGAGGAACTACAATGCCTCAAGGCGGAGGAACAGGCGGAAACGGGCACTGGTGAACTGACTCCAGAGGCACAATCAGAAGTGGAGGAATTATTGGCTTTGTTTAATAAGCTGGCGATGGCGACTGGTGGTACGCCGGTAACTTGGGATCAGGTTGAACCGGTGGAAGAGGAGAAGTAAACTATGAAAACTCACACAATGGTGTTTAGTAATCAATTACCTGACCAACAACAGGATAATGTAAATCGGTATATTGAAGTTTCTGGTGAAGAAGGTGAAGGAGTTCTGTTTGGTATTGATGAAATTACAGAATATTTTGATCCTCAATATAAGGACGATATCAACAAGGATGATATTGCTGGTCTTAAATCTTTGATATCTTTCATGAAAAAAAACAGGATTGAATGGATTTATTGGTTATGATTGAGCGTCAATGGCTCCAACTTTTGGAAATTCAGATGGATGGACGCGGCATTAAGGGAGTGCTGAATGATATGGCTATGATAGCGGAGGAAAAGGCCGATCATGTCCGCACTCAATACGGGGATGACGGGCTGGCTCTGGCTTGGGAGCAGACAGGGGCTGTCTTGGTTGGGATTCAGGACCACATACAGCTTGATTGACGTATCTGACAAATGATGATTGACCGACACATTAACCGTTTTAACCATGTCTTGAATGATGCCAGTTAAGATCACCCAGATTCGACCGGGCCGGTGCCGGGTGGAGACTCCTCATGGCGTCAAGTCGTATGACACGACCCGTAAGAAGGCGGAAGCGCAGGCTAGATTACTTGAAGGAATTGAACATTCTAATCCTATGGAAACTAAAATACCTCTTGATTCAATTGTGGCGGATGTTCCACCGTTATATAAGTTGCTCTATCTGCATATGGAACACGGCATCCGGCTGCTGCCAAAGGTGCCGCTGGCCATCTTTCCGGATGGGGACATGCATAGCGTGTTCTTTAAGTTTTTTGGGCTGAACAGCTATGATGCGCATGTGGCGTTTCCGGCTTTGCGGTCATCGCACGGTATGATTGACACGGAGATACTGTCCATTGATTACAAGATTGTGGTAATTGGTGGAACTGGACCATCGGTGTCGGCGGTGTATCATCATGTCTTTAAGCGTCGGACTTACATGGGGCTGAAGGGGCTTAGGTCAACGGGCGGTGCCCTGATTTCAATGCACAACGCATTGGAACATTTGCCGAAGCTACCCAATGGTTGGCAATATATGCAATTCATAGGATAAATTATGTCAAAAGTTTGGAAAGCTGTTTATGTTGAGGAAGACTTGGCTGGTTTCGTAGATGATGACCTGCAAAAGTACATTAAGGAATTTAATGATGCTAATCCAGATGCTGACCTTGATATGGATGTTGGTTGGGAATCTATTAAAGATGAAGAGTAATGGCTGCTCCTTCTTACATTTGTGGTCCGGCCACTGGGTCGTCTTATCTGACCTTTCCAGATGGGGAAGTCATCGCTTGGAAAATACAGAACCCTGCTTCTATTATTCCACCATTTGTAGATCAATCGACGGTAGATGCTTTCATCCGGCTTAACTGGATGATGCGACCGCCATTATCCACGGCGGAGATTCAGTTAATGCCAGCAGCGGATGTAATCGGGCTGTATTACAGCATTAAGCAGGTTAAAGGCTATGATATCATACCGAATCCCCTTATTAGTGCCGGTCTTGGTTCGGGTCAGGTAGGTGCGAATCATGAAGAAAACTTGCAGAGCCGGATCTTCAATTTACGTAGTGATTTATGGCAGGTGACTAGTGGTAATAAGGTTTATCGAGTGCTGTTACCGCCTAATTTGTTAAATCCGCCGAAAAAGCCAGATAAAACTTTGGGAATAGTAGAGGAAGTTGGATTGGTCATTGCTGATGTTGTTGTATCTATTGTCTTTAGCCCGCTTGCTGGGGCAGTTTTTAGCCTTGGTACGGCGGCATTATCTGTTGCTCAACAAAAGGATGCGGCTAATCATATATTATCGCAAATTCATGCATCAGCAAGTATGATTAAGGAAGTAACTGCGGGTATTGACATTGCCAATCAAACGGTGGTTAATCCAAGCCCTGATCCGTCCCTCACTTCTACTCTGTCTGCTAATTATTCATCATGGGTCAATTATCTTCCGACAGCTATAAAATTGGCAGCTTCGGTCAACGCTAGCGCAATGCATATCTGTGACGCTTCGTACAGCTTGATCGAATTGAACGGTGGGTTGCAGAAATATATGGCTAATTGGAAACCATATCAACCATATTTTTATTCGAAGGCGGTGGGAGAACTGGTCTTTCCGGAGGCCAGTGCTCCGGCCAGCACGATTTCCAGTCTGAATGCTCCGGTTGCTGCTGGAATTGGAATAGGAGTTGGAGCGTTATTATTACTTTTATTGTAGTTAATAAGGCAAGCTCGCCTCGCTGCGAAGCGGGTGCCTTAAGATTGAACAAAACAACAAGAAAGGCGACATATGGCAAAAATAAAAAGTTTGGAGGAATTACCTCCAGTGAGTGAAACGGCGGCACCTGCACCTTTAACCGCTTCTGAGCGGAGGGAGGAAAAAGAAATACTAATTCAGGATAAGGATATTGAGGCAATTGATAAAATCATCTTATCTGATGACTTACAGAAGGGTGGGGTCATCCGGATTGAGCGGCGCGGTCCGACCGAGCAGAACTTCTCCTTCGTCTGCCGGTTGCCAGCGGAGCAATGGAAGGATACCAATGACCGGATTGAATGGTGCAAAAATATGTTTGGCGGTGGTGAATATCAGTGTCGAACGTTCCGGGCTAACGGTCAAATGTATAGGATGTTTACATTTGACATTGATCCAAGGTATCAGGGCAAGCTGGACAAGGATGAAATCGCCCGGATGAATGGCGAGAAGGGAGACAAGGGTGATGTGATGGCGAAATTATTGGAAGTAATGTCTCCCAAGTCAAATGACGGACTCCGGCTGTCCGATGTGATGAACATCTTGGACCGTCAGCAGAACAAGGGTGAATCTACTATGGCTATGTTGATGACCATGATGATGAAGTCCATGGAAGTCTCGGCCCAGAACAATCAGGCGACGATGACAGCCTTAATGACGGTAATGGCTGGTAAGCAGGGTGGTGACAATCAATCGCTTCTCTTGGAATTGATCAAGCAGAAGCAGGAACGCACTCCGATGATGGAGACGCTGGAAATGATGAAACAAATTAAGGACATATTTGAAAATAATGGTAAAGAGGAAAAAGATGATATGTGGTCGAAACTTGGTAGAATAGCAGGTCCAGTTCTAGCTGGCATTGCGGCGGGCGGTCAACCTAAACCGGCTGCGACGGTGGCGGGTCAGCCTCCACCTGCCTCGCTACCCGCTTCGCGAGGCGGGCAAGGCGGACCGGCAAAAACTCCTACGATAGCAGGTCAGCCTCCGGGGTTAATCTATCAGTTACCGCTCCAATATCAGATCATGTTTAAGCTTGGACTGGCGGCGGCGGAGCGTGGTAGCGATCCGGGTCTTTATTATGACTTAATAGTGGATCAGATGGGTGATGACGGCATTAAGAACTTTCAGCAACACTTGACGGGTGATGACTGGTGCGTTAAACTGTTCGGTAGCGAGGCACAAGTCGCCCACATCCGGCCATGGCTGGATGAATTGCGGAAAATGATAATGGAACATAATGCAAACCCTGCTCCCCCAGAACCGCCTGCCGGTGGTGATTCAACTCCCGCTGGACAGCCAACAGCCTGACCAGACTCAAATACTGGCAATGATGGAATCGGAAGTGGCAAGTTGCGCTTCCGATCCTTCCGTTCGCGAACTGGCGGTCAGCCTGTTACAAGGCGTAGCCAACAATGACATCCGCACACAGGTTCTCCGGGTTGCGAAGTTCGTCCGGGATAATGTCACCTATGTCAGGGATCCGGATGATTCCGAATACCTTGTATCACCGCTTAAGATGATTGGTGACTATTATACTCAAGGTGTTATGTTTGGTGATTGTGACGATCATGTGATGTTGTTGAATGCCTTAGCGATGTCACTTGGCATACCGGCTAAGGCAGTTGGGGTGAAGTGGGGCGGTAGCACGGAGTTTAATCACGTTATTTCCGGGGTTCAGTGTTGCGGGTCATTACAATTAATTGATCCATGTGCCAAAAGCGGAGTACAGCGAGTCTATAACGAAACTCTTATTATATGAGAACAAGACAAATCAATCAATACCATGTGGAGCAAGCTGAACGAAATTTGCCCATGAATGGGTTCAGCTTTTACAATAACCGGCCATTACCGCCAATATCTGTTATTGACACACAGCCTACCGGGTTCAGGTGTTTTTCACCATTTGGCGGGTTTGCTGACTCGCCTGGCGGCGGAGCAGGCTCGCCTGGCGGCGGAGCAGGCTCGCCTAGCGGCGGGGCAGGTTCCACAACGGTCCAGACGCAAATGGAACAGTATTTGCAGGGGCTTTTGCCGGATTACACGATCGATCCGGCAACGGGATCGTTGGTACCAAAGTCGTCTGGTAGCTTGACTACAGCATTATTGCTGGCTGGTGTTGGCGTTGGTATTTGGTATTTGTTTTTTAACAAAAGGTAATCCGCCTATAACGAGACAAGTTTATGAGAGGAACATATCGTCTAAATTCGTTTGCTGCCTTTGCTCAAACCGATGATGCCGGGTTTTCACTGGTACAATCTGATCCATTGTCTGGTAGTTTATATGATCCAATCATTACTCCGGTAGCCGGATCGTTATTGGTTGATCCCGGTGGTGGTAGTACTACTTTAGCTGGTACAGCATATACTCCGGCAGGTGCGGCAGCTACTTCTTCTAATTCAATCTTGGATGCTATTAGCGGTATTGTAGCCGGTCTAGGTAAGACGGCGGCACAGGCGGCTGTGACTAGCATTAATCAACCAGCTAAGACCAAAACAGGTGCGGCACCGTCTGTAGCTGGCGGTGGATCAGCCCTGTCCAGCATCAGTCCGGCGATCATGATTGGTGCCGGTGTTGCTGCTCTGGCATTATTGTATGTGGTCGTTCGCAAATAGGCAAGCGGGCTCGCCTCGCTGCGAAGCGGGCTCGCCTCGCTGCGAAGCGGGCTCGCCTCGCTGCGAAGCGAGCTCGCCTCGCTGCGAAGCGGGCGCCTATGGATTTTAATCAATATCACAGATATTATGACAAAACAAGATATCGATCGTAAGGCAATCGTACTAATCAACTCTGCTGTGGATAAAGTGGTACAGGCAAGGCGCATGGGTGTTTCCATGTCTAATGTGTTACCTAACCATGAACAGACATTGGCGGGCATATTCGATTGGCGTGATCAGCAAAAAAGCAGAGTCACTGGATTTAGCGCTACGGCTGCTCAAAAGGCAGTGTATTCTGCCACAGTTAAGCAGGCACAGGCACAGGAGAAGGCAGCTTTGTCTTCCCTCAAATCCAATTATTCCGCTACGGTCAAGCAAATTAACGCGCAGATGTCGGTAGCAAAGAAGGCTAAGGATACTGCTACTCAGGCTCAATTAACGAGTCTGTTAACTCAAGCCAAGAATGCGTATACGGCGGGTACGGCAACCACAAAGGCGACGGAATCGCAGGCGGTGACGGCAGCTAAGGCGGTTGAAAATACTGTTGCTACAGCAACATCCCTATTGACTCCTACTATTGGCACGACAACTACCGGTGCAACTACAGCGTTACCGGCTGGCACTCCGGGTACGGTGCAAGTGACCAACCCTAGTACGGGCGTAGCATACACATTACCGGCTTCACCGACTAATGGACAACAGATCAGCAATCCGGATGGGACGACGCTCCAGTATAATTCCTCATCTGGTCAATGGGCTTATACAACACCTGCTGCCACAGTTGCATCAGTGAGCAATGTTGGTACTATGACCTTGACTAATCCCAACACTGGAGCGGTGTACAATGTACCTACGTCTGCAGTTAATGGACAGATGGCTTATAATGCTGATGGGTCAGCGTTGCAGTATAATTCAACCACTGGCCAATGGACCATGGTAACACAGCCTCAGGGGAGTCAAGTAATTGGGTCGTCGGTTGGATCGATCGCACCAGCTACAACACCGTACAATGGGCAGCAGTATATTGGTCCAGATGGTTCTGAATATCAATATAACAATGGACAATGGCAATTGATGTATTCACCATCGTCGGCTGCAGCCCAATCTGGTGGTGGAAGTGGGTATGCTCCTACATTTGATCAAGAAGATTACGGTTATCAACAGCCGCAATATGATGACTCGGGTGGTTATGCTCCCACATTTGATCAGGAAGATTATGGCTACCAACAACCACAATATTCATACCAGCAACCACAATATCAGCCAGCCGGTGGACCGGCGCCAATCGTCAACGGTCAGCCGGTCACTGGCGTTCAGGATCAAACCCAAGTTGTGGGTGATGACGGAGCAACCTATCAATATGATGGTTATACCAATCAATGGTTCGTCATTGCCGGTCCATCAGGCACTTCACAGCAAGGCGCGCTTGACGTGTTTAGTAATACTGATTGGAGTGGCGGATATGGTAAGTTTTCATCTGTCATATCGAAGCTTAACCGGATGTCACCCATACCGCGTAGCAGCGTTGGTGGATTTGGACAGTGGGCAGCTTTAGCTACTACTCTGTTAACTTCCCTTGCCAGTGTTGGTTCATCGGTAGCTAGCGCGGAGATTGACAAGTCAATTGCCGGGGCATCAGCTTCGGCGGCTAAGGCTGCTGCTGCTCCTGCCCAGCCGCAAGGCGGGCCTGCGTCATCGGTTCCGGCAGTAAGATCTACTTCGACTAACTACACTCCGTGGTTGATTGGTGGTGGGTTGGCCATTGGTGCGTTGATTATTATTATGTCAACCAAAAAGAAAGGTAAGCGTCGATAATATGATGATAACTTTGTTAAATGGGACGGTGGTGGATACGGCTGATATTGTATTCAATACATCCGACTATTCTTTTACCTTGTCCAATGCCGGTGGTACGCAGGATGTCACTCTACAGATCACCGAAGCGGATAAGGAAGCCAACTGGCCGAATTGGGACTTAACCACTTGGAATAACATTTATTACACAAATTATTTGTATCCCCAGACTCATGGTGGAGCAGCAGCACCGGCAGTAGGTAGCACATCAACGCTGACTAATTTCATGACCCAGATTGAGACGGATCCATTAGCTGCACCATTGCAATCTGCTGATACTTTGGTTGGTAATACGGTAAAAACTTTGATTGGCAGTTCAGCCGTGCAGACCATCGTCATCTTTGGCGCACTGGCATTAATTGGTTACTTAATTTTGGCACCAAAGATAAGGGCGGCTAGCCGTTAGGTCAATATCACTGATATTATGCAAACATTATCTGCTACCACATCAGCTACGAGTCCATCATCATTAATGAGTTTGTTGACTGGCAGCGTCAGCCAATCGGTAGCTAGTGAATTACCGTCAACTCAGACAATGGTGATGACTTACATGGAAGCAATTGTCGCCTTCTGGGTCATTGGTGGCATCACTCTGTATCTGGTTAATCAATTTTCTCGGCGGTAATATGCAAGTTTGTTAGACGAATACTGAAGACTCGCCTCGCTGCGAAGCAGGTTTGAGTTGATTCTCACATAAGAATATGAAAAGCGCAAATCCAACCTTTGATGCGGATTCCGGGGCACCGATAAATGATACCACTGCCTCAACGACCAGTTCAACTATTCCCACTACGGCGTCAATTATCAACGTGCCGCCTCAAATTGCTGTTACCATATGCTGGATTGCCGTAGGCTTTGCTCTGTGCTGGTATATGACAAGGCCGAAACGCCGTGGTGAAAGCATCCTCGGCTGACCCTTGACGGCTGATGATTTCGGTGCTAAAATGGCACCTGAAAACAAGGCGCAAGCCAACCGAAAATGAAAACTGAACAATAAATAAAATTATGCCAACTCGATTCGTCACATTAATGAATCCAAGCCGTCGCCGTTTCCGTCGCAGCCGCCGGATGGGTATGCGCAATCGGCTAGGTCGTTTTGTCCGTCACGCTAATCCTTCTCGTCGGCGCACTCGCAGTTACCGCCGTCACCGTAATCCAACCTATCGCCGGGCTGGAAAAGTTTATCATACTCCGGTAATGACTCCGGCCCGCCGCGCCTTAATTGGTCGCCGGGTACGTGCAGCCATGGCCGCTCGTCGTAGTTCTGGAGGCAGCATGGTCGTCTCCCGTCGCCGGTCAGGTGGGTTCCGTCGCCGGTCAGGTGGTGGATTTGGCGGTGGTTCGCTGATGTCCACCTTTAAGGGTGCCATTAGCAGGCCGTTGCTGATGAAAGCTGGTGGCGCCATTGCCGCCAGTCTGGGCACCGGTTACATTTTGAACAAATGGGGTTCGAGTCTGCCTCTGGCTACTAACACTTATGGTAAATTGATTTATACCATGGGCATCCCGGTTGCCGGGGCGTTTCTGATCCGGCGCAAGAGCCGCGATCTGGCCGAAGGAATGATCATTGGCGGACTGGTCATGTCCATCAATTCTCTGATATCCGATTTCATGACCAAGGCGCCTGCTGCTGCTGCTCCGGCTACGGTTGGCGCATATTCGGTTGCTGGTGAATTAGGAATGGGCTATAGTGCCTATCCGCAATCCATGCGGGACACGTTTGCCCTCGGCGGCAGCAATGTCGCTTTTCCTGAATCTGCATGGTAGGACTTAAAACAAATGTTACAGAGTTCTTAAACTTTTAACCAAATCAAAAATTATGGCACTCCCAACAGCAAGCACATCGCAAACTAGCGCAATCATCAATCCATATCTCGCACAATTGCAGCGGATGTACGGTTCATTCGATCCTAACCGGGTTCAAACGCGTAGGCGTTCTTATTATTCGTTTGTTGCCTATCCAGCAGCCGGTCAATCTACCTTTAGTTTCTTCGGACAGACTATCGGTACGTCCAACCGGCAGTTGACCAACATTCAGCGGTCCGGTCACTTGGACAATCCCCTGATTGTCAAATCATTCCGTACCCGTTATTATATCACTTCCCAAAATAACGCAGCATGGGCTGGTACTGATATTTCTACCCTCTATTCCGATATTGTGAATGGATTCTTTCAAGTTGGAGTATTACGGATGATTATCAGCAGCAAGGAATGGATGCAGATTCCCTCACCATTCCAGATGGCTCCAGCTGCTTATGGTATTCCCCGGCTCTACACGGCGGACATGCAGACTGGTAATGTGGGGCGTGGGCCATACGCTTATCCGGGTCAAGCTGGCAAGGGTGCCGCTTATCTGGTTGATCCCCAATTCCTGATTGGTAGCGATCAGAATTTCATGATCTCCATGGAGTTTCCGTCCGGATTAGTGCCGGTGATTGGAACTACAGTGGTGGCCAGCGACACAACCCTCTACATCGGGGTTGAGTTTGACGGCATCGAAATCCGTCCGCTCCAGTAATTAACCAACCCATGCAACGAAACAGGAATTAACAAAGTCAATATCACCGACATATGAATAATCCAAACATGATTGCTGCAAATCCCGGTGGCGCGGCCCAAAGCCTCGGCACTCTAGCTACTACCGTTGGTTCTGCCGACTGGTCACGCTGGACGAATAACCGGTTCACATTCTACGATTACGTTGATTATCCGACAGCGGGCACTAACGAAATCCAATTCTTCACCCAACCGCAAGGTTCGGTAGATACTTACAATGCGACCAAGGTAAAGACCTTGGAGCAAACTAACATGCCGGAAAGCCGGTCATTTGGCCGGGTAGGGTTCCGCGTTCGCCAGATACGGACTCACATCCGGATCAAGCCCAAGAACCGGCAGGCGACTGGCATTAGCAATCAGACCAACACCATCACCAGCCTTTATGAAGGACTGATGAACGCGCTGGCCGATCTGGTGCATCAGGGCACCCTGCTGATCAACATCGGCCAGAAGGAGTTCTGGGATCTACCACAACCGTTTATTACCTGTCCTCCGGGATTCGGTTGCACCATCCTGTCTCATGGAACTAACGCTGCCGTCAGCGGTAGTCAGGGCATGTGGTTCCAGCAGAGTCCGTCGCCGGAGGACATCTATCAGGTGAACCCGGAACAGCTGATTGAAGCAGGACAGACGTTTTCCGTCCGGATTACCTTTGATAAGGCTAATTCACCGGCTCTGACCTATCTGGTTAATAACACCACTCCACAAGTGGAAATCGGCGTCCTGTTCGAAGGCTACGTCCTCCGTCCGATGCAATAAGTGTGAAGCCACACCTGCTAAAATAAGTCATATGTTAGCGGGTGAGGACAGCAAACTCACCCGCTTTTTGCAAATAACCAATTAATATTACTAATATGCCAAATCTGCCAAATCAAGTGACCGGTCCGCCCGCCCAAGCAGCACCACAACATGTGCGGCACATCTTTGTTCCCTATCTGTACGTTGCCGTGAGTCCAGTGCTGACCGCCAATGGCAGCGCCCAAGTGCCGCTATTGTTTGATGAAGATGCTGACTTCGAACTACATTGGTTCACAGCTACATCGAGTCTTGACAATACCAACGATCCAAGACCAAATAACTTCTCGGTACAAATCACTGATAAGAATAACTCGCGCATCTGGTCGAGTGCCAGAGTGCCACAAGTATGCTTCATACCAATGTGGAAGCTTGACCGGCCAGTGGTAATTTCACGACGGTCTAACCTGAACTTTGACTTCCTAAACCTGACCGGTACGGCGGGCGAAATTGCTACCGTTACCTTGCACGGTTTTAAAGTCATTGGTCTCTAATTCTTAAGCCGCGTAGAACGCGGCAGGTGTTAATACCTGTCACGTGATGCGTAGCATTTTACGCGATGAGCTACAGAAACCTGCCACATCAACCTTTTCCACAACGCGGACTAAGGTGGGGCACTGAACCAACCAGTCAGCAGAGCGGATCACCTGGTCAGGCCAACGCCATCATCCCGGTGTCGTTTGGCGCAAGGGTGGTGGGTGCTGCTGGAACTTATCCAATCGCAAACCGGGTAGCTACTCAATCATACCATGGCCATCGGCCTGTTGTCAGCCAGCCTGTCCACTTCCATCGTCAATGCGACAAGCGACACGCCTTACATCATCATCGTGGCTTGTGACGTTGGACCAAACATGAACGTTCTGGCCGGGGTGGATGCTCTGGTGGAGCACGTCTGCGAACAAGGTTTGGGTCACAGCTTCCGGTCCGGCGTCGGGTTTGCCGATGACATCGCACCAAAATATGGTAGTGGAGTGAACATTGCCATTTACGTGGTATCTAGCGGCACAGGTGCGGCAGGTAGTGTTTCAACTTCCATCGTCACCCTTCGCTATTTTCCCTATATGCCTTAATAAGGCAAGTGCCTTAAGACTTAAATCTTCAGTAATATGATCATCAACCTGCATTCGATTAATGTTTGCAGGTTTGTGGCTGTGGTAGTGAAGATTTCAGTTGGTTCTCACCCGGCTTCGCCGAGGCGAGCTTAAGAACATGAGAGGATTTACCGGACAGCGGAACAAGATGCCGGGAATGGGCGTGTTCGTCCGAATGCCTACCACCCACACCGCCCTGCAGCAATCACCGGGTGAGAGTTCAGGCGTCGTGGCCATCGGTCCATCCGGTGGAGCAGGCACCAGCCGGTTAAATTACGATTATTCCAGCGGCGTCGGATTACCGGGACAGACAACGGCAGACCCGACTCAACCACCTACCCCACCGCCAGTCTATGATTGTCTTGGAAATCCAACAATTCTAACCGGATTAATCTGGACTCCTTCCTC
>Ga0187874_10002860_pt1 | contig 12626 bp, 8 predicted proteins | sample June2016WEW_16_1_3_FD_132993 | JGI IMG/M metagenome (GOLD analysis project Ga0187874, IMG submission 132993) | Peatland microbial communities from SPRUCE experiment site at the Marcell Experimental Forest, Minnesota, USA - June2016WEW_16_150 | ecosystem: Environmental > Terrestrial > Soil >... | reverse complement strand
TTCATGGAGGTGCTTGATACCACGGTGGTGAACGTGGCGTTGCCGCACATCGCGGGCAACCTGTCGGCCACGGTTGACGAAACGACATGGGTGCTGACCTCGTACCTGGTCTCGAACGCGATCATTCTGCCGATCGCCGGATGGCTTTCCAATCACTTTGGGCGCAAGCGCATCCTGCTGGCCTCGGTCTTCGGGTTTACGGTGTCGTCGCTGGCCTGCGGTCTGGCGCCTAACCTGGCCACGCTGATCGCATTCCGCATCATCCAGGGAGCAACCGGCGGCGGTCTGCAACCGCTGTCGCAAGCCATCATGCTCGAGGCCTTCCCGCCGCAGGATCGCGGCAAGGCCATGGCCTTCTGGGGGTTTGGGATTGTCGTAGCGCCGATGCTCGGGCCCGTGCTCGGCGGATGGATTACCGATACTTATTCCTGGCGCTGGATCTTCTACATCAACCTGCCGATCGGCATAGCGGCCACCGTCATGGCGAAGCTCTTCGTCTTCGATCCGTCCTACATCCGGCGCGCCTCCAACCGGATCGACTACTGGGGATTCGGTCTGCTGATTTTGGGCATGTCGGGGCTCCAGATCATGCTCGACAAAGGCCAGCAGGAAGACTGGTTCAGCTCAAAGTTCATTATCGTGCTGGCCGTCATGGCGGTTCTGGGCCTGACGGGGTTCATCATTCGCGAATTGATGACCCGCGACCCGGTGGTCAAGCTTAACGTGTTTCGCAACCGGACCTACGCCACCGGCATATTCATGATGACGGTTTTGGGCTTCGTGCTCTACGGCAGCACCGTGTTGATACCCATCTGGTTGCAGACGCTGATGGGCTATCCGGCGCTACAGGCGGGGATGGCCGTGCTGCCTCGCGGCTTGGGTTCATTCCTGTTTATGCCCCTCGTCGGCATTCTGATGAGCAGGGTCGAGCCGCGCAAGCTGCTCTTGGTCGGATACCTGGCGGCGGGAACCGGCCTGTTCCTGCTCGGCAACCTGAGCCTGGACGCCGGTTACTGGGACATTTTCTGGCCGCAGATTCTCCAGGGAGCCGCCATGGGCCTGCTGTTCGTTCCACTGACGACCATCACCAACGATCCCATCCCCAAGGAGGAAATGGGAAACGCGACCAGCATTTTCAATCTGATGCGTAACGTCGGAGGCAGCATCGGGATCGCTTCGGTCACTACCATGGTTGCCCGCGCGGAGCAGCACAACACGAATGTCCTCGGCGCGAACGTTAACATCTGGAATTTCAGCACGCAAAGCATGATCAACTCGGCCAGGGAGATGTTCATGGCCAAAGGGTCCGATTATGTGACGGCCACCAGGCAGGCCTATGGGGTGCTGTTTGGGATGGTGCAAGAGCATGCGGCAATGCTCGCGTTCGTCAAGGCGTTCCGGCTGCTGGGCATCCTGTTCTTCGTGATGATCCCCTTCATCCTGATCATGCGCAAGCCCCGGCATTTGCGGGGAGGCGGAGCGGCAGGCGGCCATTGATTCGCCCGCGGGCAGGCGGCTGTCTTTTGGTCGTGTAACGATTCGCCACGAATCTGGGGTTGAGGGTCACTTTCCGAGGTGATTGTTATCACTGTGTCCTCGGCACAATGGTGTTGAAGTCAGCTTAGTGCCCTGCAAAAAGCAAAGCCGATTCGTCCGGAGAGGACTGTTGTTCGCCGTGGCGGCAATGCCGAGCCTAATGCTGGCCGCAGTTCCGGAGTCGGTGCGCTGGGCCAAGCCCGATTGGGTGCCGGGCTTTGTCCAGTTTGAGACGGCCATTCTGTTCGGAATCGCCGTTGTCCTGGCGTTGTTGGCGACGGGTGTCTCGATACGCAACCGCGATCTGTCGCGGGTGAATGCCGAATTGCAGCGTGCCAGGGATCTCACGGCGGTTCGCGAGCGCGAGCGCGACCTGGCGCAGCAGGAGCTGATGAGAAGGCTGGAAGAGGAGCGCGAGCTGGCCAAGCAGAAGATGCAGTTCGAGGCACAACTTGCCGAATACGAGAAGTATGCTTCGCTGGCGCAGCTTGCGCTCGGCGCGGCCCACGAGATCAATAACCCGTTGCTGGGCATGCTCTCGCATCTTGAGCTGGAGCTGATGGATGCACGGGACGAAGATAGCCGGACGGAAATCGAACAGTGCATCGAAGGGGCGAAGCGGATTTCATCGGCAGTGCGCGGGCTGCTGAACTACGCGCGGCCGGCTCCGCTCACCATCAGCCGCATCAGCCTGGAGCGGATGGTGACCGAAACCCTGAACTTCCTGCATCATCAGCCGATGTTCCGCAACATCCATGTTGCGACAGAGATATCGGAAGATCTACCGATGATCAGCGCCGATGCCAACCAGCTCTCGCAAATCCTGATGAACCTGCTGCTGAATGCGGCGCAGGCGATGCCGGAGGGGGGCAGGATTATGATCTCGGCGACGAAAATCAAGTTTGAGGAAAACGTCGAGATCGCCGTTGCCGACACCGGAGCGGGCATTCCGGCCGACATTTTGCCGCACGTCTTCGAGCCGTTCTTCACCACCAAACGCGGCAAGGGCACCGGCTTGGGGCTGAGCATCAGTCAGGCTTACGTGCACAGCCACGGCGGCGACATCCGCTTGGAGAGCTTGCCGGGACGCGGCACGACGGTTCGGCTCACGCTTCCGATTCGCCAGCAGAGCGCATTCATGGAGAGCGAAGAAGTCATCATTTGACGACGAGGGATCACTCCCAACGGCGGCGGTGAGAGCACAGAGAGAAAGGATTCATGGCTTACTCGATCCTGGTCATCGACGATGAAGCACTTACCCTGCGCACCATTGGCCGGGCGCTGCAAGCGGAAGGCTATGAAGTCCGCGTGGCAATGTCGGGCGAAGAAGGTCTGAAGCTCTTCAATGAAGAGGCGACAGAGCTTGCGCTGGTGGATGTCGTGCTGCCCGGCATCGACGGGATCGAGGTGCTACGGCAAATCAAGAAGCGAAATAGCGCGACGGTAGTGCTGATGATGAGCGCTTACCACATGGTGGATCGCGCCGTGGAGTCGATGAAGCTGGGCGCTTATGACTACCTGATCAAGCCGTTTCACATCGTCGATATGCTGAACACTGTCCGCCGCGCCAGCGAGATGCTCACGCTGCACGTGCGCGTGCGCGATTCGGTGCAGACCGAACAGGGCCGATACGACTTCGGAAAAGTTGTCACCCGGAATCCCGGCTATCGGGAGATGCTGGAGATGGCCCGCAAGGCCGCCGAGAGCGATCGGACTACCGTCTTGATCCAAGGCGAGAGCGGGACGGGAAAAGAAGTGCTGGCCAAGGCGATCCACTACGCCAGCCCGCGCGCCCAGAACCCGCTGGTGGAACTCAACTGCGCCGCCCTGCCCGACACGCTGCTGGAGAGCGAACTGTTCGGCTACGAACAGGGCGCCTTCACCGACGCCCGGCGCCGCAAGGAAGGGCTGCTGGAAAAAGCGAACGGCGGGACGTTGTTTCTCGACGAAATCGGGAACATGTCGTTCGCCGTGCAAGCGAAGCTGCTGCGGGTGCTGGAACAGAGCAGCTTTCTGCGGCTCGGCGGAACAAAACCAATCAACGTCGACGTGCGCATGATTTCCGCGACCAATAAAGTGCTGCGGGAGGCGGTTGCGCGAGGCGAGTTCCGTGAGGATCTGTTCTACCGCCTGAATGTGATGCCGCTCTTCATTCCCGCGCTGCGCGAACGCCGGGAGGATGTCGTCCCGCTGGCGCTGGAGATGATGAAGAAGTACAACACGGAACTCAAGAAGAACTTCGCCGGCTATACGCCGGCGGCCGCCGAGTTGCTGACGCAATACCCGTGGCCGGGCAACATCCGCGAGTTGAAGAACGTCATCGAGCGCACCATGATTCTTGCGCCCGAGGGCGAAATCGACGCCGTTAGCCTGCCGGAAGAGATCCGGGACTACCAGTTCCAAATTACGGCCAATCAACCCATGGCGAACGCCGCGGCCGGCCCCGAGGGCGGGAAATTCGTGACTCTGCGCGAGCTCGAGCAGCGATACATTCACGAGGTACTTGCCGCCACCGGCAACAACAAGGCACAGACGGCGCGCATCCTCGGCATTCACTCCACATCGCTGCTGCGCAAGCTGAAGAAAGAAGACGGCGAGTAGCGGCCACGGAAAGTCTTTATCAGCCATGCCTCTTACGTGACGCCCGTCACGCGAGTTCACCTTTCTAACGCCTGTAGCGAGCGCAAATAGCCGCATTACGGCGCGCATGTTAGCGAACTTTGCAGTGCTGCAAAACGCAGTGGTTATTAGCAAAATGCAGTGGTTTGGTTTTTGGGAAGTGCATCTGCCCGAAGTAAGTCCCGTCTTTTCAGCGATCAAAAGATCTACTCACATTTGCACTGCAATTGCACATGCATAGGGTAACGGCTGACCGCTTAACCGCAGGAGTTGAGGCGATTAGGGAGCGGGCCGGGAGGCAATTATGTCAATCTTATTCGTACTTTTAACGTTTTTGCTGGTGATTTCGATTACTTACTTTAAGCGGCGCCCGGAGCCGCGGCCGGCTGCACAGCCGCGTCCTGACCTATGGGCCCGCACGGCGGCTCCGAAGCTGAATTCGGAGCTGGGTTTTGAGATTCCGAAAGGCTACTGCTTCCATCCCGGCCACACCTGGGTGCTCGATGAAGGCCGGCAGAATGCCCGTGTCGGCATCGATGCATTTACCGGCAAGGTGCTGGGCAAGATCGACGGCATTGAAGTCGCCGGGTTGAATCGGTGGGTTCGCCAGGGGCAGAAGGTAATGACGATCAAGCGCGATGACCTGGTCTTCGATATGTTGTCGCCTATCGAGGGTGTCATCAGCTCGGTCAATCATGAGGTGATCAAGGACCCGAGCCTGGCCGTCAAGGACCCATACCAGAATGGATGGATCTGCGTGGTGAAGTCTCCCGAGGTTGCCACCAATCTGAAGAACCTGGTGCAGGGTCCGCTGGTCGCGCCCTGGATGCAGAACAGCATTTCACGCCTTACCTCGATGGCGACGCAGATGGCGCCGGCCTTGGCGCAAGACGGCGGCTTGCCGGTCGCGGGGATGATGTCGCAGTTGGATTCCGGTTCCCAGCGCAAGATTGTTCACGAGTTCTTTCTAACGTAGCGCGGTGATGAACACAGGGAGGAGGATTTATGGGAAACACCAAGGCAATACTCGTTGATATCAAGCGCTGCGTCGGATGCCAAGCCTGCGAACAGGCTTGCCAGGAGATTCATCACTTCCCCAAGGAGCACCCGGCACACCTGTCGGACGTGGCCTTCACTTTCGTTGAGCAGAAGAACGAAAAGTTTGTCCGCCGCATGTGCCTGCATTGCGAAGAACCGGCGTGCGCGTCCGCGTGCCTGGTGGGCGCATTGAAGAAGAGCGCACTCGGACCGGTAACGTACGACAACAAGAAATGCATGGGCTGCCGGTACTGCATGATTGCCTGTCCGCAGGGAGTCCCGAAGTATCAATGGTCGAAGCTGGCGCCCTATGTGCAGAAGTGCGACATGTGCTTTGCCCGCATCAGCACCGGCGGCAAGCCGGCGTGCGTGGAAGCGTGTCCGGTTGAGGCGAGCGTGTTCGGCACTCGCGAAGCCTTGCTGAACGAGGCCTGGAGCCGGATTCGCAACGATTCCGGTTACGTGCCGCGGATCTACGGATCGGAGGAGTTCGGCGGGACGTCGGTACTTTACCTGACGGATGTGCCGTTCGAAGACCTCGGCTTTGTGAAGCCGGCCATTGGAAACCAGCCATTGCCGACGCTTTCGGCCGCGGCACTGAGCGAGAGTCCGATGGTGGTGCTGGTGGGCGGGTCGATGCTCTCCGCACTGTACTGGATTACGCAACGCCGCAAACTGGTGGCGCTGGCAGAAGCCGAGGAAGAGAAACACGACTCGGGGAAAGGAAAGCAGTAGTCATGTCAGGTAATGTTCCCAAGTTAACGTTCTGGCGCACAGTGGCGGCCATCATCTTCATCGTAGGCATTTATGCCGCCTATTTGCGCTTCTTCCGGGGCTGGCAGGTGACCACCAATCTGACCGACGCGCAGCCCTGGGGACTGTGGGTGGGCTTCGGCACACTCTGCGGGGTCGGACTTTCCGCCGGCGGGTTCGCAATCGCCGCGGCCGTTTATCTGCTCGGGATGGAGCGCTATCGTCCCGTACTGAAGGCTTCGGTGCTGCTCTCGTTCCTCGGTTATTCGACGGTATGCATCGGCATGCTCTATGAACTCGGCCTGCCCTGGCGCATCTGGCATCCGATGGTGTACTGGAATCCGCACTCGGTGCTGTTCGACGTTTCGCTCTGCGTGATGTGCTATACCAGCGTGCTGACGCTGGAGTTCTCGCCGTCGCTGATCGAGAAACTGCCGTTCCCGCGGCTCCGCGAGTTCTACCTGCACTGGCATCACCGGCTTACGATCGCGCTGGTCATGGCCGGCACATTGCTCTCCTCGATGCACCAGTCCTATCTGGGCGCGTTGTTCCTGATCGCCAAGGGCAAGGTCTATCCGCTGTGGTACAGCCCTTACCTGACGACGATGTTTTATCTGTCGGCAATTCCCGCCGGGATTGCGATGCTGATCATCGCGCTCTATCTTTGCGTGCGATCGTTGAATGCGAAGATCGAGTTCGCCATCCTGGAGGACTTCAGCCGGGTGATGGCACTCCTGCTGGGCGTGTACGGGGTATTCCGCGCGCTCGACCTGGTGCGCAACGGAGCGTTGCCGTACCTGTTCGTGCGGCGCGCGGAGACGCTCTATTTCTGGGCCGAGATCATACTGCTGGTCGTGTTGCCGCTGGCCCTGCTGAGCCAGTCGAAAGTGCGCAACAATCCGCAGTTCCTGTACTGGACCTGCGCGATCGTAGTCATGGGCTTCATGGCCAACCGCCTGAACGTTTCCATTACGGCGGTAGACGCTATGACCGGCGCGAATTACGTGCCGAAGTGGCCCGAGTTCGCCTTGACCATTGCCGTGTTGACCGCGGGCGTATGCGCGTTCCGTTGGGCGATCATTTATCTCGATATCGTGCCTAAGCGCGAGCTGCTGCCCAAGATCAAGTGGGTGACGGCTCCAGCCGAGGCATAGCCTCAACCGCTGACTCGCAACCGATAGACTGGTTCGAGAGGTCCCCGGCAAGTGCGAAAGACGCTTGCCGGGGACTTCGCGCCCAGTATTGCAAAGCGCTTGCCGGCCAGCCCCGCGTGAGCTTCCCAGCCTTCGAGGGAGGATGCGATGAATCAGGAAACTCTTCTGCCACAGATCGATCAGGATGCGGAGCGGGGGGTCGATCCTCACTTATTGCACATGGTGGAGCTTGAACGTATCGCACGGGCGATCGACGTGGAAGACGTGATCCTGGAGCAAATGCGGCACGCGGAGTTGGAACTCACGATCCACCTGCCAGCTTCGCAGTCCGACGGGACGGCAGCTAATATCAGCACGCTGCAATGCCTGTACTCGCATTCCTCCGGGTGCATCACGGAGCTTACCATCGGACCGGACGTATTTCTCAACCAGGTACGCGCCGCGGCTTACGCCAACGACTTGAGCTGTGCCCTGCTGGGACTGGCGCTACGCGGCGGCGCGGCAGGAATCATCTGCGATCTTTCGCAATACTCCGAACGCGAGATGCGCCGATTGTTTCGCGGCTATTGCCAGCGGCTGCGAGCAACGCTGCCGAGTTTCTTCGGTTTTTCGCGGGTGTACGGCGGCAACCGGGCGATTCATGACTGGCTCGGCCATGACCTGGAAGGCGTGGGAAACGGTTTCGGGGCAGTTCGCCAGGCAGAATCGCAGTGGACGCTGCTGGCGCGCTGGATCACCGAATTGATCGCCGCGGCGGAACAGCCGGGGCTACGGACTTACGCGATTCAAGGTTGCACCGGTCTTGGGCTGGCGATTGCGCGGGCGGTTTCAGGTGGCGGGGCAGCGGCGTTGTCCGGCAACAGCGGCGCCAAGGTAATCATGATGTCGGACGCCAGTGGCGCGATCCTGAACGACGCCGGAGTGGATGTCGCACGACTGGAAAGCCACATCCAGCGCGAACAGATGTTGTTCGGATACTCAGGGGCTGAACACGCCTATAGCGCGGATCTGTCGAAATGCGCATGCGACGTGCTCATCATGCAAGCGCCCATGCAGATCACGGCGGCCAATTCCGGACAGGTGCAGGCAAAGCTGATCGTGGAGTGCGGTGCCGATTCCGTTTCGCAGGCAGCGAAAGCGGAGTTGGCCGCCAGAGGCATTGCCGTGATTCCCGAGGTGCTGGTTCGCAGCGGATTAGTGCTGCTGTCGGCTGCCGACTCCGCCCCGCTGCCGCTTGCCGAGTCGCGCATTCGCGCCTTGCTGCGGCGAACCGCCAAAAAGTTAATGCCGGAAATCTATCGCTCGGCCGAGATCTGGAAGACCGACCTGTCGCGCGCCGTGCTTTCACTTGCCATTGAACGTCGAGCGAACCAGATCAGGTGTGCGGCGATGTAATCCGCCGGCCGCGCCGCTTCCCGTTTCGAATCGCTTTCCTGGAATGCAGTTCAATTTTGAAACTAAGCTAACGCGGCACTCGTCCGAGGTGTTTGCGTGATCCATTGCCGGGTTCGGCAAGTCAACCACTTTGGGCTAATCTAAGGCTCCTGGTACGAAAGGATTAAGGTTGCGAGCTCGGGAACTACTGATTCCTGCCGATTGTGAGCGGCGTATCGCGTTGCTTATGCTTACGCTGCCGCAAGTTCCGGTTGGAGCCGCTTCCTTGCCGGATGCGCTTCGGGGGATCAGTGCGCCTAAGGCTACACGAGAAAGAACGCCGGTTTTGGAAACGGGTCGCAAGCTCAGCCCGTCACTGCTGGCTTCATCTAGCCGGAATTCTGGGCCTGAGCATCCTTTCCACTCCGATTGCGCTGCTCATGCCGCTGCCCCTGAAGATTGCTGTCGATTCCGTGCTGGGACATCAGCCTCTGCCGCGCTGGCTTGCCCTGCTGGTTCCGTCCGTGCTTTCGCACACCGCCTGCCTGCTATTGGCCGCGGGTCTATTGGTCTTCATCGCACTGCTCAGCAGCTTGCAGTTATTAGCAAGTTGGCTGCTGCAAACCTACACGGGCGAGAGACTGGTATACGAGTTGCGGGGCCAACTGCTATGGCATGTGCAAAGGTTGAGCCTGGCGTTCCACGACCGGCGCGGCGCCAACGATACCGCTTACCGGATCCAATATGACGCGGCTGCAATCCAGAACATTCTGATCCATGGGCTGCTCCCCATTGTGAGCTCCGCGGTTGGCTTCGTTGCCATGCTCTATGTCACTGCGCAAATCAATTGGCGGCTGGCGATCGTGGCTTTGATACTGTCTCCGGTGCTTTGGCTGTTGGCCCACAACTCAGGCCGCAAGGTCGGCAGCCGCTACGATGAGGTGCGCGAACTCGACAGTTCGGCGATGCTGGTTCTGCACGAGACGCTCGCTGCCGTTCGGGTGGTGAAGGCGTTTGGCCGAGAGACGCACGAAGACGAGCTCTTCCGCCGCAAGTCGCGCCAGCGCATGAGGCAACAAATCCGCTTGGCATCCATTCAGGCCAGTTTCCATGTGCTCATTGGCTTCGCGATCGCCGTGGGGACAGCCGCCGCCCTTGTGATCGGCGTTGCGCAAGTTCAGGCGCACGCAATCACGGTGGGCGAACTGTTGCTTGTCATGGCCTATATCGCCCAGCTCCACGAACCCCTGCGCAACATCAGCAGCAAGATCCCCGAACTGCAAGCCTCTGTTTCCAGTGTCCGGCGCGCTTTTTCGCTGCTGGATGAAATTCCGGAGCTGAGTGAAAGTCCGGCAACCCTTCCACTGAAAAGAGTCGCGGGACATTTTGTTTTTTCGGATGTCTCGTTCCAGTACACGAACGGACACCGTGTGCTGAACCATGTTTCATTCGAGGTGCAACCGGGCACGCGGGTTGGTATCGCCGGTCCGAGCGGATCGGGCAAAACAACACTGATCAACATGCTGACCCGGTTCTACGACCCGGTGGAGGGCTGCATTTCGCTCGACGGAGTCGACCTGCGAAATTACAGCCTCGCCGATCTCCGCCAGCAGTATTCCATCGTGCCGCAGGAGCCGATGCTGTTCTCCACGACTGTTGCCGCAAACATAGCTTACGCGCGGCCGGAGGCGAGTCGCACCGAAGTAGTGGAGGCAGCCAAAATGGCGGGTGCTCATGAATTCATCATGCGGTTGCCGAAAGGGTATGACACTCCGCTTGGCGAAGGCGGATTTGTTCTGTCCGGAGGAGAGCGCCAGCGCCTGGCGATTGCGCGGGCGTTTCTGAAGGATGCGCCGGTATTGATTCTGGACGAGCCGACCAGCGCCGTGGATGTGCATGCCGAACAGCTCATCATCGATGCGCTGGAGAAGCTCATGCGCGGTCGAACGACTTTCATGATCGCGCATCGCTTGAGCACGCTGGAAAGAAGCGATCAGGTACTGGTTCTCAGGGACGGTCGTCTCAAGTTCGTCGTCAACGGTCAGCAACAGGCGCGGGAAGAGTTGCTGACCAATTCCGAGCCGCCCGCCGGTTCCCACTGCGGCCCGGTGCTGGTTTGCTAGAGTAATTGAGCAGGTCCTTTCGTCAACGCGGCTTTGTTCGGCGCCGGTTGCCGGCCCGCAAGCTCGTTTCCAGGTGAACGCAATGAACTCGATGCGCTTGCTTCTCATTAGCGCCTCCGCGGTGCATGGCAGCGGTTACCTCGATCACGCTGAGGCTGAAATCCGAAGTTTCCTCGGTGCTGTCCGCCGCCTGCTGTTTGTGCCGTTTGCACTCTATGATCGCAATGCTTACGCGAACAAGGCGCGTCAGCGGTTTGCGCAAATGGGCTATGAAGTCACGTCGCTTCACGAAGTGAACGACATGAGGAAGGCAATCCGCACTGCCGAGGCGGTTTTCGTAGGCGGCGGCAACACCTTTCGATTGCTGAAATCCCTCTACGATTTCAAGCTGCTCGAGGTTATCGGCGAACGGGTGCGCGGCGGGATGCCATACATCGGATCGAGCGCGGGGTCGAATATTGCCTGCCCAACCATTCGCACGACGAACGATATGCCCATCGTCGAGCCTCCGAGCCTTGCCGCCTTAAACCTGTTTCATTACCAGATCAATCCCCATTATCTGGCGCCCGATCCAAGCTCAACCCGCATGGGCGAGACTCGCGAAGAGCGCTTGCTGCAATACCTGGAAGAAAACGAAATCCCGGTTGTGGGCCTTCCAGAGGGAGCGATGATTCGTTGCGAGAACGGCGAGGCGATCCTGAAGGGCACGCGCGGAGCACGGATCTTCAAGCGCGGCATTCCACCATTTGAACTCGATCCCGGTGCAAACCTGCGCGTTGGATGAGTTCGCTGAAGTCCGGGTTGGCGCAATGACTGCATTCAGCATGATGCCGCGCCGGCCAAACCCCTATTGTGTGTGAGGGAGGCTGGTGATAACGTCTGGCTAAACGGCTCTGCCGGCGACGCCGCGCATCCGTCGGAAACTCGATGCTCGTTCCCTATAGGATTCAACTGGAGCAGACGGTCGAGGCGGCTCTCAACGGCGCGACTGTGGTAACCGCGAATACGCGAGCCTCCCGCAACCTGCTGCGCGCCTGCGACCAGCGGCGCAAGGCAGGTGCGGCAGCATGGCGCACGCCTTCAGTGTTGCCGCTGGCGGCTTGGGCAACCGAGCTTTGGCAATCGGCGCAGGTGAGCGGGGCGCTCGATCAAACGCTGCTCGGGCCGCTTCAGCAGCAGGCACTCTGGACCCAGATTGTTGGCGAATCGCCGTCCTCATCCGTCGTTCTGGATAGCCGCGAGCTAGCCCGGCTTGCATCGCAGGCGTGGGAAGCGATGCACGCGTATTCGGTTCCATTCCGCTCGCCGGAATTCCGCGACACGGTCGAATCGAGCTCCTTTCTGGCCTGGGCTAATGCCTATCGCGATGTCACTGCCGGCAGCAAGTGGCTCGATGCCGCACGGCAGCTCGACGTCCTGGAGCCGCTGCTTCCGGCACTGAAGAGTTTGCTGCCGAAGAGCATGATATTTGCCGGCTTTGACCGGCTCACACCGCAACAACGGAAACTGATCGCCGCGCTCTCGCTGCAAGGCATAACCGTAAGAATCCTAAGCGCGGAGCCTGGCTTGGATGCCGGGGATACGATACGAAGCGTTAAGCTGGCCGACCGCTCAACCGAGTTGACGATGGCCGCGGGCTGGGCGCGTGCTCAACTGGAATCCAATCCGTCGGCAAATCTCGGCGTTGTGATTGCGGAACTCTCGCAAATCAAGGACAGGGCCGAGCAGACTTTCTCAGCCATTCTTCATCCGGAACAATACTTCGCGGTTCGCGATGTTCCTCAACGTGCCTTCGATATTTCGCTTGGCCGCGCGCTTTCCGAGTACCCAATCGTCCGTGGCGCCATGATCTTCCTGCGTTTGCTCTCGGTGTCCGTGCCGCTTGCGGACTTTTCTGCCTGGCTTCGGTCGCCTTATTTCGGTGCAGTTGGCGAACCGGGCGGCAAGCGCGCGCAACTCGATTGGTTTTTGTCGCAGGTGCTCCCGCCTTCCGTAACACTCGAGTCTGTGCTTGCAGCCACGGCGAAGG
>Ga0187874_10002859_pt1 | contig 12627 bp, 20 predicted proteins | sample June2016WEW_16_1_3_FD_132993 | JGI IMG/M metagenome (GOLD analysis project Ga0187874, IMG submission 132993) | Peatland microbial communities from SPRUCE experiment site at the Marcell Experimental Forest, Minnesota, USA - June2016WEW_16_150 | ecosystem: Environmental > Terrestrial > Soil >... | reverse complement strand
TCTGGTAGACATCCACGAACGCATCCGGGGATACGGCCTTTGCGAGTACGCCGGGGCTCTGGTTGTTTCCTAAAGCCCATTCCTCAACATCCTGCCGGGAATTGGTGAGGATCTGAAGCGGGCGCTCCGCGTTCGAGTTGCCCGGGTCCGACAGGATGGCTCGGAAACGCATCATGCTCTAACCCCTTTGAATGTGATAAATTTTTTCATCTGCTCAAGAGCGCACGTCGGACAGGTGGCGACAATCGGGTGTAGTGGGATGGCGGTTATAAGATAGGCCTTTAAAGTATCGCAATAAATCGCCATCCTCTCAGGGTACGTGACGGTGTAGAACCACTTCGCGCGGCGCGGGCGTTGCCCTCCGCAATAGTGGCACATCATCGTTCCCACACTTTCAGAAGTTTATCGCGGCCTGGGTCGCTGAGGATGGCTCGGAAACGCATCATGGGCACGGCCTCCGTTCGCTTCCGCGTGGGAACTTTTCGGCCATGTGTAGATCGGCGTCTCGGCCGGCTGCTTCGAGGGTGTATCGCCATTCGGTTCTGAATCCGCACGCGCACTCAATAGAAAAGAAGCACACTCCTGAAAAGAACTGGGTGATGATGTTCATGGGCGCTCCCACATTGAAAGCCAGCCCTTTTTTGCGGCACTAATGATGCACGTTGAAACGGCGTCTTGTTTCGCGGCATCCGTCCATTGTTCCCCGGCATCCTTCAGGGCTTTAGTTACAAAGGCTACGCACTCCCTGAAAGCCTTATCCATCGGTACGGGTCCACTGGCGCGAATCTGAGCCGTCAATGCCTGGGGAAGTGGCATTGTAGCGGGGCCATACGTTCCGGTTCCCCGGTCAAACAGGCGGGGTTGGTCCTCATGCTTCGAGGGTTTGCGAAGCCGGCGCCCGCGGTGCTCGATCTGGACCGGCTCGCGCGGTTGGTTCGGGTCTGGTTCTGCGGCCTCGATTTCTTCGGCGGCTCGGGCCTTCTCGGTTTCCGGGGGAAGCCATACCCGGTACGTTGCCGGCTTTCCTTGCTCCGCATCTTTGCAGATCATGAACGGCTCGCCGGGCCGGAGGTCCATCACATTCAGTTCTATGGCCGTTTTCCGGGGCAAGGTGAGCGTGCGGCCGTCCGATAGGGGAAAGTGTACCGTGAACTGATCGGGGATGCCTGCCGGGTCCTGTAGGGCCAACTGGAGGGGGATATTAGGGGTGAGTTTGACTTCACCGGGCATTGGGGGCCTTCGCAAGACGTTTCCAGTACGCTACTACGTCGGGGTGTGCATCGGGATTTCCCGCCAGTTTCTTTTTGGCTTCGTCGCGCATCCAGGGCCGCCATGCGTCTAATGCTTCGGCAAGTTGGCTCTGAAGATCATATTGCGGATACAGGGCGTCTTCACCCTTCAGAATCATGAACGGGCCTTTGATGGAACGCGAGCGGCGCAGAAAATTGAGGTCCGCACATGACGCTTGGAAGCCCGTTACTCCGAGTTGATGCGCTACGAAATTGAACGCGGCGGTTGCCGCAAGACTCATGGCGTAAACGCAGGTTCCGTAATCGTGTTGCCGTTCCGTAACCGACTTGATGTACTCGACAAGCTGCTCCATCGTGTAGGGCCAAGGGTCTTTGGTTTCGCGCATCTCGGCCTCGGTTTTCGCTGTCTCTATCAGATGGGACGCGCATTTCGCGGCGTAGTCGCGGGCGCGAGCGGCTTCGGCGTCCTTGTACTCTTTGGAGTTGCGGTAGCGCTCGGCCTTGGCTCGACAATCAGCATCCCATCGGGCCTGTACCTGATCGGCGGTTTCGCCGGGATGCGCCACGACTTTAGTACCGTTGAATTCAAAGGTAACGTCTTCGGACTTGGACCGGGCAAGCTCGACGGCTTGTTGGCAGACATCCGAAATATGGTTTCCACCGTAGGTTTCGAGTTTCATTTGCTGGCCTCCGGCGCCGGGAGCGCTTTGATTTTCTGGTCGTAGAAGTTCTCGAACATCGTTTGCCCGTTTGCTCCGGTGATGTAGGGCATAAAAACCTCGGCGCCCTGAGTCATGCCGGTTTCGATCATCGCCAGTTGGGCTTGGACCCAGCGGAGCAATTGTCGCCATGCGACTCGCTCGGCCTTGCCCTTCAGTTTGGAAATCTGCTCCTGGTTGCCGTGCCATTTTTGGCTTTGTTCCGCGTCTTTTAGAAGCGTCTGATATACGGCCTCGACTCGCACGGGCAACGAAAAAGGGATCTCGTGATTTTCGAGCGTGAGGGTGAAATTCATTCCGATAATCTGCCCGTTCTCATACCGGCCTCCGATGGTCCGCGCGCCGGCCAACATCAAGGCCTCGGTGATTTCGGCTGCGCTGCGAGACGGTGAGATTTCGGTCGTCTCCATGAACAGCGTGGGGCGGGCGGGCATCTATGCGGCCCTCTTTTCCTGCTTCGGCTCGACGTTGATTCCCTTTCGGGCCCCGGTGCAAATCGGGTACGCTGCATTTCGGACGGGCTTCGACGGCTGGTAGGTCCGATACTGAGCGATTCCGAAAAGGCTGTTCACAATCCTTATACTAAGCGCTTGTATTGCGCGTGTCAAGAGAATACTTGACGGAGAGTAGAATCAAGAGTACCATACCATCAGATGACGAAGCGCAAGGCGAAGCGAAAGAACCCGGCTGCGGTGGCGCTCGGCAAGCTCGGGGCGAAGGCACGGGCTAAGCTGCTCACGCCGGAGCAACGCTCCGATATCGCACGCCGGGCCGTCAATGAGCGCTGGCGCCGGGTTCGCGCAAGGCGGGCGGCATGAAAAAGCCAAAACTAAAATCGAAACGCGAGCGCACGGCGGCCGAAATTACGATGCTGGTCCGAACTGATGCCGTATTCCGTGAAAATCTTTGTAAGGCGTTACCAGATTCTCCGGTGGTATGGCAGATCGTGAAAGCTCTTTTGCAAGTATCTGCCGCGCCCATTCCTCCATCAACCCTCCCGGGTGCTGCTCCAAAATAATCCGGGCGGCCTGCTGATTCTGCCGGTCGATCTGCCGCACTTTCGCTTCCCGTTTTTTTCCGGTGCGGAATAGGCTCTGCTGTTGGTGTGGGCGTTCCATCCGGTTCTGATTTTATCCCAAAAAATGAAGGGCGGGCGGGACGGTTTTTGCTGCGGAGTGTCGGGATACTACCTGTGAGAGAACCCGCCCGCCTTATTCTTTATTTCAGCACTATTTCTAACCTACATATAAAGCCGGCCGGAACGCGCCATGGGAGACGGGTTTTCCCGTCCTGGATGACGGGGTGCAAATTTTCCTTGCTTTGGCCTGCGAGTAGCGTTATAGTTTTGGGGTGCTGCATCGCTCAAAAACAGTTTCGGAACCTTCCAGGCTGGCAACCGGCGATGCGGGCGCAGAGCGGTGCGGCACACTAAATAACATCAAATTTAAGAAGGGGTTGAGGAGTGGTCGTTACTTTTCCGGTTCCGCCCACTCCTCGATGGTCTAACTACAGTGGGCAACTCGACTATACACCGAATCCCCTGCAAGTGCAATAGGCCATCAAGAATTATTTTGTGGCCGCGAATCCGGTAACTCCCAAAAGAGCAAAACAGCCTGTTTCTGCGCGCGATCAGTTCCGGGCGCGGACCAACTACACCGAAACTAAAATGGAGAATGGCGTCCAAGTGCCGCGGCGGTACACGGGCTATGCGCCGATTCCCTTTGCAGCCATCGCGGAGATACCGCGGCTTTCAAGCGGGGCGGCCTGTCAGCAACTCCTGTACGTGATCCTGGCCTTAAGCGTCGGTCGGACGGTCAAGGACTCGGCGGCGCCGTACCACGAATGCACGGAACCCGTCAAGATAGCGGACCTGGTAAACCTGTGTTGCTGCGAGGAGCGGCAATTGCAAAGAGAACTCCTGGGCCTGGCGCAACGCGGCGTAATCCGGTGCGAGCGCTCGGGCAAGGGTGAATATATCCTGACGCCTTTGTTTCGCACCTGGGGAGCGCTGCAAGATTACAAGCCGGGGCCTACACCTGAGCCGGCGCCCGATGATGATGAACCGGAGCAGGAGGATGAGGCGGCAAAGTCCCCTACAGTCGTGAAACTGACAGACAAGCCGGTGCCGGTTCGGGCCGGGGGCGCCTCGCGGAAAATCAAGGTGGAAACCGGAGTATCGGAAATCTGGTGCAAAAGTAATGTTGACATCCATTTTGAAGCGGTGATACAGTCAGGTTGCCTTCTGGTGAATTTCATTGGGCCGCAGTTCAAGGCTCAAACCGGAAACGGTTTGTTGAAATCAAAAGGTTTACCGGATTTTCCCCGTCATCCACGACGGGTTGAGCATCCGCGGGCGGCGGAAGTTTGCGGGCTATTCGATCCGTTCTTGGTCAAGAACCGAAGGCGGACTCTCTCGGGGGATGGGGTCTGCCTGGAAGCGGCTTGCGAAGCAATAGCGGACGTTCCTAACGATTTCCTGGTCAAGTACGTCATAGACCGGGCGGCGCGTCCGATCTCGGGGCCCCGGGCGGCGCTCGCCATCTGCCGGGATGCAGCCCACGATTACCAGATTTCCAAGAACCCTCCCCCGGAAAAGAAAAAGCCGGGTACTCTCACACAAGAAGATATTGACGCGTTGATCGCTGCGGAACGGGCTGCGGCGGCAGCGAAGCGGCGGCGGGCATGAACGATCAATTTCCGGTCCAGCACGATACGGCGCTCGGCCTGATTAAGTTTCACCTGTCGGGTTTCCGCGGGTATCCTCCATCGGAAGCCGGCGAAAAGGTCTTTGCCCGCGGCCTTCAGGAGTGTACCGTCTCGGTGGAGCACGCTACGGCGGTGCTCAAGACGTTCGATCAACACTTTCCGACGTTGCGGGAAATTCTCGATACGGGCCATTCGCTCCGCGCGCAGTTCGAGCCTCAAGAATCTTTGCACGCGAAATGGGAGCGCGAGTACGGCAAGCCGGTTCCGTTCGATTCGAGCATGGAAGGCACGTGCTTGTGTTGCGGCCGGCCGTGGGCTGAAATCCTGGCGCATCGGGCCGTCGATAACGAAATGTGGCGGCGCATCAAAGCGCATCTGAACGTCAAGGACTTTTCCGAGGTTTCCTGGCTCAAGATTATTCAGGCAAAAAAAGAACTCGGCTATACGTTGGCCCTGGCCGAACAGAGGGCGCTTGAAGATAGCTTATGAAAATCAAATCCATTGAAATCGAGTGGGAGGATGGCGAGCGTACCGTCTTCACGTCTCCCATGCTCGGCAAACTGACATTGGACATCTCGGAAGCGAAAGCCGTTTCGGATTCAGCAATACGATGCGCTTTCTGCAAAGGATCGCCGGGTTGGAATCCGGGGATTCCAGACTATTGCACCTGTCCGGTTGGCGTGGAACTCAAGCGGCTCATGGTGCCTCAGCATATCTCGGAAGCGAAAGCTAGACCGGCGCCGTGTGCGTTTTGTAATGATGGTCCGAGGGCGCGAGCAAACGAGTGGAGCGGGTTTGCAAGATGAGAAACAGGTTTGTTTCAGGGCGTTCCCTGCAACTGCTGGTGTGGCGTCGAACTAGTAAGCCGCGGCTATGCAAGGCGGCCTGATATACTTTAGCCATGACCTTCCAAATGGGCTCCATCACACGGGTGGTAGTAGTGAACATGGGCCACAAGCCGGTGGATGAGATTACAGACCGGGCGAAGCGATACCGGGCTCAACAGAATGTAAAGGGGCCGAAGCGCTGCGTGATTTGCGGGTCCACGCGCAATCTCGACGTAATGCACCTGTCGGGGGATGAAGCGGACGGCGCATCAAAGAACCTGGCCTATGGTTGCCGGAAGTGCAATGCGAAACTGTCTGCGGCCTTTAAGCAAATCGGCAGTAAGGTCCGAACCCGGCAGTACAATCCTACAGCCTCCGGGGTTCCCACGTTCGCTCAATACGCCTGGGCCGTCTCGAACCATCGCAGAGGGGCGCATGATGACGGCGGCGCAATCATCCACGCTACGCCGCGGCACAAGCGCATTCAGTATGCGAAGCGGATTGCAGAGGTCAAGCGCGGGCGCCGGGGTGAGGTTCCGTTTTAGATTCCGTGTGGCGGCTGTAGGCGCGTGGCACCTGGGACTGGTATTCCGTGTTCTTCCAGATACGATAACATCAATCCCGGTAACTGTTCGCGGAGGATCTCTCGCATTCGCTTCTCAAGCTGCTTTTCAATCCGCGCCGTGAACTTGTCGGCGGGCAGGGCTCCGCGTTTCCAGTATTCTTTCTGATGGGCGGCGGTACAGAACTGCTGGCGGCGGGCGTTGCCTACGTCTTTTCCGGTGGGCTTAAAGGGTAGCTTGCAGAAGCGGCATTTGCGCCACTTCCAGGGATCGTCTTGGGGTTTCGGCATAGTTAGACTATACCGCGAAACAAGCGCCGCACACGGCGGTATATGCGCTGTGTACGGCGTAAAAAGTACCGATCAAGTACCAGCTATGGGGTTATCAGCGGTTTTTCGGGTTCCGGTGGGGCCGGTTTCTGCAAGGTTCCCTCATAGTAGGCCCGCACGTTTTTCATGGCCGCGATTACTTGCTCACGTTTCGGGTCCTCCAAGGTGAAGCCAAGATGCGCCACGGCTCCCACGATATCATCGTCTTGAATTGGCGCCGGCCGTACCATGTTCCGCAAGACGGCGCCGAATCCCTGCACGGTCTGAACGATGGCCGGGTCTGCCGTCTCGAACTGGCCTAAGCAGAGGAAGCCCAAAAAGAACTGCCACAATCCCTGAATCTGCATCCATGCGTCCTTGTGCTTCTTCTCCAGGTGCTTCATCAGGGCTGCTAAAAGGTTCTGCGCTCGCGCGTCGGGTTGCCCGACAATCTGCACGTTCAAGGGGTGGTCAATGATCTGATGTCCGCAGAGGCGGCATGTGGTTGTGTACTTCAGGGCTGATGCTCCGTTCGTTCCCATTATCTTTTCCTCCGGCGTTTGATGGCCTTTTGAATTCTCTCGGCACGGCGGCGGTGCCATAAAACAATTTCACGTTCGCTGCTTGTAACCAACATCCAGCGGCGCGGCATCGTCTCGACTCCTTTACTTTGCTTTGGCTTTTGCTGCGCGTCTCACGCTTCGGGGGAATCGCCGTTTCCAGTACGGCTCATAGGCTTTGTTGGCGCGTTCTGCGTTCTCGATTGCTTCCGTTAATTCTCCGTTGATCCGCGTAACGAGCAAGCGTATCTCATCGGGGTATCTGCGGCAGTTCTCATCGGCTAAAGCGTGGCCGATCCCTTTACAAAGAACTTCCAGCCATGTTTGCGCGCGGTCCCGTTCCTGTTGGGCGCGGATTTTCTTCGGGTCTTCTTTTCGGCGTGCCATTTTCGGCTCCTTTACATTGTGGCGGTAAGGTCCGTCACTCCCTCGTCTTCGTCAACGTCTGCGGCCTGCTCCGGTTTCCACGATAGCACCTGATCCATGAACGCTATCAGGCTGGCTTCGTGCTGTTGCAGCACGGCCCATACGGCGGGTGTTTGCCGGAACAGGTTTACAATGTTCGTGGTTCCCATGGCGCGGGCATCCGTAAGCGGGCGTTCGCCGGCTCCTGATGTGAAAATCCAGTACGCGAAGTCTTCGCCGGCCTCGCTCTTTTCGCCGGCCTGGGTTTCTGCTTGGAAGGCTTTGAAATGGGCCATGCAAGCGGACATCACGATAGGCTGGCTCAAATACTGAATCAACTTGTTTGCCGGTGGAGGCGGTGCGCCTGGTGCTGCGGGTTGCGCGGGCGGTGCGGCGATACCGGGCGCGGCTGCGGTTGCTGGCGTTGCTGCGGTGTACCCTCCGTTCGCTGGCGGTGCTGCGCTACCGCGTGCGATAGCTGCGGTTCCCAGCGCTCCCAGTACATCGACTATTCGCGGGGCTGCGTTTTCGAGCAGGATCTCGTACCACTTGGGGCGCCGGCCGTTAACTACCTTGTCCGTTACCGCTTCCACCTGGGGCATGAACTCTTTGAGTAGCGGCTTCAGTTTCTCGACGGTCTTAACAATGGTGTCGATCGGGTCCTTGGCTTCGGCTACCGCTACCGGCGCGGCCTTCTGGCGTAGCTCGGCTTGCAGCTTGCGGTTTTCCTCGCGTTCCTCTTTCATCTCGTCGCGCATGGCCTTCATTTCGTCGCGCATCACGTCCACCATGGGATTTTCCGCGCGCATCTGCAGAAGATCCTTCGCCATGGAGAGCGCGGAGGCTACCGGGTCAACCTTCTGTGTGGAGGCATCCGCGGCGGGCTTCAACTCGTCGCGCACGTCTTTACGCATATCCGAAAACACCTTGAAGGTTTCGGTAATGCTTCCCATGGGTGTGTCGGGCTTCGGTGCTTCCGGTTTTGGGATGAGCGCGGCCCAGCGTTCGTTGCGGGGGTCGTTGATCCAAACCGATTGCGGGATTTTGGGCGGAAACTTCGGGTTGTAGATTTCGATTTCGCACACGTCGATCTGATCGTTTTGTGTTGCTCCTGGCTTGCGCGATACCAGATTCAACCGATACTTTCCGCTCCCGTAGTCGATCATGATGGAGTCTTCATCGAAGATCGGCTCCTTCAGCTTGACAAGATATTTTTTTTCGCCTCCCATCTTGAGGTCGCAGAGCGGTTCCAAACAGTAGACGTAGATGAATGCTCGCGTTCCCCAGTCGGCCTTGGTGATTTTCCTTACTCGGTCAAAAAAACTGATGCTGCGTTTTTGGCCGGCGCGGGTTTCAGGTGGCGTGATCTCGATTCGTGCCGGCTCGGGTTCCGGTTCGGCGGGGGCGGGGGTTTGCGCCTCGATGGGCTCGATTGGCTCGGCGTCGGGCGTGTCGGGTTCCATTTCAACCACATTCCCGCCGCTATTCTTCGGTTTTCGGCCTCTTGACATCGCTCTTTTTCTCCCTTTTCAAAACAAAAACGTGTCGCAGATGTGCTGCAAAGGTGCTGCTACTGTGTCTCGGCTGTAGTATACACTACACTACTCCCCTGCGTTTGCTTGATTTTACGCCGTATGCCACAATGGGCGCGTGCAAGCTGGGTCAACCCGGATTAGCGATGGTATGGCCGCGGCCATGCTGCGCGAAAATCCCGGCTTCTTTCAAGCCTCGCTCTCCGACCCGTGGCAGGCGACTCAAGAAACTATCCTTTATATGTGCGGCCTGGTGCGGGCCTCTGCATCGGACCCGGTGATTTCGGAAGCCGCGGCCGATGCGGTGAAGCGCTTTGCCTTCTGGTGCGGCGGCGACAAGCGCTCTCCGGGCGTTCTCGCGGAGTCGTGCTGGTGGTGGGTGAAGCACGCTATCAAATTCGTTCACCATCAGAAGCTCTTGCGTGCGTGGCTCGGCAAAGCGGACGAACTGCAATTGCTGATTTCCCCGGACGTGCTGCTCAAGATGGAACAGCCGAAGGGCGATTGCGCCGTGTTCACGTGCCTCATCTGCGCCATGCTCGACGCGCTTGGCGTGCCGTGGGAAATCGTTACCGTGGCTGTCGACCCAAACCAGCCGGAGATTTTCTCGCACGTCTACCCACGGGCCGTGCTTGAGAGTGGAATGCGCCTGGCGCTCGACGCCTCACATGGCAAGTATCCGGGCTGGGAAGTGCCGCGGCGCCGCGTCTCGCTCAAACAAGTGTGGAACTCGCAAGGCGAACCGATACCGGATGAGGATTCCGGGTTCAGGGGGTTGCATGGTATGGGACTTTCAGGCTGCGCGTTGAACGGGCTCGGGCAGGATGACGGCTCGGGCGATTACACAGAATACACAGAAACAACGACAACCACCGATGGCGGCTCGGCCGGCGGTTCGGCCGGCAGTTCGTCAACTGCGACGGCGGCGGAACTCGCACTACTGAATTCCGGCATGAACCTTGTGGGCAAGGTGGTTGCTCCGACTGTGACGGAAACCGGGCCGGGTGGTACCAGCATCACGGGGCCGGCTTCTGCGTTGCAGTCGATCTTGACCAGCACGGGCGTCAACCTGGGTAGCACAAGCTCAAGCGTGCTGGTGCTCGGCGCCCTGGCTGTCGGTGCGCTGCTGTTGATTTCGATGCTCGGGAAAAAGTGAATGTACCTTTCGCTTCAATCTCCGATTGCCTGGCCGTTGAATCTTGACGGGTATTCGACAATCCCGTGGGGCCTCGGGGATGTGACGAGCGCGGAAAACACTACAGGCATTGTTTCCGGCGCGGCCTCGGTGGGCGTATCGGCTGCGGCTATCAGCGGCTTGATTGCGGCCTCGGCCGTGCCAATCGTCGGCGCGGCGATCGCGGCTGCAACGCTCATCATTACGCAGATCATCAAAAACTCCGGTTGTGGACAGACCTGCATCGAAACCTCCCAATGGGCCAATCAGGCAGAGCAGGGCCTCATCAAGAACATTCAGGCATACTTCGGGAACTCTCCGCGGTACGCTTCGCAGCAAGCCTCGGCCCTGGCAAACTTCGACGCGATATGGGCGCAACTGCAAGCCATCTGCGGTCAACCGGGCACGGGCAACGCCGGAGTCCGCTGCATCACAGATCGGCAAGCCGGTGCCTGCACGTGGAAGCAAACCACAAGCTCTCCGCTCCTGGCTTATCCCGGTGAGCCTCAACCGGGCGAGTGCTGGAACTGGTTCAACGGTTATCGCGATCCGATTGCAAATGATCCTGACGTGCAGCCGGATTCGGCGGCTTCAACCGTTGCTTCGGCAACTAGCGAAGCCGGTACGCTGCTCTCCGATGTCGGCGTTTCGTCTTCCTACGCCGTGCCTTTATTGATAGCGGCGGTTGTGGTTGTCGCTTTGGTGGTGCTCTCATGAGGTACGGTATCGCGCTCGACCATCCGATTTACCGGAACGCTCCGGGCCTGGGAGACATAAACCTAGCCTTGACGGGAGCGAATGATTATGCCAATTGCCTAGACGCTGGTGGAACTCCGAGTGGATGTTACAAGCTGCCTTTGATCGGAGGGTGTGCATTCGACGCTGCTACCGAAGTCTATGGCGGGGTCGCTGTTCCTGACTGTCTGGGAAGTGCCCGCGCGAAGTTTATCGCGTTCTTGCAATTCATCGGGTCTTCCGGTTTCGATTCGGCGCTTGGATCTGACGGGAGCGGGAACGCGGCAACGCTTGGCAGCTATTATTCGGGGCTCGTTAGCAGCTATCCGATTGCGTTCACTCCTGCCGGTTGCCCTCCGTCGCAAGTAGCGTGCGCGCAACCCTTCAGCGGGGCGCAGTATACGCAAACCTGGACGCCGGGCGCATTCTACGATGCAGTACAGGCGGCCGTGAATGCTGCTCAAGCGCAACCTTTGAACACGAACACGGGTACGAACTATGCGGCGCCGGCTCCGAACGCAACCACGGCTTCATCGGCCAGTCAAGCAACTCCGGCAACTTCACAAGGTTTAATGCCCGGTGAGGCGCAACCGTCTCCGGTGTCGGGTTCTGCGGCGGGCTCGGTTGCATCGGCGTCTGCGGCCGGTTGCAGTTTCGCGCTCTTTGGCGATACCAGTTGCATCGGCCCGATTGGAACCACCACGGCGCTTGTGCTTGGTGCTGCGGCCCTGGCTCTGTTCCTGATGTTTGGAGGCAAGAAATGAGGCGCGGGCTTGGTGACGTGCTGGTGATTCCGGTTGGTGGAACCTGCCCGGATAACTACACCTACGTTCCTCCGGCAATCGGTGTGCCTGGAATGAGTCAACAGGCCGAATGCTTTCCAGTTGTCGGACCCGTGGGAACGATGACACCGGACACCGGGGGCGAAGTGCAACCGACTCCGGTTGAGCCCTGCACGCCGTATCCTGCGTGCCTGAGTCCGCAAGCTCCGAGTGCCAGTCAAGGCGCGGCCTCATCCGGTACGGTGGCGACTTCGACGCCGGGCGCATCCGTCGCGCCGGCTGCGGCGACTCCGGCCGCAACGTGCAGCCTTGCGCTGTTTGGTGACACGTCTTGTATCGGCGGAATGATTGGAACCACAACGGCTCTCGTTTTTGGCGCGGCGCTTCTGGCGTTGCTGATGTTTGGAGGCAAACGATAATGGCGAAAGATTCAGGGATCGGTACAGCCTTGACGCTGGGCGCCGTGGGCATCGGCGGCTACTTCCTCTATGAATGGCTGACTACGCCGGCAACCACTACCGCGGCCACGCCATCGACGGCTTGTCAGGGTGCGGGCATTATAACGTCGCTTGGCGGTGCTGCCCCGACAGTTGCGAATGTGACAGCTTTGCTTGCCGCTCAGGGCATGACACCGGCCAGCTATTATGCGTCCATCCAGGGCAATCCTAGCGGGTTCGCTGCGGATATCGCGTGTATATTAGCATTATTCCCAAATCTCGCAAGTTCAACTGCCACGCCGGTTTCCACCACGGTTACAACTGACGGTGCCCCTGTCACGCCTCCGGCTCCCACAACGGTTGAGCCTCCCCCGCAACAACCGGCGCCGTCGCTCGCCGCGATTTATTCGAACATTCTGGCTGGCGCTTCTACAGATCCGAATTTCACCGGGGCGGGGGATTCGCTCACGGCTTCCGGCTACCGCTGGAATGTGTACCTGGGCCTCGCGCTGCCTTCGGCTGATGCGATTCCGCAACCCACGGGCTTTGACCTCTCGCAGAATATGACGGCTACGCAGTATTGGGCCGTGATGGGGCCGGCGCTTACTCAGGCTTACGGCCTGGCTGGG
>Ga0187874_10002858_pt1 | contig 12629 bp, 8 predicted proteins | sample June2016WEW_16_1_3_FD_132993 | JGI IMG/M metagenome (GOLD analysis project Ga0187874, IMG submission 132993) | Peatland microbial communities from SPRUCE experiment site at the Marcell Experimental Forest, Minnesota, USA - June2016WEW_16_150 | ecosystem: Environmental > Terrestrial > Soil >... | reverse complement strand
GCGGGCGAGGGCAGTTCGTGTCCGATCATCTCCGCCAGACCGGGGTCTTGGCGCAGGCGCTTAAAATCCTCCGGGCATTCGCCCCCGGCGGCGTTGAGAAGGACGAAGCTCTCGACGAACGGGGCTTCATCGTAGCCGCGCTCCCGTTCCTTCACGCCCACGTGCTTCTTCACGCTCTGGGGCAACCCCAAGGAGCGGAAGGCTTGGACCACCAGCGGGATTCCCCCCAGGGCGGTCAGGGTTTCTTCGATGGGCTCGGGGGCAATGTCGAAGAGCAAGGGAGATTCGGTAGGGGAAGGCTTGGTCGCTTTGCGCATAGGAACGATCACAAAGCAATTGCGCACCCAACGGGTGAAAAATCTCGGCCCGGCCACTTCTGCCGTCCGGAGTTCCGCAGCTCATGTTTGCAGGTCTCCGTAAGGCGACCTTGCCGGCAAGCGAAGAATTGCGCTGAGTTATCAACGGATCAGGGACCTGCATGTCTACTTGACCTTCAGGCCAATTTCCGATAGCGTTGCGGGTTTGTGAGATCATGGGAAAACCGCGTGTCGGTCTCTTTATCACCTGCCTTGCTGACCAGTTTCTTCCCCAAGTCGGCGAATGCGTGGTGAAAATCCTCCGGCGGTTGGACGTGGAAGTTACGTTCAACCCCAAGCAGACGTGTTGCGGCCAGCCGGCGTTCAACACCGGCTATCGGGACGAGGCGCGCAGCGTTGCCCGGAAGGTTCTGGACCTTTACGACAACGCCGACTATGTGGTGGCGCCGTCGGGCTCATGCACGGCGATGGTGCGGGTTTTCTATCCGGAAGTCTTCCAGGACGACCCCGCGCTCCTGCGCAAGTCCCAGGACCTGCAAAAGCGCTTTTTTGAATTCTCGGAATTCCTGGTGAAGGTATTGAAGGTGGAAGATCTCGGCGCGCACTTTCCCCACCGGGTGACCTACCACGATTCGTGCCACCTGTTGCGCGAACTGGGAGTGGATGAAGCGCCGCGCAAACTGCTGAGCAAGGTGCAGGGCATTGATTTGGTGGAGCTGAACGATAACAAGCTCTGTTGCGGGTTTGGGGGCACGTTCTCGGTGAAATTCCCGGAGGTGTCCGTGCCCATGGGGCAGGACAAAATTCGAGCCGCCACCGGCACCGGCGCCGAGTACCTGGTGGCCGCTGACGGCGGCTGCCTGATTCATTTGGCCGGGCTGATCCACCGTCAGGGATTGCCGCTCAAGACGATGCACTTGGCGGAGGTTTTGGCACAAGGGAAAGAATAGGTGTCAGGTACCAGGTGCCAGGTGTCAGGGTCGAATCCAGACCGCCGGCCATTGGTCGCCAGCACCTAAGCACTACGTTTCAAGGATTACGTGTCGGGATCCAAACCAGATCGCTTGCACCCCGCACCTAATTCCTGACACCTGACACCTGGTACCTGACACCTCTTATGTCTGACATCGACATTCACAGTAACGAGATTCACCAAAGCGGGGCCGAAACCATCGCTAATCCGCGCTTGGCGGAGGCCTACCGCTCCTCCACCGTGCGCTTGTTCAATCACCGATTGCAGGCGATCGGGGAGGTTCCGGGCTTCGAGCGCCTCCGCGACGCGGGGCGCGAGGTGAAGCGCCACACCATCGAAAACCTTGATTACTACCTCGCCCAGTTCGCCGACAGCGTGGAACGCAACGGCGGCAAGATGCACTGGGCCTCCACGGCTGACGAGGCTTGCCGGATTGTGGTGAATATTGTGCAGCGATCGGCGGCGGTGGAAGTGGTAAAAGCCAAGAGCATGGTCGCGGAGGAAGTGGAGTTGAACCGCGCCCTCGAAGCAGGGGGAATTCGTGCCGTCGAGACGGATTTGGGCGAATTCATCATTCAATTAGCAGGTGAGCGGCCCGCGCACATCGTCGCGCCCGCGATTCATAAGACCCGTGAGGATGTATCCGACCTGTTTGCGAAAAGAATTGGGTCCCAGCCCACGGTCGTTCCCGAGGAGTTGACTGCCATCGCCCGCCGGGCGTTACGCGAAATGTTCCAGAAGGCCGGCGCGGGGATAAGCGGCGCGAACTTCGCCGTGGCAGAGACGGGAACGGTAGTCACGGTTGAAAACGAAGGGAACATCCGCATGTGCAGCACCGTTCCGCGGGTGCACATCGCGCTCGTCGGAATCGAAAAGCTCATTCCCCGGCTCGCCGACCTGGGAATTTTTTTGCGCTTGCTCGGTCGCTCCGGCACAGGCCAAAAGCTCACCACATACACTTCGCTCGTGACCGGGCCGCGACGCGAGGGTGAAGATGGTCCCGAGGAAATGCACGTGGTCATGGTGGATAATGGCCGCACCAAGTCGCTGGCCGACCCCAAGATGCGCGAGATGCTGTATTGCATTCGCTGCGGGGCGTGCCTGAACACCTGTCCGGTTTATCGCAAGATCGGCGGGCACGCCTACGGCTGGGTCTATAGCGGCCCCATCGGCGCGCTGGTCACGCCGGAAATCGTCGGCATTGGCCAGGCTCGGGAATTGCCCTTCGCCTCCTCGCTGTGCGGAGCCTGCCGGGAAGTTTGCCCTGTGAAAATCAATATTCCCGACCTCCTCCTGCACTTGCGCGGCAGGGCTCAGGAACTGGCGCCCCAACCCGCGCAGACGCTGCTTTCAGAGCGGTCCATGTTCCGCCTTTGGGCTTGGGCGATGCGTCATCCGTTCCTCTATGCGATGGGCAGCCGGTTCGCTCGCTGGGGGCAAGTCCTTTGGGCCCGCCAGGGTTGGATTCGCAAGATCCCGGCATACCCTGCCTCGCAATGGACCAAAGAACGTGACTTCCCCGCGCTTGCGTCGCAGACCTTTCACAAACGGTGGAAGAAGCTGTAGCACGAGGTGTCATGGAAGGGCGAAAATCGAAACTGGAAACTGGAAATCCGAAACTGGAAACTCGAAATCGGAAACTCGAAAACTGGGACCAATGCACCAAATTTCCAATTTCGAGTTTCCAGTTTCCAGTTTCGATTTTCGAGTTTCCCTTCTCATCCCTTGGAGCTGGAAAGAAGGTTCGCTATGCGCAAATCATATTCAATCTTCAGAACTATCGTGATAATAGTTCTACTGGTGATCCCCGCGGTGTGGGCGGGTGCCCAGGCTCGCGCCGCGGAAGGCCCGCTGCCTCCCGATAACTTGCGATGTGAATACTTGAAGAATCCCGTGGGAATTGATGTTCGCCAACCGCGATTCGCGTGGGTGCTGAAGCACACGGGACGGGCGCAAATGCAGTCCGCCTACCGGGTGCTGGTGGCTTCAAGTCCGGAGTTGCTGGCGCAGAACAAGATCGACCGGTGGGATAGCGGCAAGACAGCATCCGATGATTCGACCCAGATGGTCTACAGCGGTAAACCTCTGGAGAGCGATCACTCCTATTGGTGGAAAGTCCGGTATTGGGACAAAGACGGGAACGCCAGCGACTACAGCCAGCCGGCGAGTTTCGACGTGGGGCTGCTTTCGGCTGGTGACTGGAAGGGGCAATGGATTGGCGGCGCGAATTTGCTCCGCAAAGAGATCACCCTCCCGGGCAAAGTGGTTCGGGCCCGCGCCTACGTCACGGCGCTCGGGTATTACGAATTCAGGATCAATGGTGAGAAGATCGGGTGCAACGATCTCGACCCCGCCTGGACCACGTATCCCGTGCGTGTCCTCTATTCCACCTATGACATCACCTCGCATCTGCGCTCCGGGAAGAACGCCTTGGGAGCCATGATTGGCGGTGGATGGGCATTACTCGACGGGGGAGACGTGCCCGCTCCCTATAAACAACCGGCTTTGTTGCTTCAGGTCAACATCGAGCTTGCGGATGGCAAGACCGTGCAAATCGCAAGCGACAACTCCTGGAAGGTTACTCAAGGTCCCATCGTCAGTGACAGCGTTTGGGATGGGGAAGTTTACGACGCCCGTCGCGAGCTACCGGGTTGGGACTCACCAGGGTTTGATGATTCCGCCTGGAAGGCCGCCGAAATTCTGGAAGGCTCCAAGGGGATTCGTTCCGCCCAGATGATGCCGCCGATCCAGGACGTGGATTCCCTGGTTCCTATCGCCTTGACCAACCCGCGACCTGGCGTTTACGTGTACGACCTGGGACAGAACATCAGCGGCTGGGCGGACCTCCACGTCGTCGGGCCGCGCGGCGCGCAGGTTCAACTGCGCTATTCTGAGTTACTTTATGACACCGGCATGATCAACCGCGAGAATATTCGCGGGGCCAAATCGCGGGACATTTACATCCTGCGCGGCGAGGGCGAGGAAGACTACCACCCGCGCTTTACCTATCACGGATTCCGCTACGTGGAGGTCACGGGGTATCCCGGCACGCCCAGCCTCGATTCGCTGCGCGGGCACGTGGTGCATTCCGCCGTCCAAACCACTGGCAGTTTTGTGGCATCCAAACCCCTGCTGAATCAGCTTCACAAAATCATCCGCTGGTCGGATCTGACGAATCTGGCAAGTGTGCCCACCGATTGCGACCAGCGCGACGAACGCCAGGGGTGGCTGGGTGATGCGCAGACCAGCGCCGAAGGCATGATGCTGAACTTTGACATGGCGGCCTTCTATACCAACTTCGTGCGGGACCTCCGCGATGTGCAGGACGCGAGCGGTACCCTCACCGATACCGTTCCGCACCGCTATGGCAGCCGTCCTGCCGACCCCGCCTGGGGCACGGCCTTCCCGCTGATCTCCTGGTACGTCTACCAGCAGAATGGCGATCGGCGCATCCTGGAGGAGAATTACGACGGGCTGAAGAAATACGTCGAGTTCCTGCGCACCCGCGCACCCGACAATGTTCTCCGCTATAGCTATTACGGTGACTGGGTGGCACTGGAAAAGACCCCGGGCGCGGAGGTTTCCGACTTCTACTACTATTACGATACCCTGCTGCTTGCCAAGATGGCCGCCGTGCTCGGCAATTCCGCGGATGCCGGAAGTTACACACAGCTTGCCGCCGAGATCAAAGACGCTTTCAATAAAGAATTCTTCGACGCCAAGACCGGTAACTACGCGAACGGAACTCAGACGGCCAACGCCCTGCCGTTGTTTTTGGACATGGTGCCCAAAGACCACCGTGGCCAGGTGGCGGGGAATCTCGACAACGACATTCTCTATCACCACGACACTCACTTGACCACGGGCTTTATCGGCGTCCGCTATCTGATGCCGCTGCTCACGGAGTTGGGCGATTCCTATCTTGCCTATGATCTCGCCGTGCAGACCACTTACCCGAGCTGGGGTTACATGGCCGCAAATGGCGCAACGACCCTCTGGGAGCTCTGGCAGAATAAAACCGGACCGTCAATGAATTCCCACGACCACCACATGATGGGAAGTGTGGATGCGTGGTTCTATGAGTCTTTGGGCGGAATTAACGTGGATCCTGACCATCCCGGCTATCGCCACATCCGCATCGAACCGCAGGTGGTGCGGGATCTCACTTCCGTAAGCGCCACGGTGGGAACGGTGCGGGGCAACGTAACTTCCTCGTGGACTCACGAGCCGGGAGTCATCACGTTGCAAGTGGATGTGCCCGTCAACAGCACCGCGACTGTTTCCATTCCCAAAGACGAGGAGATGACGCAGATCACCGTGCACGAAGGTGACCGAACCGTTTGGGAGAAGGGGCAATTTGTGGAGGGAACCCCGGGAGTCACGGCGGGAAAGCTGGTGGACGGCCGAGCCGTCTTGGAAGTGGGCTCCGGCCACTATGCGTTTCGGTTGAACGGGGAGTAGGCGCGGCTTCACGCCGCCATTTGGCGAGATAAACTCGCCGCTACGACTGCCATGGGGCGAGGTAAACTCGCCGCTCCACGTTAAGTCGGAGATCCATCTTGCCATCGAGGAGAGGGAATAAACATGAAACTGGTAACTTATGAATCCGCGAAACTGTCACGCCTGGGGGTGGTACATGGCGACTGCGTGGTTGATGTGCCCACCGCGTATGGACTAATCGCCAAAGGCAAGATTGCCGATGCCAAACTGGCCGCGGCGGCGGACGTGCTACGCAAGCTGGGCAGACCGCCCGGGGACATGATCGAGCTCCTGACACTGGGCGAAAGGTACCGCAAGGCGCTGGGAGTCATCGTGGCGCACGCCGGGGAGACTCACAAAAAAACTCCCAAGGGCTTGGTCATTCCGTTGCGCACTGCCAAGCTGCGCGCGCCCATCGCCCACCCCAACAAGATCACCTGCATTGGCCTCAATTACGCCGACCACGCCCGCGAGGGAGGTCAGGAACCGCCCGCGGCGCCGATTTTCTTCCTCAAATCGCACAATACCATTTCCGGTCCCGGCGATGCCATCAAACTGCCTCCCAACTCCACCCAGGTGGATTATGAGGCCGAATTCGCTGTAGTCATCGGCGGGCGCGGGACTCGAATCCCGGAAAACGAGGCCCACAAATACATCGCCGGCTACACAGTTTTGCACGACGTGAGCGCGCGCGACATGCAGTTCGGCGACAAGCAATGGTATCGAGGCAAGAGTTGCGACACCTTTGCGCCCACGGGCCCGTGGATTGTTACTCCCGACGAAGTTCCTGACCCCAACAACCTGCGGATTTCCTTGACGCTCAATGGCGAAACCCTTCAGGATTCCAACACGAGCAACTTGATCTTCAAGGTTCCCTTTCTGATCAGCTATCTCTCCCAGTCCGTCACCTGGGAAGTGGGCGATTTGATATCCACTGGTACGCCCCCGGGTGTGGGATTTGCTCGCAAGCCCCCGGTATTCCTGAAAGCTGGTGACACCGTGAGCGTGACTGTTGAGGGAATCGGAACCCTGACGAATCCCGTCGTCGGGCCATAGCGCGGCAGGCTGAGGAGCCGGCTCCTGCGTCTTTTGTTACTCCTTCGCCCGGCGCTATAATGGGCGACGCCGATCGTCTGCCTGGAGGCACCCTTATGAAGCTCCCCGATTTCAAAAACGAACCTTTGAGCGATTTCAAGAACAACCCTGCACATCGCCGCCGCATGGAGTATGCACTGGATGAAATCCGTGAGGAGTTGGGCCGCGAATACGATCTGGTGATCGGCGGCGAACGCATCAAGACCAAGGAGAAGCTTCACTCCTACAATCCCAGCCATCCGAACGAAGTGGTGGGAGTGTTTTCCCAGGCGGATGCGGCGCTCGCGGACCGCGCGGTGCGGGCGGCCGATGACGCTTTCAAGACCTGGAGCCGCACCCCCGTGCAGAAACGCGTGGACCTGCTGCTGAAAACCTCCAAGATTTTACTGGAGCGCAAGTATTACTACGAAGCCCGGATGGTGTACGAGGTCGGCAAGACTTGGCCGGAAGCGGATGCGGACGTGGCGGAGGCCATCGATTTCACCGAGTATTACGCTCGCGCCATGGGACGCTTGACGGGCCCGCAGCCGCTCACGCCGATTGCCGGCGAGAAAAACTACCTACGCTACATTCCCCTCGGCGTGGGCATTGTGATCCCACCCTGGAACTTCCCCCTGGCGATTCTGGTGGGAATGACCATGGCTTCAATCGTGACCGGCAACACGGTGGTGATGAAACCCTCGAGTGACGCTCCGGCCATCGCCTACAAGTTTTTCGAAGCTCTCGAGGAGGCGGGCATGCCTCCGGGAGTGGTGAATTTCCTGCCCTGCCCGGGCGGAGTGGTGGGCGATACCCTGGTGGGACACCCGCGCACGCGCTTCGTGGCGTTCACAGGATCAAAGGACGTGGGGCTGCACATCAATGAATTGGCGGCCAAGACCGTGCCAGGACAGATCTGGGTAAAACGTGTGATTGCGGAGATGGGCGGCAAGGACTCGATTGTGGTGGATGCCGATGCGGATATCGACACTGCGGTTGATGGCGTGGTGGCATCGGCCTTCGGGTATCAGGGCCAGAAATGCTCCGCCTGCTCCCGAGCGATTGTGGTGGGGCATGTCTATGATGTTTTCCTGGAAAAACTCCGCCAGCGAGTGGAGGGGATTTCCGTTGGGCCCGCGGAGCGTCCGGAAAACTATCTGGGCCCTGTTATCAATGCCAAAGCCAAGAAATCGATCTTGCAATACATCGAGATTGGAAAGGCGGAGGGCCGCTTGATTACCGGCGGGGGTGAATCCACCGGGCCAGGCCATTTCATCCAGCCGACGGTCATCGCCGATGTTTCCCCCACTGCCCGCATCGCCCAGGAAGAAATCTTCGGCCCGGTCCTCACAGTGATTCGAGCGGAGAGTTTTGATGAGGCTTTGGCCATCGCCAATAACACCGATTACGGGTTGACGGGCGCCGTCTATACCCGGGACCGCCGCAAATTGGAGAAAGCCACAGAAGAATTCTTCGTGGGGAACCTCTACTTGAATCGAAAGTGCACGGGAGCACTAGTGGGCGCCCATCCGTTCGGAGGCTTTAACATGTCGGGGACGGATTCCAAGGCGGGTGGACACGACTACTTGCTGCTCTTTACCCAGGCCAAAACCGTCGCCGAACGGATGGATGTTTGAACAGAGGGGGGTCGAGAAAACTGGGCCTAGCGAAAGGACGGGCAAAACGGCTGGGCTATCGATGCATACCGCGAGAACCTCTGCTTGAGCCCGGCTCACTCTTGCCACTTTTTATGTTTGGGCTTCCGCCACGATGAGTGTAGACCATTTGACTGCCTGTAAGCCCGCCGTGGACTGGACTCTTCCCCTCAAAGTTGTCAGAGCGGAATGCGGTTGGGCGAGCAGCGCAGTTTCGTCCAGTTCTAAACCCGAGTGGGCGTAAAGTTCAATCTTCATGACGAGGCTCGTGGCGTTTCCTTCCTGCGGCATCGGCAGGCGGCGCGTCTTAAATTCACCGATGCGCAATTTCACTCTAACCCCTTTCCGTTTTTGTAGCCCAGCACGCTGGCGACCATTGTCGAGGCGGTCGGTCTTTCCGCCGCTTTTGTAGAGGCCGGCTTAAGCCGGGCACCTCGCTAGTCCAATCCTCCGATCACCGGATCTCCCGACTATTTGACCACTTCCCATTTCTCGTAGCCGAAGTCCCAGACATCGAGACTGAGTTTGTCATCGACCACCTCGCCCAGGACGTACTCCCCCGCGTCCAGGGGCGCCAGCGGTTTCAAGGTGTAAATGTTGGGCGCAAGTTGCTTGCGTTCGAGTGACACCATAGTGCGCACCTCGGTGGCTTTGCCGTTTTTCCCGCGGCTGGTGTCCACATCCTCGACCACACGCGTCTCTTTGCCGGGCTTCAGGCGCACCAATTCGAGTCGCGTGCCGAGGCTCTCGGTCGATTGAACATAAAAGACGGGCAGCGGGTCGCTCAACCGGATCGTCGCTTTGGCGCCTTCGAGAACTACGAGTGACCGGGTTTTGACCACGGGCAGGGGAACGGCCAGCACCATGGCCGCCCGCTTTTTGTCGGTAACCGCCTCACTCGACGACTGCACGAGGCGCACCAGGCGCTTTCCATCAACGGTAAAAATTCCATCGTCCCCCGGAAGGCGAATGCCGGGGGCTACCTCCAATCCCTGGTCCGGGGGTTTGTAGAACCGCTCCTGGTCGATTTGCTTGGCTTCTTCAATTTGCTGTTTCTCGCTGGCCTTGGTTTCCTCCAGCGCGCGCTTGGTGGCTTCAAAATCCACGAGCGACGCAGGTATCTCTTCCCATTCCGAGCGCTCAACGCTGAAATAGCGCACCCGATCGCCGTGCACTTCGTAACTGGAGACTGTCTGGCACGTGCCGTCCTTCAGGCAGAGTTTGAGATTAGCCCACGCCAATCGGGGCGCCGCCAGCACGCTCAGCAGCAACGCGGCGGCCAGCAGAAAGCGGCTTGATGATAGACAACGCATATTCGCACCCACGTTGGGTTAGATGCAGGGGAAAGAGTGGAGGCGGGCTTTAGCCCGGCATTACGCCAATAACAAATCGTGCCCGCCTCAAGGCAGCTTCAACACTTGGCGTGCGAAGCAAAACGGCCGGGGAGTTTTTTCGCGCCCATTTACTTAAGCGATGCCATATCAATCACGAAGCGATAGCGCACATCACTTTTCACAACACGCTCATACGCTTCGTTCACCTTTTCGATCGGAATAACCTCGATGTCGCAGGCCACCTGGCGCTGGGCGCAGAAATCCAGCATTTCCTGGGTTTCCGGAATACCCCCGATCATGGACCCGGCAATACTGTGACGTCCCCTGATCAGGGAGAATGCAGCAACAGTCACCGGTTTTTCGGGGATGCCCACCACCACGAAGGAACCGTCGACTTTCAGCAGGGCGAGGAAGGGGTTCCAATCCATCGGTGACGAGACAGTGTTGATGATGAGATCGAAACTGCCATCCAGTTTCGTGAACGTTTCCGGGTCAGAGGTGGAATAGAAATCGTCGGCTCCCAAACGCTTGCTGTCCTCGTGCTTTCGGAACGAATGGCTGAGCACCGTGACCTCGGCGCCCGAGGCATGTGCGATCTTCACGCCCATGTGACCCAGGCCGCCCAGGCCGACGATCGCTACCCTCTTGCCGGGCCCCGCCTGCCAATGCCTCAGGGGGGAGTAAAGCGTAATCCCCGCGCAGAGAAGCGGCGCGCAGGCGGCAAACGGCAGGTTATCCGGCATGCGCAGAACGTAATTCTCGTCGACCACGATCTTATCGGAGTAGCCGCCCAGGGTCGGAGTGCCATCTTTCTCGCGACAATTGTAGGTAAAAACTGGAGTGAGCGCGCAAAAGTGCTCGAATCCCCGTTGACATTGAGCGCAGGTGCGGCAGGAATCGACAAAGCAGCCAACCCCAACCTTATCGCCAACTTTGTGTTTTGTGACCTGGCTGCCGACCGCCATAACGACTCCCGCGATCTCGTGGCCCGGAACCATGGGGAAGATAGCTTCTCCCCACTCTTCTCGAGCCTGATGAATATCGGAGTGGCAGATTCCGCAGAATTTGATTTCGATGGCTACATCGTGCTCGCGAGGTTCGCGGCGCTCAAAAGCATAAGGCTCCAGAGGAGCTTTGGCGCTGGCGGCAGCGTAACCTTTAGTTTTGATCATGACGAAATTTCTCCCGCCACGGGTTCACCGTGGACTTTCACCTTGGATAAAAAGCGGCGGCCAATAAGCAGACGGCGGCCGCCTCACTATTATAGGAGCGAATGGGCTGAATGCGAACGGGTAGGCTTACGGCGGGTGTGCGACACAAAAGTCGAAGGGGGAGGTTTTTCTCGATTCCTCGCGTCGGACCTTGCGTAGCGAAACGTTAGGTGCCAGGCGAGAAAGACGCGGTTGGCGAAGTAGCGCGGGCATCCCGCTCGCTGGCGCGGGAGCGTCGCGCTCGCGCGAGTGGCGCGGGCAAGATGCCCACGCCCCAGCGGGCGGGACGGCCGCGCTACATGGGTCTCGCCCCTTATAGAAACTCTCTCCCCGGTCGCACTTTCGCGTATGATGGGCGACATGAAACCAACAGTCCGGCGTGGCGCCGGGCGCATGCTGCAACTCATTCTCTTTTGCCTTATCGCAGGGTTGGGCTGCGTCCCGGCGTTTGCCCAGGTGAGTTATTCCGTGCGAGTTGAAATGGAAAAGCCCAAGTACTTACTGGGGGAACCCATCTTTTGCCGGTTCGTGATCCAGAACACGGGGAGAACTGTCTTCGCCTTTCGCTATCGCACTCCCACGCGCGGTTTGGGCTCCGATGATAACCAGGAGCCACGGTTCCGGGTGATGGACTCGCGGGGACAGGTACTTCCCGATCCCGGTCCTCGACCGTGCGGCAGCCCGCAGGGGACTGCCGTATACGGCTCCGTCACCCTGCCTCCCGGGCAAATTCATTCCGAGCGTTGGCTGCTGAACCAATGGGCGCAGTTTACGGTGCCGGGACGGTATCACGTGCGCGCGGAGCGCCGGCTGGCGCTGCTCCAGCCCGACCCGGGGACGAGAAAGTTCGCGGAGAAACCTGCGGCCTTCGCGATGGCCATTGATGAACTCAGCTTTCAGGTTGTGCATTCTACTCGTGCGCAGGTTGAGGAGGCTTTTCATCCTTATCTCGCCGCCGTCCAAGACCCCAAGAACCCTAACCCTGCGGAGGCGGTGGTGGTGCTCACCTCCCTGCCCCAACCTTTCTTCCTCGACCAGTTGGTCAAGTTGGCGAATGCCGGAAAGCCGGATCGCTGGGATCGGCGTGACGCTCTTGATGGTTTGGCGCGCCTGAACACCCCCGCTTCCTGGCAGGTGATTCTAAAGCTGTTTCGAGAGGCGGATACTACCGCGAGCGCCGGAAGCAAAGATGCCACCGGGCAAGCGGAGAATCCCCTGCGGTCCTATGCCTTGCTCCTGCTGGCGGAGAAGGCAGACCCGGCGTTCATTCCCGCTCTCATGGAGATGCTCGCCAAAAGTCCAGAGCCGACGCGGGGCGACATCCTGCGCGCGCTCGGGTTCTTTCATGACGGGCAGACCTTCCAGGCGCTTTTCGACAATCTGCACTCTGCCCAGGTGACGGACCGCATGAACGCCATTCTCGGCCTGAAAAACCTGGGAACTAAGGAAGTGATCCCTGCCATGGTCGCCGCACTCAACGACCCGGAAGCCCAGGTTCGACAGGTGGCGAATTTTGCCCTGGAGGGATTGACGGGCCACAAGGTTGCCGTTTCCGCCAATCCCTCGCGCGACGAGCCTGCGCGCAT
>Ga0187874_10002857_pt1 | contig 12632 bp, 7 predicted proteins | sample June2016WEW_16_1_3_FD_132993 | JGI IMG/M metagenome (GOLD analysis project Ga0187874, IMG submission 132993) | Peatland microbial communities from SPRUCE experiment site at the Marcell Experimental Forest, Minnesota, USA - June2016WEW_16_150 | ecosystem: Environmental > Terrestrial > Soil >... | reverse complement strand
GCCGTAGCGTTTGACGGAACCAATATCTGGGTCACAAATAGTGGGCACGGCACCGGCAACACCGTGACCAAACTGCTGGCCAGTACCGGCGCGAACCTCGGCACGTTTCCCGTTGGAACTAGTCCCGAAGGCGTAACGTTTGACGGAACCAATATATGGGTGACAGGTTCCGCCAGTAACAACGTGACCAAGATAAGCGCAGCTCAGTAGGCATGGGCCGATCGCTGGCTGACGAACTAGAGACTACGTCCGGCCTGGTTGAGAGCAATAGCCCTCCCTGGGCGGGCATTTCCCGGCTGGGGGCTTCGTTATGGATGGATTGGCCTGCTCTGCGCACGCTGCTTCTGCTGGGTCGCGTAAGCCAGATTGTTACTGGCAATCTGCAGGTTGGGATTGAGCCTGAGCGCCTGCTGCGAGGCGCGGATGGCATCGTCCCACTGGCCCAGCGACTGGTAGCCGGCGGCAATATTGTTGTAGGCCTCGGCGTAGTCGGGCTTGAGCTGTAGCGCGTGGTTTGCGGCATCGATGCAATCGCGGTAGCGGCCTGCCTGGTGGTAAAACAGTGACAATTGGACCCAGTTCTGCGGAGTCGGAGAGTTCCGCGCCGCCGCTTCGGCATTCGCAAGCTGCTGATAAAAAGTCTGCACCACGCGCACATAGGTTAAGGTGTCCGTGTCCTGCGGGTAGAGTTGCGCCGTCCGCTCAACCAGGGGCGCCAGCCGAGCGTAATCGCCCTGTTCAGAGTAGATCTGCATCAGCAGGTAGCGCGGCAACGCATCGCTGATGTTCTTGTCGATGGCCGTTTGCAGCAGCGGGACGGCCTCCTGGATTCGCTGCCTAGAGTAAAGCCAGCGCGCGTAATAGTAGTAAGGAATGGCCTCGTCTGGTCCCAGGGCGATTGCGCGACGGAAGTGGGCTTCCGCTTCCTGGTTGTTGTTGACGGCGCCGTTCGCGATGCCCAAATTGATCTCAAGATGCATGTACGCCGGCGCATAAACCAGCGCGCGATGGAAGTAATCGAGAGCGGTTTTGTAATCGCCAACCTCCATACGCGCCAGCCCGTAGTTCATGAGTCCCCTCGCATTGCGCGGACTCTTTGTCGTTACGTCATACCAGAGAGACTCCTCCGTCCGCCAAACGTGGTTACGCTGGTGGGTCGCCAGGGCGTAAGGAACCAGCAGAAGGGCGCCAAATCCCAAAGCCGCAACGACGGGAACTCGCAGCCTACTGCAGCGGTATAGGCATACCACCGACCAGACGACCGCCAGGGTCAGGCCGATGAACGGAAAGAACATTCGATGGTCGTTCTCAACTTCAGCCAAAGGAACCAATGCGGTCGGCAGCAAAGCCAGGAAGAACCAGAGAATACCGAAACAGATTGGCCGCAGTTCACGCGGTTTCCGTGTGGCCCAGGCAATCGCGACCAAGGCCGCGATGAATAAAGTCCCGATGAACACACGGGGATCGCTGAGGCTGAGAAGGGGCAGGTCGGTGTCGGCGTTCAAGTGGCTCGGGTAAAAGAAAGAGCCGAAGTATCGCAACGTGACATAGGCCTGGGTAGCCACATACTGCGGGAAAGGACCTCCGCCGCGCACCGCCTCTTTCGGCGTCATAGCGGAATGAAAGATTCCAAACGACAGCGAGAACAACCATGCTGGAAGTGATTTGACGACGGCGGCCCGCAATTGATCGTAGGTGTAGTCGGGCCCTGGAGTTTCGAAGAGCAGGATGTAGAAGAAAAGGATAGGCGCAAACATCAGCGCGGGCGGCTTGCTGAAAGCGCCCAGTACGACCGGGATCATGTAGAGTCCCCATTTCCTCTTATCGGGCCACACCGCCCAGACACATAGCCCGCCGACCACACCTAGCGTCGAGTAAAGATCGCCGCGCTGCATGATGTAGTTCACGGTTTCCGCCATCGCCGGGTGAAGTCCGTACCACGCCACCATGAAAAGTGCGATCAGCGAGTTCGCCGGCGCCGGCCAGGCCAGGTCTAATATCTTGCCCAGGAGGAAGAACATCAGCACGAGCTGAACGAGGAACCACACGAAGGTTGACACATGGAACCAGAAGGGATGAAGGCCGCCGGCCATCCAGTAGTCCAGCGCCAGGGAGGCGGTAACGAGTGGGCGGTAGTTCTGGTCGGGAGGAAATGAACTGAAGGTTCGAGCATCGATGAAGAATCGCGGAATATTCGACAGGCTGCGGATATAAGGGTTCGTTTGGACCGCGTGCGAGTCGTCAAAGTGGAAGCCATTCTGGAAGTGGTTCGAATACGTCGCCAGCACCGCAACCAGAAGACATGCCGAGGCAAAGGCCAGCCAGTACCGTGGAATCGGCAGGTCGGCAGGTGCGACGGAATCTCGGTATCTTTTCCGGGAGGTGGCAGCCTTTCCCATCGGGTGCAAGCTTACACGAGAGACGCGCGGCGAGTCCCGTGCCTTGTGGGTGCGCCGATGGCGCCGCCTTGTTCTCGGGAGGAAGTAATGCGGGCTCGACGTTCATGCCGCTGGCCTTCAGTGCCTCAAGTGTGCGAAGGAGGATTTCTCTCTTGCCACTGATGACGTCAATCAAAAGGAGTGAATCGTTACGGCTACCGATTCCGCATTCGTCTTCGGCTAACCATGGACAAACCACCCTGTGCAACTTGCCCGAAATCTAGTGTTGGTGGGCAAGTAAAACGCGCAATTTATCGGCTCCCAATATCAGGCACTTAGCGGGGCATAATCGCGAGGGTAATTGGGCCGGCTGTTAGAATGCCCGCTCGCCTGGGAGTGGACACATTCGTGACACTGGCCGGCTTGTGGGGACTAATCGCACCGAAGCACTTCGACGACATGCCGACTATCCGCTCAAGTGGATTTCCGCCGCGAAATGCGCCTAAATATCATTCGCAGACCCTGGGGCATTTATCGGTACCGATCTAAAAGGGTACTAAAGAATCGAGACGCGATGCTCGCGTCGGTTGCTTCACCGACGCACAGGTCACGAGAAGCCGATTTTCCACTGGAATTGAGCTTGTCGACCCCGCCAACCCCTGGATTGCCACAGCTCTTCTCGACCTGGTCTTTCACTTCCCAGAACCGGTTCCCGGTCTCCGCCCCCGGGGCGACAGAAAAAACGAGGGCAAGGATATCCCTGCCCTCTAAATCGAATGTGTTGCTTAACTTCGCGTGTGCAGACCATGTCCGATCGCTATCTACTCGGAGGTCCTTGTGGATCTGCCGAAGCAGTTGCAAATTGGCGCGAGCGCACCCACCCCTGAAGCTGCTTACGGGCGCTTTCGGAAAGAGTGACTTTCACCGGCCCTGCTCCGCTACTCGAGGCGTAGCCTTCCAAATTGTCTTCGCCGGTTATCGGGGTCGCCAGAAAGCCATGAATCTCGCCGCTGCTGGTCACCCCAAGGCCTACAATTTCGCCCGCGGAGTTGATTTGGAAGCAATGCAACAAGTACAGAGGGGAGTTGGCTGGAATAAGGGTGTTGAGGTCGGTCATCACTCCGCTCTCCCATAGGAAGGCGCGGTCGTTGCCGTTTGCATCCTGGGAGACGCCGGTTATCAGCCCCCGGTTATTAATGGCAACGGCGGCGCTTACAACGTCGCCCGGCAACGTGCCGAGGTCCCTCATCAGACCGCTCTGCCACAGAAACGCGTGCTGATATTGATCGCCCGGCAAGTCTGAGGCCCCAACCACCTGCTCGACCTCGTTGATGGCAAAGCCGGCGTTGTTGAAGCTCCCACCCAAGTTGCCGAGATCGATTGGCAATCTGCCTTTCCGCCAAAGCAGAGCATGGCGAGGCTGAAGCGAAACGCCATACCTGCCGTCATAGGCCGCGCACGTTCCGGAGGCACCGACTACCTCTCCGCGGTTGTTGATCCAGAAGCCGGCTCCCTCGGAATCACTTGGATACAGCGGAAGCGCGTGTATGTGGCCGTTCGTCCACACGACAGGCTTAAATTGCAGAACCTGGGGTGCGGGACAGTTTGCGTCGACCGTAGTGTTTTCGGCGAACCCCGCGATCTGACCCTGGTCGTTTATACCAGCGCCCTGGGCATTATTACCACCCAGCGTATCCAGCGCCGTCATCACTCCGTTTTGCCAAGAAAATGTGAGACAAATCAGGTTGGTGCCGAACCCGCAAAAGTCTTCGCCGTTGGGGTCCAGCGTTGCGGTTTCGGCTAAGCCCGGAACCTGCAATGACAGATTGGGACCCGTGCCGGCAATGCTGTTAGGTCCGCCAAGGGTCCCGAGATCGGTCATGACTCCATGGTTGAGAACAAAGGCATGCGTAGACATGTCGCCTGGTATGGTTGAAAATCCGTCAATCTGCCCTCGGTCGTTGATCCCAAAGGCGATGCTGAAAGTCCCACCCAACGTGCCAAGGTCGGTAACAATATAGTGGGAAAGGTGTTGCGCTTGTTGCTGTTGCTCCTGCGCAAGCACCCGGACCGGCATTGCCAACAAAGTGAATACGCTTATCACCCCGATCCACGCTAACATTCTCGATTTCATAGTCTCCTCCGTCGTGCGTCCCGGCAAATGTCCTGCTGGGTTTTTCGCTCTCATATAGGTAGGCGCAAACGGGGGTATAGAACTATCATGCAGGCATAACTTTCTTGCCGAGTCACGCAGCGACTAAGCACTCCAAGGGGTTCCTAATGGGAAACTTGTCACAACCGCAAGACGACGGGACCGGAAAGCCACCTGGTGGCCAAGTGACCGAGTTTCTCCGAGCCTGGAGTGATGGAGATCGAGCTGCTCTCGACCGCCTGACTCCAATCGTCTATGACGAACTCCACCGCCTTGCCCGACGCTACATGAAAGGTGAGCGCCCCGGTCATAGCCTGCAAACCACCGCTCTGGTCAATGAAGCCTACATGCGCCTGGTGGATTACAAGAGGATGAATTGGCAGAACCGCGCTCATTTTTTTGCGGTTTCGGCCCAACTGATGAGGCGCATTCTGGTTGAGCACGCGCGCCGCCACAACCTGAAACGGGGAGGTGGCCTGCAACATGTGTCTTTGGACGATACGGCGACGGTGGGCAGCGAACGCGCCGCAGATCTGGTGGCCCTCGACGACGCCATGAACCGGCTGGCAAAGCTCGATCCGCGCAAAGTGCGGGTCGTCGAAATGCGTTTTTTTGGCGGACTCAGCGTGGAAGAGACAGCTGAGGTACTGAAAGTATCGGGGCCTACCGTGATGCGCGACTGGAGTACCGCCAAAGCCTGGCTCTACCGTGAGCTTAAGGCCAGGACCGGGGATGGATAGCGAGCGCTGGAAGCAGGTCGATGGCTTATTGCAGTCCGTGCTGGAACGTTCACCCGAGGAACGAGAGACGTTTCTGCGTCAAGCATGCGCCGGCGATGAGGCGCTGGAGCGCGAAGTACGGTCTCTGCTTACCGCGCAACAAGAAGCCGGAGGATTTCTCGATCGGCCGGCTATCGAACTAGCCGCGCGAGCGCTCGCCCGCAACGAGAAGAAAGTTGCGGACGAGAGTGCCCGCTCCTTCATCGGCCAGAGGGTCTCGCACTACCAGGTAATCGAGAAGCTGGGTGGCGGCGGCATGGGGGTGGTGTACAAGGCGGAGGACACCGACCTGGGCCGGTTCGTCGCTCTGAAATTCCTTCCCGGCGATCTAGCGCAAGACCAGCAAGCGTTGGAACGCTTCCGGCTTGAAGCCCGCGCTGCGTCTGCATTGAACCATCCCAACATCTGCACGATCTACGAAATCGGCAAACACGACGATCAGTCGTTCATCGCCATGGAGTTTCTGGACGGGATGACGCTGAAGCACTGCATTGGGGGCCGTCCGCTCGAAACCGAGGCTCTGCTCGCGCTTGCTATCGAAATCGCCGACGCACTGGATGCGGCTCACGCCGCCGGCATTGTCCATCGCGACATCAAGCCGGCGAACATCTTCGTCACCCAGCGCGGACATGCGAAGGTTCTCGATTTCGGACTGGCCAAGATCCTGCGGACCAAAATTACCGCTATCGACGCCTCGACGATGGAGAAGTCTCTCACCGCTCCCGGAACCGCAGTGGGCACGGTGACCTATATGTCGCCGGAACAAGTCCGCGCCAAAGAGTTGGATGCGCGTACCGATCTGTTCTCCTTCGGCGCAGTCCTCTACGAGATGTCCACCCGGACATTGCCTTTTAGCGGAGAAAGCATGGGAGAGATTTTCGATGCCATTTTGAATCACACCCCGATCTCTCCGACACGGCTTAATCCCGATCTGCCCGCTGAACTGGTACGGATCGTTCTCAAGTGTCTGGAGAAAGATCGAAACCTGCGGTACCAGCATGCGTCGGATCTGCGTACCGATCTGCAACGGCTAAAGCGGGATACCCAGTCGGCCCAGCTGCCGTTAGGTACGGAGGCTAGGGATGCAACCGCTATCCGAACGCCCTGGAAGATCGCTGTCTCAGCCCTTGCTGTTTCTGTCACCCTATTGGTCGGTGGTTATCTCTATCTTCACCATCCGACCAAACTAACCGACAAAGACACGATTGTGCTCGCTGACTTCACGAACTCTACGGGTGACCCTGTCTTCGATGGGACACTGCGGCAAGGGATGGCCGTGCAACTGGAGCAGTCGCCCTTTCTCAGCCTGGTGCCCGACGACCGCATTCAGCGAACGTTGCAGTTGATGGGTCAGCCAGCCGACGCGCGACTAACCCCAGAGGTCGCCAGAGAGGTCTGCGAGCGGACGTCTAGCGCCGCCGTGCTGGACGGCTCGATCGCAAGCCTCGGCAGCCAGTACGTGTTGGGACTACGCGCTAAGGACTGTCGTACTGGAGCTGTTCTGGCTGAGGAGCAGATGCAGGCGGTGCGAAAAGAAGACGTGCTGAATGTCCTCAGCCAAGTTGCCAGCAAGTTTAGAACTCGAGTTGGCGAATCGCTTTCCACGGTCGAAAAGCACGACACGCCGCTCGACGAAGCGACGACACCCTCCCTGGAAGCCTTGAAAGCCTATAGCGCCGGCTGGAGGGCGCACTTTTCGAGTGGCATGGTTGCTGCCACTCCATTCTTCAAGCAGGCTATCGAAATCGATCCCAAATTCGCCAGCGCGTACGCTGCTCTCGGACTTATGTATGGCGCCCAGGGTGAGTCGGCCCTCTCTGCGGAGAACTCTGCCAAAGCCTATGAATTACGGGAACACGCGACCGACCGGGAGAGGTTTTTCATCAGTGCTTCATACGATACTCGAGTCACAGGGAACCTGGAAAAGGCGCAACTGACTTGTGAGGCGTGGACGCAGGCCTACCCTCGAGACGTGAGACCTCTCGCCGGCCTTTCAGGCTTGATTTACCCAGCCTCCGGCAAGTATGAAAAAGCAGTCGAAGAAGCCCGAAGGTCAGTCGGAGTTGATCCGGACTTTGCCGACGGGTATCTCATCCTTGCCGGGAACGAGACTAATCTTGGCCGTCTCGGCGAAGCCGAAAAGACTCTTCGGAGCGCTGCCGAGCGCAAGCTGGACACGCCTGACAATATTGTCCTCCTCTACGACATCGCGTTTCTCAAAGATGATAGGGAAGGAATGATGCGGACAGTGGAGTTGGCCAAGGGCAGGCCCGGGTCGGAAGACATGATGTCTCAGCATCAGGCTTTTGTCCTCGCCAATACTGGTCACCTGCGACAGGCAAACGAGATGGCGCAACGTGCAGCGAACCTGGCTCAGCAAACAGCCCATCCGGAAAGGGCGGCTTTGTTCAACACCGGAGCGGCTTTGTGGGAAGCGTTTTCCGGGAATGACCAGGCGGCCAGCCGAAGCGCATCGGTAGCGATGGGGCTGGCAGACGGCCGGGAAGTGGAGTTTGGCGCGGCCTTTGCGTTTGCGCTCTCGCGGGATTTCTCCCACGCTCAAGCCCTCGTGGACGATTTACAGAAGCGCTTCCCCGAGGACACATCCGTTAACTTCAGCTACCTGCCGTCGGTTCGAGCATTGCTCGCGTTAAACCATGGGCGGTCTTCAAAAGCCTTGGAACTGCTACAAGTCGCCACTCCCTATGAACTGGGCGTGCAACGCAGCAGCATACACGGGAACTTCGGGGCGCTTTATCCAATCTACGTGCGGGGTGAAGCCTTTCTGGCTGCACATCAGGGTGCTGAAGCCGCCGCGGAATTCCAAGAAATCCTCGATCACCCGGGTATCGTGATCAGTGATCCTGTCGGCGCACTCGCACACCTCCAGATAGGTCGCGCTTACGCGATGGCAGGCGATACTGCCAAAGCTAAAGCGGCGTACCAAGACTTCCTCAAGCTATGGAAAGATGCCGACAGTGATGTTCCCATTCTGCAGGCAGCCAAGGCTGAATACGCGAAGCTGCAGTAGCCGGAAACACTGCGCCTTGTGGAAGCTGGATTGACTTCAGCGCTCGTCCCGGGTGAATTCACGGGCGCCCGGAAGTAGAGCCTCACTTTGCGAAACAGGGCTTGGCGTAAGTTGAGGCGGACGTAAGGAGAGGCGCGACCGGTTACGAACCATACCATTCTTTCGATAGGAAGTCGGCCGGCATCCGGCAACCGCATTGGCACCGCCGCTTGAACGTAAAACGCCCAAACCGCCGAACTGGCTTCCTCGCTGCTGTTTTTCGCGGATTAGGAACGGGAAACGATAGGTCCCTATCGAAACTGCCCCGGCGAGGAAAGCTGCGCTCAATCTCGCCTCCTCGGCCGGGGCAGTCCCGATAGGGACCTATCGTTTCCGGGTACTCATCGTTCGCAACGGCTCGAATTGACGACCTCGTGAACCGATCTCAGCCATCCTACGTACTACCTGTAGAACGTCTGTGATCCAATCACCGGAGGACCGGCGGCGCCTTTACTCTTGATGAGGTTCGGCGATTACTGCCGGTGTGTTTCGGGTGCCAACATAACGACTCTGAGGGATAAAGGATGAAGAGTTTCTTAGCTGCTTGGTCGATCGCCGCCGCTTTGACGGCCGGGTGCCTGGCCCAGGCCCCGGATGGGCTGAAGAAGTCCGAACCTGTGAAGGATACGCAATCACCGATGATGTCCCGGAAAGACGTTACTTCCATCGTGGCTGACACGAGGAAGATTGTTTCCCCGAATGGTATTGAGGAACTGAAGCCCATTACGGTCAACGGCACCATGCAGTGGATCTCGATTCGAGGGAAGGATCGGCGGAATCCGATTCTGTTGTACTTGCATGGTGGTCCGGGCTCCCCAACCATGCCGGGAGACTACACGTTTCAGAGTCCATGGGAAGATTTCTTTACGGTCGTCCAGTGGGATCAGAGGGGTGCAGGCAAGACCTACGGAGCCAACGACCCGGAGAAACTCGCCACTACCATGACGCTGCCGCAAATGATCGATGATGCAGCCGTGGTGACGGAGTATCTAAGAAAAACCTATGGGAAGAAAAAGATATTCCTTTTGGGCCACTCATGGGGGAGTGTGATGGGGGTCATGCTTGCCCATCGGCATCCAGAGTGGTTTTACGCCTACATCGGGACCGGGCAGGCGGTCGATGCGCAGCAAAGCGAGGCGGAAGGCTATCGATTTGCGCTCGCGGAGGCAGAGAGCCATCACAACGAAGAGGCAGTAAAAGAGCTGGAGGCGATTGCGCCCTATCCGGGTCCGTTACCCCTCACGGTCCCGCGAATTGGTGTTCAACGCAAATGGCTGGAATATTACGGAGGGTTGACGTGGAACCGAACGAACTTTGACTACGAAGCAAATGCATGGACGCTGTCGCCTGACTACACGGACAAGGATCTGGATCAAGAGGGCGAAGGCAGTCTCTATTCCCTTACACACCTTCTAGGGGCCGGAATGACCTTCAACGATATGAACATGACGACGTTTGGGTGTCCGGTCTTGCTGTTTGAAGGACGTCATGACTATTCCATCTCCCACACGCTTGCAGAGGCTTGGTTCAAGAAGATCAAGGCTCCGGCGAAAAAGCTGGTTTGGTTTGAGGATTCGGCCCATATGGCCATGCAAGAGCAGCCGGGACGATTCTTATACCACCTAGTTACGGACGCTAGGCCTCTGGCGGTGAAGGCAGGCGATTCAGCTCCGGATGGAGCCACGGAATAGGCCCGACTGGAGTCGATCAATCCCGCTAAGTCGGCCAGCATCCAGTAACCGCATTGGCACCGCGACTTGGACGTAAAACGCGCTTGTGGGAAGTCCAGACCGCACAGCTCGTCAGCGTCAATATAGCGCTCAACGGCCTGCCCAATCTCCCGACGACCGCTTGTAACCACCTGATACCAGAGTGTTAAGGAGTCTTGCGGACATCCATCCATAAACACCAGATTTTGATGCGATCCAGTTGATCAGGGCGCTCAAACCATTCGCGACTCGGGAAAGGCGGTAAGCTCTGGCAGATGAGCCCGCCCGCCAGAGCTATGACGCTGGCTTGTGATTGCGGTTGGGCATCATTCACGCCTTAAGCTCAAGCACTGTCAGACGTTTTCAGAGGTTGTTTCTTTGAGTTCATGGGACGCTGAGCGCCGGGCTTGCGCGGCCTGACCTCGGTGGCTTTCGCCGCTATCCTCTTGACGGCTATGGCCTGCGTCCGGCACGGCCGCAGGGATCGCGATCATCTTCTTTGGCTTGGTGGGCTATGCCAAGATCACGCGCCATTGGAATACAGATCTGCCTAAGCAGATCTATCTACAGCTTGTGCCAAACGCGAGTGAGCAGCAACATCCCATGCCCGGTGCGCACTAAACCCAGGCCTCCAGATGTCTTCGGCGCCACTGTTCCAATGCCGACAAATCGCGTAGCACTCGCGCCGTCCAGACGTGAAACCCACAGCGCGATGTTCGCGGGCCCGCCGAAAGAGTCTCAATAGCCCCCGGGTGTGACTTAAGTCATCTACTTACCTCATTCGCCTGCGTACTCTTGAACTTCAAGGAGTGTGTAATGAGCGAACTGATCGACAACAGAGCCAACCGGATTCGAGTACTGAAAGACATAATCAAGCACTTGCATGCCGGTAAAGCACCCGAACAGGTACAGAAGCAAATGCGCGAACTGGTGAAGCAGACCGACGCTTCCGAAATTATGGCCATGGAGCAGGAGTTGATGGCGGAAGGCATGCCGGTGGAGGAAGTCCGGTCAATGTGCGACCTTCACTCGCAGGTTGCGCGTGACGTGTTGATCCAGATACCTACTCGTCAAGAGATTGCTCCGGGACATCCCATCGACACATTCCGCCGCGAAAACGAAGCCTTACGCGCCGTGATCGCACTGATGAATACGGAGATCGGTGAGTTGCAGAACCTGCCGGCAGGAAGCGATCCTGCGTCGATTGTTCTCCGCCTTCGCCAAGGGTTCAATGACCTCATGGACGTTGACAAGCATTACCAACGCAAAGAGCACACCCTATTCTCTTGTCTGGAGCGGCATGGGATTGCGGGGCCTTTCAAAGTAATGTGGGCCAAGGACGACGATGTTCGCAGTTCACTCAAGCAGTTGGGACAACGCCTCCATCCTGGTCCAGCGACGACCGAAGAGTGGCGAGCAGCTTTGCTGAAGGCGGCAAGCGCCGCGCTCAACGCGGTGGAGGAGATGATTTACAAAGAAGAAAACATCCTGCTTCCCATGTCGCTCGAAACCCTGTCCGAGGATGAGTGGGCCGAGATTTGGTCGGCTTCGCCCAAGTACGGCTGGTGCATCGTGGAACCCCGGCTGGGCTACGCACCTGCGGTTTCAGTAACGGCCGAGTCGATCAATGTTCCGCACGCCGGCGCTCTCATGTTGCCCACCGGCAACGTGAGTTTGGAGCAACTGGTTGGAATCTTCGGCACGCTGCCGCTCGATCTCACCTTTGTAGATGCCGATGATCGCGTGGCGTTCTTCACCGAGGGCCCGGACCGTATCTTCGCACGCAGCAAAGCCATCATTGGGCGCAAAGTGCATAATTGCCATCCGCCGAAGAGCGTGGAAACGGTTGACCAGATCCTCAGTGACTTCAAGGCAGGACGGCAGAGCGTGGCGGAGTTCTGGATCAACTTCCAGGAGAAATTCGTTCATGTCCGCTACTTCGCAGTTCGCGCGGAGGACGGAAGGTATTTGGGAACGGTGGAGTTGACGCAGGACTTGTCTCCTCTCCGGGCTCTTCAAGGGGAAAGGCGACTGCTTGAGTATGAAGGCGCTGCCGTCCCCAATTAGATGATGTGGACGACCGTAAAGAGTCTGTGCAACCGGTCCGCGCTAAAAGCAGTGGTAGAGAAAGTGTTCACTAATGCACCGACATCGAGTATTGATCCGGGAGTAAGATGACCACGAAGAAGTCTATGTCCGAGCCGTCTTCAGCTAAACTTCAGCTCGCGCTAGGCACTGGCGCTTTTGCTTTGTGCTTCGCCGTCTTTGGATCGATGTCGGCCATGATGCCAATTATCAGCCGGCATATGGCGCTCACCCCCGTACAGAAGAGCATCGCCATCGCGATACCTGTGCTGCTGGGTTCACTGGGTCGCATCCCGCTAGGCATCCTGACTGATCGTTTTGGCGGCCGGATCGTGTTCAGCGTGGTCATGTTGCTCTCCATCATTCCCGCGTTTCTGATGGGCGGGGTTAGCAGTTACGCGCAGCTACTCACCTATGGATTTTTAATTGGAATCGCCTTGGCCAGCTTCTCGGTCGGTG
>Ga0187874_10002856_pt1 | contig 12633 bp, 7 predicted proteins | sample June2016WEW_16_1_3_FD_132993 | JGI IMG/M metagenome (GOLD analysis project Ga0187874, IMG submission 132993) | Peatland microbial communities from SPRUCE experiment site at the Marcell Experimental Forest, Minnesota, USA - June2016WEW_16_150 | ecosystem: Environmental > Terrestrial > Soil >... | reverse complement strand
CCTCGGGGCCGTGGCCGGCAAGCGCGCCGACGTCCGCGACGTGCTGATCTATAAAAGCCCCCTCCCGCCGGGCCTTGCGCTGGCCGGCTTCCCGCCCGGTCTGACCGTCGCCACCAGCAGCACCCGGCGCAAAGCCCAACTGCTGGCCTCGCGGCCCGATTTCAAAATCATGGAAATTCGCGGCAACGTTGGCACCCGCCTGCGCAAGCTGGCCGGGCACCCAGAGATGGACGCCACCATTCTGGCCGCTGCCGGTCTGGGCCGCTTGGGGTTTTGCATCACAACCGCGGGCCAATTGACGGGCGGCGGCGCGCCCCCCGGCTTGCTCGCGGCGATGCTCGAGCCGGACGAGATGCTGCCGTGCGTCGGGCAGGCGGCGATCGGCCTGGAAATTCGCGCGGACGACGAACGCCTCGCCCGGATTTGTTACGAACTCAATGACGAGGCGACTTTTCAATGTGTCACAGCCGAGCGGGCCTTCCTCCGCGCCATGGGCGGCGGATGCCAGACGCCCGTCGGCGCCTATGCGACGATTGTCGGCAAGGAAATTGATTTGCGCGCCGTCTCCTTTCTCCAAACCCAGGTCCGGCGCGCCCGCGCCCGCGCCCCCATTTCCGACGCCGCGGGTCTGGGCGGGCGGCTGGCCAGTCAATTAAAATAATCCGGTGAAAAACCGGTTCCAGCGCGGGGCGTAATAATGTTGCCGGTCCAAAGACAGCACCACCAGCGACGCGCGCCCGACGATGCGCTCGCGTTCCACCGCTCCCCAAAATCGCGAATCGTAACTGTCATCACGATTGTCCCCCATCATGAAATACTCCCCGCCGGGAACCGTCACCGGGCCAAACGTCCGCCGCGCCGCCACCAGCGGCAACACCGTCACCGCGTGGCGGGGGTTTTCCCCGGTCTTCTCCGCCGCGAAAAAACGCGGCCCGTGGACGCTCGGCGGAACGTCCCGTCCCACGCTGGCGGACAAAGGCTCGTATTGTGCGGCGCGCCCGTTGAGGAACAGCCGGTCGTTGACCAGTTCGATCCGGTCGCCCGGCACGCCCACCACTCGCTTGACCAGCCGCGTGCCGTCCACGGGCGAAAAAAACACCACGATGTCGCCCCGCTTGGGATTGCTCCATTGGGCGACGTGCCAGGTGGTGAACGGCACTTTCAAATCGTACGCCAGCTTGTTGACAAACACGCGGTCGCCTTGAACGATCGTCGGGTTCATCGACCCGGACGGCACATCATTCCAATCCGCGATGGCCGAGCGCACGGCCGTCAGGATCAGGACGGTCAGCACCAGCGATTTGGATTCCCGCCAATAATTCGCCCAGCGTTGCTTCGACAAGAACTGTTTCATCAACGTTTGGACAGCCCCGCGCGGCTTTCGTTTGAACAACGGCACGGATTCATGGCAATTCCAGCACTGCCCGCACCGCGGTGACCAGGGCCGCGACGCGCGTGGCTAATGGGAAATCGGACGGAGCCTCCAGTGTGTAGCTCAGGCGGGTCTTATGGCTGATCAAATAGAATGCTTCCGGCCATTGCGGCCGCTCGGCCAGGTTGATCTTCGGGCGGATGATGCCGTCGCGCGCCTCCCGCCCTTCGATCACCGGCGAACGGTCGATCGGGCAGACTTTGGCGACCGCTTCCACCAACTTTTCGGCAAGGGACGGGCGCGCGTCGGGATTCAATTCGTAAAGGTAGAAACCGTGCGCCTCCCAATCTTCGTGCAGGCAAAGGGCCAGATCGAAGCGCGGTTGCTCTTGCAGCCAGGCCGCGTGTGCCCGCGCCTCCGCCGACCGGAAATGCCGGTAATCGCGGTTCAAGTCGATGCCCTGGGCATTCTCCCGCTGATTCAGCGGAAAACCCGTCGGATTCAGGCAGGGGCAAATCCACAGGGCCGCCTCCTTGGGCCAGCGGTCTTCTTCCAGCAACTGCAACAGCGCCAGCGGGCCGGCCGGTTCGTCCCCGTGAATGCCCGTCGATATATAAAGGCGCTTCCGGGACGACGGCGTCAGACGGCGCAAGGCCGGGAATTCTCCGTCCCGCACCCAATTCTTCCCCGCGATGGCGCGCTCGACTCCTTGAAGGACATTTTGGATGTCAATGCCCTCGCCCCGGTAACCGCCGACATTTATGCCTGAACGCTGCACAAGGGCAATTGAGTGCCTATTGATCCGCAAACCCGTGATGGTCCCAACTCGGGTCCAGGCCGAGGTCCTTGAGCATTTGCAGGTCCTTTTCCACAGGCTGATTGAGGGTCGTGAGATAATTGCCCACCATCAACGCGCTGGCGCCGGCGGCGAAAACCAGGCTCTGCACGTCGCGCAAATTCACCGTCCGCCCCCCGGCGATCATGATTTCCTGCCGCGGCAAAATGAAGCGGAAACACGAAATCGTCTTCAATATCTCCAAGGGCGCCAGCGGCGCGTTGTTCTCGAAGGGCGTGCCTTTGATCGGATTGAGAATGTTCACCGGCACCACGTTGGCCCCTATCTCTTTGAGCGCGAACGCCAGGTCGCAGCGGTCTTCCCGCGTTTCGCCCATCCCGATGATGCCCCCGGAACAGATTTTTATGCCCGCATTCTTCAGGTGGAAGATCGTTTTCAGCCGGTCTTCGTAAGTGTGCGTCGTGCAATGCCTGGGAAAAAACCGCTTCGAGCTTTCCAGGTTGTGCCCGTAGCATTCCAGGCCCGCTTCCTTCAAGCGATCCGCCACCCGCTGGCTCTTAATGATCCCCAACGAGGCGTCCGGCCGCGTCTTGCCGCTCTGCGCCAGTTCGCGAATGCGCTCGCAGACCTCCTCCAGCATCGGCCCTTCGTTCAGGCCGCGCCAGGCCGCCACCAGTCCCAGCGCCGTCACGCCGTTGCGGCTGGCCTCTTCGGCGGCATCAACCACCGGTTCAGGGTCGATGAATCCGTACTGGGGCGAGCCGGTCTGGTAGCGCGAAGATTGGGCGCAAAAACTGCAATTCTCCGAGCAGGCGCCCGCCTTGGCGTTGACGATCGAGCAGAGATGAATCTTGTTGCCCTTGAAGTGCTCCCGCAGCCGGTTGGCGCCCGCCATCAAGTCAAAAATGTCCGCCCTGCTTTCCAGGTCCAGCAGCCGGAGCGCCTCTTCCCGCGAAATCTCCCCGCCGTCCAGGACGCGCTGCGTCAAGCCGGATATTTCGGTCTGAATGTTTGCGTCAACCAAGTCTCCAATCATGGTTGACACAGTAGTACAAGCGTCGCGCCAATTCAAGAGGCAAAGTGAAACCGCCGCAGAAACTCTTCCGCCGGCGCCGCCACCCGCACGGGCCGGTTCTGAAACGGGTCGGTGTAGGCCAGTTCCACCGCGCGCAACCCCAGTTCCGGCCCCTTCCCTCCATAAAGGCCATCGCCCATCACCGGATGCCCCGCCGCCGCCAGATGAACACGGATTTGATGCGTCCGCCCCGTCACGGGCACCACTTCGATCAAGGCCGCGTCCCGGCCCTGCCGCAGAACCAGAAACTCCGTGGCCGCTTCCCTCCCATTCCTTTCATCGACCCGCATCCGGCCTGTTTCATCCGGCTCGGCGGAAATCTTCAGCCGGCAGCTCCATTTGGTTTCCTTGGGGATGCCGCGCACCACGGCCAGATACTTCTTGCGCACGCGTCGCGCTTCAAAAAGGCGGCTCAGAACGCTCACCGCTCCCAGACTCCTGCCCAGCAACAGCACCCCGCTGGTTTCCGCGTCGAGCCGATGAATGAAGCGAACGAATTTAAGGTTCCGGGAGAGCGCCCAATACTCCCCCGCCTGTATGGACAGCATGAGCGCCCGTTGCAAATTCCGGGCGGTCCGATCCCAGCCCGCCGGCGCGAGCATCCACCCCGCGGGTTTGTCGATGGCCAGCACGGAACGGTCCTCATAGAGGATTGGCACGACCGTTCCGTCCCGCAACTCAATCGCATCGGGTTTCGCCATCCACCCAAGGTAGGCAGAAACCGGCGCGCAAACAAGCAAGTCAGCGCGGCGGGTCCGCCACAGCCCCTTCCGCCGGAGAAAACGCACAAAACGCGGTTTCTGTTCAGGGCCAATGAAATAGGTAAGAAAACCCCTTGACACCCCCGCCCAGATTTGTAAGGTATTACCTCACAAAGTGCGAGGACACTCATCACATCCGTGCCGCAGGCGCACCCTTAACGGTGCCGGCAGGCATGTGTTCGAGGCCTTCGCAAGAACTTGGAGAATGTTCAAGAGAAATGGTTCCATGTGAGGCAGAACGATCAAGGAAAGGATTCGCCAAGGCCGCAGACCGCGGCGGCGACGAGTTTTTTGAAGCTCATGTGGGAAGGCTTTCGCATGGCTCTCCGGCTGCTCTTCAATCCCAAAACGATGCGGTGGATTCCCTGTGTCCTGAACGAGGGGATGGCGCCGGTGCGCCGGCTGTTGCGCCTCAAGTTCATTGAGGCGCATAATACGCGCGAGATAAAGAACCTGCTGGCCGAGGGAGTGCCGATCACGTTTGTCACCTCCTTCCCCCGCTCGGGAAATACATGGACGCGATATCTTCTTTCGGATGTGTTTCTGCAAAACCAGGGAATCGACACAACGACGAAATTAGACATTCATCCGGATGAAATTATCGCGGACTTTTACCGCAGCCTGGTCGCCGCGCGCAACAAGACCGTCCGCACGCCCGGCGTCTTGCTCAAGACCCACGATTCGTTTGCAGAGTTGGGGAAAAGGTTTTGCGGCAAACGCTATCGCACTGAGCCGGCATTTCGGCGTTGCCGCCATCTTTATTTGTTCCGCTCGCCTGAAGATGCGTTGGTGTCGCTCTACCACCACCATTTGCGGGAAAAGTTGGTGATGGAAAAGTGCCTGATGGCGGGCGACCAATTCGAAATCAATGCGTTCTGTCGCGAAGCGCTGCCCGGATGGATTCAGCATCTTTCCGGCTATTTGGACGCGGCGGAAAATGGGGCGCCGGTTTATTTCGCCTCGTATGACCAGCTTTTGGCCGACCCAAAGAGAATTTTGGGCGAAATCCTGCAATGGCTGGGTGCGCCCCATACCGGCTTAATGCTCGAACGAGCGGCTTGCAACATGGAGTTCCAGAAGCTCAAGGCGACCGACGCCAGGGACATGGGCGACAACGGATGCAGCGGCGCGGGAGCGGTCGAGTTGAAGGCGTCCACGATTGAGTTTATTCGCGCGAATACGGCGCATTTGATCGAGCGGGCCAACCGCCGCGCGGGGCGGTCCCCGGCGGCGTTTGGGGTGGCACGGACGCCCGGTGAAGCTTCACTGGAAGCCGAATTGCGATATGGGCATCCCAATTTGGAAACGATGGCCTCCAAGCCAAGGGCGACTTAACGGTTCGGAACCACTATGCGCGCAGTACCCGCCGGGCCGGCCAATTCCAGGTCAACCTCAAACCAGTGGTGGCCGATGGCCGCATTGCTGGGGATCGTCCTGGCCGTTTTGTTCCATAACAGCTTTGCTCCGCACCAGATTCTTTTTGCCAATGATACTCCGCTGGGCTTTTTGAAGGCGGAGGAAAATCGCCTGCCGGAACGGTTTGCCGGATGCTGGGCCAACCTGGCGTGGCTGGGAGGCCAAACCACCGCTGCTTCACCCACCATTTCCGCACTGATGCGAACCGTCCTTTCGCCGGAATTATTCTTATCAATCTACGCGCCCTTCACCCTGTTCTTCCTCGGCTTCTCCGCCTGGGTCTTCTTTCGGCAATTGCAATTCAACCCCGCGGTTTGCGCGCTGGGGGCGGTGGCGGCGGGGCTGAACATGCACTTTTTTTCCGTGGCCTGCTGGGGTTTGGGCAGTTGGAATATCGCCGCCGGCATGGCGTTTCTGGCCCTGGCAGCCCTCTCGACCAAATCCATTAAACAAATCTGGGCCAAAGCCGTTCTGGCCGGCCTGGCCGTTGGCATGGGCTTGATGGAGGGGTTCGATCTCGGCGCCATTCTCAGCGTTTGTCTCGGTGTTTTTATCCTGTTTCGGGCTTTGCTGGAGGAATCTCCCCCCGGTCAGAGAATCTTGCGGGCCATGGTCTCGGAAGTCTTGGTTATCTTTTCCGCGGGCTTTTGTGCCGCCCACACCCTCTCATCGCTCGTTCAAACTCAAATCGAAGGCGTCGCGGCCATGGAGCAGGACGTCACCACCAAACAACAGCGCTGGAACGCCGCCACGCAATGGAGCCTGCCCAGATGGGAAACCCTGGATATTTTTGTGCCCGGTCTCTTTGGCTATCGCCTCAGCCAGAATATCACGCAACGCGACCATTCCAGCGCCTATTGGGGCCTGATTGGACAAGACCCCAGAATTCCTCTCCTGCAAGGCGCCGATGCCAAGGTGCGGCAGGAAACGGCGACAGGCATGAGGGCCGCGCCGGAACTGATCAAAGCTCTCAACGCCGACGACCGCCAGACCCGCACGGACGCCACCGTCACGGTAATCAAAAAAAGTGGCGCTTTCTGGCGCTATTCGGGCAGCGGCGAATGCGCGGGCACTCTGGTGTCTCTGCTGGCCATCTTTGCCCTGGCCAATCTCTGGCGCGCCAACTCGCCCTTGTCCAAGGCCGAACGGCTGGCCGTCGGGTTTTGGGGCGTCGTCGCCCTCTTTTCGCTGCTGGCGGCGTGGGGGCGATACGGCTTTCTCTATCGCCTCCTCTACCACCTGCCGTATTTCTCCACCATGCGCAACCCGATCAAATTCCTCCACCCCTTTCACATTGCCTGGGTGATCCTGGCGGCCTACGGCATGGAGGTGCTCTGGCGCCGTTACTTGCGCAACCCGGCCAGGCGCACGGAGGCGCTCCCAACCCATTTGCCTCTCTGGTGGGCCAAGGTTTCCGGATTTGAAAAGAAATGGACGCTCTTCAGCCTCCTGCTCATCGCGGCGGCGGGCGTGGGATGGTTCCTCCTGCAAAACTCCAAGACTGCCCTGATCGCCTACCTCGAGAACCAAAACTTCACCTCGACATTGGCGGCGCAAGTCGCCGGGTTCGCTCTGGGCGCCGTCGTCTGGTTTATCGTTTATCTGACCCTGTCGGCTCTCCTGCTGATTGCCATCCTCAGCGGCGCCTGGACCGGTTCCAGCGCCAAGACGGCTTGGATTTTCCTCGCCGTGCTGATGATCGCCGATCTGGCGCGCGCCGACGCTCCCTGGATCCGGTATTACGATTACACCGAGAAGTACTCGCTCAACCCGGTGGTGGACCTTCTCCAGGACAAGCCCTACGAGCACCGCGTCATCGGCAAGCTCGAACCCAGAGGCCCCGGCAGCGGCATCACCCAGGGCTTCGGCGAACTGTATTTCTTCTGGCTGCAAAATGATTTCCCTTGCCACAATATCCAAACCCTCGACTTCGCCCAGGCGCCCCACCTGCCCGACCTGGACCGGGCTTTCCTCAAGGCCTTCGAGCTGCAAGGCACTGATATTCGTACCACCGACTTGTGGCCGGCCATGCGCTTATGGCAACTGACCAACACCCGCTACATCCTGGCCACAGCCAATGCGGTGGACATGTTGAACGACCGGGTCGATCCCTCCCACCACGGCTTCCGCATCCAAACGCTCTTCGACATCCGCCTCAAACCGGGTATTTCGCAGCCAACCGACCAGGGCGATCTGACGGTGGAACTGGGCGAAAAAGGCGCATATGCGCTGATGGAATTTACGGGCGCGCTTCCGCGCGCCAAACTCTACGCCAACTGGCAGACACCGGCCAACGACTCCGCCACGCTGCAAACGCTGGCCTCCCGCACTTTCGATCCGGCCCAAACTGTTCTGGTGTCCAGGGAAACCCCGCTGGCCCAGGCCCCCGGCTCCCCAACCGCTGATCCGGGAACCGTGGCCGTCACTCAATACAAACCCAAGCGCGTCCGGCTCCAGGCCGACGTCAAAACCCCGGCCGTGCTCTTGCTCGACGACCGCATCGCCGCGGATTGGAAACTATGGGTCGATCAAAAGCCCGCCCCCATCCTGCGCTGCAATTACCTCATGCGCGGCGTCTTTCTCACGCCGGGCAGCCACACGGTGGACTTTCGCTTTCAGCCTTCTTTGAAGCCCCTTTACGTCAGCCTCTGCGCTCTCGGCGCCGGCCTGGCCCTGGCCGGATACCTGGTCGCGACGCGGCCACGCGCGGTCGCCCCGCCGGCCTCAGCCCCGCAACCGTCTCCGTCTCCATCCCCTGCCCCGCCCGGCCCCGTCAAACCCCTCCCGCAATCGCCCCCGGCCAAACCCTCCGCCGGCAGGCGGAAAGGGAATGGGGCCGGACCGCCCCAGCCGGGGCCTGCCCGCAAATCGTAAACGCCCGCGCGGCTCCGCCGTGGCGCCGGGGAGGCGCCCCGCATGGCCGTAAAAGGGGCATTCCATTGAAAGGGTCAGTGCTATAACAAGGGTCTGTCCTGGAAAAGGGTCAGTCCTTATAATCATGTCCTTCCGGCCTGCGCGCGCCGCGCGGCGGGGGAGGGGGCGGACCCTTTGACAGCGTTGCCTATTCGGCGCCGTTGTTTGGACGGCAGAGGAATTCCAGCGTGAAGTCGGCGCCTTGGCCCAGGCCGTCGCTATGCACGCTCAGGGAACCCCCCAGTTCGCGGGCGACCAGGGCGCCGTTGTGCAGGCCAAAACCGTGCCCTTCTTTGCGCGTCGTGAAACCCTGCGAAAAAATGCGGTTCAGGTTTTCCGACGCGATCCCCACCCCGTTGTCCGCCACCGTCACTCGCGCGCGATTGGCCGCGGGCGTGGAAAGCGAAACGACGATTTGTCTGCCGGAAGCCCGTTCCTCCACGGCGTGCTTCGCGTTCTGCAGGAGGTTGACGAGGATTTGCATCAGTTTGTGGCGGTCGAGCAGCGCCCCATTGACCGGTTGGTAATGGCGCACCAACTCGATGCCGTGCCGGTCAAAGGCGGCGGCGTTGATCCGAATGGCGTCCTCCACAACGTCCTTGATCTGCAATTCCTCCAGCACGCCGCCGACTCGGGCGTGGTCCTGCTGCATCGAAACGATGGCGTTGATGTGTTCGACGTTCTTGGTGAGCGACTCAATCTCGGCGGCCAGCGCTTGTTTCTTCCTGGCAAGCGTTTCACCCAGTTTGGCCAGGAACTCCGGCACCGTCCGGCCTTTGGGATCCTCACACAGAAAGCGGGCCAGTTCTTCGCGAGGCTGGTGGAGAAGGGATGCCGTCTGGCTGACGTATTCGACGGGCAAATGCCGGGCCTGATCGCGCAGACAAGAGGCCGAGACATTCACGCTGTTCAGAACGTTGCCCACGTTATGCAGAACTCCGGTGGCCACTTCCGCCATGCCGGCGCGACGCGAGGCCCGCACCAGAGTTTGTTGCGCCTGGGCCAATTCGGCCCGCGCCCGTTCCTTGGCCTCGACTTGTTCCTCCAGTTCCTGGGTGCGCTCGCGCACACGCGCTTCCAGCCGGCTGTTGGCGGTCTGGAGTTCGGCCTGGGCCTGGCGCAGGAGTAAGTTCTTCCGGGAAATCAAAAACCCCCAGATCAGGGAAATCACAAAGACGACGACGACAACAACAAGCACCGCCAGCAGCCGCGGCAATGTCCACCACGACGGCTGGTCCAGAATCCGCACATCATCCCCCGAGCGCAGCAGGAGAACAAGTGCGCCGGGCCTGCCATACTCGTCGTCTTGCACCTCATAGACGCCGGTCACAGCAAGCCGGCTGCCGATGGGCAGCCCGCGCAGCTTTCTCGCCGTGACGCCATCGGCCGACTCCAGGCTCGCTTCAAAGGTGAAGTCACCCCTCCGTATGAGCACCTGCACGCGGTCGTCCTTTTGCACGGTGTTCAGCAGGATGCCTTCCGCTTTGGACAGCAATCCTTCCAAGTGCATATTCGCCGCGTCACCAGCGGGCAACGGGAACGGGGCCGGTTCGGCGCCGCTGGAGAGACGCCGGAAATCAGCTTCGCGCAACAAAAATCTCCCGCGTTCATTGTCTGGAAAACCCACTATTTCCACCCGGTCGCCAGGCTGCAAATGGCCCTCCTGTTGGCTCAACGCAAAAACACTGTCCGGGCCGTCCTGGAGGTAGAGGTAACGGCCCGCTTGGTGCAGCACCACCGTGCCGACGGTCCTCACGCGCTGATTCAAATCGTTTTGCGAGTTGTACCGCCTCAGATCTCCCAGCCGGCGGAATTCGGCGGTGAACGGGTCCGCCGGCGCCGGTTCTTCGACCTTGATATTGTTTTGATCGGGAGCCCAGATTTGGACGCCAGTCAGTTGTCGCCGGTCGTTGGCGGTGACCGCGCAGACTCCGTCGATGCGCACGACGCAGCCGAGAAGCGGGCCAAGGGCCGGGGTGGTTGCTACCCGTGCCTTGAACCCGCCGCCAGTGGTTCTGAGTTCCAATTGGGTCAAGCCCTTGACTTGGGAAACTTTGCGGACAAAGCCGCGCATCTCCACCCAACGGCCCTCCTCCACTCCGGTCAGCGCCTGCTCCAGGCTCACCGGCCGCGGCGGATCAAATCCCCACCAGCCGGCACGCCTGATGACGGCGTTGGTAACCACCGGCACATAATTGCCCTCCGCCACTTCTCCGCGAACGGTGACGATTGTTCCCGGCCCCAGATTGGTGTCTTGCCACCTTGGCTCGACCACCCGAATGCCGCCACTGGCGTCCTGGACATACGCGAAGCTCGTGTCGGGGTGCGACCACGTCAGCACGGCCCGAAGTTGGACCGAGGGGTGGCGCTTGACTTCATCGGGAGTGAGGTCCTGGATTCGCGCCGCCAGACGAATCGGTGCGGACGGGGAAACCGCGATCGCTGCCGAATTCGTTTGACCCGCCTCTTCCACGACGCGGTAGAGAGCGTTTCGCAGACACTGCTGCACTCCCAGCACGCGAGGGAAACCAATGGCTTCCACCCGCTCGCCAGATCGCAACGGATGGAGTTGCCCGCTCTGCACGCTGACTTGCCCGGTGTCGTCCCACAGCGTGACCCACTTGCCCGGCTCGTGGTTGCGCACAATTCCCTCCACCCGTATCATCTGGTCAGCCGGACTTTCTGCGAGGATTTTTTCAACCGGCGTTGCGGGGATTGCAAAACGCGGGTCCTTGCTCAATGAGCCTGTCACCTCCACGTCCGCCCGTCGGGCGACCCAGAGTTCCGACTGGATGACGCTTCCATCGCGGTCGAGCCTTGGAACATATACGGCCCTCAGGCGGACGTAATCGCCTTCCTTGAACGGCAACGGGAGGTCGGTGGTGTCGGTGCGCACATAGGCTGCGGCTTGGACGGCGTCGGAAAGAAAGTCGATCTTGACATGCTTCCCGTCCCCTATTTGGAGGTGGTCAACCAGTCCTTGCACGGAGACAAGATGTCCGTTGAGGTCGGCGGCATGGCTTCTCAAATCAGAAACGGTCAAAGCTGGGGGCCACACCCCATCCTCCAGCACCTGGATTCTTGTATTGTCCCATAGAAATCGCTCCTGCGCGGGATTGATCAGCCCGTCAATGGCCAGGCGCTGGCCGGCTTTTATCGGCATTGGGGAATCGTAAATGGGGAGGTAGGTGGGCATCCTCTGGCATTCGCCCCAGCCGCACTTCCAGTCTGGATCGATGTAATAAATCACCACCTCTGTCTTGATCCGTTGCGGCTGCCGGGCCGCCTCTCCGGGCACGCTCCAAATCTGTGAAATGTTCGACAGCAACAGCGGCGGAGCAGCCGCGGGAGCTCCGCTCTGTGCCGCAGCCAGCGCCGCCCAGGCAGAACAAACGCCTGCAACGATGCCACGCCGCCAAAAGCCGGCGGTTGAAGCACGTAAGACTGTCATAGACTATTACTGGTATCGGTGTTTTTGCGGGGCGGCTTGAGCATTATCCCCCACCCTTTCCTCCGCCAACATAGCACCAAATGCCCTTCACCGCTACCCCGCCTTGGCCGACTGGAGGGGTCGGACTGCGCAACTGCCTGTAAATCAATGCCCGCATTCCAAGAAATGCCTTTTCACCCTTCCCCTCCATGCCGCACTTCATCCTTCATCCTTCGACGACCGTCGTTATCCGACGGTCACATCGCCGCCGATGATCCGTTCCAGGTGCCCGTGCTGGGCGCGCACCAGCAACGCCCCGTCGTCGTCCAGCGACTCCGCCCGGCCACGGATGACCCGGTCGCCCACCCGAATGCAAACCTGGCAGCCCAGCGTGCTGCATTGTTCCTGCCATTGCTCGGCCAGGACCTCAAACTGCCCTTTCTTGACAAGGTCGTAGTCGCGGTCCAACTCCCGCAAAATCGTCACGGCCAGTTCCGAGCGGTTGACTTTCTGCCCCGTCTCGATTTGCAGCGACGTGGCCGTCTTCCGCAGCGACGGCGGAAAATCCCCCGCCTCAAGGTTCACGTCCATGCCGATGCCCAAAAGAAGTTCCTTCAAATGATCCAGCTCCGCGCTCATCTCCGTCAGGATGCCGGCGACTTTCCGGCCGCGGATCAAAATGTCGTTGGGCCATTTGATCTCGGCAACGATGCCCGTTTGCACCGCGATGGCGCGGCAGAGCGCGGTCGCGGCGGCCACCGTCAGTTGCGTCGCCCCGCTGGGCGCAATGTCGGGCCGGAGCAGAACGGTGAACCAGAGGCCCTTGCCCGCCGGCGAAATCCACCGCCGCCCCATCCGCCCGCGGCCTTT
>Ga0187874_10002853_pt1 | contig 12646 bp, 9 predicted proteins | sample June2016WEW_16_1_3_FD_132993 | JGI IMG/M metagenome (GOLD analysis project Ga0187874, IMG submission 132993) | Peatland microbial communities from SPRUCE experiment site at the Marcell Experimental Forest, Minnesota, USA - June2016WEW_16_150 | ecosystem: Environmental > Terrestrial > Soil >... | reverse complement strand
CCACAAAAAACGCTCGAGCTGCCGCTCCAGTGACTTCACGGCGTCCTTGGCGGTTTTGGAATCCTCGGCCATCCGCAGCAGCGCGGGCAGTGTCATCCACCAGAGAAAGCGTTCGAACGGTTCCTTGACGAAGTATTGCTCGTCCTGGTAGCGATGCACGCCAATCAACCACGCGACATCGGGATCGTGCAGCCAACTGATGGGGCCTCCGGCTGCCGGCAACGTCGGTTTTCTTGCGGAGGGCACAGCCACAGCCGATGAAACCGCCGGGCGCGGTACGTCGTCGGCGTAGGCATGCGCGAAGCTGGCTCGCACCCGCGCGGCGGCCTGCCAGCGCTTTTCGTCATGCAATCCAAGTTCGCGGAAGGCTTCGGCCATGGGCTCGCGCAAGCGCAACGCCTCGAAGGCCTTGGCCGCTCCGCGGTTCGGGTCGGCGGGACGCAGGAAAGCCCCAATGGCATGCATGACCGACCACGCCAGCACCGTGCCCCAGATGGCGATGGCCTTTTCGATCGGGGTTTCCCGCGCTGGCAGAACTTCCTTGGCCGCTGCCGGCCAGCTCGCCGCAAACTGGCGTTCCAGTTCGGGGATGTGGATGGCCGCTTCCATCTGTCGCTCGAAGGATTCCAGTACGTTGTCGAGGTGCTGCCGCCAATCCGGCATCGGCACGCGTCGCAGCGTCGCGTAATCCTCCACCGCCAGCAATGCCTGCACGTGCTCCAGCAATGCCCGCAGATGTTCTGCCCCAACCCGCGCAACTACGGCGCGTGCCGGGGTCCCCTGCCGTTGAGCCGGAGTCGCATGTTTGGCGCCGTGCCCGCGGGAAGTTCCGGCGGCGATGGCCGCCAGGTGCTCGGCGGCTTCGGGGGTAAGCAGCGCGCGCAGGGCGTCGTGCGCAGGCTTCAGGCGCAGGTCGCGCAAGGCGTCGTCCAGGCTGGAAACGCCGCGCCCGCCGAGCATTTCGCACAGCTCCGCCCAGGGATGCGCGGCGTCTTCGCGAAGATCGCGCCAATCGAGAAAGACGCAGTGCTTATAGGCTCCCAACTCCAGGTGCAGCCCGTTTTCGATCAAGCGTCCGGCGTGGTGCAGGTATTCAAGTCCGGTGATGGCGTCGCGGCAGGCGGCAAACATCGAAGCGTCGTTCTTCAGATCGAACCCCTCGCCCAGGGTTCGCTGGCGGAGACGCTTGCTGCCGTCCGGATTCTTTTCCGCGCACGCGCAAGATACCCGAATCCAGCCTCGCGTGTCGGCATAGCGATTGTTGTAGACCACCAGTGTCCGCTGATCGCCGAGCCGGTTGGAGTAGGCGAAGACGTCTTCGTTCACTTTCCCGTCGTCCGTGTAGAAGTCATACAACAGAAACTCTTTCACCTCGGCGAACAACGCGCGCCGGTGCAGCAGGGGAGAGATCTCGCGCTCATGGCGCGCCACCAGCCACTCGTCGGGTGTTTCAGAGTGATAGGCGCGGCGATACTCCATGCCGTAGCGCTCGGTGAAACCTTCAATCTGGCCATGGCCGAACATGGGCAGTCCAGGGAGGGTGGCCAACATGGTGCAAACGCCGAAATACTTGTCTCCCTTGCCGAACTGGTCGACCGCTGTGCGCTCGTCGGGGTTGTTCATGAAATTTACATAGCGCTTGAGCACCTCCGAGTCGAACTCAAGCGTGTTCTTAATCACGCTGCGGTAGTTCGCGTTCTCTTCGTCGCGCAGCATGTTCATGAAGGCGCTGTTGTAGACGCGGTGCATGCCGAGCGTGCGCACGAAATATCCTTCCAGCAGCCAGAAAGCCTCGGCCAGCAGCAGGGTTCCGGGGACCTCGGCGGCGACGCGATCGACCAGTTCGCGCCAGAACTCGACCGGCATGGCGGCGTCGAACTCCGCCTTGGTGAGCCCGTACTCGGAGCGCGACGGAATGGCGCCGCCGGTGCCGGGAACCGGAAACCAGAGCCGCTGGTAATGCTGCTTGGTGAGCGTCATGGCGGCGTCAAAGCGAATGATGGGAAACAACCGGGCGACGTGGAGAATGGTCTGAATGACTGCTTCGCGCACCTCCGGCTTGAGGTAGTTGAGCTGCGCCGTGTCATTCCACGGGAAGCTGGTGCCGTCGTTTCCGTGGTAGACGTAGCGCGTGTCGCCGCTCCAGCGATCGACGCGGCGGAAGACCACGGCGGCATCGCTGCGGTCGTAATAGTGGTCATCGATCTTGATCTCGACGCGCCCGTCGGTCGAGAGGTCGGGACCCGCAAAGCTGTACGCCGGGAACGGCGGATAAGGCAACTGCACAAACCAGTCGGGATGCTGAATGACCCAGCGCGAATCGATTCCCATGTGATTGGGAACCATGTCGCTGGCCAGGCGGATGCCGCGCAAGGCCGCGCGATCGCGCAGGTTCACGTAAGCGGATTCGCCGCCAAGATCCTGAGCAATGGTGTAATCGTCGAGCGAGTAGGCCGACGCGGCGGCCTCGGGATTTCCGGTCAGCCGCTTGATCACCTGCGAGGCCCGGCTGCGCTCCCAAACTCCGATCAGCCACAGCGCATTGAAGCCGCGGCGCGCCATGATGTCCAACTCCTGGTCGGGAACCTGATCGAGAGTCTGGATCGGACGCCGGTACGACTTGCCAAGCTGGTCGAGCCAGACATAGATGCTCTTGGCGATCATCACCGTCCGCGGCATCCAGTCCACGTCTGCGCTGAAGCGCTCGTACTCGAATTCCTTGCCGCCGAAGTCGGGGACGGCAGCGGCGCTGGAATCGCCGAACCTCGGGCCCATGCCGTCGTGAGGCGCGGGCGGATGGAAGCGCAGCCAGATGGCCGTCTGCTCTTCCTTCAGCACATCGAGTGCGGCCAGCAGTCGCCGCACCATGTCTCCCAGCAGCGGGCTCCAGCGCTCGCGGATGAATGCGAGCTGTCCCTCCAGCGAGCCGGGAGAAGCCAGCGCCGGCGCGCGCAGCAGGTCCACCAGGTTCTGGTTTTCAGGACCGAAGCGCGGACGCGTTTCGAAGTACGCGCGCAGTCCTGCCGTGAGTTGTTTGTACGCCGTCGACTTGGCGAGGTCTTCGTCGGCAAATAGCTCGGAGAATATCCGGAATGCGGGATTCAGGTTGGCGAGCCAGAGCATCATCAGCTCTTCCAGCGCGATTGCCCGATTGGGAACGCCGCCGGCAGAGCCTCGAAGCCACTCCGCCGCGCTCTGCCGGCCTCGGTAAACCGCCACCGTGGGGAACTCATCGGCAAATGCCAGCAGAGTACGATCGAACGCTTCGCGTCCCAATCGCGCCTCGAACCAGGCCAGCGCGTCAACCACGCCGCTCGGGTCGCGCTGCTGCCGATAGAGCGCCATCACCACGTGCAGTACTTCGTCGATGAGCGCCATGGCGTTAAGCTCGCCCGGATTGACCGCCAGCTCCGGATGCCGCGCCGCATCCCGCATCAGGTTCATCTGTTGCGCGAACTGCCTGCTGGCTGCAAGGTTGGCAAAAATCACGTTGCCGGTAACGGAGAACAGCGCCTCTCCGAACTGGTAGCGGTCGCGTGCATTCCTTGAAACGTGGAACTCAAAGGTTGGCAAAAGGGCAGTCATGTGCACTGGTAATTGTACTTCTGAAGTTAGATGCGAGGGGCGACCTCGCTCCACAGCCGGTTCCATTTCGGTCACAGGCGGCAGGACGCGGCGGAATCCGGCTCCCATTCGGCGTCTTCGGGTGACCGGCTTCATGGCGCCGGGCGCGTTTTCGGACTACACCGGATTCGCGGAAGGTATATCCCGGAAAAGAACCGGGCGTTCGGGGTCTCCGGCAAACACTTGGCGTTGCTGGGGTGAAGTTAGCGCCCGGCTGTGATATTAGGGATACACCGACTCCAGAATTGCTCTACACTAGGCGAGCCCACCGGTGGCCCACATTTGCCGCAGTTGGCTAATGTGGGGCACGAAGAGCTTCGCTAACGTGAGGTTCGAAGAGGGAACCTCATGGATGTCTCATGAATCGCTATTCTGTACTCACGAATCGTAAGCGCGCGGTAATCGCACTGGTGCACGCGGTGTTTTTTTTCTTCGTCGCGCTCTCCGGGCTTTCCGGGCCGCCCAGGATTCCGCCTTTGACCATGGCGATGGCCCGGCAATCGCAGCTTGCTCCATCGCTGGCGATCACGGCGGTTTACCTGCTGGTAACGAGCATTCTGGTGTGGTTGGTTCGCCTGTCGGCTGCGCTGCGGGAAAGGCTCTACTTCGCATTCTGTGCGACCAGCGCCGGAACCGGGCTGTTGCGCGCCCTGTTTGGCGATACTCCGCTGCATGCCGAAGCCTGCATCCGGGCAATCATGCTCGCCTGCGCGATTGTGACCTGCACGCTGATCTGGCGTTCACATCCGGCAGCGATGTAACTCGCTCGTCTGCCAAACAGATATGGACGAGTTAAACTAGAACATGGGCTTTCTGCAGACCATCCGCGAGGACATTCAATCGGTCTTCGATCGCGATCCGGCGGCGACCTCCTTGGTCAGTGTGCTGCTCTGCTATCCCGGGTTGCATGCCGTCTGGTTCCACCACCTGAATCACTGGCTATGGAAGAAAAACCGCAAGTTTCTGGCGCGTTTTTGCTCGCAAGTGGCGCGCTTCTGGACCGGCATTGAGATCCATCCCGGAGCGCAGATCGGGCGGCGGCTGTTCATCGATCATGGCATGGGCGTGGTCGTTGGCGAGACTACGATTATCGGCGACGACGTTACTCTCTACCAGAACGTAACCCTGGGAGGCACCGGCAAGGAGAAGGGCAAGCGGCATCCCACGTTGCGCGACGGCGTGTTCGTGGGCAACAGCGCCAACATTCTTGGAAACATCACCATTGGCGAGCACTCGCGCGTCGGCGCCGGTTCGGTAGTGCTGCGCGATGTTCCGCCCGATTCCACGGTTGTCGGCAATCCTGCCCACATCATCTATCGTGAGGGCAAGCGCGTGCTGATTACCGATCCGCACGATGTGCAAGATCCCTTGTCGAACGTGATTATTGCGCTGGCAAAGGAAGTGAAACAACTTGAAGAACGGCTTGAACACCTGGATGGCCAGGTCGTGCAGGCTGCCCGCGAGCTCGACGCCGTCCGCGGCCTGGCCACCGAGGACGAAGAACGCGAACAATACCGGAGCGAGCTGAAATCGCTTTCCGAATACGTGAGCATGGGCGGAGGAATCTGATTTCTGCAACCCCAACAAGCCAACAACGGGCTTGTCGGGGCCCCCGCCACGCCCTCACACCAACCGAGTGACGAGATCGAAAGGGTTGGGCCGATGTCACGGAAATCTCCAAGCCTGGTACGCATGGCTGTCCTGCTTAGTCTGGCGATGATTCTGCCCGCTGTCTCCTCCGCGCAGGTTGCACCCCCGGCGTCTTACAAGGTCACCAAGCGATTTCCCCTCGGCGGGGCCGGGGGCTGGGATTATCTCGCCATCGATTCGTCCGCTCGCCGGGCTTACATCGCCCGCGCGGATCGCGTCATGGTGGTGGACGCCGATTCCGGAAAACTGATCGCCGAAATTGGCGGCATGGAACGCGTGCACGGCGTGGCGCTGGCCCCTGACCTGGGGCGCGGCTTTATCTCCAGTGGCGGCCAGGGCAAGGTCGTGGCATTCCACTTGGGGGCGCTGAAGGCAATCACGGATATCGCCGCCGGCAAGAATCCCGATGCCATCGTCTACGACCCGAGATGGAAGCGCATCTGGGCCTTCAACGGTGGAGACAACAGCGCCAGCGTGCTCGATGCCACCAGCCTGTTCCCGGTGCGGACGATTGCCCTTCCGGGCAAGCCGGAGTTTGCCGTGCTCGATCCGCATGGGCAGATTTACGTCAACCTCGAGGACAAGAGCGCGATTGCCCGCATCGACGCGCATACCATGGACATCACCGCGCAGTGGCCACTCGCGCCCTGCCAATCGCCAACCGGGCTGGCGATCGATATCGAGAAGGGCCGGCTGTTCGCGGGTTGCGGCAACGCCAAGATGGCGATCGTGGAAATCTCCAGCGGCAAATTGCTGGCCACCGTGCCGATTGGGAAACGCTGTGACGGAGTCGCCTTCGACCCCGCCGCCGGCGTGGCCGTGAGTGCCAACGGCGAAGGCACGTTGACGGTCGTGAGAGAGACGGCTGCGGGTAAGTTCGAAGCCGTGCAGACGGTCACGACACAGCCCAGTGCGCGTACCGTCGCCTTCGATGAAGCGACGCGCTCTTTCTTGCTGCCTGCCGGCGAAGGGCAGCGCAATGCCGTCCGCAATTTCGAGTTGCTGGTCGTCGGCAGTGGCGAAGGCCGCAAGTAGAGCGCGGCAACCCGGATTCGCGGAAGGTATACCCGCGAAGCAGCGTGGAATTGCTCTAAAAACCGAATGGCCATCATCCGCACCGAACATCTTGGGCGCGAAGTCGAAGGCAAGCGCATCCTCGACGATATCAATCTGGAAGTGTCCGAAGGCGAGGTCGTGGCCATCGTCGGACCGAGCGGCGCCGGCAAGTCGTCGCTGCTTCGCCTGCTGAACCGGCTGGACGAGCCGACCACGGGAACCGTTTACTTCGCGGGCCAGGACTATCGCACGCTTGCTCCCGCCGAGCTTCGCCGTCGCGTGGGCATGGTGATGCAGACGGCGTTTCTCTTCCCCGGCACGGTGGCGGAAAATGTCCGCTTCGGCCCCTCGCAGCGGGACGAGCTGCTCTCCGCGCAAGCTGTCGGCAGTTTGCTGGCGCAGGTTGGCCTGGAGGGATTCTCCACTCGCGAGATCCACAATCTTTCCGGCGGCGAGGCCCAGCGTGTAGCGCTCGCCCGCGCGCTCGCCAATTCCCCGGCGGTGTTGCTGCTGGACGAACCGACTTCGGCGCTCGACGAGGATTCCAAGCTTGGCATTGAGAATCTTATTTCGGCCGTGGTGGAGAGCCGCCGGCTGACGTGCGTCATCGTCACCCACGATCTGCAACAGGCAGGCAGAATGGCGGCGCGGGTGGCGCTGCTCAGCTCCGGCCGCCTGGTGCGCACGGGATTAACCAGGGAGGTGTTTGGTGCTGAACGGCAACCTTAGCAATCATTTGCTGCTTGGCTTGGCGCAGGCCGGATTGGCCGCGGTCATGGTCATTGCCGCCATGCTGCTGGCGCGCCGCCGCCAGATCCACGTCGAACGCGAAACCCTGATCGCACTGCTGCGCGGGCTCTCGCAGGTCATCGCGGTCGGCTTCGTCTTCATCGTGCTATTGCGCGGACCGCGCTGGACAAGCGGCGTGATCCTGGCATTGATGATTGTGGTTGCCGCGGCCACTTCGGCACGGCGCGCCAAGTCCATTCCCGGAGCCTTCCAGACCTCGCTCTGCGCCATCGCCGTGGGTGCGGGGCTAATCATCGCGATCATGGTTTTGAGCGGAGTGATTGAACACACGATTACCGCTCTCGTGCCCGTCGGAAGCATGCTGATCGCGGCCGCCATGAACTCCAACGCGCTCGCGCTCGACCGCTTCCGTGCCGAAGTGGAATCGCACGTGGGCGAGATCGAATCGGCGCTGGCGCTGGGGGCATCGCCGCCGGCGGCGGTGGCGCGCTTCGTGCAGATTTCCTACCGCGCCAGCCTCATTCCCCCGCTCAACAACCTGCGCACCTTGGGCATCGTCTGGATTCCGGGGTTGATGACCGGCATGCTGCTGTCGGGCTCGCCTCCGCTGTATGCGGCGGTGTATCAGTTCGTGGTGATCGCCATGATGTTTGCCGCCTCGGGCTTGACCTGCCTGATCAGCACCGGCCTGATTCGCGGGCACGCGTTCACCGCGGCGCAGCAGTTGCGGCTGCGCGGCAAGGCGGCGTAAAACGAAACCCGCGCAAGCGGTCTAAAGCAGTACCAGAGATACTGTATTTTTCGCTGCGTCATCGTGAGGAGGTGCGCCTCTTTTGCGAACCGACGTGACGATCTATGCATTTCAGCGAGCGTCACCCGAAGGCCGGATAAACAAATACATGGACCCTTACGTCGCGTCCTAGCGGACGCTCCTCAGGGTGACACGCTGGAATAATCGTCCTTGGAATACACCAACAAGGGAACTAGCCTTTACTGCCGCGCCGGCGGCGCCCGCCATTCACCTGCCATGCCGGCGGGCTGCCGGAGATGGAAGCGTCGAGCAACTGAATGGTGTGCATGGTTGGGATCTCATGCCCCAGCTTGTTCAGCGAAGCGTTCAACTGGAGCAGGCATCCGGGGTTGCCGGAGACGACGAGTTCGGCTTTGGTGGCGGCAATGTTGCGCGCCTTGCGCTCGCCCAACTCGGCGGCGGGACCCGGTTGCACCAGGTTGTAAATCCCCGCCGAGCCGCAGCAGATAGCGGCTTCGGCGATTTCCTGGATCTCCAGATTCGGAATGCCGGCGAGCAGCTTCCGCGGTTCGCTGCGAATGCCCATGGCATGCTGCAAATGGCACGAGTCGTGATAGGCAACGCGCAGCGGCACCGGATGACGCGCTGCGCGGGGTTCCAGGCCGGCAAGCACCACCGTCACATCCTTGCACTTGGCGGAGAATTGGCGGGCGCGCTCGGCATAGAGCGGATCGTCGGCCAGCAGTTCGCCGTAATCCTTGAGGTTGGAACCGCAGCCGGCGGCATTCACCGCGATCACATCGACCTGTTCGCGCTCGAAGACCCGGATCATCTGGCGCGCCAGATCCAAGGCTTCCTTCTCCCGGCCTGCGTGCATGCCCAAAGCGCCGCAACAGCCCTGCCCTCGCGGTATTACCACCTCGCAACCTTCGGCGGCGAGCACCCGCGCCGTGGCCAGGTTCACATCGTCGAAAAACACCCGCTGCACACATCCCAGGATGAGCCCGACTTTCAGGCGCGGCGTGCCCTGCGGCTTCACGCGCATGGGCAAACCGCCGAACATCGATTTCAACGAGAAGTCGGGCAGCAGGGCTTCCATCGCTTGCAGCGGTTCTGGAAGCAATCGCAGCAGGCCAGTCCGGCGCAGCAGCCAACGCAAACCGGAGCGCCGATAAAGCCACATGGGCAGCAGCATGGCCCGCAAGCGCGCCGGATGCGGAAACAGGAAGAAGATCAACCAGCGAAACAGGCGGTCCGCCAGCGGCCGGGGATAGTGGCGTTCAACCTGCGCGCGGGTCGATTCGATCAGCCGGTCGTACTTCACCCCCGAAGGGCACGCTGACACGCACGCCATGCAGCCGAGGCACTGGTCAAAGTGCTGCACGTAAGTCTGGTCCATGCGCTCGACCTCGCCCTCCAGACCCATCTTCATCAGGTAAATGCGGCCGCGCGGTGAGTCCATCTCTTGGCGCCAGAGCAGATACGTGGGGCAAGTGGGCAGGCAGAAGCCGCAGTGAACGCAATCATTGATCAGTTTCTCCTGCGGCGGGTGATGCGCATCGAAGACCTTACAGTTTGCGGGCACACCGCCGGCAGGCTCGGGCGAAGCCAAACCCACGCTTCCCAGCGTGACAGTTGCGGCGTCCGTCTGGGCCGGGCCCAAGCCGCCGCCGGGCTCCCCGAGCTTCTTCTCAGTCGGATCGCCGGCACTGCCGGCCGCACCGCTCAGGTCAGTCGACTGGCTCATCAAATCCCTCCACTTAAAGTCCGTCCCACAAGTTCGCGCAATAATCCTCTGAAGTGTCATTCTGAGCGAGCGCAGCGAGCGAAGTTGAGGCGCTGAGGCGGCGTCTGAGCCGCCTGCCGAAATCCTGAGCGAAGCGAAGGAACTCGGCAGCCTGGCGCGCTGCGGGGTGGGACAGTTTACTGAGATCCTTCGCTTCGCTCAGGATGACATTTTGGAAATGCCCCACGAGGCGTAGACGTTCGCTCAGGTCATTCGGCTGGCTCATCAAATGCCTCCCACGAATCGGCCGGGGTTGAGAATGCCTTTGGGATCGAATTGTTGTTTCATGCGGCGCATGGTGCCGAGCGCCGTGCCCACCTCTCCCCAAGGATCGAGCTGGCTGCGCAACTCGGCGGAGGCATGCAGCACTACCACGGAACCATGCCGGACGGCGGCCAACTGCCGCAGCTCCCGGATGGTGCGCAGCAACGCATCTGTGGGTCCGTCGAGCCGCAGCAGGCCAACGCCAACTGCCTGCACGACAGCGCGCGTTCGCACCGCCAGCGGCTCCGCCAGCGACTGGGCGCGATCGAGAAACGGCGCGATTTCGCTGGGCAGCACCGAGAAGCGGCAGATCGAGCCCGGAGACTCGTCCCAAAGCGCGGTCGAGCTTTGCCATTGTCCGGCCTCCGCCGGCAGCAGGTTGCCGACCATGCGCCCGGCTCTGTGCGCCTGGTCCTCGACCGCGTTCTCGATGCCTTCGAAGCGGACATCGAGTGTGCACAGTGACGGACCCGACGAGCGCAGTTGCAAGCCGGTAAAGGTGAGCACGGAATCGAGCAGCGCCAACGCCGCCTGATTCGCCGCCGCGATAGTCTCAAACTGGAAGGTGAGCGTCCGCTCCGTCTGCGGCAGCGGATGCAGCCGGAAGATGGCCTGGGTTATGATGCCCAGCGTCCCCAGGGAGCCGGTGGCCAGCTTTGGCAGATCGTACCCGGCAACATTCTTAACAACTTTTCCGCCGCTGCGCGCCAGGGTTCCGTCGGCAAGGGCAAGGGTTACGCCGATAATGAGGTCGCGCAACGAGCCGAAGCGCACGCGCGAAGGGCCGTTGTCGTTGGCGGCGACGATTCCTCCGATGGTGGCATGTCCGCCGAAGAGCGGCTCGACCGCAAGTCTCTGTCCATGCTCCGCCAGTGTGCGTTGCAGATCGGCCACGGTGCAGCCAGGCTCAACCGTGGTCGTCATGTCACCCCAGGCATGCTCGATAACGCGATTCATCTTGCGCATCGAAACCACAACATCGAGCTCGCGGGGCGCTGCGCCCCAGCCAGGCTTGGTGCCGTTGCCGCGCGCTGCCAGCGCCACCGAGTTCTCGTTGGCCCAGCGCAGAACAGCGGCCACCTGCTCGGCCGTCGAAGGCTCGACGATGAACTTTGGCACGCGCCCGCAGATAGCGTCCGCCTCCGCGGCCTCGGCGGTAGAGGCGATTCTCTCCAGTTCATTCCACGGAATTGGCCGCGAACGAGTTGAAATTCCTGCCATCAGAAGAACTCCGCCACTCCGGCCAACTCCAACGGATGAGGTGTATACGGGCCGGTTTTTTCAGCACACAGGCGCAGCCGCGGAAACACCTTGCCGGGGTTGGCGAGGTGCTCGGGATCGAAGGCGCAACGAACCAGTTGCATGGTGTCGAGGTCGGGTTCGGCGAACATCTCCCCCATGAACATCTTCTTTTCTTCGCCGACGCCGTGCTCGCCGGTGATCGAGCCGCCCGCCTTGATGCAGAGCCGCAGGATATCGCCGGCCACCTGCTCGGCGAGGTGTTCCTGGCCCGTGATGCGGCGATCGTAGAGCACCAGGGGATGCAGATTTCCGTCGCCCGCGTGGAAGACGTTGGCGACCCGCAGCCCCGATTCCCGGCTGAGCCGCGCGATCTCATTCATAATTTGCGGCAGCGCGGTTCGGGGAACAACTCCGTCCTGCACGATATAATTTGGCGAAATGCGTCCCATGGCGGCGAACGCGGCTTTGCGGCCTTTCCACACCACGATGCGCTCGGCCTCCGAATGCGCCAGCCGTATCTCCCAGGCGCCGCGGCGCATGCAGATGTCATTCACCTGGTGCATCAGGGTCTCGACCTCGGTCGCCGTGCCGTCAAGCTCCACCAGCAGCAGTCCGCCGCAGTTGGGATACCCCGCGTGAACGCTGGCCTCGGCAGCCTGAATGGCGAGGTTGTCCATCATCTCGATGGCCGCCGGCAAAACGCCTGAGGCGATGACGTCGCTCACCGCTTCGCCGGCTTCGTTGGTCGAGTTGAAGGCGGCCAGCAGAGTGGTAATGACCTCCGGGCGCTTGACGATCCGCAAAATAATCCGCGTCGCCACGCCCAACGTGCCCTCCGAGCCGACAAACACGCCGGCCAGATCGTAGCCAGGCGAATCGAGGGTCGAGCTGCCGAGATGCACTAGTTCGCCATCGGGCAGCACAACATCCATTCCCAGCACGTGCGTCGTGGTGAACCCGTACTTCAGACAGTGCGCGCCGCCGGAATTCTCCGCCACGTTGCCGCCGATGGAGCACACCTGCTGCGAAGAGGGATCGGGCGCGTAGAAGTAGCCATAGGGAGCGACCTGCTGCGTAATGAAGGCGTTGATGGCTCCCGGTTCAACCGTGACGCGCTGGTTGGGGATGTCAACCTCAAGAGTCCGGCTCATGCGTGCCAGACTGAGCACTACGCCATTGGCCACCGGCAGCGCTCCGCCGCTTAAGCCGGTTCCGGAGCCGCGGGCGACAAAAGGAATCTTGTGCTGATGGCAGATGCGAACCACCGCCTGCACCTGCTCGCTGCTTTCAGGCAGCAGAACGGCCGCGGGCACCACGCGGAAATTGGTCAGGCCATCGCACTCGTAGGTTTTAAGCTCGCTGGCTTCGGTAATCAGGCCGCTCGAGCTGAGCACGGCGCGAAATGCATCCAGTATCCGTCGGTCCATAATGCTGTTTCCAGTGAGTTGCCCTTCGCCGGACTGCCCTCAAGGTTCAACCCGGGCGGCGGCCTGCCGGCTCGTCCGCCGGAACTAAGGAAGAAT
>Ga0187874_10002848_pt1 | contig 12656 bp, 11 predicted proteins | sample June2016WEW_16_1_3_FD_132993 | JGI IMG/M metagenome (GOLD analysis project Ga0187874, IMG submission 132993) | Peatland microbial communities from SPRUCE experiment site at the Marcell Experimental Forest, Minnesota, USA - June2016WEW_16_150 | ecosystem: Environmental > Terrestrial > Soil >... | reverse complement strand
TGCTGGAAAAATTCCGCGCCGGCGGCGTGGGTCGTGACCGGGTTTTGCGGGCATTCCAGGCCGCGCCGGTGGCCGACCTCGGCTTTGCGCAGGTGGACACGCACCGCGCGTTGCGCAAAGGGTTTCCCGAGGTCATTTTCGGCACGGGCAAAACGCCCGGACAGGTTGTCAAAATCGCAGCTAAACTTCTGGAACGCGAGCAGCGCGTGCTCGTGACGCGCATTAGCGCCGGTCACGCCCGCGTGTTGCGCAAAAAATTCAAGCGCGCCGTTCATCACCCCCTCGCCCGCTGCGTGACCATCGAGAAAAAATCTTTGCCCAAACGTCCCGGAACCATCGGGGTCATTTGCGCGGGCACCAGTGATTTGCCGGTGGCCGAGGAAGCGGCGGTCACGGCGGAAATCATGGGCAACCGCGTCGAACGGATTTACGACGTCGGGGTGGCCGGGCTGCATCGGTTGCTGGCGAAATCGGAAAACATACGGCGCGCCAGCGTGCTGGTTGTCGTCGCCGGCATGGAAGGCGCGCTGCCCAGCGTGGTGGCGGGACTGGTTGCCAGACCGGTCATCGCCGTGCCGACGAGCGTGGGCTACGGCGCGAGTTTTGGCGGCATGGCGGCGCTGCTGGCGATGTTGAACAGTTGCGCCAGCGGCGTGACGGTGGTGAACATTGACAACGGCTTCGGCGCCGGTTGCGCCGCCAGCCAGATTAACGCGTTGGCGTCGCACCAATGAAAACGCTTTATCTCGACCTCGGCAGCGGCATCAGCGGCGACATGTTTCTCGGCGCGCTGATTGATTTGGGCGTGGATGTTGTAAGGCTCGAGCGCGAGTTGAAAAAGCTCAGGCTCGACGGCTACCACCTGCGCGTCACACGCAAACAAAAATCCGGCATCGAAGGCGTCAGGTTTGATGTTCTGGTGGTCAAAGGTCGAGGGGGGAAAGTCGAGGGTCGAAGGCATGAACGGGTGCATACACACCGTCACGGCCACGACAGCAACCGGAACTTCGCCGAAATCAAGCGGCTCATTGAACGAAGCAAATTGTCGCTGTGGGTGAGGAAAAAGGCCGTTGCAGTTTTCCAACGCATTGCCGAAGCCGAAGGCAAAATCCACGGCCTGCCGCCGGAGCGCGTGCATTTTCATGAAGTCGGCGCGGTGGATTCCATCGTGGACATCGTCGGGGCCTGCGCAGCCTTGGAGTTGCTCGGCAAACCGCGCATGCTGGCGTCGCCGGTCGTCGAAGGCACCGGCTGGATTGATTGCGCGCATGGACGATTTCCCGTTCCCGCGCCGGCCACGCTGGCCATTCTCGGTGCGCGCGGCCTGGGCGTGACCCAATGCGAAGAACCGCACGAGTTGGTCACGCCCACGGGTGCGGCATTGCTGGCCGAGTTCGTCGAAAGTCTTGGGCCAATGCAAGGGCTGGTCGCCGAAAAAACCGGCTTTGGCATCGGCACGCGCGAAAACCAGACGCGGCCGAATGTTCTGCGGGCGGTGCTCGGAGAGTCGAGGGCCGAAGGTCGAGGGTCGAGAGTTAAATCGGAAGAGCACGATTGGGAGACGGATCGCGTCGCTGTTCTGGAAACCAATCTCGACGACATCAACGCGGAAATTCTCGGTCATTTCGTCGAAACCGCGCTGGCCGCAGGCGCACTGGACGTATTTTACACGCCAGTCCAGATGAAGAAGAACCGGCCCGGCGTGTTGCTCACGGTTTTGTGCGTAGAAGCGGACGCGGACAAATTCAGCGAATTGATTTTGCGCGAGACGAGCACCTTCGGCGTGCGGCGCGCTTGGGCCGAACGGCGCAAACTGCGGCGTGAGTTTACAACGGTCAAGACTCCGTTTGGCAACGTGGCCGTTAAAGTTGGCCGACTCAACGGGAAAGTGATTCACGTAGCACCCGAGTTCGAGTCGTGCAAAAAGCTGGCGGCGCAGGTGGAAGTGCCATTGAATAAAATATACGAAGCGGCCATTAAGAATGCCCAGACCAACTCGTAAGGTTTTTTGAATTTGTCATCAATTATTTACTTGCAGGTACAGCCGGCAAGGCTTATAGATAGGTCGGAACTTGAACTGGCCGTGCCAGTTTGCTTGATGCGAAAGCTTACAGTTATGTCCCAACCGACGAGGGTGTCTTGAGCCGCCCTTTTCCTTCACGTCATTCTTCGTTTGATTCGTTTGTCCGGGTCAACGGCAAAATCCGTGCCCGCGAAGTCCGGGTTATCGGGGTGGACGGTAAACAGCTCGGCGTTATTTCCCTCAACGACGCGCTGGCCCTGGCGCGTCAGCATGGCGTGGACCTCGTCGAAGTTGCCGCCGCCGCCACGCCGCCGGTTTGCCGGCTCGTGAACCTGGGCAAGTTCCGTTACGAAAAAGCCAAGAAGGAAAAGGAATCCAAGAAGCATCAGCACGCCTCGACGGTGAAGGAAATCCAGTTAAGCCCGCGCATTGATCCGCACGACCTCGGCATCAAGATTGTGCATGCGATTGGTTTTCTGTGCGAGGACATGAAAGTGAAGGTCGTGCTCAAATTCCGCGGACGCGAGATGGCGCACCAGGAGTTTGGCTTTCAAGTGGTGAACAAGTTTCTTGCCGCGATCGCGCCCTACGGCCATCCCGACTTTGAGCCGAAGCTCATCGGCCGCGGCATCAGCGTGATGGTCAGCCCGTTGCCGCGCAACAAGCGCGCGAAAAATCCGCGCCAGCTTGAAGGTGCGCCCCCGTCACTGAACAGCCACACACCGAACCCCGCCGCGCCGCAAAAATCCGGAACCCCGTTGTCCGACGAACCGGCGGCGGGTGGTTTTGCGAACAACCCGTTCGCCAACCTGCAAGTGTAATAACCGCCCCGAAAAATCTTTATCTTTACGCGGTCATTTTTTCTGCGGCTCAATACCAACCGCCCGCGAAAAATCTCCGTTGAGCACCCGTATATCGTCAGCGTCGCCGCCGGCATTTTTACTTTTCTTCCGTCGGCTGTTGTGATGGCCAAAATTCTGGAATTCTTGCCCCAATACCTGGCTTCCACCCTCTGATTTTCCCCCCAAAGGCAACTGCGTCAGCATGGGAGATTTTGAGGAATTGGCGTTCAATCACTCAACTCGACAGCCTTTCGGCGTTGGTTTCTCAATGAAAGGCGAGGATAAAAGCCAGTTCGTTACCGATTCCTCATATAGCGCAAACCCGAAGACTAAACTTCCACGATGGCGGGCTCTGCAATATTTGGGCAGTGGGTTCTCTCTGCGCGTTGGCAGGGTTGGCAACAAGTACTCAGCGGAATTCAAGTACGATCCAGAAAAAGATTCAGATTGGAAATTTTCCTGGCAGCGGGCGGCGGCACTGATTCCGCTCCTCCCGATGGCGTCGGAATTTTGCTGAAACTTTTCCCCGGCTGCCGGGTGTTTCTAATACCGGGAGCTCCAGGCTCCAAAAGAAACTGATTAAACCAACAACTGATGAGCTTATGCAAACAATGATCCGTTACCCCCTGACCATCGCCGTCCTCGTCGCCGGCGTCGGCTTCAACGTTCTCGCCGATCCTCCTCCGGGCCAGGTGGATTTTGGCAAAATCGCCCCGGTCCCCGGCGGCGAATTCGTGGAAATCCAAATCAAGAGTAACCTGCTGTCGCTCGCCGCCCAGGTGGTCGAGAAACAGGACCCCGATGCGGCCAGGCTTTTGCGCAGCGTGCAACTCGTTCACGTGAACGTCGTCGGGCTGACCGACGAGAACCGCACCGAGATGGAGAAACGCGTCCGGCAAATCCGCCATGACCTCGACGCCCAGGGCTGGGAACACAACGTTGTGGTGCAGGAGAAGGATGGCCAGGACGTTGGCATTTACACCAAAACGCGCGGCGGAGAGGCGCTGGCGGGACTCGCTATTACGGTGATCGAGCCGAAGAATGAAGTTGTGCTGATCAACATCGTCGGCGACATCCGGCCGGAACAGGTCGCGGCCCTGGGTGAGAAGCTGGACATCAAACCTCTCAAAGACGTTGGCGCCGCCCTGAAAGATGCGGCTCCGAAGAAATGACCGGTTATGTTACGGGCCGTGCCGGCTTTCAACCAGACCGGCGCCGCCCCTCTCAAAACCTCAATCCACACCGTTCATGAATCCGTCTTCCCTCCCGCCGGTACCGCGCCGGTCAGCCGGGTGCCTCTGGCTCTGGGGCTTTCTCGCCGCGCCCTTGCTGTTGCTCGTCGTGCTGGCCGCAGGCGTGGCAAGTTGCTTCCGCCTGGGGTCCGACGCCCGGGCCTTGCGCAATGAATTGATCAAGTCCAGCGGCGTTGAGTGGCGGCAACAGATCGCCCTGAACGCGGGCTGTCTCACGCTGGGTGCCGTCCGCGCCGGGTTGTCCTGCGTTAAGCTTGACCCTGGGGCGCGCGCCGCCCTTCAGTCTGTCCGGAATGCCGGGGTGGGTGTCTATCAGTTGCCATCGGGAACGCCGCCGCCGGATCGCGCGGCCATGCTCGCCGCCGCCGACACGGCCATGACCGCCCGTGGTTGGGAGCGCGTGGTGGGCGTGATAGACGGCCAGGATCTGGTCACGGTGTATATGCCGGGGAAAGACGTCTCATCCCATCGGGTGAAATGCTGCGTGACGGTATTCGACGGGAGCGAGATGGTCCTGGTTTCCGCCCAAGCCAATCTGGAGCCTCTCGTCGAATACGCGCTCAATCAACCCGGCCTTCGCGCCCAGGCCCGGCGGTTGACGCAACGCTGAAGCGCGGAAACACCCGCCGCCCGATTTACGCCGTGCTCCGACTTCGTTTCGACGCGGTTGACGCTGGTTTTTTATCCGGGGTTCATTAGCCTTCGCTTCATGAAAACCCGATCCGTTCTTTTACTGGCTCTGGTCCTGATTGCCCCGACGGTATTTGCCCAGCACGATTTCTCCAACGTCAAAATCAAGGCCATCCCCGTCACCAATAACATCTACCTGCTTGAAAGTTCCGGCGCCGTCGTCGGCAACATCGGCGTGTCCGTCGGGCCGGATGGCATCCTGCTCGTGGACGACGGGTATGCGCCGTTGGCGGAGAAAATCGAGGCAGCGGTCCGGGAACTCAACCCCGGCAAAATCAAGTTTGTGCTCAACACCCATTTCCACGCCGACCACACTGGCGGCAATGCCGTTTTCGCTTCGAAGGGGGCGACCATCATCGCCCAGGACAACGTCCGCAAACGCCTTTCCGCCGCCACCAACAACCCGCCGGAAGCGCTGCCCGCCATCACCTTCGACCAGTCTGCATCCATCCATTTCAACGACGAGGACATCAAGCTCATCCATTATGGCCCGGGCCACACGGACGCCGACAGCATAGTTTTTTTCACGGGCGCGAACGTCGTCCACATGGGCGACCAATTTGTCAACGGCGGTTTTCCGTTTGTTGACCTCAAAAACGGCGGCAGCTTGGAGGGTTATATCAAGACCATTACTGCCGTGCTGGACACGGTTCCCGCCGACGCGAAAATCATTCCCGGCCACGGCCAATTGGCGACGGTGGAAGACCTGAGAAAATACCGCGACATGCTCGTGACAACCTCAGACCTCGTGAAGAAATCCATCGCCGAAGGCAAAACGCTCGACCAGCTCAAAGCCGACGGCCTGCCGGACAAATGGAAGGGAATCGGCGGCGGTTCCGCCGGCACCACGCGCTGGATTGAAACCATCTACAACGACACAACCAGGCCGCCGGCGCATTGAACGGGTTACGGATAGCAGGGAACTCTTGGTGGTGATGCCCACGCCGCTTTTTTTTCTGCTATTGAATTTAGCGGAACTGGTGCGAATGTGTTAGAGTAGAAGTGAAATCAGACACGCCCCGCGCCGGTGGCGTGAGGACGTTGCCAGTTGGAAGGAGGCCGTATGATGAAAGCAAGCATAGCGAAGGCAGCAACCGTCCGGATACGAAACCGGATCAGCGCACTGGCGCACGAGCCCAGCCTGTTGCGCACCATCACCGGGAAACTGGCCCGGGAAAACATTGATCGATACTACCTCTACGCCACGGCGGCGAATGTGGACAAATGCCCGGTCGTTTTCTCGTCCGCGAACCATGACCGGGCAGTGCTGGTGTTGAAGAGTAAAACGGCGGCAGTAAAACCGCGGCGGTGAACCGCACGCCGGCGCGGCATGATGAATGGGGCGGGACTACTGACGAGCCGCCTGCAAAGCTTCGGAGCAACCGGTTTGCCAGAACGCTCGCCCCACCAGGATTGATGTCGCGGAATGAACCTGGAAATCATTTCAATGGGTTCAATCACATCACGATTGGCCGGACGAAGCTTGACGGCTGGTTTCCGGCAAAATTTCCAGCGTCAGGCAATAATCCTTGTAGCCCACTGCCCGCCAGAAAGCAATGGCTGCCGGGTTGCGGACCAAAACCTCAACCGCTAGGCGCTTGTTCGCTGGCCAGATTTTTGTGATGAGAATTTTCATGGCTTCCCGGCCAAAGCCCTGTCGGCGGTGTTACGCACGACGAACAGTTGCCGTAAATACCCCTCCTCCATTCAATGAGCCTTCAACTGTTTTAATTTTTCGATCGCGCCGTGGTTCTTGGGATCAAGTTGCAATGACTTCTCATAGTTCTCAATGGCGAATTCTTTGTCGCCATCGTCCGCGTAGGCCTCGCCCAAGCTGTCATACGCGTTCGAAGATTGCGGGTAGGCCTCCGCGTTTAACTTTAGAATCCCAATCGCGTCCTTGATTCTCCCCATCCCAATTAAATGATAACCCAGGTGGTTCAATTGTTCCTCGCGGAAATCGTACGCGCCCGGCTGGGCGGCTCTCAACTCGTGATATTGTTTGACCGCTGCCTCAACGCCCTGCTCCTCGACGGTTTTCAAGAGAATCTCAGCAATGGACATTTTACTTGCGAGCGCCTCGACCCTGGCCAGCATCTCGTCCAGCGAGGACCTGGGAAACAGCCTGCCGCCAAAGACCACTGCGGTGATTTTTCGAGTGTTGGCAATGTTGTCGAGTGGATTGGCGTCGAGCAGGACCAGATCGGCGAGCTTGCCTTTTTCAATCGTTCCCAGCTCCTTTTCACGGCCCATGAAGCGCGCGGGGTTGAGCGTCGCCGCCTGCAGCGCTTGCATCGGCGTGAGTCCTGCCCGGACGAGCAATCCCAGTTCATCGTGAAGACTGAAGCCCGGAAAACAGTAGGGATTGGCCGTGTCAGTCCCCGCCAGAATGCCGACACCGGCGCGTTGCATCGCGCCAACAAGTTTGAGTTCCTTCTGATAAACTTTCTTTCCCAGGGCGACATCTTCGGCCGTCCGGTTTTTGAATCGGAAATCCCTGGCAGGATCCCAACTCGACTTGATTTCGCGCGGCATATATTTCAGCCGGGAATCACTGGCCAGAGACGGATCATTAATGAAGGTGATGTTATGCAACACGATGAGTGTTGGGCATTGCCTGGTATGATTCTTTTTGAATTCAGCGAACAGCGCGCCGGCTCTCAGTGGGCTGTACGTGTCCAGCGCCATCTGGCCCGATTGACGATTTTTGTAAAAAATGCTCGGTGGTTCATTGGTGGTGGTGAGGAGCGTTGCGAGCGTTTCCTGCGCTGATTTCAAAAGGTAATCTTCGCGACTCGAACAGGCCGGGAGAATTCCCGTGAGATGCTCGATGCTCTTTTGCCCGGCCGCCGATGCTTCCTGGGCGGAGACGGCAATGGTAACGTGCCCTGCGAACGGGATGCTCTGTTTTTTGGCTTCATCCGCAATGGCGAAGTACGCATCGCGTGGGAGCAGTGTATAAACTTTCACAAAATCGGCGCCGTCCTGCTTAGATTTCAACACTGCCTGGCGGCCCTCGGCGGCATTGCCGGCGGTGATTGAACCCGGCCAAATCGGCTTCGGGCCGTCCACAATGGAGCTGGCAATGAGCATGCGCGGGCCAAGCAGCGTGCCCTGCTCGATTTCCTTTCGCCACTCGTGGTGCATGGGCAGGCCCCACATGATCCGAATGCCGGTAACGCCGTTGGCAATGAACAGCGGCAGGTAATCCTTCTGATACGGATGCACGTGCATGTCCCAGAGGCCGGGGATGAGAAATTTGCCGGTCGCATCCACGACGACGGCATTTGTGGGTGGATTGATGTCCGCGCTTTTGCCCATGCCGGTGATACGATCACCGGTTATCACCACCGTGACATCCAGTTGAGCGGGTGCGCCGGTCGCATCAATGACGGTGGCGTGAGTGAAGGCGAGAATGTTCTGCTCCGCGCCAAAGGCCGGTTGCGCGGCCAGTAGCAGGAGCAGAAACAGAAGAAATAGCGGTGCTGGCACGCGATTCATGCTTTTATCTTCGCCTTGCTACCCGGCTTGTCTTCCGGTTCGACGTGAAAACCAATCCGCCGTCTTGGTGGTTCAGGCGGCAGCGGCGGCGGGTCGAGAATTTCCATGACACGCCGCAGCACGTTCACAATCACGCTCTCATGCACATCCAGACGGGCCGTCAGTTTCTTTTCCAAGTCGGCCAACTGGCGGGCGAGTTCCTTCGTGCCACCCAGCAAGTCGCGCATCTGCACAAACGCCCGCACCACAAACACGCTCATCCGCACGGCCTCCGGGCTGTTGAGAACATTGGCCGCCATGATCGCGCCATTTTCGGTGAAGGCGTAAGGAAGGAATTTGCGATGCTGACCACGCCCTTTCTTTAAGATCGCAATTTGCGATGTTAAAGATTTGAACTCTTCTGCTGTAAGTTGAAACAAGAAATAGGTGCATGTCTTAAACCACTTCCAAAAGGACCGCTAAAATGGCCGTAACACTGACAATGGAATTTCCTGTAATCTGGAACTTCCTCTCTTGATGGGTATCCATCCAGTTCAAATTGAACCCAATTTTTGAACTGATCGTTTTTTAAGCGAGCAGCAAGCACGCGACACTTGCGCAACAGAGTTTCCAAATTTGTTGTGTTATCGATTGCTGCGTCTTGAATTTCGCGTAGTAGGCTCATTCATTTCTTCCCATGCACCTTCGCCGCAACTTTCAAACGGAGGGAATTGAGCCGGATGAAGCCGGTGGCGTCGTCCTGGTTGTAGGTCCCGCAGTGCGGGATCGGGTCGGCTTTCATTGTGGCAATCATAGTGGCACAGACCCGCGGGTCACACTTTTTTCTTCGCCTTGCTGCCCTGCTTGTCTTCCGGTTCTACGTGAAAACCAATCCGCCGCCTCGGTGGTTCGGGCGGCAGCGGCGGCGGGTCGAGAATTTCCATGACGCGCCGCAGCACATTCACAATCACACTCTCATGTACATCCAGGCGGGCAGTCAGCTTCTTTTCGAGGTCGGCCAGTTGGCGTGCGAGTTCTTTCGTGCCGCCCAGCAGGTCACGCATCTGCACAAACGCCCGCACCACAAACACGCTCATCCGCACCGCCGCCGGGCTGTTGAGGACATTGGCCGCCATGATCGCACCGTTTTCAGTGAAGGCGTAGGGAAGAAAGCGCCGGCCACCGTGCAAACTTGAGATGCCAAATTGGCATCTCAAGTTTGCAAACTCCTCCCGCGTCAATCGGAACATGAAGTCAACAGGAAATCGTTTTCGGTTGCGAATGACGGCACGATTCAACGCCCCGGTTTCCACGCCGTAAATCTTGGCAAGATCAGCGTCGAGAAGAACTTTCTTGCCACGTACCGTCCGAATCAGCGAGCCGATATCGTCCACGCGCGATGGCGTTTGATTGCTCATAGCGTTCCATTCCCGATGCGGTCGCAATTTGCGACCGCATACCCAACTCGTTCAAGGTCACAAATTGTGACCTTAGATATTCATTTCTTCCTCTGCACCTTCGCGGCTACTTTCAGGCGCAACGCGTTCAGCCGGATGAAGCCGGTGGCGTCGTCCTGGTTGTAGGCTTTCGTCGGGTCGGCTTCCATCGTCGCTATGTGCGGGTTGTAGAGGCTCACTGGGCTCTTGCGGCCGGCGACCATGATGTTGCCTTTGTAAAGTTTCACCCGCACGGTGCCGGTCACGTTCTTCTGGCTCTCGGTCACCAGCGCCTGCAACGCCAGCCGCTCCGGCGCGAACCAGTAGCCGTAATACACCAGCTCCGCGTAACGCGGAATCAGCGAGTCCCGCAGATGCATGACTTCCCGGTCCATCGTGAGGCTTTCCATCTGCCGGTGCGCAAAGTGCAGAATCGCGCCGCCGGGCGTTTCATATACGCCCCGCGATTTCATGCCCACATACCGGTTCTCCACCATGTCCACCCGGCCGACGCCGTGTTTGCCGCCGATTTTGTTCAGCGCCTTCATCACGCCCAGCGGGGACAGTTTTTTGCCGTTCACCGCCACGCAATTGCCTTTCACGAAATCCAGCGTCACGAATTCCGGTTTGTTCGGCGCGTCTTCAGGGAACACGGACAGTGTGGTGAACGAGCCGCGATATTTCAAATCGCTCGCGTCCATCCACGGGTCTTCAAGAATGCCCGCTTCGTAGGAGATGTGCAGCAGATTCCGGTCGCTTGAGAACGGTTTCTTCGCGCTGGCCTTGACGGGAATTTTGTGCCGGGCACAATAATCAATCATCTCCTGCCGTCCGGGAAATTCGTTCCGGAATCGCGCATCCCGCCACGGGGCGATGACCCGCAAGTCCGGCGCGAGCGAAGCGGCGGACAGTTCGAACCGCACCTGGTCGTTGCCCTTGCCGGTGGCGCCGTGCGCGATGGCGTCGGCCTTTTCCCGGCGAGCGACCTCAATCATGCCCTTGGCGATGAGCGGCCGGGCGATGCTGGTGCCGAGGAAATACTGGCCTTCGTAAATTGCGCCCGCCTGCATCATCGGGTAGATGAAGTCGCGCGCGAATTCCTCCTGCAAATCGCCGATGTAAATTTTCGACGCGCCGGTTTTCTTCGCCTTCGCGTCGAGGCCGCGCAATTCCTCCTCCTGGCCGATGTTCGCGCAAAACGCGATCATTTCGGCGTCGTAGGTTTCTTTGAGCCACGAGAGCAGCACCGAGGTGTCGAGGCCGCCGGAATAGGCTAAAACAATTTTCATCATGGGGGATTAAACCGCCAAAACGCCGCGCGTGCAAAAGGAAAATCAACGCGCTTTTTCAACGGCAGGCATACGGTCGGGATTGATCTTACTCAAAATCCATCTCGTAGCTGTGGACATTGCCGGTGTACTTGCTGCTGACCTTGCAGTTCGATTTGTTGATGACCGCCTGCATCGGTTTGTTCTCCGTGAGCACTTCGGCAGTGAAGCCGCGGATGCCGTTGCGGCGCGCAATGCGCATGAGGTGTTTCAACAGGAACGTGCCAATGCCGTGGTTCTGCCAGTCGTCGCTCACCACAAACGCCACTTCCGCCAGGTTCGTTTTCTGGTCGAGATAATAGCTGCCGACGGCGATGATTTCCTCGCCATACGCTTCCCGCAGCGTGCCGACGATGGTCACGTCGTTGCGGTGGTCAATATAGACAAAGTCTTGAATCTGATGCCGCGAAACCCGCGTCTGGTGGCTCATGAACCGGTAATAAATCGTGGCTTCGGACAATTTGTAGAACAGGTCGCGCATCCGCGGTTCGTCGGTTGGATGAATCGCCCGGAAATTGAGCTGTGTGCCGTCGTTGAGCAGATAGGTCGTGCGCAGTTCCTTCGGGCCGACCATGATTTTACCTTCCTTGTCGGCCATTTCGGCGGAAAGGTATTTGGCGGCGATGGCCTCGCGGAGCAAATCGGCGCGGAATTTCGGGTGTGCGATGGTGATGAGCGCCAGGGCGCGTTCCTGGATGCTTTTGCCGTGCAGATACGCCACGCCGTATTCGGTCACGACGTAATGCACACCGGCCCGCGTGGTCACCACGCCCGCGCCGGGACTGAGGTAAGTCGTAATGCGCGACACGCTGCCGCCCTTGGCGGTGGAGGGCAGGGCGATGATGGCCTTGCCGCCGCGCGACTTCGACGCACCACGGTTGAAATCCACATGCCCGCCGACACCGGAGAAAAATTTCGAGCCGATGGAGTCGGCGCACACCTGGCCGGTCAGGTCAATTTCCAGCGCGGTGTTGACGGCCACCATCTTGTGCTGCTGGCGGATGATGGAAGGGTCGTTGACATATTCGGTCGGGTGAAACGAGAACAGCGGATTGTTGTCCACGTAATTGTAAATTTTCTTCGTGCCGAGGCAGAAGCTGGCCACGATTTTGCCGTGGTCTATGGACTTGCGTTTGCCAGTGATGGCGCCGCACTCGATGAGTTCGATGATGTTGTCGGTGACCATCTCGGTGTGAACGCCGAGGTCTTTTTTGCCCTTGAGAAAGCCGAACATCGCCTGCGGAATGCGGCCGATGCCGAACTCGATGGTGGAACCGTCCTCGATGAGCGCGGCAATGTATTCGGCAATTTGCCGGGTCGTCTCAGTGACTTCCGCCGGCGGCACTTCCAGGATCGCCGCTTCGGACGGAACGAGCACGTCAATGTCGTTCACGTGAATGAAGCAATCGCCCAGGGTGCGCGGCATTTTCGGGTTGACCTGCGCGATGACCAGCGAGGCGTTTTCAGTGGCGCTGCGGACGATGTCCACGGACACGCCAAAACTGCACAGGCCGTATTGGTCGGGCGGTGTGACTTGAATGAGCGCCACGTCGAGCGGCAACTGGCCGCTGTTGAACAGGCGCGGGATGTCGGAAAGGAACACC
>Ga0187874_10002846_pt1 | contig 12659 bp, 7 predicted proteins | sample June2016WEW_16_1_3_FD_132993 | JGI IMG/M metagenome (GOLD analysis project Ga0187874, IMG submission 132993) | Peatland microbial communities from SPRUCE experiment site at the Marcell Experimental Forest, Minnesota, USA - June2016WEW_16_150 | ecosystem: Environmental > Terrestrial > Soil >... | reverse complement strand
GGCTGAACCAGTGGTCGCTGGCGCCCGGTTCGCAAGGCGTCATCAACCCGCCGGCCCTCGAGGAGACCGCCTACCGGCTCGGCAAGTTGACCGCCGCCGGCTGGGTAGGCCGCAGCGTGACCGAACCCGAAAAATACGGTCTCAACACCAATAACCTGCAAATCACCGTCGAACTCAAGAACGGCGAAAAACACACGGTGGACTTCGGCACAGAATTGCCACGCGCGCAAACGGCGCTGGCCGCCGTTACGCTCGACGGCGAGCGCTGGGCGTTTGTCTTTCCGCCGGTGCTTTACCAGTTCGTCTTGAGTTATCTCACCATTCCGGCGAATGTTCCCTGATGCGTTTCCCTTCCGGCTTCTGGCGGAAATGCCGCATCGGTTTCCGCTGGTTGCGCATCGCCACGCTGCTGGCGGTGCTCGCGCTGGTTTGTGCCCTGGTTTGGTTCAACCGCGTTGGCTTGCCGGATTTCCTGAAGCAGCCGCTCGTCGAAAAATTGCGCGCGCGCGGTGTCGAATTGGAATTCATCCGGCTGCGGCTGCGCTTCGAGCGCGGAATCGTTGCCGAAAACGTCCGGCTCGGCCACGCTGCGACACCCGACAGTCCGACGCTTTCCCTGGCCGAAGTCCAACTGCGGCTGAACTACCGCGCGCTGCTGCACCGGCGGCTGCAAATTGACGGGCTGGTCCTGCGCGATGGAAAACTTGTCTGGCCGCTTACATCCACCAATGCGCTCATACTCGACCATATCAAAACCGATTTGCGATTCCAGACCAATGACACCTGGACGCTCGACCATTTCCAGGCCGGCCTCGCCGGGGTGAAACTGTCGCTGGCCGCGGACATCGCCCACGCGCCTGAAATCCGCCACTGGGAAATGTTTCACGGCAAGCAAACCGGCGTTCCGACCATGGTGCGGGCGCAACTGCGAACATTTTCGGACACGCTCGACCGGATTCATTTTGAAGGCACGCCGCAGTTCAGCCTCCTGGTAAACGGCGACGCGCGTGACATCCATTCATTCGTGGTCGGACTCAACGTCAGCGCGCCGGCGGTGCAAACGCCGTGGGGCGGCGCGCGTGACGTGCAACTAACCGCCAAACTGACCGCGCCCGCCGGTGCCCCCGTCAATTTCGATCCAGCCTGGGCGTGGTGGACGAACCTGCAGCCGTATCGGCTGGCCTGGACGATGCAGCTCACACAATTGCAATCCGCGAAATTGAACGCGGACTCGGTCGTCGGCGGCGGTTTCTGGCAGGCGCCGGAGCTGGCCATCACCAACCTGTCCGTCGGGCTCGGCGGCGGACAACTCGACGCACAGGCGCGGCTGAATGTCGCCACGCGCGAGTTCGAGTTCACCAACTCCTCGTGTTTCGACGTTCACGCCGTCGCCGCCTTGCTGACGGGGAAAACGCGCGAGCGACTCACGGAATTTACCTGGACGCAACCGCCATTATTGCGGGCGAACGGCTCGCTGATTTTACCCCCCTGGACAAACCGCGAACTGGACTGGCGTGATGAAGTGCAGCCGACGATCCGCCTGGGTGGCGAACTGGCTTTCACCAATGGCACCGCCTTCGGCGCGAAAATTGATTCGGCCTGCACCCATTTCACCTATTCAAATCTGGTCTGGCAACTGCCCGATCTCGCGGTCGCGCAGGCAAAAACCCGGCTGGAACTGAGCGGCAGCGAGGATGACGCGACCAGGAATTACGGCTGGCACATTCGCGGCGCGTTCGACCCGGAAACCCTCCGTCCGTTTTTGACGGCGAGCGATGCCGTGCGCGGCTTCAGCCACTTCAAATTCAGCGGCCCGGCCACCCTGGATCTGGAGGTGCGCGGACGTCTGTATGATTACGGCAGCATCGAGGCAGCGGGACGCGCGGCGTTGACGAATTTCATGGTTCGCGGCCAAGCGGCGGACAGTGTCGTTAGCGAATTCCATTACTCGAACCGCGTCGTGGAATTTTTCAGTCCGCACCTGCGGCGGGCCAGCGGAACGCAGACGATGACCGCCGATAAAATTACCCTTGATTTCAACACGCAACTGATCCGGTTCACGAACGGGCTGGGCACCGCCGATCCGGAAGCCGTCGCGCTCGCCATCGGCCCGAAAACGGGCCGCGCGCTGGAGCCTTATCAATTTTTGCAGCCGCCGACGGTGCGCGTGAACGGCTGTGCCCCCTTGCGCGGCACGGGAGGCGCGGATTTGAACTTCGACATTATCAAAGGCGCGCCATTCCAGTGGCTGAAATTCAAGGCGTCGGACATCGTAGGCACGATTCGTTGGCAGGAGCAGACGTTGATTTTGACGAACGTGGGCACGGCGTTTTGCGGCGGCAGTGGAAATGGTTATGCCACTTTTGATTTTCGCGCGCCGCACCCGGGCGCGGATTACCAATTTGCCGTTACGGTCTCGAACGTGAACCTGCATCTGCTGGCAGCGGATTTGTCGCCGTCCACCAATCATCTGGAGGGCGCGCTGAACGGGTTGCTCGTCGTCACACACGCGGATTCGCGGGATTGGCAGACGTGGGACGGTTTCGGCCGCGCGGACCTGCGCGATGGACTGCTCTGGGACATACCGCTTTTTGGCATTCTGTCACCGGTGCTGAACACCGTTTCGCCCGGCCTGGGCAACAGCCGGGCGACGGAGGCGTCCGCGAAATTTGCCATCACCAATGGCGTGATTTATTCCGACTCGCTGGAGATCCGCTCGACGATGATGCGGTTGCAATACGCCGGCACGGTGGATTTGAAGCAGAACGTGAACGCGCGGGTCACCGCGCGGTTGCTGCGGGACACGTGGGTGGTCGGACCGCTGGTCAGCACGGCGTTGTGGCCGGTGAGCAAATTGTTTGAATATCACGTCACCGGCACACTGAAAAATCCGAGGAGTGTACCGGTTTATATCCCCAGATTTCTGCTGATGCCGTTGCGCCCCATCCGGAGTCTGGAGGAACTGTTCCCCAGCGGCGACTTCTTTTCCAACCCGCCGGCGGAGAAATGACAAAGCGACCACAAGGGAAATTTTCAAAACGGCCAACTGACACCGATGGTGAAGTAAAGCTGTCCGCCCAGATTCAGTCGTCCTTCCCGGCCTCCGCCGCTGATGGTGGCATCGCTCATGGGCATGTATTGCGCACCGATGAAAATGTCGGCGTTATCCTGAACGTGATACAACAAAGTCGCGTTCACATAGCCGCCATAGACTATCTTGGTGTCTGAAATCTGGCCGGTATAGTGAGTGCTGCCGATGATTTCGTCGTATTTGTAACTGCCGGACACGATGCCGGCGGCGGGGCCGGCTCCCAGAGACATGCCGAAGCGGTCCGTCAAATCCCAATAGAATGAAGGCCCCAATCTGAAGGTGTAGAGCATCACGTCCAGCGTGTGCGAGCCGGTGATGGTTTCGCTTATATTGGTGGTGCTCTGCGTAAATGCCGTGGAAATAGTCAGGCCTGTTCCACTGGGACCACCTTGGTAAGACGCAGCGGTTGGAAAGGCAATACCTAACGTTCCGGTATTAAAGGTATAAGTGTTCCGGGTAACCGTCGCCGACGTGGTGCTGTTTTCTGAAATGTTGATGGGCAACAAGCCGAACCCGAATTCCCAGCCGACACGGGCGTGCTTCCAATACCACAGATTGTCACCGTAGGCCATCTCGAACCCGGGAAACGCACCGCCATCAACGTCTGCGCTGCCGGCGGTGGAATATGACGTTGTGCTGTGCATTTGCAGTGTTTGGTTGGCAGCATTGTATTGTAGCGCCCGGTTGTCGTATCCCCAATAACTCGTATAGCTGGGATCCCCGTTTTGATCCGGTCTCACATAACCATCATCATAAATACCGTTTGCCGCGTTGTTGCCAGAAATGTTGAACAATCCCCTTTCATTGAAACTGGCACTGATGTTCATTCCAACCAGTGCGCCGATGCGGAAATGGCGTGTCCAGTCATCCGCGTCGCGTGGGATTCGGATAAAGGCGCTGGAATCCGGGTTGCCATAAACCTCCGGTTGAGCCGAGACAGGCCTCCCAATACCCATCACGCAAATCAGCCAAACCCACAGGGACAGGTTGTGGTGGCAGCGGTTATTCATAAAGTGATGACGCTGGTGCTTGCATGACCTCATGGGTTCTGGAATACGCGATAAAAGCGCGCACTGGCATTTGCCGGCTTGCTCACCGTCGTGGGCGGGCCGTAATCAATCCATTCCACATCATTCGCCGGGGCCACGATGGACGGCGGCGCAATCATGGCGTTTGAAAACAAAACATTGCCGCTATAAACCACCGTGTAAGTCCGGTTGGTGATGGCGGGCCATTCAATCAGCATATCGCCATTGGGCAACTGGACGATGCGACTGATGTTTACATTCGTGCTTGTCGTTGTTGCGGGTGGCGGCGTCCAGTTAGGCACCGGCACCGCAAATGCCTGCAACTGTGAATTGGCGAACGGAAAGGATTTTCTGGGGAAATATTGCAGCAACAAATCCATGCTTTGCCCACTCGCCAGCGGCGTGCCGGGCGGGGTGTCATAAACCACGAAAGGATTGCCGTCATTTGTTCCGACGGCGTTGAACAGGCGGTTGGTCAACCCGGTCACGATGACGCGCGCCGCGAAAACAGTTGACGATCCCGCGTTGGACACCGTGATGGTTTGTTCGAGCAATCCGTTCAGAAAATTCGTGCTTTGCGGGGAATTGGTGAAGGCTATTAACTGGCCGGAAAGATAGTTGGTAACAGTGATGTTGGTGCTGGCCGAATTGTTGGTCAGGTTGGGGTCTAGCACATTCGTCGAGCCGATGGACGCAAACAGCGTCAGGACGCCAGCGTTGGTGGGCTGGATTGTGAACTGGAAGTTTGTCGAGCCGCCATTCGCCAGCGTGCGCAAGTTAAAAATCAAATTGCTGTTGGCGACGGTGTAACTTTGGCTGGAAACGCCTTTCAACACCACACCGGGCGGCAAGGTGTTGGTCAGAACGACATTGGTTGCAACACTCGGGCCCAAATTGGTTGCCATTACTCCGTAGGTCATCCAATCGTTGGTGATGACGGCTTGGGCCGGGCCGGTGATGGCCACGCCCAGATCAGCCTGGGGCACCACCGAGTTGGTGACTTGAATCACCACGTTGGTGGTGAAGTTGGTCACGCCGGAAACAAACACCGTAACCATGTTGGTGAAGAAGCCGGCCTGCGTCGGCGCGGCCAGCACGGTCATTTGTGCCGGGGCGCCGCTGGCGAGCATGATGAGGAATGAAAAACCATTTGCATTGGTAATAATGTTGCCCGAGCCCAAGGGAAGAAAGGTAATTGAGGCGCCCAGAAGTTGGGCGGCAGCCGGGAACGTGTTCGTCACAAAAACATAGGATGATCCCGCCGTCAAATTGGTCATATTGATGGTGTAAGTCAGCGAATTGCCCACCAGGATGGAGCTTGCGGAACTGGTGACGGAAAGTACGAACTGCGCGCCGGCCCGCGGGCTGGCGGCCATCAACCCGGCCACCAGCAGCGCCAAGGTTCGGAGATGGAGAAAGACTTTCATGCGCAAAACAAGGAACCCCGGAATTTCATGCCGGCGAGGAGGCCGGCAAAAACTCCGACCGGTCTGCAAGTATTCAATATCGGTTCCATCCGGTTCGTCTGGTTCTTCGCACTGGTTGCCGCGTCTTCCCGCGCCACGTCACGGATTCGGCAGCTCGAAAATGTTGGTGTTGGGCATTGGATAGGACGGCGGCGTATTGAAAAAGCCGTTGTCCCGGGTTTGGGGCGCGAACGAATTCGTTGACGGGACGTGGTAAAAGCTGCTGTTTTTGTCTTCCATCCGGCTGCGCCTCAGTTCTGCCTTGCGCTCGGCCTCCACCTGTTTGCGTTCAGCGGCCTCGTCTTCCGCCTCGACTTCGGAAATGCCCGGCAGCCGTTGTTGTTCCGTGACGGCCTGGGCAGCGGCGAGTTCGGGCGTCTTCAAGACGGTGGGCCGCATGAGCACGATCAGTTCCTCGCGTTGCTTCGAATCGCTGCGCTGGGTGAACAGATTGCCGAGCAGTGGAATATCCATTAAAACCGGCACACCGGACCGGCTGGTGGATTTGTTGGACTTGATGAAGCCGCCCAGCATGACGGTATCGCGGTCTCTCACGGCGACTTCGGATGAAAGTGTGCGTTTGATGGTGTTGGGCACGTTGCCGACATTTTCAATGGCCGTATAACCGTTGAGATCGTCTATTTCCTGGCTGATGTCCATCACCACCAGGCCGTCGGGGTTGATGAAGGGCGTTACGTCCAGTTCTACGCCGACGGACAATTGTGAGTAGCTGGATTGGCTGCCATAGCCGTAATTGCCAGAGCCGGTGATGTAAGGCACAGTGTCGCCGACGAAGAACTGCGCCGGCTTGGCCTGCGAGGTCTGGATGCGGGGGCGTTGGATGATGCTCGCGTGGCTGTCCGAGGCCGCCGCCTGCAACGCCACGTCCCACGTCGGGCCAATGTTCCCGAAATAACTGAAGCCGCCGGGAAGTCCGTTGCCGAAAAGGCCGGTAGCTGCATTGGAGCCCACGGTGCTGGTCGCGAAATTAAAAAACGACTGGCCATTGTTGAAACCGCCCGCGCCGCTGACGGCAGGATTCCCGCTTGGATTGAAAGTTTTCGGATTTTGGGCCGCGGAGAGGCCGAAACTAACCATGTTGGGGCCAAGCGAATAGTCGATAATGACCGATTCGATGAGCACCTGTGAAAGCAGCACGTCCAATTTGCCAATAATGTTCTTGATCGTGGCCATGTCCTGGCGCGTGGCAAAAACGAGCAGCGAGTTGCTCCGCGAATCGGCGATGATTTTAGTCACGCCGATAATCTGGATTGGCTGCTGACCGCCTTGCCCGCCAGCCCCGCCCGGCCCGGCGCGGTTGATGATGGACTGCAGCCGCTGTTGAAAAGTGGTTCCCGTCGTCGGCGTACCGCTGGGATTTCCCTGTGTACCGGACGGCTGACCGCCGGATTGATAGGTGCCGCCTGTTCCCGGCTGGCCGGTTGCGCCGCCAGCCCGTGTGCCGATGCCGCTGATGGGCGCGGCCGCGGTGGAACCACCAACGCTTGCCGTGGCGGGGCCGCTACCACTCAGGCTGCTCAAGGCGCCGGCGATGTCCCCCGCCAGCGCGTATTTGATGGGAATGACTTCGGAGATGTATTCCGCCGGCACGCTCACGTCAATCTGGTCAATCATTTCCAGCATCCGCTTTACGTTTTCGGCGTAGTCGCGAAGGATGAGGATGCCATTGCTGTCAATCGCCAGAATTGAGTTCTGCAATCTGGCAAACGGCTGGATGACCGGTATCATCTCAGAGGGCTTGACGTATTTCAACTGCACAATGTGCGTCACGTATGACCCCAGTTCCGGCAGGTTGGTGGCGGCCGAGTAATCCAACGCCGCCGCCGCCGAGTTTGCCTGATCCGACGGCAATGCCTTCGCAAATTTGTCGCCGACGTTGACGAGTGAGATGTTGTTGAGCGCCAGCACCGCCTGCAACGCCTGGATCGCCTCGCTTCGGGTCAACAACGATTGCGTGTGCAGCACAATGGACGCCTGTGGCAGGCCCGCGCGCAAAATGGTGCGCCCGACCAGATCCGCGTAGAGATCGAGCACTTGATTTACATCTACTCCCTGAAGATTGTAGCTGTAAGCGGGAATTTCGCCTCCCACCGATGAACTCTCGGTCGGGGCAGGCGGTGGGACGCTGCTCGGCGTTGCGGTGGTGGGCGGCGTCGCGGGAGCCATCGGATTTGCCGGAGCCTTCGAAGCCGCCGGAGTTGCGGGCGCGGGCGACGCGGGCAAACCGGGAAACGCCGGCAGCATGGGCGGGCCGTTGGTTCCCGTCCGGAACCGTGACACGGGACGCAGCCGCGGCAGGGCGTTGGTGGCCGGCGGCGCTTGCGCCCAAAGGTCGAGACTGGTTAACAATAAAATCAGGGTGAGCGTGGTCGTTTTCATTTGGCTTGGGCGGTGGTAACGTCCGGCTTGGCAGGCGGGGCCGGGGCCGGATTTTTTTGATAGCTGGCGACGAGCTTGATGTTCGCAGTGAGATGCTGGTGCGCGGTGTCGGGCTGGAGTTCCAAGTCGCGCACGCGGGTCATCGAGGCGCCGGAGCCGAGCTTGTAAAGGAAGTCCACCAGTTGCGCGTCGGTGGCAGTGACGTTGATGTTTTGAATCTGTTCGATGAAAAATACGTCGTTGGTGCGGGTCAATTGCCGCGAGGTGTTGACGATGGCAACGCCGCTGGCCGTGGATTGCGACTGGATGGCGCGCATGAAATTGATGGCCTGGTCTTCCGGCGGGACGAATGCGCCCTGGCTCTCAAAGGCCTTCACCTTTCCCTCATAATCGGGAATTTGCGTGATCGACGTCTGGTAAAGTTTCAGTTTTTTCTCCGCGACATCGAGCCGGCGCCGCAGATTGCTCCAGTCCAAAAAATGCGGCCAGACGAACGCCCAATTCAGGACCAGAATCAAAACGACCAGCATGCCGACAGCCACCCGGCGCTCCAACGGACGCAATTGCGAAAAATATTTTTTCACCGGGGCTCCGCCTCCATGTGTTGCATTTCCAGACCGAAATTCCATGTCACTCTGTCACCGACCATGCGGTAGGTCAGTTGTTCGCCGCTGTTGGGATTGGGGTTGAACATCGGCTGGCCGTTCAGTTTGGCTTTTCGCACGTTGTCATAAAAGCCATCCTTCTCAGTTATGAGGCTGATTTGGTCCGCCATGCAAGTCCCGTTGAGTGAAAGTTTGCTCCCGTCGGCAAAGCTGAACCGCTGTAACGCGAGACCTTCAGGCAATTGTTCGGCAACGACTTTCCAGCAGTCCAGCGCGGCGTATTTCAGCTCCTGTCGCTCCTTGAGCACCCCGTAGCGCGCTTTGAGCTGGATCGCGTTGTTGTAATTGCCGCTGATGGCCGCGACGTCCCTTTCGACTTTTTGCGTCTTAAAGGTGAGAAAGCCCACGGCGCAGAAATAAATCGCCACGCCCACGGCATATAACACGCCCGTGGCCATCAGACCGCGCAGCCATAAACGGTCAACAAATTGTTGGTGATAGCGCGTGGCAAACTCCGCCGGCAGAAGATTCGCGCGTTCGCTTGTGGTGGCGGCCCGCTGCGCCGTGCGCCCGGCCAGGTCTGCCGGCGGCAGCGGCGGCGAAACCTGCACCGGCTCGTCCAAACCTTCGCGCAAAGCATTATCCCATTCAGCAGCGTTGACCGGATCGGCCACCAGGTGCCATTTCGGCGGCGCGGTCAGCCAGCCCTCCAACTCGCCCGACCACGCCAGCAGCGCGAGTTGTTTTTTTATTTCCGCCGCGCGGTCACCCTCCGGCGGCAGGGTGACAAAGCTCAGATTTCGCAACGCGCCACCGCACCACCACGCGACCAGTGCCGCCTTCTGGCTGCCGAGCAACAGCGGATAAATCCATGCGTCCGCTTCCGCTTCGCCCCCGTCCTCGTGCAACTGCGGCGCGGCCGGCTGACGCGACGGGCCGGCCGTTTCCAGTTGGTCCAGGAACGGCGCTTCGAGCCGGTCGGCCAGAAAACCCCAGCCTTCCAGTTTGCCGAGAAACTCCTCGACCGCGTTGCGCGCGGCGATGACGACAATGACGGTTTGCAGGTTGCCCGCCGTTGCTTCGCCGCCCGCCGGTTGGGAGAGGACGTGCATTGTCCAGACAATCTGCGTCACCGGCATCGGCGACAGTTTTTCCAGTTGCAACTCCACCATGGCCAGCGTCTCATCGAAATTGCTTTTGGGCAGCTCAACGACGCGCAGAAAAACATCTTCCGGCGGCAGCCACGCGACGTTCAATTTCGGCTGCCACAACGAATTCCAGGATTTTGCCACGACCCGGGCGGGCAGTGACGGGCCGCGATGCTCGCGGCCCAGCACAAAGCCGCCCCCTTTGGCGTCAAACTGCCAGAGATGGTGTGCTTCAGCCGCGGCGTGCAAAATGTTGCAGGAAGACCAGCGCTTGTTCCGGGCGGCTGTGGAAAAACTTGGCGCACCCGGAAGCATCGCTGGCACGGGAGCCGGACGGCTGATTTCTGCCTTTTCATTTGGTTTTTTCCGTGGCCACCGCCACAGCCAGATTCCGAGCAACAGCAACAAAATCTGTCCCACCAATCTTCCGAGCAGAGCGCCAAAGATGCCCAACCACTGCTTGTCCGAAACGGTATGTCCTTTAGGACCGAGAAAAACATGGAAAACGTCAATAAAAGCAACGACCACCACAGCCGTCAGATAGAGGGAGCCAAGAATCAAAATGATTCCGAATGAACGGAGCAGCCACTTTAACCAGATCGGTGTGGGGCTGGACGGGGTTTTCATTCTCGTGCCCCCGCGCCTTTAATGCGCAAGTTAGCCTTGTCGTCTTCGGCCAGTGAATCAAGGTGTTCCTCGATTTGCGTGACGCGCAGGACTTCCTCGATGGTCGTCTCGCCGTTCCTGACCTTGTTCCAGCCGTCGGTGCGGAGCGTGCGCATACCGTTTTCGATGGCGCGCTGCGCGATGCTCGTCGTCGTCGCGCGGCTCATCACGAGCGGACGAACCGCCTCGGTGACGATGAGTAATTCGTAAATGCCTTTGCGCCCCTGATAGCCGAGCTGCCGGCAATCCTCGCAACCGGCGCCGTGCCAGAATTTCGCCGTGTTAATTTCATTTTCGGGAAAACCGATTTTTTTCAGGTAATTGCGCTCGACCTTCTGCTCGGTTTTGCAAACGGGACAAATCGTGCGCACGAGGCGTTGTGCCATGACGGCTTCGACCGACGACGCCACCAGAAACGGCTCGATGCCCATGTCAATCAACCGGGTGAACGCGCTCGGTGCGTCGTTAGTGTGTAGCGTGCTGAACACCAGGTGGCCGGTGAGCGAGGCGCGGATGGCGATCTCGGCGGTTTCCAGGTCGCGGATTTCGCCGACCATGATCACGTTCGGGTCCTGGCGCAAAATGTGGCGCAAGCCCATCGCAAACGTCAGCCCGATTTCCGGCCGCACCGCAATCTGGTTGATGCCCTTGAGTTCATATTCGACCGGCTCCTCAACGGTGATAATGCGTTTGTGGACGGAGTTGATGGCGGCCAAAAAGGCGTAGAGCGACGTGGATTTGCCCGAACCGGTGGGGCCGGTCACCAGAAAAATCCCGTGCGGCTTGACGATGATTTCGCGGATGATGGCTTCGTCCTGCGGCGCAAAGCCGAGTTTGTCCAGGCTCAAAAAGATTTTGCCGCGCGTCAGCAGGCGCAACGACACGCTTTCGCCATAAACCGTCGGCACGGTGGAAACGCGGATGTCCAGTTCCTCCCCCTTGATGCGGACGTTGATGCGGCCGTCCTGGGGCAGGCGTTTTTCGGCGATATTCATGCCGCTCATCACCTTGATGCGCGAGATGAGCGCCGCCTGAAAACGTTTGAGCTGCGGCGGCATCGGCGTCTGGTGCAAAATGCCGTCAATGCGGTAGCGGATGCGCAAATCATCCTCCTCCGGCTCGAAATGAATGTCCGTTGCGCGATCCTTGAACGCCTCCCAGATAATCTGGTTCACAAACTTGATGACGCTCGCCTCCTGGTCGGCCTCGGTGATTTCCTTGTCGCTGGCGATTTCCAATTCCATCGGCGCTTCCTCGCCCAGTTCCTCCAGCGTTTCGGCACCGACGCCGTAGTATCGCTTCAACGCCTTTTCGATTTCGGTTTTCGGCGCGAGAGCGAACTGTACCGGCATGCGCGCGTCAAACCGCACCGCGCTCGCCATCGCCGCGTCAAACGGATCGCTCACGGCCACCTGCAACGTGTTGTCGTTCATCGCCGCCGGCAGGACGGAATATTGAAACGCAACCTTCGTGGAGATTTTGTTCCGCGCCTCCTGTGGAATTGTGTGTTTGTGCAAATCGAGGAACGGCCAGCCGAGCGTCGTGGCCAGCCGTTGCAGAAAAACATCCTCCGCCACGCCACGTTCACGCGCCACGAATGACAACAGCGGTTCCGTCGAGCCGCCGGCCACCGCTGCGCGCCACGCCTTGTGCCAGTCGTCAAACTGTGCCGACGTTGCTTCGGCGACCGACGCGACGAGATCTTTTACCGAGCCAAAAGCCATTTGTTACCTCTGTTTTAACAGCCAAGGCCGGGAAAAGTTGCGAAATCCCCGAAAAATCGCGACGTGAACCGCAAAGCCGTTAAACCGCTGAATCAATAAACCGTTTAAACCGCCTCGCTTCAGGGGGAAAAGCAACGGACGTTCCCCTGATAAGCCCGCTTGATAAGCCGGCTGCTGGCAAGACAAAATTCATCTTGGCACCTAAAAATTTCAAATCAGGACACGACCGAATGCCGCGCTCCATTGATTACGGCTCTGCCGCGCACAGGGGATTTCACCTTTTTTCCTTTTCCCTTTTTCCATTCACCTTCATTTTAACAGCGTGGAATTGTCCGCCACAGAAATTCGTCAAGCCGTCCAGGCCGCACTGGCTGAGGACATCGGCAGCGGCGACGCCACGACACTGGCCACCGTGCCGGAAAAACTCACGGCCCGGGCCGCCATGCGCGCGCGCGAACCGCTCATCGTTGCCGGGCTCCTGTTTGCCGAAGCCGCGTTCACCGAGCTTTCCTCCGTCGTCCAAATCGAACG
>Ga0187874_10002845_pt1 | contig 12661 bp, 20 predicted proteins | sample June2016WEW_16_1_3_FD_132993 | JGI IMG/M metagenome (GOLD analysis project Ga0187874, IMG submission 132993) | Peatland microbial communities from SPRUCE experiment site at the Marcell Experimental Forest, Minnesota, USA - June2016WEW_16_150 | ecosystem: Environmental > Terrestrial > Soil >... | reverse complement strand
CTCGCCAGCGTAGGTTTCCTCGGCAATCCAGCGATGGCCGAAGCGCCGACACAGGTATCGGAAGATGAAGTCGAGCATTGATAGCCACCGTTGTCCATGTGTCTGTCTCCAACCATTACTCTACCGATGATAGCAGGTTTCGCGCCCGGATGATGAAATCGCTATGCGGAGAGTCGAACATACGTACGCTCTCGATGACAATTAGAACAGACGACATCGCACTTCGCAATCTCTTGTTCGATCAGCTTCCAAGGTCGCAAGGCATGAGCCATGGTCGATACGTTCCCGACCTTCTTGCCACGCACATGATCGAAGTCCATGACGTAGTGAGGGTATTCGATGTTGCAATCGGCGCAAGGTCTAGCCTTCGCAACCTTGATCTTCTCCGCGTATTCTGCATGACGTTCGCGGTTCTTGAGTTCAGCCCTCTCCTTCATCGCCTTCTGGTTACGAAGGTAATGACGACGAGAAGAGGCTGCTTGATCGACCTTGTTCTTGTATGCCATCAAGCATTATGCGCCCGGAAATGGCTCGAAAGGAGCCTGTGAGTTATGAGTCGCTGCGAGCGGGGTCGAACCGCCGTCTTCTGGTTATGAGCCAGTTGCTCTACCGTTGAGCTACACAGCACTAATCCGACCGTTCCAGTGGGCCGGTCGGCCACCCTCTAGTGTTTCTTGTTTCCATCGACACCAGGACCACGGGGCTTCCCCACGCGGGCGCGGTAGCGGGCGCACTTGTTGCGGTTGCGTCCGTACTTGTGGGATCCGCCTCCTTTGTCGCGGTTCCCGTTCTTCTGCATGAGCTTCGCAGCCTTGGCTGCGAGGTTGCCGTTCACTTAGTACCTCCTTTCGATTAGACAGTGCCTAACCGCATGGGGTACCTCCTTTGTGTCGTGGGTTGAAGCGGAAGACGGGAGTCGAACCCGCAACCTTTGCTTGGAAGGCAAATACGTTACCATTACGCCACATCCGCATTGGATTTCCCCTCACGCTCATCGCGATCAGTGGGTACTCACACTAGACTAGCCTGCCCAATCCCTAATCCGGGGTGCGTTGAGCAAATGAGGACTAGCCACGGGTGACCAGCGCGCCGCTCTGCCGCACGCCGGTTCCCGGTGCTTGCAAGAGCGCAGTCAGAGCCTATGCTCGGAATCGAACCGAGTCTATTCTCGCTTACAAGGCGAGCGCAGCACCATTTCTGCATCACAGGCTTGGTGCCCCCAAGCCGTTCTGAACAGAGCCGAGGGGCATATTCGTATCGATAGCCGGGGTTCTGTACCAACTACGGCTCAGAGAGCAGACATGAGTTCATCAATCTTTACTCGCCTGCGAGCACTTGTCCAAGGATAGATTGCCGTCAAGACCTTCTTGACCACATCAGCCCTGCTCGTTTGCCACACAAACGAATCGCTGTGATTACTGCGTTTGCCCTGACGATTAGTGATTGTCCCACCTTCAACCAAGTGTTGAAGCCAGTATGCCACATCTTCATCTGTTGTCTCCATGCGGATCCTTGGATGGCCGGGAGCTACGAAATCGAAGCATCCCTCGCCCTCCAACAGCCCCGCGACGTAGGCCATCGCTTCACAGTAGTTCATGTCTCTCCTCTGAGTCGTAACTGGTGGCGATCATCCATCTAAGCCTCCAACCCGATATGCCCATAGCTTTCGCCGTAGGGTTCTCTACTTGGAGTTGCATGCGCCGGAACACCAACGAGGGCGTACCTCCTTTGGGCCGGTGTCACTCGGTGTAGTTGAGCCGATGACAAGGTTTCCCCTGCCAGCATGCCCCGAACTTCCTCTACGCTGTCTTTCAAGCGCAGCAACCGCCTGATACGAAGTTTGATCTAAGCACTATGCGGGAATCGAACCCGCGATCGGTTACACCCTCTTGAGAGCTTGTATTCGTTTACCACTTCACGCCTCTTACGACGTTCGTTACGAATACGGTTGATATGTTGCTCTTTGTGGCGTCGGTACCAATCGCGTTGATACGCCGCCTGTTTCTCTCTATCTGCGTAAGGCATATCTACACCTTAGCAGGGTTCTAACGTACCTCCCTGGACGGACTCGAACCGCCGACCTCCCGGATCGCAACCGGACGCTCTATCCACTGAGCTACAGAGAGTTTCGTAGCTGCCAGCGAGGGAAGGGATCTTTCCCTTCCCCCCTGACATCAAACAGTCCTCGCCGCCAATCCTGAACAAGTTGCCACTCGTAGCTGTTCTTGTCCCCGCCCGCGAGGAGGGCGTAGATCCTGGGGCGCTCCTGACGGAGTGTCCCGATGAGATGGTGCGCTAGTGCCTTCTCATTCTTGTCGAGGTAAGGAGCGATGGATTTCGATCCCTCCTCGGTCCGCATGTGGAGCCAACGGTGGCTCCCGGCGCACGCCGGGACTGTGCAGAGCCTACGCGGTGCATAGACCTCGTAGTCTGCCAGTTCCAACATGATCCAACGCGGCACGAAGTGATGTTTGGTCATTCGACCTTCGCACTCCCGACCGAGTAGCGGGCAGATGCGGCAAGTCTCAGGCTCGCCCTGTGTCTGACGTTTCTTGAGCTTGTTGAGGCCCGCCTCCGGGATTAGCTCACTGAGCTTGTTGAGCCGGAACAGAACCTCCTTAGAAGAGAGGTTCGCGTCGAACAGGTCGTCCAAGTCGATGTCTTCGGCGTCTGCGAGAACTTCGAGTTCCCGGACCCCAGCCATGCCGTGTACGTCGAACCAGTGTAGCTCGCCGGTGATTGGGTGGGTCCAGTCTCTTGCTCTCGACATAGCGACATCATATCGCACGGGTGCGATGAAGTCAAGCGTTCCGCAGGCAGAGCCATTCGAATGGTACCTACAGAGTAGCCCGTATGGGATTCGAACCCATCATCTCACGCGCTGAGAACGCGGAATCCTTGCCATAAGACCCACGGGCCATGAAGTGCGCCACCGAGGATTTGAACCCCGGACACGCTGTTGATAAGACAGTTGCTCTAACCAGACTGAGCTAGTGGCGCTTGTGCTGCCAGGGTGATCGACGGGAATCGAACCCGCATGGCGAGGTTCACAACCTCGAATCCTAGTCCATTAGATGACGACCACCATGTTGCGCCGAGAGGGGAGCTAATCGCCCTCGACCTCCGCCCCCAAATGGGCGGCGCTCGCACTTGAGCTTCCGACGCGATGCCTCTCCCGAGAGTCGAACTCGGACGATCCGAAGATCGGCGGGGTTTAGGCCCGCTGTGTCTACCATTCCAACCAGAGAGGCGAAAGATTGCGGCAAGGTAGGCGTGCAGTGACGCCTCGTTCTGGTCCGGTAGCACACGCCTACCGGCTCCTTGCCTTGCTAGCTGGGGGTCAGGGATTCGAACCCCGATTCGCGGGTTCAAGGCCCGCTGTCCTGCCGTTGAACGAACCCCCAATGTTGACAGCGCGGGATCCCACGAACCCGCTCTAAGCGCTGTTCGCCTTCTACTGCCAAAGCTCCGGGTCAAGGATTCGAACCCTGACCATCTGGCTCAGAACCAGACATCCTGCCGATTAGACGAACCCGGAATTGTACTGCTATAGCGGAGGGAAGAGTCGAACTTCCTACCTCAAGGTTATGGGCCTTGCGAGCTACCGTTGCTCCACTCCGCACGATTGGTACTGACTGCGAGGAATCTCGTCACCCTCGCCCAAATAGGTAATCCACTGAGGGACGAAAATCGGCCCTGAGTGCTCTCCGTCGTGATTCGCCGGTCTTTGGCATCTTGCCAAAAGTCCGACTTCTGCGCCACATTTGTCTGGTCCCATATTTCCAGTATAGCGCGTTATGCTACTCACCGCGATGGTGCTCGCGATGACAGTTGGAACAGAGAAGAATGCACTTCTCAAGCTCCGCAAGGATTGTCTCCCACGGAAAGGCCCGTTTGCACAAACGGGCAATGCACTGTTCTTGGTTATCCTTGCCGTTTGGGTGATGAGCATCGATAGCCCCACCGTATTTGTTGTACCCGCACGCGCTACAACCACGCTCCTCCTTGTACTCTCGCACTTTGCGTCGAAGCTCTTTGATGCGATCAGAACTGCGCCTGAGGATTATCTCTTTGTTACGCAGATATGACCGATGCTGTGCTTCTTTCTGCTTCTGAGGATCCTTGTATGCCACGTATATTACGTGTCAGAAGGTTCGACAAAAAGTGCCCAAAGTGGGAGTCGAACCCACAAACGACAAGGTTTGAGCTTGCCAGGTATGCCAATTCCCGTCACTTGGGCGTAATTAGGCTAATCTCGCCTGAGAAGTTGGCGCAAAATTTTTCTGAGCGCCGACCCTAATTTTTCAGGACCGATTTTCCTGCGATGCGGAAAAGAGGATTTGAACCTCTGACCCCTTCCTTATCAGAGAAGTGCTCTAACCTGGCTGAGCTATTCCCGCGTGTTACTCTGTTGGCAGCGATTCGACTACGACCGGGTTACTGGTGTCGAGGCCGCGTACGATCTGGAAGTTGATTCCCAGGTGGTGAACTAGCACCCGTACGCCCTCTGGCACTGTCGCGGTCAAGGCATCTGACACCTGCTCTAGCTCCGCTGGTCCCGGAATCCACGGTGGGAGTCCGTCACCCATGTCATCGATGCCGAGCTTGACTACGAGAACATCGCCCTCGCTCAAGTCCAGTACCTCGACGGCCTTGACTGCGCGGTCCGCGATGGCCTGTATGCTGTCTCCGACACCGGCCTCCGCAGCCACTACTTGCTGCTCTGTTAGGTCTTGATCACTCATACCCAACAGTATACCATGGCACCGGAGGGAATCGAACCCGCGACACACGGTTTAGGAAACCGATGCTCTATCCTCTGAGCTACAAGGGCGAACAACTTAGCGGAACCTCCGGGGATGCCGGGGTGTCCCTGGTCCTTTGACCTCTTTGATGATGCTCCGTGCGAATTTCGCAGCGACGAGCCAGAGGACAAGTCCAAGCCCGCCAAAGACGAGCAGGACGATGCCAACGATGTCTGCTCCGTGGAACCAGCCCGAGTTGGCGATCAGGATGATGCCTGCGATGATGAAGAAAAGGACGGGCATCAGGTAGCCACGTCCTCTCCAAGTACCTCCGCTGCGTGCGGGCACAGCCGTAGGGCGGTGTCCTTGTCCAGCGTCAACAGGTCTTTCGGCCTGGTGTCGCTTGGGTCAGCGGTGAATGCCTTGAACTCGTTCTCGTCGTAGCAGATGCCAGCGGCGTCGAACAGACCGTTCTGTACCACTGCGACTACGACCTTGCCCTCCGGTACGTCCTCGAACGTACCCGAGTACGGCTCCGCACCGTGAAGCTCTTCGAGTTGAAGTGCCTTCGCGAGCGGGAGGGGTGTCTCGATGTAGTAGCCCATCACTTGCCTTCCTTTGGTTGACTTGGCTTCCTGGGAGGTTGGAGGCAGTTGCCCCGATGGTGTGTTGGCTTGCCCAATCCTGTCCACAGACGTTGCAGATCAGGTTTCCGTTTTTGTCTTGTTCCATGCCGGGAGCTTAGCACGTCTTCTCCGGCTTGTCAAGTGGACTAGGCCGAGAGGCCCATTGCTTTACGTTCGGTACGGCATTTGTTGCAGTAGTTTCGTGGTCGTTTAGCTCCACTTGTCACTGTCTTGAGGCCGAATCGATCAAGCGGAAGTTCTTGTTCGCAGTGGGAGCACCACCACATGTCGGGCTTGAGGTCATGAACCGGAGGCTTGCCCGGTCGCGTATGAGGTTGGTTGCACCAGCGATGAGAGAAAGCGATGTTAGTGATGTCCCAAAACAGGGACGTGTCTCGGCCCTCCCACGGCTGGATGTGCTCGATGCTAAGGTCGTCAGCATCTTCGATCATCCTCTTACACACGATGCACTGATCCAAGTGCAACTCCTGAGCTAGTGAAAACATCACTCGTTTACGCAAGCGGTGCATGGCTGTGCCATGCGGCATACCCAATTGCTTTGCTCGTCTTTGCTCTCTGCCCATCCATCTATTCTAGCACGGATGGACCTTGTTTTAGTGGACCTTGGCAGAGTCGAACTGCCGTCTTGAGTCTCGTACAGGCGTCACTTCTAGCAGCTTTGGGACAGGCATGGCCCGCCTCCACCACCCGGTTATACGTCCGGGAACGCGCGGGGTGCTACCAACACCTTGCGGTGTAACTACAACGGTACTCTGCACGTCAAGGGCATGGCGCTCACTGCCCTCCGAGGTTTCTGTTCCCAGGATACTCGGCTGGTCCCGGCTTGTAGCTTCTTAGGCTACAGCGAGTACGTCGCTAGCCCGAACCTCGAAGAGAGATGCGGGGATTGCGAGCGTGTCTGTTGCGTTGCCAGTTATGGCTTTTGTCAGGTAGGTGTGACGACCGCTGCATGACATACTGCCGAACCTACCCAATCGATTACCGGGAAAGGCCCATGGGTGAGGCTCCGAAGAACCTCGGAGGGAGGGCTAAGAGCCAGCGGCCCTCACCCTCCCCCAACGACTTAGTGCCGACCAACTGTGGACGGCGACCATCTGTCTACAAGGTAGATTTCTGGATCACCATCCTTTCTTACGCTGGTCGTGGGTTTGCATTCCCTGCCACCAATTAGGTGACAGGAGAGTGGGCAATACTGGACTCGAACCAGTGACTTCCGCCATGTCGCGACGGCGCTCTCCCAACTGAGCTAATCGCCCTCAAAGATGTCGCACCCCCCTGCGCCTACAGAGCTACTTGACATCTATGCGCCACCAGGGAATCGAACCCCATACACATCGGGTGTAAACCGATTGCTCTGCCAATGAGCTACCAGCGCGTTGTACTGCGAGCGACAACGACGGGACTCGAACCCGCGACCTCCGCCTTGACTTATCGACAGCCAACGCGGAGACTAGACCTCTCGCCACTTGTGTATTCACTACGTTCTTCTGCACAGGCACGCGATTCACCCGTGCTGTTGACGCTATTTTCTCCGCTGCCTTCTCCGTGGGCGGGACATTCAGCCTCTCCTTCCCCACCGCAGCCTCCGGTTTCGCGGTAGTGCTGTTGCAGACTTTCTTCCCGTGTCGGTGCTGCCGATGCCTTCCCGCATTCAACGGGTCCGCCATCGCATGTCGGGTATGTAGGCGTAGGAGTAGGCACAGGAACTACCACCGCAGGTCTAGGCTTGGGCCTGGGCCTGGGTTCCGGTGTCGTCGTGGTCGGTTGCGCCGTGACCTTGACCACCTTGGGGAGACTAGGGTGCGGGGCAGGTGCTTTGGCAGGTGCTTTGGTAACTGCTCCGCATCCAGCAAGGGCTACGAGCAGCACGACAGGAAGTGTCTTTAGTAGGTTCATGGACCGTAGTCTACACGGTCCACGACTAGAAGTCAAGCGACGAGTCAAGGGCCGAAGGTAAAGGTCAACGTGAACTGTTCGCCCTCGAAGGTGCCGTGGTATACGGCAGCGTTGGCGTAATGCTCAACGGATTCAAGATACGGGAGCAATTCGGATGTACGACTTAGCTTACTGAGCTTACTGAGCTTCATGATTCTCCGCTTCGTTGTTGAGCGGGACCGAGGGGATTCGAACCCCCGTTCTCCTCCTTGACAGGGAGGCGCGTTAGACCACTACGCTACGGACCCATAGTCCTTCGTCCACCGGATGCCCTTGGTCTGGTTGTTACGCGCAGGCTTATACCTGAGCGTCACCATCCTCATCCCGTCGCCAAGCTCGCTAGCTGGCACGTAGAAGCATTCGTCGGTGGTCACATCGTACACCGCAAGCCAGTCAATCTCAGCAGCGGTGTACTGTTTCGCTGAGATGGTCAGACCTTTGTTGGTCGAGTAGCTTACCGCCTTGACCTCGACCTTCTCACCGTCTGACTGAGCGTACTTGACCTGGACCCTCTCGAACCCATCGCGGTACAGGATCAGGTCGAAGTCCCAATTGTCACCGAAGGGAATAGCTACCTTGTATCCTTGCCGCATCAAGTCTGATGCGATGCGTAGCTCAGCGAGGTCGCCCTTGTCCTTGGTAGTTGCCATCAGCTATTACCTAGCCGATACCACCGCCCTTGAAGGCCAGTGGTCTACTAGACAGGGCAGCGCTCTAACCATCTGAGCTAAGACACCAGGTAGGCCAGCCACAGGACAGCGTTTCGACTGGCGTGGGCTGGCAGCATTGGCCTGCACCAGGTAGATCCCCTGGCCGGGTAGCACGTCTGCTACAGCGGGGGATCAAGGATTCGAACCCTGATCAATCGGGTTGGAGCCGATCATGATTGCCGTTTACACCAATCCCCCTGGCGGCAGAGTCAAGAGAGGGCTTGCCTCCTCGTCTGCCATGGAAGCCAACACTCGGAGTCGAACCGAGTTACAGGGCCACTCCCCGTCGGCGGTCGTGCGTTCTGTCTCGATGACAGTTGGCACAGACAAGCTCGCACTTGGCAATCTCGTCCAGTATCTTCCGCTTGCCCTTCTCTCCCGTTGCCATGTGGCTGACATCGGCTATCTCAAAGAGCTTTTCTGTGCCTGGAAGGTGATCCCAATCCATCCTCCACGGAGGATGATCCAGATCACAGTCGGCACACTTCTTTCCTGCCTTCAAGGACTCAAACCATTCGCGTGCTGCGAGGCGATCCTGTCGGCGCTTTTCTAGACGAGCCTCCCGATGCTTCTGAAACGAGCGAGCATCGGCATCCTTCTTGCAGCCTTTACACACGCGAGCACCAGCATGGAACTCGTCCAAGTCCTTCTCTTCTTTACAGGTAGCACATACCATTACACATTACCTTGTCGTACCCGAAAGAAAAGTACGAAAGTGAGGCGAGCCGGTTATGTAGTCTCCGCTGCTCAGCCAGGCGCAAATTTAGACCCTGGACAACCTAAGACTGACGCTCCCCGCGCTTCTTACCCGGAGGTCACGGCCTCAAAGCCAGCATCGGGAATTGAACCCGATTCCCCCGCTTACGAAACGGGTGCGGCACCACTTCCGCTTTGCTGGCAAGCCCTCCGTGGAGGGGCGACCCGTCCGCTACTCCTCTACCGGAGGCCGACCGATCAATCTAGAAAACCGTGCGAGCAATCCCTTTTCGGATCGGTGACTAGCCTCTCCTTATCCGGTAACACCCGCCAGTCTAGCGGTTTCCCGGCGCACGGTATGAGTGTGCGGCACGGACCGAGCAGGCGCTTTGCCTGTCGGTACCCGCGTGCCTTGGGTCATGACTCCCTCGACATCGACCCCTGCGCATGGAGTCTACCCCGCTAAGCCGATCCCGAGATTCGAACTCGGAACCTCTTCCTTACCACGGAAGCGCTCTACCATTAGAGCTAGACCGGCAACTCGATCCGTACCGGCCCGTGGTAACTATGGCTTCACGGTTCAACCGAGGATCTTCGAGACAGGCCATGGCCTGCCGCTATCAGGGTAATAGGATTCGAACCTACGACCTCTCCCGTCCGAGGGGAGCGCGCTACCAGACTGCGCTATACCCTGCTGGTGGCGGCGTTGCACCGCCTTCGTACTCCCTAATCCGGGGTGCGGTACGAGTTATGCGCCTACGGGGAATCGAACCCCGGACCTACCGCTTGAAAGGCGGCAACTCTTTGGCTCCCCGAAGAGAACCGTTGACCACTGAGCTACAGGCGCGTAAGTGCGGGACGGTTTACGAAGCAGCCGTCCCTCTGCTATCAGGAAGGCGGGATTCGAACCCGCGACCCCTTGGTTCCAAACCAAGTGCGCTACCAGACTGCGCTACTCCCTGTTGATTCGACCGCCCTCCATCCCACGCACTGAAATCGGGGAGAGAGAATTGTACGGGAAGCTCACGACACTTCCATTTGCTCTGCCCGTGAACGCAGAGGCGGTGGTGAGTTCGTGCGGGCTGCACCCTTTACCGGGGCCGCTACCGCTTGACTGATCACCACAGTCAGTGGACCTAGAGGGAATCGAACCCTCAACCTCCTGCTTGCAAGGCAGGCGCTCTCCCATTTGAGCTACAGGCCCATGTTGTGTGTTACCTATCGTCCCGGCGCGCTGCGGTACGGAGGTATCTTGCCCTTCGTTGTGGCCCTACTTGACGCGGGTCGAAGAGTGGACACACGACCACCTTCCATCGGACAGCGGGCCGATCAAGCCCAGCCGATCACCACAAAAGTACCCCCGTGGGGAATCGAACCCCAGCTTCCCGATTAAAAGTCGGAGGGTCTACCACTAACCATACGGAGGCAGGTACTTCACTACTGAGTGCCGCCAGTGGGACTCGAACCCACAAGCCTCACGTTCTAAGCGTGAGAGGTATGCCAAATTCCCTTCACAGCGGCATGGCTCCCGTGCATGACACACATCAGTAACAATCGCTTGCGCGACGTGGACTTCCACCACTACACGGGAGTTGAAACATTGGAGCTAGAGCTTTCGGCTCAACCTTTCAAGGCTGGCTTCCGCCCTCTACCCACTTGACCGCTCCGCAACCAAGTGCTTGAGATGGGCACCCCTCAAGAGGGATACGGGTCTTTCACCAGACGCGCCTGGATCCCCGACCTACTCGGCTGCATTCGACAGGAGCTTACCCCGTCGCCTGACCACCGGCCCTATGCGCTGAGTGGGATTCGAACCCACACGCCCCGAAGGGCACCACGTCCTAGTCCGCCGTACCACATGGTACACCGGGCAACGTGTAAACGCTATGACAATTAGGACACAAGAAACGAAGGTTGTCCTCTTCGTTGTTGTGCCAATCGCCGTCGATGTGATCTACTTCAAGTGTCAATGGGCCTTCTTTCCACCACGCTTTGTTGCCGCAACCCTCACAGACATACTCTCGTCCCTGTTCGATCAAGGCCCGTCGAAGTTTCTTTGCTTCTGGTCGGTAGGCACCAGAAGGAAGGCGTACAAGTATCTCTGCCGCCGTCTTTCGATTGCTCGCTTGTGTTCCTTTGCGAGCAGCTTTACCCAAGAAGTGTGAGGTATCGATGCCGAAGTCACGAAGACGATTGCGGATGTTCGTCTGCGAACTACCGCCAGGGTTGTTGATGTTGAGATAACGACAGACACCAGCGACCGAAGTGCTGTGCTCCGCTGCCTCTTCCAACATCTCCAATGTGTAGCGATGGATAAATGCCATGATGTCCACAGTGGGAGTCGAACCCACACGACCTTTCGGCCACACGGCTCTCAACCGTGCCCGTCTACCGAGTTCCAGCATGCGGACGTATGCTTCTATTACTTATAGCACAGATGCGAATGGAAAACAAAGCAAGTCTACCGTTCCATCACCAGCGCGTGAAGATTATGCTAATCTCGCCTGAGCATTCCCCGCAAAAATTTTCCGCGAGGGGACTCGATTTTATGCCAAGGGTAGGAGTCGAACCTACGAACCCGAGAGAACTGTTTTACAGACAGCGTGCTTTGTCCACTTGCATACCTTGGCGAAGATTTGGCTGGCTCCGGGCGCGAACCCTGAACTCTGTACCCGCTGCTTACTCTGAGAGGCAGAAGTGTCAACATCGCTCAACCGCTATTCGCGCTGGACTCGCACCCACCTGGGCGCTGTCCGTCAAGCTACTCGCCGTATGGTTACGGCTGACCAGCCGGTCCGTTGGATATGTACGGTGGACCTTACCGTTTCGACAGAGTAGCAGACGAATCTGCGTCTGTCAAGTCCCCCCGAAAGGATTCGAACCCTCGACCGACCGCTTAGAAGGCGGCTGCTCTGTCCTGACTGAGCTACGAGGAGAGGCTTTGTTCTATGTCTTGCTGCTGTACTTCTGGATCCTACCACACTACTCCGGAAACATCAAGGGCTTCCTCTCGGAAGCCCCTAGACTCGTCCTATGCGGATGCGTCTAGGGTCAGATGGAACCGCCCTGCTTGGCGTTTCCTTTGACTAGAATGGGTTCGGTGTAGTGATCCATCTCATCTATTCTAGCACGGGTCATGACTAAATTGTAGCATGCTCTGACGAATCTTCTCGGATTGTGATCGGCTGACCATCCTCATCCCGCCCGACGACCACTAGACGCCCGTTCTTCCTGGGTTTCTTCGGACGTTCTTGGCGCTCCTCTTTCTCGACGCGCCGCCTCTCTTTTTCCTTGAGGCTCTTCCTTTTTCGAGAGCGGTCGTACCCGAGTCCGTCATGCACACGGATGGGGGCCAAAGGTCGGCCCTGCCTCTGCTGCTGGTAGTGGGCGGGACAAAGACCTCCGGTCTTAGCCGGTCGATCACAGCCAGGACCGGGGCATTGGACCTGCTCCTCGACTTCTCTCGGAGGAACAATCTTCTTGCCCTCTGCGATAGCATGCGAGTAGAATCCACATCCCATCGTACGACGAACTCCCTCGGTCACCCACTTTCGACCCCCAGGACATGTACGCCAGTACATGCCATCGATGTAGTTGCCAAAGCGGTCGGTCGTATTAGCGGGGTCCGGTGGTTTCCCATCCGCTGTGTATATCTCACGCTCGTAGCGCCCCTTCCATTGACTCGCACTCAACAGAATGTCACCCTGGCCGTTCTCCCTTCGAGTCCATAGCCAATAGGTCGCCATCATGTCCAACTGCTCCGGGGTGTACTCCTGTCCCTCAACGTACAACGGCACAGATCCAACATCAAAATGTTTGCGTCCATGCCCAAGGCGCTGAGGAATAGTGATTCGTCCTTCCGGAGAAGGACACTCTAGCGAAGGATTCAACTTGAGATGAGCGTCAGACAAAGAGGCTTGCCCATTGT